>JAANMX010002766.1_pt1 | contig 16711 bp, 15 predicted proteins | sample 7279681 | NCBI WGS metagenome assembly JAANMX01 (sample SAMN14094542, study PRJNA606508) | bioreactor metagenome | isolation source: A lab-scale SPAN reactor treating ammonium-rich wastewater day 351 | place: Ireland: Galway | collected 2018-01-01
ATTCGTTTGACCTTGCCGACTCGTTTTTCGAGCCTTTTCTTTTGTTTTGCCTTTTTTCAGCTTCTCACCCACTTTTGTGTTCTATTTTTCAGGGCAGACCAGTCGGACTAACAGTCCGACCTACGACGGCTATCCGCATCTCAGGAGTTGCTATGCAACTGAATATCCCCCTTAAAATTGCCGGTATGGGCCGCTACCTACCGGTACGCATAATCGAAAACCCTGAGTTGGAGACGCTCTACGGCTTGCGTCCCGGCTGGGTGGAGCATCACAACGGCGTGCGCGAGCGGCGCAGGGCCACAACGGAGACCAATTCCAGTATGGGTGCGGCGGCAGCGACCGAAGCGCTGGCCGCCGCCAATATGCAAATCAGCGACATCGACCTGATTTTGAACGCTTCCGGGAGCGCGGAGCAGGCCATCCCCGACACCGGCGCGCTGATCCAGCGCGCATTGGGCGTGGGGGATTCGGGTATCCCGTGTATGAGCGTCCACGCCACCTGCCTGAGCTTTCTGGCAGCCCTGGACCTCTGCGCCAGCTTTCTCGCCGCGGGCCGCTACCGCCACATTCTTGTCGTCAGTTCGGAGATTTCATCGGTCGGTCTCAACCCGGCTGAACCGGAATCCGCCACACTGCTCGGCGACGGGGCCGCGGCCGCGGTGATCACACGGGCTGGCGTGGGCGAAGCGTCTGCGCTGCATCACGCGCTTTTCCGTACTTATGGAAAGGGTGCGGATCACACCGCCGTGCGCGGTGGGGGGACCCGTCGTCATCCCAGCCTGCCGATTACCAGTGCAGAAGACAATTACTTTCATATGGACGGCCCCGCGGTGTTGCGGCTGGTGCGCACCTACGTAGACGGCTTTCTGGAGGAATTATACCCCGGCCTCTCCACCGGGCTGGTGAATATCGACGCGGTGGTGCCCCACCAGGCCAGCAAAGTCGGGTTGCGGATGCTGGGGCGCTTTGGCTGGCCCGACGCCAAAGTTCTGCGCACGCTGGACTGGCTGGGGAATTGTATAGCCGCCTCTGTCCCTGCCACTCTTTACGAAGGCGTGGCGGATGGACGCATCTGCCGGGGGGACAAAGTGCTGCTGGTGGGGACCGGGGCCGGGCTGTCGATGGGCGGTCTGGTGTTGACCTATTAGATGCGGTGCGACGCACTCGCCAAAAGAGTTTTGTCTGCAAATTTTGGTGTGGCGAGTGCGTCGCACCGGAGGGCTACGAAGCTACTTCAATGGCAAATATCCTGCTGACCGGCGGACGCGCCCCCGCCACCCTCGATCTGGCGCGCAGCTTCCACAGGAACGGACATCGGGTCTTCCTGGCCGAGAGTCTGCCCGGCAGCCTGACCGCGGCCTCCAACGCTACATACGCCAGTTTTATCGTTCCGCCTCCCCGCCAGCAGCCCGTCGCCTTTGTGGAATCCCTGGCCGATGTCATCCGCCAGCAACGCATCGACCTGCTCGTTCCCACCTGCGAGGAAATCTTTTACGTGGCGATGGGCCGGGAAAAGCTGGCTGGGCTGTGTACGGTTTTCGTGGAGCCCATTGAACGGCTGAGACTGCTGCACGACAAATGGCGCTTCATCCAGACCGCGCAGGCGATGGGATTGCCTGTGCCGGAGACGCTGCGGATAGAGTCGGAAGCCGATCTGTGCGCAGCCTTTGCCCGCTGGCCGAGGCTGGTGCTGAAGCCCGTCTACTCCCGTTTTGCCAGCCGCACGCTGATTTTGCCCCCGCCCTCCATCCCCTTCGCCAGCCTGAACGTCAACCCGGCTTCGCCCTGGGTGGCCCAAAAATATCTGGCCGGGCAGCCGATCTGTACCTACAGTATCGCCCACGCCGGGCGGCTGACGGCGCACACGGCCTATCGCTCCCTTTTCACCGCGGGGCAGGGGGCCACCATCCATTTCCAGCACATCGAGCATCCAGCCAGCCTAGCCTGGGTTCGGCGCATTGTGGAGGCGTTTGACTTCACAGGGCAGATCGCCTTCGATTTTATCGAAAGTCTGTCCCAGAGCGAGGGGGCGAGCGAAAAACTGTGGGCCATCGAGTGCAACCCCCGGGCCACCAGTGGCATTCATCTGCTGACTGCTGCTCCCCGCTTCCCCGACGCCTTTTTTGATGAGAGGCTGGACTGTCTCTTTCCGGCTGCCCAACCTGCCCCGATGTTGGGAGCGGCGATGTTGCTCTATGGCCTGCCGGCTGCGTTGAAAAAACGGGCGCTGGACGAATGGTGGACGGCCTTTCGCACGGGCCGGGATGTGATTGTTCAGCGGGAGGATGCCCGGCCTGCCGTCGCGCAGTGGAGCAGCCTTCTCCGCTTTGTCGCCCGGGCCTGGCGGAACGGGATTACACCGCTCGAAGCCTCCACCCTGGACATCGAATGGAACGGAGAAACATAAGCCCGTCCACCAATTTGCACATCTGACCGGTGTGGAGTATCTTACAAAGCAGTTTCCTCTCTCATACTTTTCCACTTTCAGGAGAGCTTTCGATGAAACGTTTCTACCCGATCTTCCTCTTGTTTGCACTGCTCCTCAGCGCTTGTGTGGCCCCTGCGCCACCCCAATCTACTTCCGGCGGCGAGAGCGCTGCTCCAGCGGCGGCGGATGATCTGCTGGCCGAAATCACAAAAAACGGCGTCATCCGCGTCTCCACCGACGCCAACTACGAACCCCAATCCTTCCTCAATTCCAGCGGCGAATTCATCGGCTTCGATATTGACGTGGCCAAAGAGATCGCCAAGCGGCTGGGCGTGGAAATCGAGTTCGTCACCCCGGACTGGGATCTCCTCACCGCGGGCAACTGGGGCGGCCAGTGGGATATGAGCGTCGGCTCCATGACCGTCACCACCGCCCGCCAGGAAGTCCTCGTCTTTGCCGAGCCGGCCTACTACTACACCCCGGCCCAGGTCGCGGCTGCCGACGGCTCCGGCATCGAAACACTGGCCGATCTGAACGGCAAAGCCATTTGCGTGGGCGTCTCCACCACCTATGAAACCTGGCTGGGCGGCGATCTGGAATCCCTGGGCCTGCCCGCGGCCAGCTTCTACGCCGACCCGCCCAGCGACGTGACAATTATCCCCCTGCAAACGGACAACGAGTGCGCCCAGCAGATTCAGGCCGGCCGCACAGAATTCGCGGCTTTCCTGACCAGCAATACCGTCGTGGAAGCCGCCATCCGCGAGGGCGTCGCCATCCACCGGGTGGGCAGCCCCGTCTTCTCCGAGAATCTGGGCGTGGCCTTTGACCGGGCCAGCGAAAAAGACCCGGCCAGCCTCGTCGCCAAAGTGGGCGAAATCATCGCGGCTATGCACGCCGACGGCACCCTCGCCGGCTTCTCGAACGAATGGTTTGGCGAAGACCTGACCGCAGACCCGACGAAATAAGGCGGAATAGGGAATGCGGATTGTGGAACTGAATCCGGCTTTCCCAACGAAACGTGAAACGTGAGAGTATCCGACGTTTTCACGTTTCACGTTTCCAACCCTCAATTGGCGGCCAATGACCCCTTCTCCTTCCCCTTCCCCCGAATCCATCTCCCGCGCCGTAGACGCTCTGCGCCCGGCGCTGGTGGCATTTTTGCAGGAATTGGTGCGGGTCCCCAGCCTGCCCAACCGGGAAGGGCCGGTGCAGGCAAAGATCGCCGCCCACTTGCAAGCCCTGGGGCTGGAAGTGAAGACGCTGACCACCCGCTTTGACGAACTGGCGGATCACCCGGCCTTTGACGACGACGGTTTTTCGCCCGATAGCCGGGTCAATGTGGTGGCGCGTTGGCCGGGGAAAGGGGGGGACGGCCGCGGCTCCCTCCTGCTCAACGGCCATGTGGATGTAGTCTCCCCTGGCGACCCGGCCCTGTGGAGCGGCGACCCGTGGAGCGGTGCTGTGCGGGAGGGACGGCTCTATGGCCGGGGTGCCTGCGATATGAAGGCCGGGGTGACAGCGGGCATCTTCGCCATCGAAGCGCTGCACCGGCTGGGCTATCAGCCCGCCCACGACCTGCTCCTCGCCAGCGTCATCGGCGAAGAATCGGGCGGGGTGGGCGCGCTGACGACGATTGTCCACGGCATCCGCGCCGATGGGGTGGTGGTGCTGGAACCGACAAACGGCGCCATCTGTCCTGTACAGGCCGGCGCGCTGACCTTTCGCCTGACGGTGCAGGGCCGGGCTGCCCACGGCGCGATGAAGAGCGAAGGGGTCAGCGCCGTCGCCAAATTCCTGCCCCTTTTCCAGGCCATCGAAGCGCTGGACCACCGCCGCCATCACGACTACACGAATGCCATCTACCCCAACCCGGCCAACATTGCGCCCATCAGCATTGGCACAGTGCGGGCAGGCGAGTGGCATTCGACTGTACCCGAATCGCTCGTTGTGGAAGGGCGCTGCGGTGTCTTCCCCGGCGAGAGTCCAGCCCAGGTGCGGGCGCTGCTGGCCGCGACAATCGCGCAGGCAGCCGCGGCTGATGTCTGGCTGGCCACACATCCACCCCGGCTGGAATGGTTCGAGGGGCAGTTCGAATCCTGCGCCACGCCCATTGACCACCCGCTGGTGACAGCCCTGGCCGCGGCCCATCGCAACGTCCACGGCAGCCGGCCGGCCATCGAAGGCGTCCCCTACGGCGCTGATTTGCGTCTCTTTGTCGTCCACGCCCAGATGCCCGGCGTCCTCTACGGCCCCGGCGACGTGCGCCTGGCCCACACGGCCAACGAGTCGGTGGGGGTGGAGGAAGTGGTGGACGCGGTGAAGGTGGTGGCAGGGATGGTTGTGAGTTGGTGTGGGGGAGAGAGAAATCAATCCAGTGAGCGCTGATGTAACTGCTCACCCCCTCCCAACCTCCCCTGCCGCGGGGGAGGAGTCGCTCCACTTCCCTCCCTGGAATGGGGAGGGGTAGGCTGGGATAGCTGAACAGTTACAACTCGATTCGCCAAAGTCCCCTACCCCGCCACCACCACCTTCGACGAATCGGCCGCGCTGGCACTGCCCCGCCGGTATTTCTCTACCAGCGCTGGATTCAGTCGGTGTCCCAGCCCCGGCTCTTGCGATAGCAGCAGATAGCCGTCCTCGATCTTCTCCGCGGGTTGCAGCAGATCCGCCCGCCACTCCACCTCCCCCCAGGCATATTCCAGAATGTAAAAGTTGGGCCAGGTAGACGCCACCTGCGCCGTGGCCGCGGTGGAGAGCGGCCCTGCCGGGTTGTGGGGGGCGACCTGCACCTGGTACATCCGGGCCGCGGCCGCGATTTCGCTCAGTTCCAGAATACCGCCGCAATGCTTCACATCCGGCATAATCACATCCACAGCGCGCTGGGCCAGGAAGGGGCGGAATCCCTCGATGCCAAAAACGCTCTCCGCCGAAGCCGTGGGCATCGGCACGGAGGCGGTGATGGCAGCCAGAGCCTCCGGCTGGTCCTGGGAGACCGGCTCCTCGTACCAGAAAAGATTGCAGTCGGCCAATTCCTGGGCCACAATTTTGGCAACCGATGCCTCCATCCGGCTGTGACAGTCCACGGCCAGTTCCACCCCGTCGCCGATGGCCTTGCGCACGGCCCGCACGCGAGCCACACCCGCTTGCCAGTCGGCCTGGGGACCGGTAGCGCGGCGATAGGGATGGCGCATTTCGTCAAAGGGGGCCAATTTAATGGCGGTGAAGCCCTCGTCCGCGGCCTGGGCCGCGGCTTTGGCAAAGCCATCGGGCGTGCGCTGGTTGACGTGGCGGTTGATGTTGGCGTAGAGGCGCAGCCGATCCCGCACCGCACCGCCGAAAAGGGTATGCACGGGCACGCCCAACTGCTGGCCGAGGATGTCCCACAGGGCCTGCTCCAGCCCGCTCAGCGCCGTATTCCAGACCCGCCCCCCGTCCTTCTGGCGCAGGCTCTGGCGGATGGCAGCGATTTCCAACGGATTCTTGCCCACCAGCCGCTGGGCAAAGACGCCCAGCGCGGCCACGCAGAGCGCGTCGTTGCCGCTGTGGCTGGCCTCGCCGATGCCGGTAATGCCCGCGTCTGTATGCACGAGGACGTGCAGCCAATCCCCCCGCCGGGTCACCTGCAGGACGAGGGGTTCGATGGATCTGATTTTCATGGGGGAAATGCTCCTGTTAGAAATGGAAGGATGTGGCGAATCCCACAATGTAAGGTGCAATGGGTAGCCCTTTGGTAGTGGGACACATTGTAGCGCACAACGTAACTACTCGGCCAACGACAGAAATAACCACTGAATACACAGAATACACGGAAGTTCTCCGCTTCTTTCAGTGTGTTCCGTGTGTTCCGTGGTTAATCAGCAGAGGATGCCTGAGCAGTTACCGCACAACGAAGAATCAAGGCAATGAAGTGATGACAGAAGGCAGAGATAGCGAGATGCAAGGGAGATATTGCGCTGGTTTCGTTAGCTCGTCTATAATGCAGTCTGGAAAACACATTGACCTGCGACAGGAGACCCTTTTGCTCGAACCATCCAAACGCTGGGAACGCTATCCGGCCGCGCCAGCCGATTTTATAGACAACAGCCCAGAACATCCGATCCTTCTACAGATTCTTTACAACCGGGGTATTCGTCAGGCAGAGCAGATCGCCAGCTTTCTGGATGGCGCGGACGCTGTGCAGGAAAACCCTTTTCGCCTGAAGGATATGAACCGGGCGGCACAACGGATTTTGCGCGCGATTGAGGCGGGTGAAGCCATCTGCGTTTACGGCGATTTCGATGCGGACGGGGTGACAGCCACGGCCCTGCTTGTCTCTGCCCTGCAGCGGGCAGGCGCAGAGGTGGGTGGCTATATCCCCGACCGGGTGGATGAAGGCTACGGGCTGAATGTGGAGGCGCTGGAACGGTTAAGCCGGCAGGCTGGGCTGCTGATAACCGTTGACTGTGGCATTCGCAGCCTGGAAGAAGTAGCTGTGGCCAAAGAGTTGGGGTTGGATGTGATCGTGACGGATCACCATTCCGTGGGGGCCGAATTGCCGCCTGCCTATGCGGTGATCAATCCCCGGCGACGTGACGATACATCAGCCTTTGAGAGCCTGGCCGGGGTTGGCGTGGCCTACCGGCTGGCCCAGGCCGTGCTGCGGGCTGTCTCCCAGCGGCCCGGCGCTGCGCTCTCCCCAGGACAGGCAACCGAATATGAGACTGAACTGCTGGATTTGGTGGCCCTGGGAACCATTGCGGATATGATGCCCCTGGTGGGCGAGAACCGCTCACTGGTGCGCCGGGGATTGGCCCAACTGGCCCAGGGGCAGCGGGTGGGCCTCTTTGCCCTGATGGAGGTGGCCGGGATGCAGCCGGCTGGGGTGGACAGCACGTCGGTCAGCTTCCGGCTGGCCCCCCGCATCAATGCCGCGGGGCGGCTTTCCAATGCCCAGCTTGCCTACGAATTGCTACGCAGCGATGAGTACAGCCGGGCCTACGATCTGGCCACCCAATTGGAGGCGCTGAATCGGGAGCGGCAGCAATTGACCGTGGACGCACAGCTATTGGCCGAACAGCAGATCGGCTCTCTCGATACTCCCCCCTCCATTCTTATCACTGCCAGCTCGGATTTTCGCTCCGGTATTGTGGGGCTGGTGGCCGGCCGGCTGACCGACCAATATTATCGGCCTGCGGTGGTGGTGGAACAGGGGCCAGAGACCAGCCGGGGCAGCGCGCGCAGCATCGACGAGTTCGACATCACCGCCGCGCTGGATCAGGTGGGCCATCTGTTGGTGCGCCACGGCGGACACAGCCGGGCCGCGGGTTTTACGGTTGCCAACGAGCGCTATGGGGAATTTGTAGAAGCCCTGACCGCTTTGGCAACCGAGGGATTGGCCGCTTTCCCCAATCTGCGCCCCCGGCTGATGATCGACGGTGAGGTAGGCTGGGATGGGCTGGACTGGGCCTTGCAGGCCCAATTGGCCCGCTTGGAACCTCTGGGGCAGGCCAATGATCCCCCTCTTCTTCTGGTGCGGGATTGCCGGGTGCGCAGTGCCCGGTCCGTAGGCAGCGGCAAACATCTGAAGCTGGTGCTGGATGGCTATCCTGGCTCGGGTGTGCTGGATGGTATTGGCTTTGGCCTAGGGGAGAAGGCCAATGGGCTTTCCTCGTCGGATCGGATCGATCTGCTCTGCTATCTGGAGATCAATGAATGGCAGGGGAGGCGCAGCTTACAGTTGAATGTGCAGGATTTACGCTCCGCGGCTGGGGCTGCGGCATAGGGCGCAGAGTAACTGTTCAGCCACCCCACCCTGCCCCTCCCCATTCCAGGGAGGAAAGTGGATCGACTCCTCCCCCACAGTGGAGGAGGTTGGGTGGGGGTGAGCAGTTACGGCGCAGAACAGGAAGCGCTGAATAATTCGGGCTACCTGTTCAGCCACCCCACCCTGCCCCTCCCCATTCCAGGGAGGAAAGTGGAGCGACTCCTCCCCCACAGTGGGGGAGGTTGGGTGGGGGTGAGCAGTTACTAATTCGGGAGAAAATCGAAAATGTGGCACAGATTGAGTACCCCCTTAAAAGTTGGCATAAGTGCCGGTGGATTGGGCATTCTGCTCACGCTTATCGGTATCTTCCGGGGCAATGTACCGCCGACCCCGGCCAGTATCGGGATGGCCCTGCTGATCGGCGGAGGGGTCTGGTTTTTGGTGGCCTGGGCAGTCGCGTCCGCGGCGCTGGATGTTGAAAACGACACACAAGGAGAAAGCAATTAATGACCCAACACAATCTGCGCCACGTGCGCGCCGTCCTGCTCGATATGGACGGTGTCGTCTATGTGGGCAACGATCCCCTGCCCGGCGTGCAGCCCCTGCTGGACTATTTGGAAGCAACCGGGCGTCGCTGGCTCTTCGTAACCAACAACTCATCCCGCACACCGGCCCAGTTTATCGAAAAAATCAGCAAAATGGACATTCGGGCCGACGAGGATCACATCCTGAGCAGCGCGCTGGCTACGGCCAGTTGGCTGAAGGAGGAGTATCCCAAGGGTGCCCGGCTCTTTGTCATCGGCGAGGAAGGGCTGCGCTGGGCATTGGCGCGCCAGGGCTTCACCCTTATCGAAGATTATACACAGGCGGAGATCGTCGTCTCTGGCATCGATTTTCATGCCCGCTACGAGCGGCTGGCCGACGCTACCCTGGCCATCCACGCCGGCGCGCGCTATGTGGCGACCAACAGCGACGCCTCTTTCCCCAGCGAGCGGGGCGAAATCCCCGGCACGGGCGCGATTATTGCCCTGCTGCAAACGGCCACCGGTGTTACGCCTACAATTATCGGCAAGCCCAATGCAGGGATGTACGAGCAGGCCATGCACAAATTGGGCAGCACACCGGCCACAACGCTGATGGTGGGTGACCGCTACGAGACTGACATCGAAGGCGCGGTGCGGCTGGGTATGCCCACCGCCGCGGTGCTGACGGGCATTACACCCAAAGCCCAGTTCGAGAGCGAACCCCTGCGCCCGGCCTTCATTTTGCCTGGCCTGCCCGAACTGCTACAGGAGTTCCAAAAAGCAGACGGCTGACAGGGGTTCGGGCCGCACACCCAATCCCCGTAACTGCTCACCCCCACCCAACCTCCCCCCAAATGGGGGAGGAGTCGCTCCACTTTCCGCCCTGGAATGGGGAAGGGCAGAGTGGGGTGGCTGAACAGGTAGCAATCCCCCTACCTGTCAATCCGGGGCAGAAAGAGCTTCTGCTCCGGCGCAGGATTGACCCCAGGCGGCAGGACCAGCAGTGTCAGGCTTTGCGCCGGGAAGCTCATTGTCAGACCGTTGCCCTCCACCGCTTGCTCGGTCAGGCGCTGGATAGCGGTCAGATTGGCCGGGCTATAGCGGTAGACGTGGGCGGTAGAAACCGGATATTGGGGATGGGAGATTTGGAGAGCGGCGGTCAGCGCTCCGCCGGTTTTGTTGATGACCAGCAGCGTCAGCCCGTTGTCGCTGCTGCGTTGCGCGGCGTAGACGGCCACTTTGCTCTGGTCGCTGCTGACGGCGCGCAGGCTCGTGTCCCCGAACTTTGCCCCACTGCCGTCGTAGTTGCGATAGATGCGAAAGGCGAACGCACCCGGCTCGTTCAGACCGGGCGGCTGCCAGAGGGTCGCCAGGTCTACCCCTTCCCGGCCAAAAATGCCCAGCACATCGGCCTGGGCCAGCGCCCCGTTGATGCTTTCCAGCCCGCCCCAATTGTACTCCCCAATCGCCAGCTTCGTGCCCGGATAGTTGGCGTCCACCCATTCCCGCATCCGGGGGATCAGCCGCACAATCCCCCCGTCCGGCCCCGCCCCGGCAATCCAACTCTCGTCCACATAAGTTGAATCCCAGAGCGAGCGGGTGGAGCGCAGCCGCTTGGCCTGGGTGGCGGCATTGCCAGCCCCGGTCAGCGCCACGCCCGATTGGGGGTAATAGTGCAGGTCCAGATAGTCGAGCAGGCGCACGCCGTGGGCGTCGTCGTAAGCCGCCATCTGCTGCAAATACCAGGCTACAAAGGGCGCGCCCCCGTTGGCGTTGCGGTCATCCGGGCTCTCCCAATCCTGGCGCTGGGCGTCATACGCGCCGTGGAAATAGTAGGTCCACCCATTCACCACCGGGCCGAGAATCTGGCTGGCCGGGTCCGCGGCCCGGATAGCCCCGGCGTAGGCAATGCTCCTGTCCCGAAATTCCTGAAACTTCCAGCCCACGGGCTGCACGTCCCGATGGGTCTCCCACCAGATGTCCGGCTCGTTGTCCAGATTATAGAAGCGGATACCCCCGTTGGCCGCGTTGTCGTAGCGGTTGGTCAGGTAGGCGATCCACTCGCTGACCCAGGCCGTGTCGATGGGCAGGCTCGTGTCCGCCGGGTCCGGGTTGGGGACGCGCTGGCCGTTGGCGAGGATACCGTTGCCACAGTCGGGCCGGTATTGCCAATCGTTGCCCTGCTGGGGGCCATATTTCTGGATGGAATAGGCGCACGAAGTGGCGTCTTTGCTGGTATAGCCAATCATCGGCAGGGTCAAAAAGCTGTTCACCCCGGCCTGATTGTTCTGATCCACAAAGCGGTTGACCGCGGAATCGTCGGGCAGATTGCTGCCTCCGCTTTCCTTGAAATTCTCGAAATACCAGTCCATCACTGTATTGGAGACATCCAGCTTCCAGTTGTAGCGGCTGGTGGCGTTGCCCCCCCAGCGCCGCACAGAGACGCCCAACGCCTGCATATAGGCCGGGGCAGGCGCGGGCATCTGATAGGTGTTCATCCCGTAGATGTCCGGGCTGATGGGGCGGCGGTCGGCGCTGGCATCCACGGCCAGATGCACGTCTGCCGGTTGCGAGGCAATCGGTGTCGGTGTGGCCGTGGGCGAGGTGGTCGGTGTCGCCGTGCTGGCAGTCGCGGGCGAAGCAGTCGGTGTGGCTGTATTGGCAGTCGTCGGCGAGGCCGTCGCTGTGGCTGTGGCTGGGGTCTGACCGATCAGGCGCAGATCGTCCAAATAATAGGCGGGCTGGGCTACCCCTGTGCGATCCTGAAAATTGAGCCGGGCGATTGTCGCCGGGTTGCCCAGTTCGGTCAGAGGGATCGTAAAGTGGGTCCACACCCCGGCTGGCCCGGTGATCGATTTGATCGCGCTGGCTGACCCCTCATCGCTGGGCTGGGTGTAGACGTTGAGCGCCGCACCCCTGCTTCCGCCGTAGAGCCAGAAGTCGATAGCCGTGTAGTCACTGCCGGTGAGAACCGCGGGTGCGCGCAGGGAAAGCCCGGCCCAGGCCACGTCGTGCTGGGCGCTGATGGCCCGATTGCCGGCGTGGACCTGGGCCGTCGCCGCCAGATCGACGGTCGTATCCCAGGACCAGTCCTCCCACTCCGCGGCCAGGGCGTCGTCGTAGACGATCAGACCGCCCGCGCCTGTGGCCGCGTGGGTAGCAGTAGGCAGCAGCCGATAAAATCCCGCTGCAAAAAGGAAGAGGAAGATCAGTCCAAAAAACCGGAGTGCTTTGGGAGCAAGTAGGGTGTGAGCCACAGATAAGCCCTTTCTGACAGGCACATGCCGTGCTATAATGGGATTGTCAACGCGTGAATTGCTCTTTATTTCGGGAGATTGTCTCAATGCCAACTCCTTTTCCTGGAATGGATCCTTATCTCGAACGCCCCGGCATATGGGAAGGTGTGCATACGCGTCTTCTGGTCGCAATCTCAGATGCGCTGACGCCGCGCCTGCGTCCCAACTATCGGGTCGATATTGAACGGCGCACCTATCTGGCGGTGTTGAAGCCAGACGATCTGGTGGGCATCCTCGATGTGCTCGTCTTTGAACCGGCAGGCCCGGTTGTGGCAGACCCAACGCCCTCCTATGCCAACGGCGAGCGTCCCCTGCTGGCCGAAATCCCCGTGCCCGAAGAAGTCGTCGAGCGCTATCTGGAAATCCGGGACACCCAGACTGCCGAAGTCGTGACAGTTATTGAAGTGCTTTCGCCTGCCAACAAAACAAATCCGACCGGACGCCAGGAGTACAATACAAAACGGGAAAAGGTGCTGGCCAGCCGCACGAATCTGATCGAAATCGACCTGCTGCGGGCGGGCGAACCGCCGCCCATCTACTGGCGGCAGGAACAGCGCTGCGACTATCGGGTTGTGGTCAGCCGGGGCTGGCAGCGCCCGCGGGTAGAAGTCTATTGTGTTGGTCTGCGTCAGCCGCTGCCCACCGTCCCCGTTCCCCTGCGCCGCGCGGAGAGCGAACCGGGGCTGGAATTGAACCGGCTTCTCCACGAACTCTACGACCGGGCCGGTTACGATATGGCCGTTGACTACAGCCAGCCGCCCACGCCGCCCCTGGCCGAGGGCGACGCTGGGTGGGCCAACGAACTGCTGGCCTTGGCCGGTCTTCGCCCAGCCGGATAAGAAAAGGAACTCTGTATGGATGCACCGCAAACCCTCACTGCTCCGTCAAACCACACCAGCGAACCGGCCTGGGACATCGCCCGCCTCTTTCCCGATCAGGGGGAATGGAGCGAGGAAGAGTATTTTGCGCTGGACACCAATCAACTAACTGAATACTCCCACGGGATTGTGGAGGTTTTGCCGATGCCTAGCGATCGTCATCAAGCGATTGTTGTCTTCCTCATCGGGTTGCTGCAAAGGCTGGCCCGCACCACCGGCGGTGTGGTGCGGGTTGCGCCTTTGCGCCTGCGCCTCTGGCCGGGTAAGATTCGTGAACCCGATCTGCTCTTCTTGGCCTCGGCCACCGATCCTCGTCGCCAGAATCAGTTGTGGACCGGCGCTGATTTGGTCATTGAAGTAGTTAGTCCCGACGATCCTGCCCGGGATTTGATGACCAAACGCCGGGAGTATGCCCAGGCGAGCATCCCCGAATATTGGATTGTGGATCCTCGCACAGAGACAATTCTTATCCTGCACTTGGACGGCGCATCTTACCGGGAACAAAGCTATCGGCGGGGCGAACAGGCGGCGTCGGTTAGCTTCCCCGCGCTCGTTGTGGATATCTCTGCTGCCCTCGACGCCCCCTAATCTTCCGTTAGGATTGTAGAGTTCCGTAGGGTCGCCACTCCTCGTTTGTCTCTCTACCCACATTCTCCAGCCCCATCCACCAGACCCCCACCCGATAGCTGGCCCAGGCCAACCCCAGACCGCCAAAGATGTCCGGCAGATAGTGCTGGGCGGTAAAGAGGGTGGAGAGAATCACCACCACCACAAAGCCGGCCCACACCCAGCGCCAGCGGGGATGCCACAGGCTGAAAAAGAGGGCAAGCACTGTCGTCAGATAGACGTGGCCGCTGGGAAAGGCGTTAAAGACCCCATCTGTGGCATAGAGTATCCGCATCCATTCCGTCGCCCAATCAGTGCCTACCAGCGCAGGCCGAATCACATATGTCGGGTAGAGGGCAAAGGTGCTGATGGCCGTCGCCGTTGCCAATACCGACGCCACAATCAGCGCCCTGTAGAGCTTCTCCTCCATACGCAGCGCAGCCCAGGCATAGGCCGCCAACCAGAGCGGCCAATAGAGCGCATAGGGCACCACCCAGAGCGGCCACAGGGGAATGTAGGCATCCCAACGGGTGTTGAAGATCACTCCCTCTTGCAAGCCGTGATTCAACGGCATATAGAGACTCTGAATCGCAAAGACCAGCGCGTAGAGACCGATTCGCCGGGTAAGCGTGAGATCCATACGAAATCCCTCCTGTGTGATGGGCGACTCTCTTTCATTCTACCGCCTGCCCAATCCACTACGCTACAGATCACAGGAGAGTTCCAAAGCTACCCCCTGCCCTATTTCCTCATCACCTCCAATTCGCCATCCTACTTCCCTTACAGAAAGCCAAGATTCGCTCTTGACAGCCCCCCCCCCCGTTGTGATAAAATGTTGTCATCAAACCGCAATGTTCTACGGATTGGAGGCGGCGCATGAAACGCATTCTAGGCGTTCTTTCTTTGCTGGTTCTTCTCGCATTGGCGCTGATTTTCGTGACTCGGGGGCCAATCCGCTTACCTGCCGGCACGGAGATCGGACCAACGCCTGTATCTTCTCTCTTCGAGTCCCCCCTGCCTACCCCGTCGCCCACTGCACTCGCCCTCGCGTCCACAGCCACGATGGCGCCTGTACCCTCCGCATCCCCGACTCCACCGCCCACCGAGCTTCCCGTCAGCCCCTTACCCAGCCCTACGGTCACACCTGCGCCGGGTGAGTGGCGCGAGTTTGTTGATCTGGAGGCCGGCTATTCTATCAATTTTCCCGCGGATGCCGTCATTAGCGCTGGGAAATCCAAAGGCGAAGCATATCAGGCAGTTCTAGTTGCCTTTCGATTGGAAGAAATGGATAAATTCCAATATGAAGGTATGTCTTTATGGGTGCAACCAAACAAAGAAAAGCCAACAGTCAAGCAAGTCATAGAAAATCTATATGGAGGTATGTCAGGTGGACGGCTTCCCGAAGATATGGAACTGACTTCACAGATCGAAGAAATAGTTGTTGCTGGTCTTCCTGCCTTTCAAACCGATATACTGCCGGATAGCACGAGCGTTTATGTCTTTATACCCTATCACGAAAGAGTATACATCTTCGCTCTTGTCCATGCATTGACCAGCAACGCATCGGATCCTCGCGCGGAAAAGCTTTTCTACGAAATCCTTGACTCCTTCAAGGTGCTGGAAACCCCTTAAGGATGTGTTGGTACGTAAGACTTTCATGATACAAAACCATCGCGGCTACAGAGTAAGGAGGCGTTGATGCGTATTCTGGTGACATCCCTGTTGATAATGATCGCACTTATTTCCACTGCATCCATCGGCCAATCCCAAAGTGCCATTTCGTCAATTTTTACCCCACCATTGGGCTATCGAGATGACTACGACTATGGCGCGCCTACCTATGCGGACTACGGAACCAAGAACGAAAACCTTATAGGTGGCTCGTGTTTTGGCGTCCCTTGGAAAGAACTCTATCACGCGGGAGAAGACTGGTTTCGCATTGGCGAGAATGGCGAAAACATTCCAATTCCGGGAGCAGAAGTCACGGCTGTGGCTGACGGCACGGTCATCTGGGCGCAACCCATCAACTATCCTGGTCGTGTCGTAGTCGTTTCCCACACAGATCCTCTTCTGCCACAAACGACCTATTCGGTTTACTCACATTTGACCGACCCACTAGACGTCCAAGCGGGTGACTCAGTTTTGCGCGGACAAAAATTAGGCACAGTCCTGTACCAAATCAACAATAACTCACACCTTCATTGGGAAATCCGCTACTTTGCCGACGGCAGCAACATCTACCCCAATTATCCCAACTGCAATGGTTCTGTTCCCGGACGCGGCTACACCTACCCCGAACACCCGGACAATTTCCCCTCTGCGACTGCCGGCTACACCGATCCCTTCACCTTCGTGACCAATCGCGCCGGGGTCTTCCTGCCCCATTTGATGCGTTATGAAGACACCTTCGAGCCAAACGACTCTTTCAACACCGCCGCGTCGGTCAACTCCGGCGTCTGGTACCAGTCCTACATCAGTTCATCCGGCGATAACGACTGGTACACTTTCTCCGTCACTGTCCCTTCCGGCAGCGCCCGCAATATCGATCTCTACTTGCAGAGCATTCCCCCCGGCACAAACTACAACCTCGAACTCTACAGCCCTGCCAACCAACTGCTGCGCTCCTCCAACCAACCGTCGAACAACAGCGAATTTATCCGCTACTACACCACCAGCAGCGGCGCATACCGGATGCGTGTCTACTCGGCCAGCGGTTTCAGCCACATCGACAGCTACGATTTCCGTGTCGATGTGCTCTCTGCGCCTACCCAGTAGCCCGCCTGAAAGTCTTCATCTGCCGCACAACCGACTCCCTACCGTCTACTTCCCTACCACCTCCAACTCATCCACATAATAGACCGGCTGGGCCGCGCCGCTCTCGTCCTGTAAGTTGATGCGCGCAATCGTCGCCGGGCTACCCAGACTGCTCAGGGGCGCGCTGATCTGCGTCCACACCCCCGCGGGCGACAGGAAGGAGTAGAAGGGACTGATACCCCTGGTCTTCGCTGGATGGGATGTAGAGGGTCAATGGCTGGCCGTTGCCCCGTATATCCAAAAACCGATGGCGCTTGGCTATTCTGCCTTCCGGCAACTCTCTTGTAAGCGATCAGACATACGGGTCAGACTGTCATGTATATGTATAGTTGACCCCAATGTCAAGACCACGAGATGCTCAAAATAAGAGAGAGTCTGGTGTGTCTGCTGAGAGGGTAGTGAAACCCTTCGATAAACTCAGG
>JAANMX010002769.1_pt1 | contig 16709 bp, 17 predicted proteins | sample 7279681 | NCBI WGS metagenome assembly JAANMX01 (sample SAMN14094542, study PRJNA606508) | bioreactor metagenome | isolation source: A lab-scale SPAN reactor treating ammonium-rich wastewater day 351 | place: Ireland: Galway | collected 2018-01-01
GCCGGCGATGCTCACCGGCCGCTACCTTCAGCTCAACCGTGGCAGTGGCTTCAGCATCGAAGACTCCGCCAGGCGCGTCCGCGACCAAGTGGACGAGTTGGGCGAGGAGCGGGTGGACGTGGTGGGCCTGTCGCTGGGTGCGATGGTCGCGTTGCGGTTCGCCGCGGACCATCCCGACCGCGTCCGGCGGCTGGTGATCTCCGGTGGTCAGGTGCATCCGCCCCGGCTCCTGATGCGAGTGCAGAGCGCCGTCATGAGGGTGCTGCCGTCGCGGCTGGTGGCCGCGCCCGGGCTGAGCAAGGGCGATCTCCTGGCGACGCTGAGCGCGCTGACCACGACGGATCTCCGACCCGCCCTGGCCAGCATCGCCGCCGAGACGCTCGTCCTGTGCGGTGGCCGCGATCGGCCCAACCTGGCCGCCGCCCGGTCGATCGCGGCAGGCATCCCGTCCGCCGTCCTGGAGATCGTCCCGGGCGTGGGCCATGAATGGAACCGCACCCACCCCGAACTCTTCGCCGCACGCGTCTCCCTCTTCCTCGGCTGCGACGCGGAACCGACCTCTGGTCGCGAGCCTCGCGCGCGGAGTGTCGATTTACATCCGATTCGCACCCTCTCTCGCCTCAGCCGCTGGGCGGACCGCCGAACTTGATGTAATCCCGCACGCTCCGGACGCCGTCCGCACCGCCGAGAAACCGAGTTCACCCGCTGTTCACCCAGCACTCCCCAGCCGGACGTCTGCGCTGCCTACCGTGCGATGCGGAGCGTCTCGCTCCCACTCGCGAAAGGAAAGCCGTGAAGATCTCCACGCTCGGCGCTCCGGTGGCCCTGCTGGCCGCCGCCGCGCTGACTCTGTCCGCCTGTGCGGCCAACGAGGGCAACCCGGGCACCGGCTCCACCGGTGGCACGACCGCCGCCAGCACTCTGGCCGGCAAGGGCTCAAGCGCTATGGCTGCCGCTCAGCAGAAGTGGATCGCCGACTACCAGTCCGCCAATTCGGGCGTCACCATCAACTACTCCCCGGACGGATCGGGTGCGGGCCGAGAGGCCTTCGTCTCCGGGGCGGTGCAGTATGCCGGCTCCGACCGGGCGTTCAAGGACGAGGAGCTCGGTGCCGGCAAGTTCGGCAAGTGCACCGCCGAGTCCAGCGCGCTCAACCTGCCGGTCTACGTCTCCCCGATCGCCGTGATCTTCAACGTGCAGGGAGTCAAGGATCTCAAGCTCGACGCCGACACCCTAGCGAGCATCTTCGCCGGCAGGATTACGAAGTGGAACGACGCCAAGATCGCGGCGACGAACTCTGGCGTCATGCTGCCGGACGCCAACATCACCGCCGTCCATCGCTCCGACGACTCGGGCACCACGAACAACTTCACCGATGCCCTCCATCAAACGGCGCCGTCAGTGTGGACCGAGGCCGCCTCGGACACCTTCCCCGCGGAGTTCGGCGGCGAGGCAGCCAAGGGCAACTCCGGGGTGGTGGATGCGGTGGCCAACGGCACGAACACGATCGGCTACGCCGATGCGTCCGCCGCCAAGGATCTGGGCCACGCCAAGCTGAAGGTGGGCGACGATTGGCTCAGCCCGACCGCCGAGGCCGCCGCCAAGATCGTGGACCAGTCCTCGACCATCCCGGGCCGCTCCGAGCACGACCTGGCGCTGAAACTGAACCGAAAGGCTGCCGGTGTCTATCCGGCGGTGCTGGTTGGCTACGTACTGCTCTGCGAGGCCTACAAGGACGCGAAGGACGCGGAGCTGGTCAAGAGCTTCATCGGCTACGTCGCCTCCGCCGAGGGCCAGAAATCAGCCGCTGCGGCGGCCGGTAGCGCGCCTCTGACCAGCGCCACCCAGGCCAAGATCAAGGCCGCGATCGACTCGATCAAGTGAGCCGTCCAGCGCCCGTCCGGCCTCAACCGGACGGGCGTCGGCCGGTTCCACGCCGTAGCATCCCCCTCAGATTGAGCGAAAGATGACAAGTGTGACGCAGTCCACCCGACAGGTGACCCCGACACCGGCACCGCAGCGCGCCACCAAGACCAGGCGCCGGATCGGTGACCAGGTGTTCAGTGGCCTGGCGACCGGCTCGGGGGTCACCATCCTGGTGATCCTCGCGATGGTCGCCGGGTTCCTCCTCATGCAGGCGTTCCCTGCGTTGACCACTCCGCCCGCCCAGCTCGAGGCGCAGGGCTACGGTGAGTTCTGGTCATGGATCCTGCCGTTCGCCTGGGGCACGGTGTGGGCGTCCTTCTGGGCGCTGCTGCTCGGCGTGCCGGTGGCGATCGGCATCGCCCTGTTCATCACCCACTACGCCCCGCGCCGGCTGGCGTCCGGCTTGGGCTACGTGATCGACCTGCTGGCCGCCGTCCCGTCGGTGGTGTTCGGCCTGTGGGGCAGCGCCGTGCTCGCGCCCGCCGTCCAGCCCCTGTATCTGTGGCTGAACGCCAACCTGGGCTGGATCCCGTTCTTCGCCGGCCAGCCGTCCGGCACCGGACGCACCCTGCTGACCGCGGCCATCGTGCTGGCGGTGATGATCCTGCCGATCGTGACCTCGCTGTCGCGAGAGGTCTTCCTGCAGACCCCGGTGCTCCACCAGGAGGCCGCCCTGGCCCTGGGTGCGACCCGGTGGGAGATGATCCGGATGGCCGTGCTGCCCTTCGGCCGCGCCGGCGTGGTCAGCGCGGTGATGCTCGGTCTCGGACGCGCGCTCGGCGAGACCATGGCGGTCGCCATGGTGCTCTCGGGCGCCCCGGTGATCACCGCGGAGATCCTCACGTCGCAGAACCCGAACACGATCGCCGCCGTGATCGCCCAGAACTTCCCCGAGGCCTACGGCCTCAAGACCAATCAGTTGATCGCCGGCGGCCTGGTGCTGTTCATCATCACCCTGGTGGTCAACATGTGTGCCCGACTGATCGTCGCTCGCTACAAGGAATTCTCGGGGGCCAACTGATGACCACGCTCACCGAAACCAGGCCCAATCCGCTGACCGCCGGGCAGCTGCCCAACGTCGCCAGTTGGGCGACCCTGGCCGGCGCCGCCCTCGTCGGCGCGCTCATCGATTCGACCGCGCTGGACGGCTTCGATCCCGGCACCACCGTCTTCCTCGGGGCGGTCATCTACCTGCCGGCGATCTACCTGCTGTCGCGCAGCGTCGAGGGACGCCGCCGGGCCACCGACCGGCTGGCCACCAATCTGGTGGCGGGCGCCTTCCTGCTCGCCCTGCTGCCGCTGGTGTCGGTGCTGTGGGCGAGCCTGTCCGGCGGACTGCCGAGGTTCGACGCCACCTTCTTCACCTGGTCGATGCGCAACGTCATCGGCGACGGCGGCGGCGCCCTGCACGCCATCTACGGCACGCTGTTCGTGACGGGCATCGCAACCCTGATCTCGGTCCCGATCGGGCTGATGACGGCCGTCTACCTGGTCGAGTACGGCCGCGGCATGCTCGCCCGCGGAATCACCTTCTTCGTGGACGTGATGACCGGCATTCCCTCGATCGTCGCCGGCCTCTTCGCCTACGCGCTGATGGCCATCGTCTTCGGTCCCGGCACGATCAACGGCTTCTCCGGCTCGTTGGCACTGTCGGTGCTGATGATCCCCATCGTGGTGCGCGCCACCGAGGAATTGCTCCGGATCGTCCCCAATGAGTTGCGTGAGGCGTCCTACGCGCTCGGCGTGCCGAAGTGGCGCACGATCATGTCGGTGGTGCTGCCCACGTCGCTGTCCGGGATCGTGTCCGGCGTGATCCTGGCGATCGCCCGGATCATCGGCGAGACCGCCCCGCTGATGATCGCCGCCGGCTTCACCAACTCGACCAACACCAACCCGTTCGCCAACCCGATGATGACGCTGCCGGTGTTCGTCTACGACCAGTACGCGCATCCGGGCGTGGAGCGGATCTTCTACAACGAGCGTGCCTGGGCCGGGGCACTGACCCTCATCGTCCTGGTGATGGTGCTCAACCTGATCGGCCGCTTCATCGCCAAACGCTTCGCCCCATCCGCCGGACGCTGACCGAGAGAGAAACCCATGTCGAAAAGGATCGAGGTCAACGACCTCAACTGCTACTACGGCAAGTTCCTGGCCGTCGAAGACGTCTCGATGACCATCCAACCGCGTTCGGTGACGGCGTTCATCGGGCCGTCGGGCTGCGGCAAGTCCACCTTCCTGCGCACCCTGAACCGGATGCACGAGGTGATCCCCGGCGCCTATGTCGAGGGTGACGTGCTGCTGGACGGCAACAACCTCTACGGCCCCGGCGTCGACCCGGTGAACGTCCGCCGCCAGGTGGGCATGGTGTTCCAGCGGCCCAACCCGTTCCCCACCATGTCGATCAAGGACAACGTGCTGGCCGGCTACAAGCTGAACAAGCAGCGGATGAACGCCACCGAGGCCAACGATCTGCTGGAGCGGTCCCTGCGCGGCGCGAACCTGTGGGAAGAGGTCAAGAACCGGCTGGACAAGCCGGGCTCCGGCCTCTCCGGCGGTCAGCAGCAGCGGCTGTGCATCGCGCGGGCCATCGCCATGCAGCCCGAGGTGCTGTTGATGGACGAGCCGTGCTCGGCGCTCGACCCGATCTCGACGCTGGCCGTGGAGGATCTGATCCAGGAGCTCAAGGAGACCTACACGATCGTGATCGTCACCCACAACATGCAGCAGGCCGCCCGGGTGTCCGACGAGACCGCGTTCTTCAACATCGCCGGCACCGGAGCCCCCGGCAAGCTGATCGAGATGGGTCCGACGGTGAAGATCTTCTCCACCCCCGACGTGAAGGCCACCGAGGACTACATCACCGGCCGCTTCGGCTGACCGGCCGGGGACGGTTCTTTCGGGTGCGAATCTCGAACGTCGGGGCACAAGACGACGGGGCGACGCCCTGGAACCGAGGGGCTACTCCGCTGGAGCCTGAAATCGACCACGGAGTCGACAGGACACGCCCGGATTCCGCCCTGATGCCCGGCGTGTCGGCACAACTGTGTAGTCGATATCAGGACCGATCGCCGATGTCCGCCGGACTGGACGCGCAGCGAGCGCCCGATACGCCACCACCCACCCGGTTCCCGGCTCGTCGCCCCCGGCCTGCTCGGAGATCCCGGCATCCGCCGGGATGACGTGTCATCCGAACACTGGATCACGCCGTCTAGACTCGCCCCGTGAGCAGGGCAGGATGGTATCCGGATCCGGGCGGTCAGCCCGGCATGTACCGCTACTGGACGGGTTCGTCCTGGTCGGCGTCCATCACCAACAACCCGGCGCAGGCCGCGCCGCAGGGCGGGATGGGCGTGCCGCAGCACCCGGGAGGGCAACAGGGCTGGAACCCCAACCAGAAGCGTCGTTCGCCGATCGGCTGGTGGCTCGGGATCGCCGCCATCGTGGTGGTGCTGGGCCTGGTCGGCTGGCTGGCGATCCGCAACCTGGGCGGCATCCTCGGCACCACGCCGTCCACCGGCACCAACCCCACCCAGAACGTCTGCCCCAAGCAGGTGGCGACGACGACCACCCCCGCCCCGGCCCCGATCAACGACCGGGTGTACGGCGGCGCCCTGTCCTACCCGCGCCTCGGCACCCCATGGGCGGCGCCGCGCGAGGAGACCCGGGTTCCGTTCGGCCGTGACGTGCTGACCCAGACGGTCACCATCGAGCCGAACTACAAGCCCAACTCGCAGTGGGTGGCGTCGGTGCTGGTCGGCGAGCTGGTCGCCGGCGACGGCTTCTTCAGCCCCCAGCAGGGCTCCGAGATCGTGGTCAAGTGCATCATGGGCGTCTTCTACGACGACGCCGAGGTGGTCCGCGACGACAAGGTCAACAAGGCCACCACCGTGGACGGCAAGGAGGCCTGGCTGGTCGAGACCCACCTGTCCTTCGACATCCCCAACCTGCAGGCCAAGGGCGAGTTGGCGATCATCATGATCGTCGCCACCAAGGCGGAGTCGTCCAGCATCTACTACGCCTCGATCCCCGACAACGCCGATCAGCAGCTGGTCAGGGACGCCCGCAACGCGATGGCCGACCTGCGCGTCGAGGCCTGACCCGCCACCCGGTCAGCGGCAGGGCACCAACCCGAGCCCGATCTTCATCGCCACCACCCGGACGGCGGACGCGCGCAGCTGCGCGGCGACGTCCGGATCATCGGCGGCGGCACGGATGCCGGCCACGAACTCGTCGGCCAGTCCTGGGGTCACCGTCATCGCGATGTCTCCCCCGGCCTTCAGGAAGCCGATTCCGCGCCTCCTGGCCGGCACGGACGCCAGCGCACGGGCCGCGCCGAGATCGTCGGAGATCACCACGCCGGCGAAGCCGAGACCCTCCCGGATCAGGCCGATCACCTTCGGCGAGAACGCCGCCATGTTCCGGGCGTCGATCCTGGTGTACGTCACCGTGGAGACCATCAGGCTCGGCGCCCCGGCCTCGACCGCGGCCCGGAAGGGCTTCAGGTAGGGGTCGTCGGCGCGGGTGACGGTGTCCTTCACCCCGGCGGTGTGGTCGGTGTTGCCGACCACCCGCCCGATTCCGGGGAAGTGCTTCGCGGACGTGGCCACGCCCGCGGTCTCCATGCCACGCACGAAAGCGGTCACCTTGGCCGCGACCGCGTCCGGGTCGGAGCCGTAGCCGCGGTTCAGGGCGCCGATCGGGGCGTTGCGGCGGGTCATCGACTTCGGCACGACGTCGGCGACCGGGGCCAGCGTCCAGTTCACCCCGGCGGCGGCGAGTTGGCGTCCCCAGCGGGCGGCGCGGGATTCGAGGGTGGCGTTGCTCCAGCCGGACTGCACCTTCGCCGACGGCATGGCATCGAAGCCGCGACCTCTGAGCCGCTGCACCAGCCCGCCCTCCTGGTCGACCGAGATCAGCATCGGCGTCCGCTGGCCCTTCCAGGCCAACCTGGCGGTGACTCGCTTCACGCCGCTGACCCCACTCGTCCGGCCGCCCATCAGGATCACCGAACCGATCTTCAGCTTCTTCAGCGTCGCCGGCTCGGACGCCGACGCGCCGGTCACCCCCACCATCACCACCTGCCCGGCCCGTTCGGCGGTGCCCATCGCGTCGACGATCCGCGCGGCGCACTCGGTCGGTGTTGGCGGCGCGGGGGTGGCCGGGCCGGACGCGGACGACGTCGCGCCGGGCGTCGCCGATGACGGCACGGACGCCGATGCCGGCGGCGGGCCGCCCGTGGGCGGCGCGCTGGGCGCGGGGCCGCCGGAGCAGCCGGCCAGCAGACTCGCCAGCGCGGCGGCCAGGACGGTTCGGCGTCTCATGGCTCCAGGGCCAGCAGGGCGTTCTCGACCACCTCGGTCGGGGCAGGGTGGATCCAGTACTGCCCGCGGGCCATGCTGGGCACGTCCAGGTCGAACGACATCGCCTGGATCAGCGGCTGGATCAGCGTGGTCGCCTGCGGGCCGAGGATGTGCGCGCCGAGCAGCCGCTTGGTCTTGGGGTCGGCGATCAGCTTCACGAAGTGCTCGGTGTCCTCCATCGCCCAGCCGTAGGCGACGCTGCCGTAGTCCTGGCGGGCGGTCACGTACGGCTTGCCCCGATCCTGCACCTGGGCCTCGGTGAGCCCGACCGACGCGATCTGCGGGTCGCTGAACACGGCGTGCGGGATGAACCTGTGGTCGGCGCTGATCATCTTGCGGGGGTGCAGCAGGTTGTGCTGGACGACCCGCGCCTCGTGGTTGGCGACGTGCTTGAGCTGGGCGGCCGACGAGACGTCGCCCAGGGCGAAGATGCCCTTGACGTTCGTCTGCTGGTGCTCGTCGACCTTCACCCGGCCGTCGGCATGGGTGTGGACGCCGGTCGCCGGCAGGTTGAGCAGGTCGCCGTTGGGGATGCGGCCGAGCGCGATCAGCACCCGCTCGCACTCGAAGTCGTAGTGGATGCCCTTGGCGTCGACGCTCTCGACGATCACGGTGTCGCGTTCGGTCATGTCCACGCCGATCACCCGCTGCCGCAGCCGCACGTGCACCCGATTCGCCAGCTGTTCGGTGAAGGCGGCGGCGATGTCGGCGTCCTCCTTGCGTAGCAGCACCTCCGAGCGTTGCAGCACGGTCACCTTGGTGCCCAGCGCCGAGAACACGTGGGCGAACTCGGCGGCCACGAAGCCGCCGCCGATGATCACCAGCGAGGCCGGCAGGGCGTCCAGGCGCATGACGTCGTCCGAGGTGTGCACCCGCTCGGCGACCCGGGGGTCGTCCAGGCCGGCCAGGTCGGGGATGAACGGACGCGAGCCGGCGGCCAGCACGAACCGGTCGGCGGTGACCGTCTCGTCACCGATCAGCAGCTGCTTCGGCCCGGTGAACTGGGCGGACTCCCGGTACAGCGTGACGTTGCCGTTGCTGCGCCGCCACTCCTCGCCCGCCTCGCTGATCGGGTCGATCCGGCCGAAGATGCGGTCCCGGATCGCGGCCCAGTCGGCCTTCACCTTCCCGATCGTCACCCCGACCCGCTTGGCGCGCTCCGCGGACGAAGCGAACTCGGCCGGGTAGACGAACATCTTGGTCGGGATGCAGCCCACGTTCAGGCAGGTGCCGCCGAAGCGCTCGCCCTTGTCGACCAGCGCGACGGAGAGGTCATCGAAGCGCGAGTCGATGATCGAGTTGCCCGAACCGGAGCCGATCACACACAGGTCGAAGTGCCGCATGCGCCGATTCTTGCACCCCCGCGTGAACCTGCGGTTTCGGACTCGGCCGGACGCCGGCGCGAGTCGTCCGCGGCCGCGCGCCGACCCTCAGATGCCGAGCCTCAGATGCCGGCGTAGGAGTGCAGGCCGGAGACCAGCAGGTTGATCCCGACGAAGTTGAACCAGAAGCAGGCCAGGCCGACGATCGCGACGATGGCGGCCCGGGTGCCGCGCCAGCCGGCGGTCGCCCGGGCGTGCAGGTAGCCAGCGTAGACCACCCAGGTGACCAGCGACCAGGTCTCCTTCGGGTCCCAGCCCCAGAACCGTCCCCAGGCGTATTCGGCCCAGACCGCGCCGGCCGCGATCGCGAACGTCCACAGCGGGAAGGCGAAGGCGTGAAACCGGTAGGCCAGCTCGTCGATCCGGGACGACGAGGGCAGCTTCGCCAGGTAGCCGCGCGTCCGCTCGCGGCGTTCCGCACGGCTCTTCAGCAGGTACAGGACGGAGAACAGGCCGCCCACGTTGAACGCGGCGCCCGCGACCGCCGCTGCGACGATGTGGACGATGAACCACACCGAGTGCAGGGCCGGCACCAGCGGCGCGACCGCCACGTAGAAGACGGTGACCGCCAGGCCCTGGCCGACCACGGCGAGCAGTGCCACCGGCAGCCCCAGCCAGCGGACCCCGCGGAACGCCAGCACCAGGTAGAACGCGACCACGAACAGCATCGCCGCGGTGACGAACTCGTACATGTTGCCCCACGGGAACCGGTTGCCCGCCACCCCGCGCAGGACCACCCCGGCCAGGTGGCTGCCCCAGGCGATCACGGTCAGTCCCAGGCCCATCCGGCCGAACATGTCGGTGCGCACCCGGGCCCGCTCGTCCGCCGGGGCCGGCGCGGGCTCGTCCGTGGTCTCCGCCGGCCCGCCGGCACCGACCAGGACGCCGACCGGCGCCTCGACGGGCTCCAGCCGGCGGGCGGCCGCCCACTCGGCGGCGAACGCCGCCAGCGCGAGCAGGTAGACCACCGCCGAGGTCACCATTGCCAGGTTGGACCAGTATTCGGCCATCACTGTTCTCCCTTCCCCGTGGAGCCTGCGTCATCGACCGCGGACGGCGCAAGTACCCGTTCGCCACGTCCCCGTTCATCGAGGCCCAGTTCGTCCGCGATCAGCCGCAGCTCGTCGTCCAGCCCGCCGCGGCCCTCGGTGCGGTCCAGCCCGGCCAGCTCCGTCCGGTCGTCGGCCACCCGCAGCCACACCCGGCGCGGCCGGATGAACAGCGACAGGCACAACCCGGCGACCGCAACCAGCACCGAGATGAAGACCAGCCACAGCCCGGGCGTGCTGGACACCTGCAGGCTGACCCAGCGCTTCCAGTCGTGGAACTGGATCGTGCTGCCGTCCGGCAGGTCGAAGATCTCGCCGGGCCGCAGGGTGAACCGCAGCGGTTTGTCTCCCTCGGCGGTCGTGAACTGGGTGAGGCCGGTGGTGTCCAGCGAATAGACGTTCTCGGGGACGCCGGTCGCCTCCTTCGGCGGCCCGTGCCAGGCGTTCAGCAGCAGGGCGGGGTTGAGGGCGTCCGGGAAGACCGATGTGCCCACGCCGTCGGTGTCCATCGCGGTGGGCAGGAACAACGCCTCGAAGGCCAGCCGCTCCGGACGCGCGTACGGCGCCTTCACCACCCCCACCGACAGGAAGTTGCCATCCTGCGGCAGCAGGATCACCGGTCCCGCGAAGGCCACGTTGCCCTTCGGGTCCTTGACCGTGACGTCGACGGCATACCCGTGGCCGACCAGATGGACGGTGCTGTCGCCGAGCACCAGCGGATGGTTCACCTCCAGGCTCTGCCGGCTCTCGACCCCGTCCAGCACCGTCGTGGTGTCGGCCCGGAACACCCGGGCGGCGCCGCGCTGCACCGGTCCGGTCTCGAATTTGGCCTGGAACGAGTCGAGCCGCACCGTGAACGGCACCAACTGCTGGGCGCCGAACGCCCCACCGGCGGTGAAGTCGTCGAACTGGGTCAGGGTGTTGCTGAACGACTGGCCCTCGACCACGGCGACGGTGCCCTTGTAGCCGAACAGCGAACCCCAGGCCAGGCCGCACAGCAGGAACACCAGGGACACGTGGAAGACCAGGTTGCCCAGCTCGCGCAGGTAGCCCCGCTCGGCGCTGACCGAGTCCTCCAGCCGGCGGACGCGGAACCGGCGGCGGCCCAGCACCCGCTCGGCGGAGTCCAGCAGCCCGGCGCCGTCGGCGGAGGACGTCAGCGCCAGGTGCGCCGGCAGCCGGCCCAGGTTGCGCGGGGTGACCGGCGGCTGCGCCCGCAGGCCGCGCAGGTACACCCCGATCCGGGGAATGATGCAGCCCACCAGCGACACGAACAGCAGCAGGTAGATGGCGGCGAACCAGGGCGAGGCGTAGACGTCGAACAGCCCGACGGCGTCGTAGAAGCCGCCCAGCTGCGGGTTCTCGGCGATGAACTCCCGCACCCGCACCGGGGACGTCGGACGCTGCGGCAGCAGCGAGCCGGGAATCGCGGCCAGCGCCAGCGCGAACAGCAGCACCAGCGCCGTCCGCATCGAGGTCAGCTGGGTCCACAGGAACCGCGCCGCCTCCGATGCCCGCAGCGTCCCCGCTGCCCGACGCCGGGCGGGCCGGTCGGCCGTCCGCCGATCCGCCATCAGATCACCGTCCCATAGGACGCCGCCCACTGCCGCAGGGTGCCCATCAGGACCTCCCAGCCGCCCGTCAGCAGCAGCACCCCGACCGCGATCATCATCACGCCGCCGGTGACCTGCAGCGCCCGGTGATGCCGCTTCACGAACGCGATGGTCGAGGCGAACCGGTCCAGCGCCACGCCGGCGATCAGGAACGGCAGGCCGAGCCCGAGCGCGTAGCAGAAGGCCAGCACGGCGCCGCGCAGCGCGGTGGCCTCGTTGAGGGCCAGGGTGAGCACCACCTGCAGCGCCGGGCCGATGCACGGCGTCCAGCCGAGGGCGAAGACGATGCCGACCAGCGGCGCCGCCGCCAGGCCGACCCGCGGCCGCAGGTCCAGCCGGACCGTCCGGCTGGCGAACGGCACCCAGCCGGCGAAGACCAGCCCCAGGACGATCGCCAGGACGCCGCCGATGACGGTCAGCGTGTCCCGCCACTGCATCAGCGTGGTGCCGAGCGAGCCGAACAGGACGCCCCCGGAGACGAACACCACCGCGAAGCCGAGCACGAACAGCGACGTGCCGGCCAGCACCCGGCCGCGGCGCGAGCCGTCGGCGAGTTGGGCGGCGCTCAGCCCGCTGGCATAGGACAGGTAGCCGGGCAGCAGCGGCAGCACGCACGGCGAGAAGAACGAGATCAGCCCGGCCAGCAGAGCCACCGGGATGGCCAGCGCCATCGACCCGCCGACGGCCTGCCGCGCCCAGTCCCCGATCTCGAATGCGATCATCAACGGCCCGCCGCGACGTCCTCGATCAGACCCACCAGGGTGGCCTCGGTCGCCTCGCCCAGGACGCGGGCCGCGATCCGGCCCTCGGCGTCCACGATGACGGTGCTAGGAATGGCGGTGAGCGGCAGCTGGCCGGCGAACTTCAGCACCAGCGCGCCGCCCGGGTCGAACAGGTTCGGGTAGGGCACCTCGAACTCGCGGACGAAGGCCTCCGCCTGCGCGGTCCCGGCGTCCCGGGTGTTCAGGCCGACGAACTGCGCGATCCTCTCGGTGCGGTGCGCGGCGCGGACCAGCGCGGGCGCCTCCTTGACGCACGGCGGGCACCACGAGCCCCAGACGTTGTACACCAGGATCCGGTCGGTCACCGACTCGCTGCTCCACTGCTTGTCGTCCAGGGTGGTGCCGGTGATGACCGGCGCCGGCTTTCGTTGCTCGGTGGGAATCCGCGTGATCGTGCCGTCGCCGCTGATGTAGCCGCCCTCGGCGGACGTTCCCGAGCCGGTGCAGGCGGCCAGCAGCGTCGCGGCGGCGACCAGGAGCACGGCGAGCCGACGCATCACGAGCCGGGGCGGAACAGGACTTTGGACTTCTTGGCGGGCACCAGGTCGGCGGCCGGTTCGGCGTAGTCGACGGCGGCGATCCGGTCGTCGATCCAGGTGAACGAGGTGACGCTGGCCAGCCGGCACTGCCGCTTGCGGGGATCGTGCACCAGCGAGCGCCCCTCGGCGGCCAGCCGGGAGATCCAGATCGGCAGCTCGTGCATCACGATCACCGCCTGCCCGTCGTCGCCGGCGGCCTGCGCGGCGTCCCGCATGGCGGCCTTCACCCGCGCCACGATCGAGGGGTACGCCTCACCCCAGGACGGCCGCAGCGGGTTGCGCAGGTGCCACAGGTTCTGCGGCAGCAGCAACACCTGGTTGTACTTGCCGAAGTTGCGGCCCTCGAAGACGTTGGCCGCCTCGATCACCCGATCGTCGGTGACCACCTCGGGGTCGGGATGCTCCGCGGCGATCGGCGCCATGGTCTCCCGGGCACGCTGCAGCGGGGAGCAGCGCAGGTGGGTGAGCGGGACGTCCGCGAAGTGCTCGCCGAGCCGCTGCGCCATCGCCCGGCCGATGTCACTCAGCCCGTAGCCGGGGAGCCGTCCGTAGAGGATGCCGTCCGGGTTGTGAACCTGCCCATGGCGGACCAGATGAACTACGGATTGCATGGATCGCATCGGCCTTTCGGGAGTGCTCGGCCTCCAACAATACAGGACGCACCCGGCGCCGCCGTCGGCCGGGGTCAGCCGGCGGCGGCGAGCCGGACGGCGCGGCGCAGATCGGCGGCGATGGCGGGGGCGGCCAGCCGCTGCAGGACGGCGGCGGGCAGCGCGTACGGACCGGTGCCGGCGATCCGGAAGCGGGCGGTCAGCCGCGTCCGGGCGACGCCGTCGGCCTGCAGTTCGAGCCGCAGCTCGGCGGTGATGCCGTGCCAGCGACCGCGTTCGGCCCAGAAGCGGGGACGGTCGAACTCGCTGACCGCGAGCCGAGGCCGGGCCCCGACTGCGGTGACGTCGCACCAGGTCGTGCCCACCCCACCGTCGCCGCGCAGTTCGTCGATCGCCCGCAGGCTGGCCTGCCACTCGGGACGGCGGGTGAGGTCGCTCAGGTAGTCGAACAGGACGCCCGCTTCGACCGCGGCGTCGAGTCGAACGGATCCGGTCACGCGGCCAGCGCGGCGCGCAGCCGCTGCTCGTCGAGGAACCAGATGGCCAGCCGGCGACCGTCCACCAGGGTGACCGGGACGTGGTCGCCGTGCTCGGCGAGCGCCGGGTCGGCGTCCACGTCGAGGGTGCCGAAGTCGGCCCCCACCTCGGCGCAGACCCGCTCGGCGATCGCCACCGCGTCGGCGCACAGATGGCAGCCGTCGCGCACGATGACCACCACCCGCGGCTGAGTCATCGCGGTCGGACGCCGGGGCTACTTGCCGGCGCGGCGACGCTGGATGCGCGTGCGCTTGAGAAGCTTGCGGTGCTTCTTCTTCGCCATCCGCTTGCGGCGCTTCTTGATGACCGAACCCACGCTGTGACCTCTCGATGTCGGCCCCTGCGGGCCGGATGATGCTTTGGACGTTGTGTCCGGGACGGACCCGGGGAGGGTGGCCGGGACGACCCAGCCAACCCCGAGAGCTTACCGAGAGGTCCGGCCCGACGGCGAATTGCCGCGATCGATGTGGGACCCGGATCAACCGGCGTCGTAGAACGACTGCCGCAGGTAGGCGTCCACGGCATGCTCCGGGACGCGGAAGTTGCGCCCGAACCGGACCGCCTCGAGTTCGCCGGAGTGGATCAGCCGGTACACCGACATTCGGGACACCCTCAGCAGGGTGGCCACCTCGGTGACCTTCAGGAACCGGATCGCGGACAGCGAGGCTGGCACGGAGTCGTTCATCGGAGCTTCTTTCTGGCTGGCACCCGGCCGACCCCCCATCGGGCCGAGGTGTGCGAGCCACCCTACCCCGCGGACCGGCCGGGCGGCAGCGGTGTGCCCAGGTCCACCCACCCGGCCGTTCATCTGATCGTCGAGACGCACTTTGCATTTGCCCGCGGTAATTGAGCACCTTGCTGCCAGCCCGCCCCGCAACGTCCTCCGGACCTGGCGCGACAGGCTGTTCATCCCGGGGGGAAGTTGTGATGCTCGCATCATGGGCCGCACTGCGGCCATCGTCGTGGCCGCATCGGCCGTCGCATCGCTTCGAGGCGACCACGAATCCGGATCAGTCGAGCCGCCCACAGCGGGCGGCGATTGCGGACGGTAACACCGACGTCCAGTACTTCGACCCCACAAATGTCCATCCGACAACCTTGTGAGGAGATCCAACGACATGCGAGGAACGATCAAACGAGGGTTCGCCCTCCTCGGGCTCGCCGGCCTGACGCTGAGCGCCAGCCTGCTCGGCACCCCGGTCACGGCCCACGCCGAACTGCCCGCCAAGCCGCCCGCGACGGGCATCGTCAGCCACAAGACCGAGCTGAGCGCCGGGGTCAAGAAGCTGATGAAGGGCAGCGGCGCCCAAGCCGAAGCGAAGGCGCTCGAGACCTATTGGACGCCGGAGCGGATGCGGGCGGCCAGGCCTGTCGAACGCACGGCAACCACCAGCCCGGAAGGGAAGGCGCAGCAGCGCGCCCAGGCAGTGGTTGCCGGTGGCGCCGCCGGAAGCGTCGCACCGGCCAAGGTCGCCAAGGCGCCCAGCGTCAAGGCGGCCGCCGCAGCGAAGTCGGACACCTCGCCGCAGGTCAGCAGCCCCAAGCTGAAGCCCAACCATCCCGCGGCGCGCACCAACGGCAAGGTCTTCTTCTCGCATGACGGCTGGGACTACGTGTGCTCAGCGGCGATCGTGAACAGCGAGGGCAAGAGCCTCGTCTGGACGGCCGGACACTGCCTGGCCGGCGATCAGGAATGGTCCTACGACGTCGCATTCGTGCCTGCCTACAACAACGGATCCGCGCCATGGGGGATCTGGTGGGCGAGGGAGCTGACGACAACGGCCGGCTGGTTCTACTACGAGGACTGGGCATATGACGTCGGCGCCATGACCATGGACCTGAACCCCGACGTCAACGCCTCGATCGCCAACTACCTCGGCGCTCAGGGAATCAAGTGGAACCAGAGCGCCAAGTACAAGGCCGCCGCGTTCGGTTACCCGCACGCGTCTCCGTTCAACGGCGAGTACCTCTACCGGGCCAACGACACCACGACCAACAAGGGCGACGGCACCATCTACATGGACTCGGGCATGACCGCTGGCTCGTCGGGTGGTCCGTGGCTCCGGAGCTTCAACGGCAAGTGGGGCTACGTCAACGGACACAACGACTTCATCTACCTCGCCAAGCCGTCCGAGATGTACAGCCCGTACTACGGCAACCAGGTCCGCGAGCTCTACAACGCCGTCCGGTACGAGACCGTCAACCTGACCACTGCGACGCCCAAGATCACCGGCACCGCCAAGGTGGGCAACGTTCTCACGGCCAACCCGGGCACCTGGAAGCCCGCGCCGGTCGATCTGAGCTACCAGTGGAAGGTCGGCGGAAAGGCTGTCTCCGGTGCCACCGCGTCGACGTTCACCGTCCCTGCATCGGCCAACGGCAAGTCGACCAAGGGCAAGACGATCACCGTGACCGTCAGGGGTTCCAAGACCGGTTACCTGTCCGCCAGCAAGACCTCGAAGGCGACCAAGAAGGTGAAGGCCGGCACGCTGGCCGGGGTCACCCCGACCATCACCGGCATCGCCACCGTCGGGCAGATCCTGACCGCCACCACCGGCACCTGGGCGCCTGCGCCGGTCACCCTGAGCTACCAGTGGTACCGCAACGGCAAGAAGATCAAGAACGCCAAGAGCCTGACCTACACGCTGGTCAAGGCCGACAAGGGCAAGAAGATCACCATCAAGGTGACCGGCAAGAAGACCGGTTACAGCACCTCGACCAAGACCTCCAAGAAGACCGGCAAGGTCAAGGCCGCCTGAACCCGCTCGACCAACGAACTCGCCGGTCCCGCCCACGCGGGCCCGGCGAGTTCGCTTCGGCCAGACGCGCCTGGGACGCGCGAGATTACGTCTGATTCGGGGGCTGCTGAGGCGAACAAGGCGCAACGCCCTGCGAATTTGACGTAGATTC
>JAANMX010002771.1_pt1 | contig 16706 bp, 16 predicted proteins | sample 7279681 | NCBI WGS metagenome assembly JAANMX01 (sample SAMN14094542, study PRJNA606508) | bioreactor metagenome | isolation source: A lab-scale SPAN reactor treating ammonium-rich wastewater day 351 | place: Ireland: Galway | collected 2018-01-01
GTGGAAGGCATGACCGGTGGGACCGCCGGCGCCGAGGACGAGACCGATGCGAGGCATGCCTAGTGCGGTAAATGCCCGACCGATCGGGGACGGGCAAGCCGAGTTCGGCGTGCCCCGGACGGTGGCCCGGGTGAACCATCCGGGCAACGAGTGGATGTTCGACGACCTGTGGGGGGTCGACGTGGCGGTGTCGACGCCGCGGCTGATGTGCGCGCTGGTCGAGGAGGCGGTCACGGTCGGCGACCTCGTCCGGCTGTTCAGCTTCCGCGGCGGGCACACCAACCTGGTCGAGATGACGCTGCCGGAGACCAGCCCGCGGGTGGGCGTCCGGGTGGCCGATCTGGAGCTGCCGGGCGACGCCGTCCTGGTGGCGATCATCCGCGATGGCACCGCCCGCGCCCCGGAACGCGACGGCGCCATCGAGGCGTCCGACGAGTTGATGTTCGTGGTCGATCCCGACTACGAGGCCGACCTGGCGCACTACCTCAGCCCCCGCGGCCGCGCCGCCCTGGTCGACGTCCGCGGCTGAGGCCCGGCTCAGAGCAGTTCGTAGTACGGGTTGTACATCCGGCGGCGGCCGTCCACCCAGGACACCCGCCCGGTGACCTCGAGTTCGCGTCCGGCGACCAGGCCGGGGATCTCCCGGCGTCCCATCCAGATCAGCGTGATGGTGCCCGAGCCGTCGTTGAGTTCGGCCTCCAGCCAGGGTGTCCCGCTGCGGGGCCGCAGGGTGAGCACCGCGATGCGCCCGCGCAGCGTGGCCCGCTGCCGGTCGGCACAGTCGGCGATCGTCTGGGCACCCGACTCGCGCGCCGCCCGGATCGCCTGCTCGGAGTCGACTTCCTCGGTCGAGCGGCCCAGCCAGCGCAGCGCGCGACCGCACGGGTTGCCGGACACGGCCCAGCCCTGCGGTGCCGTCGGCATCGTCATCGCGATCACCTCGCCGGGCACCATAGGCCCGGAGCCCCGGCGGACCACGACGTTGCGGAAGAACTCCACGAACGGTGCCGCCGCGCCCTCCTCGTCCTCGGTCAGGCCGGCCTCGCCGAGCAGCGTGCCCCGCAGCAACCAACGGGGGCCCTCGGCGAACCAGGTCCGGCTGACCTGGAACAGCTGCTCGCCGGACGGCCCCTCGGCGGGCAGGACGCGGCGCAACTCAGGCCCGAACGGACCCACCGCGGTGCTGGCGCTGCCGCCCGCTTCCACCGCTTCCTCGCTGAGGTCCTCGCGCAGCTCGTCGGCCAGGCCGCCGCTGGTCGGCGCCGCCAACAGCGCCAACTCCAGCCCGGACTGCTCCCAGAAGGCGAGGGCGGCGACTACCTGCTGGGTGGCCTCGTTGACGTGCAACTGCAGGCCCATGCCCTCCCAGGGGGTGAGGATCAGGGCACCCAGGTCGAGCCGTTCCACCTCGTCGGCGGCCAGGTCGACCTCGTCGTGATCGAACGGGCCGTCGGCGCGCCAGTCGACGTCCTCGATGTCGTCCGGCTCCTCGTCATCGACCTCCTCATCGTCATCGCCCTCGTCCTCGGCGAGTTCGGCCGGAAGCTCGTCGCCGTCGGCGTCCTGGTCGGCATCGGGCTCAGCGGCGTCGAGCTCATCGGCGTCCGGATCGGCGTCGGAGTCGACCTCGACGAACTCCTCGACGGGCTCGTCGACCGGCTCGGCCTTGCCTTTGCGGCGGAAGATCACGACTGCTCCTTCGTTCCCACGGCGGCGTCCAGCCACCCCTTGATTCCTCCGGTCGACCCATGCCCACCCGCACCCCGATCGCTGGACGGCAGCTCGGCCACTTCGACGAACGCCGCCTGCGCGACCCGCTGCAGCACGAGCTGGGCGATCAGGTCACCGCGTCGCAGCCGCACCCGGGTGCGGGCATCGGTGTTCAACAGGCACACCTTGATCTCGCCGCGATAGCCGGCGTCGACCGTGCCGGGGGCGTTCACGATGGTCAGGCCGTGACGGGCGGCCAGCCCCGAGCGCGGATGCACCAGGGCCACCCAGCCGGCGGGCAGCGCGATGGCGATCCCGGTGCTGACCAGCACCCGCTCGCCGGGCTCGATCGTCACGTCCTGAGCGATGGCCAGGTCGGCGCCGGCGTCCCCGGGATGGGCGTAGCGCGGTACCGGGACTCCGTCGTCCAGCCGCTGCAGCAGCACCTGGACGTTCTCGGGTGGACTCACCCGCGGGAGTCTAGCCGCGACTGCTCCGCCGACCCGTCGGCGCCCGAGGGCCGGTTGTCCTCGATCGCACGCAGCAGCGCGCCGGCGTCCCGCGTCGACACCAGCCAGCACAGATGGGGGTCGGCGTCGTCCGCCACACCGATCACGACCGTGCCGTTCAAGTAGGGGCGCAACGCCAGGAACACGTCCTCACGCGCCAGGATCCGGGTTCGGACGGCGCGGTCGGCGATCGCAACCGCGCCGACGTAGGGCCACTCCAGCAGGCTCCCGCCGACCCGGACGCCCCGGGCGTCCACCGTGATCCGCAGCGACCCCCAGGCGAGCAGCGTCCAGGCGATCACCCCGATGGTGACGACGGTGCTCACGGCGAGGATCAGCTCGCCCAACATGAACGACACCGCGGTGACGAAGGTCAACCCGAAGAACAGCGCGATCCACCAGTACCCGGCCGGGACGCTCAGTCGTTCGGCATAGCCGGGTCGTTCGGAGGAGCCGGGCCGCTCCGAGGAGCCGGACGCGGGGTCGCTGCGGGTCACCCCTCCAACCTAACCCGTGCGGACCCCGGGCCTGCACCCGGCCGAATTCTCTTCGGTCGCGTCCGGGTGCAGCCAGCCACCAAGGGGTGGGAACCCGAGGCGGCCGCAGCGCCTAGACTCGCCCCAAACGGACGGTCCAACGAAGGAACCACCGATGAACGTGTCGCAGCGACTGCTCTGGAACCTCTACGCCGGCGCCGTGGGCGCGCTGAGCGCCCTGATCGCCCAGAAGGCGGTCCGCGGCGCCTGGAAGTTGGCCACGGGGGATGAGCCGCCCGATCCCAACGACCCGGCCACGCCGATGAGTGAGGCCGTGATCTGGGCGGTGGCGGGTGGCATCGGCATCGGGGTGGCCCAACTGCTCACCAACCGCTTCGCCGCCACGCAGTGGGAGAAGGCGATGGGGACGCCGGCGCCGAGCCGGTCGCGGGTGACCTTCCACCTCTGAGCGACGGCCCACCTCTGAGCGACGGCCCTGCGCGCCGGCCCTCAGGCCCTCAGTCGGCGCAGTCCACGCAGTAGGAGTGACCGTTGCGGGTCACGGCGATCTGGCTGCGGTGCTTCACCAGGAAGCAGGAGTAACAGGTGAACTCGTCCGCTTGGCGCGGTAGCACCCGGACGGTCAGTTCCTCGTGCGACAGGTCGGCGCCCGGCAGCTCGAAGGATTCCGCAGCCTCGACCTCGTCCTCGTCGACCTTGCCCGAATTCTTGTCGTTCCGGCGGGTCTTGAGTTCCTCGATGCTGTCTTCGCTCTCCTCGTCGGTTTTGCGCGGAGCGTCGTAGTCGGTTGCCATCTTGTTCCGTAACTCCATCCCGAGCGCCCTGCCCTGTAGGGACCGCGCTCAGCGATACCACTCGATCCTCAATGTGTCGCAGGCATACATATCACACGGGTCCAAACAATTCGGATCCCGAGTGCCGCGTCTCAGCCATGGGACGGCCTCGACCGGCCCCGGCAAAGGCTCTGTGCCGCCTGTGACCCGGTAGGTTACCCCTAGCACGAACACAGGAGAGCGATCGAGCGATGCGCACCGCCCACCCACTCGGGTTGAGTCCCGACGGGAGGAACCTGATCGTCGTCATCGACGGCGGCGAACAGGTGTCGATCCCCGCCGATGAACGGCTGAGAGCGGCCCTGCGCAACGACCGAGCACGCATGGGACAACTGGAGATCGACATGGAAAGTGCACTGCGGCCGCGCGACATCCAGGCCCGGATCAGGGCCGGCGAGTCGCTCGAGGCGGTCGCACAGGCCGCCGGCGTCCCGATCGAGAGGATCGAACCGTTCGCCGCGCCGGTGATCGCCGAACGCGACCACATCGCCGGCCTGGCACAGACCAACCCGGTCCGGCGGGCGGGGGACGCCGTCGCCCACCGCAGCCTGCGCAGCGTGGTCTCCGACCGGTTGCTGTCCCGCGGGGTCGACATCGACAGTGTCGAATGGGACGCCTGGCGCACCGAGGACCGCCGCTGGACGGTCCGGCTGTCCTACGAGTCGGGGTCCGCGCACCGGCAGGCCGACTTCAGCTACGACCAGACCGGCCGGTTCTCGACCGCCGCGAACGACGACGCCCGCTGGCTGACCGGCGAGCAGTCCGGTTCCCATGGCCCGCAGCCCGGCCGGAAGCGGCGCGGCGATCCCGACAACGAGTCGACGCTCGATCTCAACGACGAGCTGGCGATCGTGCGCGCCATCCAGCCACAGTTCGAGGTCACCCCCGACGTGGAGGACGACCTGGACGACGAGATCGAAGACGACGAGATCCTCGACGACGCCGGCGAGGAGGGTTCACCCGACAACGAGGACGCCTTCACCGAGGGCGATCTGGCCGAGGTGGACGGCGTCTACGACATCGTTCCGCGCGACCGTTCGAGCATGGACGTCCTGTACGACATGCTCTCCAGCTTCGATGAGGACTCCGTGCAGATCTACGCGGGTCTGGTGCGGCCGCGTCCGGAGGAGTCTGCGGCGCCGGTGCTGGACGACGGGCCCGCGGTGGTCGAGTCCGTGGAGGTGGTCGCCGAACGGGTCGAGATCGACTATGCCGACCTCGACGAGCCCACGCAGCGCATCGAGGACGAGCTCGACGACGAGGGGGGGTCGACCGACGAGGAACTGACGGACGCCGAACTGGCCTTCGCCGAACCGTCGCCGGCCGCCCTGGCGGAGGTCACCGACGACGACGCGGTGCCCGCGGCGTCCGAAGCGCCGGACGATGCCGCCCCGGAGTCCGCCGAGGTGGCACCCGTGGCCGACGAGGCCGTGGCCGTGGAGGTCGCGCCCGCGGCCGACGAGGCCGAGGATCTGGCGGCCGGCGAGGACGACGCGGAGCCGACCGAGCCGGCGGAGGCCTGGTTCCAGGAAGCGGCCGAGGTCGCCGAGGCCGGCGAGGCCGAGGACGGAGCGCCGGCGTCGGACGAGGATGGACTGGCCGAGAGCCTCGAGGTCATCGAGGCGGCGGACGAGGACGACGACCTCGAGCCCCCGTCCGAGCCGGCGGCGAAGACGCGTCCGGGAAAGATCAAGCACTCCCCCGCCGAGCCCGAGCAGCCGAGCCTGGTGGACGAGGCGGCCAACGAGCCGTCCCGCCCGATCAAGCGCAAGCGCGCCAGCGTCCCCAGCTGGGACGAGATCATGTTCGGAGCCCCCAAGCCCAAGGAGTGAGGCGGACCGCCCGCAACCACTGGCCGACCCATCGAGACCGTCTGAGCGGCGGTACCTCAGACCCGTGGCGTTGGCCTAGTGACGGCGGTCGGGGAAAGCGTGGACATCGTGCTCCAGGTGGTTTCCCTGCAGCCGCCACAACAACCGCCTGAACGGCCGAGTCTCACCCGTCTACTCGATCCAAGGACGGGTGGGATCTGGGCCGCATCGCAGGCTGGTCCGGACGACGTCCGCACCGGCCCGCTCCACGGTCACCACGGTCGGTCCGCGCACGATGTTCGCCACCTGCGAGGGCAACTCACCCAACGCGTCCCCGGTGAACTGGAACGGCACCGAGAACCGATGACCTTCGAAGCCGCCGAAGCTCAAGGAGAGGTCCCGCGACGCCCGCCATCGTCGACCCTCGACCCGGACCCGCGCGACCCGGGCCGGATCGAGCGCCGGCCAGAGGTCGACCACGAAGCCCCGACCGGCCACCGGCCGGACTCGCCAGCCGAGGTCGGCATGCCTTGCGGCCAGCTCCGGTAGCTGAGCCATCAATCGCGCGTCGATGTCGCTACGCAGAAGGACTCGGCGGTCGTGAAGGTCGACCACCAGGACGTCCACCAGAACGACCGCCATCCCCACGCCCATCAATCCGATGGAGATCCAGTGGATGTCAGGGACCGGCCAGCTCCCCGCGCCCCAGATCATCAGTGCGGCCTCGAGCCCCAGCGCCGCGAACCCTGTGCAGAACAACCACCAGCCCAGCCAGCCCCAGACCGAGACTGTCGCGCCGTTGGGAAGTTGGCTCACGCCGTACGACTGGCGGCGGCTCCGGTCTACTCGCCGCCCCGTGCTCACACAGACCAGGCTATCCGGGCAGGTCGTCGCGTCCGCAGGCAAGGAAGTTCCAATGTGGCGCGGCATCGGCATCCCCAGCAGGTCTGCGCGATGGATCTCGTCGGCAGGAAAGGGCAGGTCTCGACGCCGCGACCACCTACTCGAACGGCAACGGTTCTGGGTTCAGCGTCACCCCGGCGGTCGCGGCGGTCACCCGGCGCCGGTGGTGCCGCCGGCAGAGCACCTCGTAGGCGACCTGGGCATCGGAGGGCACCACGTCCCCGACGACCACCTGGCTGCCCTCGGTGACCATCACGCCGTTCACCGTGCGGGCGTTGTGGGTCGCGGGTTCGCCGCACCAGCAGCGGGGCCGGACCTGCAGCAGCTCCATCCGGTCGCACAACTCGACCAGCCGGCGGGTGGCCGGGAAGAGCGCGGTGCGGAAGTCGGTCAGGATCGCGAAGCAGTAGACGTCCAGTTGCAGCTCGTCGACGATCCGCGCCAGCTGATCGATGTGCTGCGGAGCGTAGAAGTGCGCCTCGTCGCAGATCAGGTAGTCGACCCGCCGCCCCTGGGTCAACTCGCGGATCACGTACTGCCAGAAGTCGAGCTCGTCGGTGACCTCGATGGCGGCCCGCTCCAGCCCGATCCGTGACGAGATGGTCGCCGAGCCCGCCCGGTCGTTGCGGGTGAACACCCGTCCGTCGCGCCCGGCCTGGGTCTCGGTGAAGTCGGTCTGCAGCGCCAGGGTGGACTTGCCGCAGTTCATCGGCCCGGTGAAGAAGATCAGGTGCGCCATTGCGTCAGCCGATCAGCAGCGGCACGGTCAGCTCGGCGTCCGTCAGCGAGCCGTGCATGCCGACCAGGTTGTACTCGTTGGGCTGGGTGAGCGTCATCAGCGCCCGGTCGGACGCCATCGCGACCAGGACGTCGCCGAACCGGTCCGCCAGCCGCGGCGCCACCGGTCCGAACCAGCCCGCCTCGATCGCCTCGTCGCGGGTCGCCACCCAGGCGTCCGGGCCCAGCAGGTCGGCCCAGCGGGCCGCCACCGCCGCGGCGCCGGAGGAGACGTAGAGCTGCCGGAAGCGGCCCTCGCCGCCGATCAGGTCCACCCCGGCGAGGGCGTCGGGATGATCCTCCATCGTGATCCGGCGCGACACCGGGACGTCGACCATGCCGTGGTCCCCGGTGATCAGCAGCCGGACGTCGTCGGGCAGCGCCGCCCGCAGGCCGGCGGCCAGCGCGTCGATCCGGGTCAGTTCGGCCGCCCACTCCGTCGACGTCGTGCCCAGCTTGTGGCCGGCATGGTCGAGGTCGCGGTCGTAGAGGTAGACCAGCGTCCGCTGCCCGGACAGGGCGGCCTGCACGGTGAGTTCGATCCGGCGCGCGGTGGACGCCTCGTCCGGGTAGCCCAGGAAGTCCGCGCCGCGCAGTGCGCAGCTGGTCAGCCCGGTGCCGCGGAACCGGGTCGGGGTCACCGTCGAGCATCGGACGCCGGCCTTGCCGAGCCGCTCGAAGGCGGTCAGCTGCGGCTGCACGTCGAGGCCGTCCAGGCCGTCCTCCCAGAGCAGAGCGTTCAGCAGCCGCCCGCCGAACCGGAACGTGTAGCCGGCCAGGCCGTGCTGGCCGGGCGTCAGGCCGGTGCCCAGGCTGGTCACCGAGGTCGCGGTCGTGCTCGGGACGCCGGCGGTGATCGCCCGGGAGGCCGGCGCGTCCAGCAGAGCGCACAGGAACGGGGCGAGCTGCTCGCGCCCCCGCAGCAGGTCGCGCCCCAGCCCGTCGACCAGCAGCACCACGAACCGCTCGGCGTCCGGCAGGCCCAGGACGTCGTCCCCGCCCATCGCAGAAGTGCCCGGCAGCCCGAGCACCGCGGCGATGCTGGGGAGCACGTCGGACAGCGTGGACGTGCCGTAGGCCGGTACAGCGGGACGACTCACCGGCCACCGCCGCTGGCGACCTGCAACGCGGTGGCGAAGGACACCAGGCGGGCGACGTTGTCGGCACCGTCGGCGGCCACGCTCATCCGTACGGTCAGGTCGTCGGCGGCCAGCGTGCCGGAATAGCCGTGGTCGGCGTCGCAGTCGGGATCGCCGCAATGCGCCGGCTCCAGATCGAGGCGGCGGGCCGTCCCCCAGCCCACGCTCAGCCAGGTCTCGGTGGTCGCCGAGCGGTTGCTGCCGTGCCGCTCCGGATGCGCCACGACCCGGGTCAGGGCGACCGAGGTGATCTTGTCCAGGCCGACCGACTCGGTGGTCGACATCGCCTGGCCGGCCTCGCCCGGGGCGTCCGATTCGTCGGTGTGCCCGACGATCAGCCGCGTCGGGGTGAGCACCAGCACCGACATGTGCCGCTGGATCTCGTCACGGGCGAAGGTCGCCTCATGATGGACGACGTGGTGCAGCACCCGTTCACCGGCGGTCGCCATCGCCATCGTCTCCGCGATCAGGTCGGGGAAATACCCGCAGGCGTCGATGTCCCGGCGCAGGGCGACCGGCAGGGCGGGCGAACTCACCGGTTCATCTTGTCACCGCACCCGGTGCGCCCCCAAGTCCGGACGTCCCGACCGGGATCCGGCCGCGGTGCCAGGGGGCCGGACCAGGAGCCCGCCGGACCAGCCCCCGGCTCTCCCGCGCTTGGACGCGCCGAGGACCTGGCCGTCGGCGCTCACCGGGCCCACGAGCACTACGGTGGGCCGGTGAGCACCAAGCCGTTCATCGCCGCACGGATCGAGGAATTCCTCGACCGGCGGCTCGAGGCCCTGTTCCGGGCGATCGGCTGGCACGAACAGGTGATCGGCTACACCGGGTACGGCTCGTCGGACTTCCTGCGGGTGATGGCCCGGGTGAAGCTGGTGCCGCAGTGGTCGCGCGGCCAGCTGGGCCGGGCCACCAAGGAGTTCGTCAAGCGCCGCGGCTGGCGCAGCTTCCTCACCGCACCCTGCGTGCGGGTCCCGACCACCATCACCATCGGCGACCGGCGGGTGATCGCCACCACCGACCGCGGCGGCTACCTCGATCATCGGATCGTCGACCACGGCCTGACCCCCGGCTGGCAGAAGGTCACCGTGCAGAGCGCCGGCTCCCAGCCGGTCGAGTGCGAGGTGCTGGTGGTGGGCGATGACGCCCGGTTCGGGCTGGTGTCGGACATCGATGACACCGTGCTGACCACCTGGCTGCCGCGTCCGATGATCGCGGCCTGGAACAGCTTCGTCCGGGACGAGTCGAACCGGCAGTCGATCCCGGGCATGGCCCGGTTCTACGAGGGCTACCTGGCGGCCCACCCTGGTGCGCCGATGATCTACCTGTCGACCGGCGCCTGGAACACCTACGACTTCCTGAAACGCTTCCTGGAGCGGCACCGCTATCCGAAGGGACCGCTGCTGCTCACCGACTGGGGCCCGACGAACACCGGCTGGTTCCGATCCGGAATGGAGCACAAGCGGACCAACCTGCTGCGGCTGGCGGCCGACTTTCCCCAGGTGGCGTGGCTGCTGGTCGGTGACGACGGACAGCACGACCCCGAGATCTATGCCGAGTTCGCCCGCTCCCACCCCAGCCACGTCGCCGCCGTCGCGATCCGCCAGCTCTCCCCCGCCGAGCAGGTGCTCGCGCACGGCACCAACATGCCGCTGGAGGAGCCCGAAGACCTGCACGGCACAGACTCGAGCTGGGTCGAGGCCCCCGACGGACGCGGCCTGGCCGCGAAGCTGCGGACGGCGCTGGGGCGTCCATCGGCCGGCTGAGCCGCTCCCCGTGGGGCGGGCATCGCACCGGTTCGACCCGCCCGGCAGCGTGTCAACTGCTCCCCGGCGTCCGCCAGGGGTCAGAATCGGGGCTGAACAGTGGCAACCGAAGGAGTGGCAGCGGTGGCGCGTCCCCCGGCCGACGACGACCTGATCGAGCGCATCGTCGATGTCGACATCTCCGACGAGATGGAGACCAGCTTCCTGGAGTACGCGTACTCGGTGATCTACAGCCGGGCGCTCCCGGACGCCCGCGACGGCCTCAAGCCGGTGCAGCGCCGCATCCTCTACACGATGGACGACATGGGCATCCGGCCCGACCGTCCGCACGTCAAGTCGGCCCGGGTGGTTGGCCAGGTGATGGGTCTGCTGCACCCGCACGGCGACTCCGCGATCTACGACGCACTGGTCCGGATGGCGCAGCCCTGGGCGCAGCGGCTGCCGGTGGTGGACGGGCACGGCAACTTCGGCTCGCTGGACGCCGGCCCGGCGGCGATGCGCTACACCGAGTGCCGAATGGCGCCGGCGGCGTCCGCGATGACCGCCGGTCTCGGCGAGGACACCGTCGACTTCAAACCCAACTACGACGGTAAGGAGACCGAGCCGGTCGTCCTGCCGGCCGCCTACCCGAACCTGCTGGTCAACGGCTCCACCGGCATCGCGGTGGGCATGGCCACCAACATCCCGCCGCACAACCTGATCGAATGCGTGCAGGCACTCAAGCACCTGATCGCGCACCCGGAGGCGGACTCGGAGGAGTTGATGCGGTTCGTCCCCGGCCCCGACCTGCCGACCGGGGGCAAGATCGTCGGCCTCGACGGCGTCCGGGACGCCTATCTCACCGGACGCGGCACCTTTCGGATCCGGGCGACCGCGCGGATCGAGCAGGTGCATGCCCGCCGCAAGGGCATCGTGGTCACCGAACTGCCCTACATGGTCGGCCCGGAACGGGTGATCGACCAGATCAAGAACCTGGTGCAGTCCAAGAAGCTGACCGGCATCGCCGACCTCAAGGACCTCACCGACCTGGCCAACGGCACCCGGCTGGTGATCGAGGTCAAGAACGGCTTCAATCCCGAAGCACTGCTCGAGCAGCTGTACAAGGCGACCAAGCTGGAGGACTCCTTCGGCATCAACGCCGTCGCCCTGGTCGAGGGCCAGCCGCGCACGCTCAGCCTCCGCGAGATGCTGACGGTCTATCTGGAGCACCGGCTCGAGGTCACGCTGCGCCGGACCACGTTCCGGCTGGGCAGGGCCGCCGACCGGCTGCATCTGGTCGAGGGCCTGCTGATCGCCATCCTCGACATCGACGACGTGATCGCGATCATCCGCGGCAGCGACGACGCCGCCATCGCCCGGGCGAAGCTGATCGAGGTCTTCGACCTGACCGAGATCCAGGCGAACTACATCCTCGACATGCAGCTGCGCCGGCTGACCAAGTTCTCCCGGATCGAGCTCGAATCCGAGCGCGACGAGCTGCAGCGACGGATCGCCGACCTGCAGGCGATCATCGACGACCCAGCGCTGCTGCGCTCGGTGGTCGCGGGCGAACTCGACGAGGTGGCCCGCACCCACGGGACACCGCGGCGCACCGTGCTGCTGGCCTCCGGCGGCGGCTCGGTCGCGGCCGCCAAGGCGCAGGCGACGCCGCTGGAGATCGCCGACGATCCGTGCCGGGTGCTGCTGTCCTCGGCCGGCCTGCTGGCCCGCACCGACGACGCCGAACCGCTCCCGGCCGCGGGGGGCCGGGCGGCCCATGACGTGATCGTCAGCACCTGCGCCGCCACGGCCCGCGGCGAGTTCGGCCTGCTGACCAGCCTGGGCCGGGTGATCCGCGGGCAGACCATCGACCTGCCGTCGGTGCCGACCACCGCGCAGGCGCCCAACCTGCAGGGCGGCTCGCCCGCGGCGGAACTGTTCGCGCTGGAGCCGAACGAGCGGGTGGTCGGGGTGACCAGCCTCGGTGAGGACACCTACGGCTGGGCGCTGGGCACCGAACGCGGCGTGGTGAAGCGGGTCAACCCCGACATCATCGGCAAGGACTCCTGGGAGATCGTCCGGCTCGACGACGGCGACCAGGTGGTCGGCGCGGCCGAACTGCGCGACGACGCCGGCGAGCTGGTCTTCGTCACCTCGGACGCCCAGCTGCTGCACTTCCCGGCATCCGGGGTGCGCCCGCAGGGACGCTCCGGCGGCGGCATGGCCGGGGTGAAGCTGGCCGCCGGCGCCAAGGTGGTGTTCTTCGGGGTCAGCCCGGCCTCGGACGCGGTGGTGGTCTCGGTCGCCGGCTCGTCGAAGGCGCTGCCCGGCACGGACGCCGGCAGCGTCAAGGTGACTCCGTTCGAGGAGTACCCCGGCAAGGGACGCGGCACCGGCGGCGTCCGCTGCCAACGCTTCCTCAAGGGCGAGGACGTCCTCCAGCTGGCCTGGGTTGGCCCCGCCCCGGCGGTCGCGTCCGCGGCCAGCGGCGCCCCCGTCGACCTGCCCGCGATCGACCCGCGCCGCGACGGCTCCGGCACCCCCGCCGGCCAGCCGATCGCCGCGGTATCCACCCGCACGCATCACTGATCCGGCCTCGCCGCACATCGGGGACGGTTCTTTGCGTGCGAGTTTCGCACGTTCGGGGACGGTTCTGCCGCGAAGGGTCTGTCCCCGACCGTCGAGATTCGCACGTCGAGAACCGTCCCCTCGCTCCGGGGGTCCAGGTCTCCCTCACCGGGCGACCTGGACGAGCCGAGCCGTCAGGCCCGGGCATGCACGCGACGACAGCGGCGGGCCGTTAGGGTTGGCGCGTGACCGACGAGTTCGATGACCTTCTGGCAGCCAATCGACGTTACGCCACCTCGGCCCCCCGCAACTTCGACGGCTACGCGCACGCCGGCGTCGCGGTCGTGACCTGCATGGATTCCCGGCTGCAGCCGCTGGAGATGCTCGGCCTGATGCTCGGTGAGGCCAAGATCCTGCGCACCCCCGGCGGACACGTCACCCCCGACGCCCTCAACGGCTGCATCCTCGGCGTCAACCTGCTGCGGGTCGACCGCATCCTGGTCGTCGCGCACACCCGCTGCGCGATGGCGGCCTGTGACGACGCCGAGATGCGCCGCCGGGTCGCCGACGCCAGCGGGCGGGACGCCTCCGCACTCAGCGTGGGGGCGACCCCCGACCAGGAGGGCAAGCTCCGCGCCGACGTCGCCCTGCTCGCCGAACATCCGCTGATCGAGGGTCGGGCCCGCGTCGGCGGCTTCCTCTACGACGTCGACACCGGCCTGCTCAGGCAGGTCTGCTGACAACCGACGATCACCCCGCCGCCGATCGGCCGAGCTCGTCGAAGCAGGGCCGCCGGGGTCTCGACGAGCTCGATCGGCGACACTCAGCCGTTCAAGACTGTCGGCACGTCATGAGACGGTGGCTGGCATGACTCCCTCCGCGTCCGAGACCGCTCTTGCGGCGGACGGCGACCTGCGCACGCAGGCGACCGCGATCCTGGCCGACCTCACCGGACGGGCCGACGCGGCCTTCCACCCGGGCCAGTACGAGGCCATCGAGGCGCTGGTGGCGCACCGCCGCAGGGCGCTGGTGGTGCAGCGCACCGGCTGGGGCAAGTCGGCGGTGTACTTCATCGCCGCCCTGCTGCGCAGGCGCGAGGGCGCCGGTCCGGCGCTGATCGTCTCTCCCCTGCTGGCCCTGATGCGCGACCAGGTGCGGGCCGCCGAACGGGCCGGCGTCCGGGCTGCGGCGATCAACTCGGCCAACGTCGCCGAGTGGCGCGACATCGAGCAGCTGCTGGATGCCGACGCGGTCGACGTCCTGTTCGTGTCACCGGAACGCCTGGTCAACCCCAGGTTCCGGGCCGAACAGCTGCCCCGGCTGGTGGCCTCGCTCGGCCTGCTGGTGATCGACGAGGCGCACTGCATCAGCGACTGGGGCCACGACTTCCGCCCCGACTACCGGCGGATCCGCGACCTGATCGGCGAACTGGCCGTTGGGGAGTCGGGCGACGGCGTCCCGGTGCTGGCCACGACCGCCACCGCCAACCAGCGGGTGGTCGACGACGTCGCCGAGCAGCTGGGCACCGGCGGACGCGATGTGTTCACCCTGCGCGGCGAACTGGCCCGCGCCTCGCTGCGGCTCGGCGTCCTCGAACTGGGCACGGCGCACCGGCGGCTGGCCTGGCTGGCCGAACATCTCGACACGCTGCCCGGTAGCGGCATCGTCTACTGCCTGACCGTCTCGGCCGCCGAGGACGCCGCCACCTTCCTGGCCGCCGCCGGCCATCGCGTGCTGCCCTACACCGGCCGCACCGACTCGGCCGAGCGGCAGGCGGCCGAGGAGGCGCTGCAGGCGAACACCGTGAAGGCCCTGGTGGCGACCTCGGCGCTGGGCATGGGCTTCGACAAGCCGGACCTGGGCTTCGTCGTGCACATCGGCGCTCCCAGCTCACCGGTCGCCTACTACCAGCAGGTGGGACGGGCGGGACGCGCCACCGACCGCGCCGACGTCCTGCTGCTGCCCGGCGTCGAGGACCGCGACATCTGGCACTGGTTCGCCACCAACGCGATGCCTACCCAGGCCCGCGCGGACGCCGTACTGGCCGCGCTGGCGGACGCCGACCGCCCGCTGTCCGTGCCGGCGCTGGAGGCGCGGGTCGACCTGCGCCGCGGCCCGCTGGAGCTGCTGCTCAAGGTGCTGGCCGTCGACGGCGCCGTCGAATACGTCTCGGGCGGCTGGGTGACCACCGGGCGCCCCTGGTTCTACGACGCGGAACGGTACGAGCGGATCGCCGCCGCCCGCGTCGCCGAGCAGGACGCCATGCTCGCCTACCAGGCGCTCGACGACTGCCGGATGGCCTTCCTCACCCGGCAGTTGGACGACCCCTACACCGCGCCCTGCGGCCGCTGCGACGCCTGTGCCGGCGCCTGGTACCCGGCCGACGTCACCGTCGCGACGGCCCGAACGGCGTCGGCGTCGCTCGACCGGGTGGGTGTTCCGCTGGCGCCGCGGGCGTTGTGGCCCACCGGCCTGGACCGCCTCGCCGTCCGCGCCAACGGCACCACAGTGAGCGGGCGCATCCCCGCCGACGAGCAGGCGGCCGAGGGCCGGGTGGTGGCCCGTCTCACCGACCTGGGCTGGGGCGGCCCGCTGCGCGAGCTGTTCGCCACCGACACCGACGGTCGCCCCGTGGACGCCGAGGTGCCCGCCGAGTTGGGCCGGGCCAGCCTGCGGGTGCTGAAAGCGTGGGACTGGGCCGAACGCCCCGTCGCGGTGGCCTGGGTGCCGAGCGTGGGGCGTCCGCGGCTGGTGGAGTCGCTGGCCACCGGCATCGCCACCGCCGGACGCCTGACGCCGCTCGGACCCCTCGCCCTCGGCCCGGACGCCGCACCCGGCCGCGGCGCCAGCAACAGCGCCTACCGGGTCCGCGACCTGTGGGAGCGATTCACCGTGCCCGACGAGCTGGCGGCACACCTGCGCGACCTACGGGGCCCGGTGCTGCTGGTGGACGACCTGGTCGACTCCCGCTGGACGATCACCGTCGCGGCCCGGCTGCTGCGGCGTTCCGGCGCGGACGCCGTGCTTCCCTTCGCCCTCACCCTCGCCGGATAGCGCCCGATTACCGGCGTTCCGCATTCGGGTTGCATTTATTGGGGCCGACGTCTATCTTCTATACAGCCACACACCGCGACCACACCCGAAGGGAGGCTGGAATATTGATGACAGGACAGATCCTGTGGATCGACGACACCGCTGTGTCGCGTTTCGGCCCCGTGGGCGGTTCTACGCCGCTCGCCGGCTGACCCGGTAGCCACCGACCGACCCGGTCCACGACCGGCCCACCGGCCGCTCGAGCTACCCGCGCCACCCCGCACACCCCACCCGAACGCCGTCGCCCGCCCGCGGGCGTCCGCAGGGTGCTGGGAGACGTTTCCACGATCAATCGAGCACCGTTGTCGGTGCTGCATTGCGAGCCGCGAATATTTCGCCGCGTCGCTATTTCGACCTACCTAGATTCGAGATTCCGAGACATCATGAATACCGCACTACAAACCATCAGAGAACATCGGCATCCGCCGGAACTGCCGCGCCTGAGCCTGCTCGACCGGCTCGCCCTGCACGGGGGTCTGGCCCTGATCCGCTGGGCGCGACGCGACCAGCACACCTCGACCGGCATCACCGCACACGGCACGAGCCGGGCGCTCGACGCGCAGATCCAGCGTCGCGAACTGGTCGAGGCGAGCCACCGGCTCCGCCTGGCCGGCTGACGACCGGGCCGGCCACGAAACGGGCCGGCGAAGCTCTCCGCTTCGCCGGCCCGTCGCTCGTGTGTCGGTGGACTAGAGCACCCGCGCGATGGCGTCGTCGTAGCTCGCCGCCGCCCGGGCCCACACCGGTGCCCCGGTGAAGAGCCCCGGCAGGATCGGCACCAGCCCGGCGGAGAAGTCCTCGCTGGCCTGCAGCGGCAGCAGCGACGGCAGGTTGTCGATCACGATGGCATCCAGCGGCACCGGGTCGTCCCAGATCCGCCGGACGGGTTCGGGCCAGGTCGTGTGCTCGTGGCTCACCGGCAACAGGTTGAGGTCCGAGGTCACATCGGCGGTGACGTCGGCCAGCACCCGCAGCCGCCGCCCCGGACGGTTCCGGTCGGCCTCGGTCAGGAACGGCGGCATCGGCACGTCGGCGTGCACGCAATGGATCAGCAGGCCGTGCGCCACGAGGGCGTCGGAGTCCAGGTTCTGCGTGTGCTCCCGGTCCCAACCCGAGACGCC
>JAANMX010002773.1_pt1 | contig 16692 bp, 11 predicted proteins | sample 7279681 | NCBI WGS metagenome assembly JAANMX01 (sample SAMN14094542, study PRJNA606508) | bioreactor metagenome | isolation source: A lab-scale SPAN reactor treating ammonium-rich wastewater day 351 | place: Ireland: Galway | collected 2018-01-01
ATATCTTCCTGTCCGGATTCCGGGTCTCCGGCTTTTTGAAAATTATCCTACGGATTCTCCACACGGATCTTTTTCTGCCCCCCTTGCAAGACACTCGAATAATCATCCTTTCCTCCCTTTTCTAAACTTATACTTCTTTCCCCCCTTTTTTAAAGGGGGGTTAGGGGGGATTAGAGGGGAATATTGGACACACATTGCTCTTTCTCCAGGGGGATAGCCTCCTTTTTCATGGAACATTATTCTTAGCTTGATGCATATGCCTTACCGCACCCGTCAAATACATACACGGGGAAGATAGCAACCCTAAAGGGTTGCCCTACAGAATTGAAATTCCTTAACGTTAAATTAGATTTTGACAACTACAGAAATTATCATATTCTGAAAATTTTTTATCATACTCTGGTTTTTGAAGGAAATAAGTAATTCCCCTTTTTAATTTTTTTCTTCTATAAACCAAAGATTTTTATGAGCAAAACCCATAAATATGGGTAAATATTTTATCATTAAAATCTGAAAATTCAAGCACTTATGATCTATTTTCAAAATACATATTTTGTGCAACAATTTTTTAAAAAAATATGTTATAAATAGCGGAATTAACATATTTTATAAATCTTAATTCAAAGTAGGAAAACCCAAACATGGACAAATTTGAATATAAAATTAGCTATCTTCCCGATATAAATCCTGAGAATTTTATTGGTGAAGATGATTTTAATGATGGGGAAAGCCTTGAGGAAAAGGTAAAATACAAGGACTATGACCCCGTTCGTCTCTATCTGAAAGAGATGTCCCATTTGCCCTTATTATCCCGTGAAGAAGAATTCCATCTGGCAAAGAAGATAAAGGTTATAAGCCGGTTACTTCACAGAAGGGTGCTGAATTTTGATTATGCCCTGGAAAAATACTTACATATTCTGGAGGAAGTAGAAAGCGAATCGGACCTTGTTCAATTTATCGATACAACGGTAACAAAAGATCAAAGTAAAAACGAGAGGGTTGAACAAATCTGCACAGTTACCGGAAAAATCAGAGAAATAATTGAAGCAAATCGGAGAGACTATGAAAAGATTAACAAAGGAACCGTTCCGGGATACGTAAAAACCAGAACTCTCAGGAATATAGCAGCCAGGAAAAGAAAAGCAACCAGAGAATTAGAGGCTATGCATATTCGTACAGAAACAATATTGCCCGTTATGAGACAACTATTAGATGTCTTGTCTGAACTGGTAAGATTTGAAGAACAATCAAGGGGTTCGCATCGTAAGAAAGAATCTTACAAAAAGCTTCTGTACAGTATTGATGAAATAAAAACACTTTTAATAATTCCTGTTGAAGAAATAGAGAAGGCTATTCATATGATTCATTCCATTTACCATGCATATGAATCTGCCAGGAAAAGATTCTCTGAGGGCAATTTAAGGTTAGTGGTAAGTATCGCAAAAAAATACCGGAAACGCGGTCTTGCCTTTCATGATCTTATCCAGGAAGGAAATACGGGTCTTATGAGAGCTATCGATAAATACGATTACCGTATGGGCTTCAAATTTAGCACGTATGCTACCTGGTGGATTAAGCAAGCGATTATCAGGGCAATAGACGATAAAGCAAGGACAGTACGAATCCCTGTGCATATGACAGAAGTAATTAACAAAACAACGCAGGTGTTAAAGAACACCCATTGGAATCTTGACAGAAAGCCTAAGTTAGAAAGCATTGCAAAAGAAGCAAACATTCCTCTTGCAGAAGTTTTCAGGGTATTTCGAATTGCATCGAGACCTATCTCACTAGAAAATCCTATTGGGAATGATGGTGAAACAATGTTTGAGGATTTTATCCAGGACAAAAAGACGGAATCGCCGGTCTTTTTGGCTCACCAATCTTTGCTTAAGGAGCAGTTAGAAAAGGTCCTTAATACCTTAAGTCACCGGGAACGCGAAGTGATTAAGCTGCGTTTTGGTATCGGTGATGGCTATACACACACCCTGGAAGAAATCGGGAAGAGGTTTAATATAACAAGGGAGCGAATTCGCCAAATCGAAGCCATCGCTATTCGTAAACTTCAACACCCACTACGAAGCAGGAAATTAGAAGGGTTCCTCGAAGGGGCTATGGCAAATTAGAGAGATGTCTTACCTTTGATAGAGGCTTCATTTTATATGAAGCCTCTCTATCTTCTCATATCTCAAATGAAATGATACTACTTAACCTTCTCATGTTTCCTTCGCCGTCGTTTCAGAAGATATTTTTTTCTGTTTAATCTATGCTTTTTTTTACCAGCAAAACCATTTGCCATATCAATCCTCTTAACAGTTTACTATAAGATAAAGTATAAAATAAGTATTATATTTTACCAATAACAAATCCTGGGTTCAATAAAATAGTATTTATGCTGATAAATATTTGCACGATACCATACCAAAATCGATTGAGAAGTTTTTTCCAAAAACAATTGTTAAAAAAAGATTTGCATCTTATTAAATCGTCTGTTAACATTAGCTTACACCTGAAAGGTATTCATTGGTATTTCATTTTTATGAGGTATAAATATTATGGCAAAAAAAGCCAATACAAATAAAATGGGTTGCTCGTTTTGTGGCAGGAACTATGAGTCAGTAAGCCGTTTAATTCAAGGCAATACTAATATTTTCATTTGTAATGAATGTGTTGAGGCTTGCCATATACTTCTTAAAAAAGACCAGAAACATGTTCCTATTAAGCCTCTGGGGAAAATACCTACTCCTACACAAATAAATGGAATATTAGACGAGTATATTATAGGCCAGGAAAAAGCAAAAAAGACACTTGCCGTTGCTGTTTATAATCACTATAAACGTTTGATCACAAGTTCCAGCAACGAAGGAGTTGAATTAGAAAAGAGTAATATATTGCTTATAGGGCCTACTGGTTCCGGCAAGACACTTTTAGCTCGTACCCTTGCTAAGATACTTGACGTGCCCTTTGCAATCGCAGACGCAACAACACTTACTGAGGCTGGCTATGTAGGGGAGGATGTAGAGAATGTATTATTGGCATTATTAAGAAATGCAGATTTTAACCTCCAGCGAGCTCAACAGGGAATTATCTACATAGATGAAATTGATAAGGTTGCCAGAAAAAGTCCTAACCCATCCATCACAAGAGACGTCTCTGGTGAAGGAGTTCAACAGGCATTATTAAAAATGCTGGAAGGTACTGTGGCTAATGTACCTCCTCAAGGGGGAAGAAAGCATCCGGAACAGCAGTACATCCAAATGGACACAAAAGATATTCTCTTTATTTGTGGTGGCACTTTTACCGGTATAGAAGAGATTATCAGAAGAAGAATCGGAAAAAGAAACATTGGGTTTAATGCCAGGAGTATTGATAATGATAATAAAGATGAACCCCTTAGTAACCTCCTGAATAAGATAGAAGTTGAAGATATTATTAATTACGGAATGATTGTTGAGTTCGTAGGCCGACTACCAATCCTCGCCCCTTTAATGCCACTTACACAAGATGATCTTATCAAGATCATGACAGAGCCCAAAAATGCCCTGGTAAGGCAATATCAAAAATTCTTTGAGATGGAGCAAGCAAAACTAGAATTTTCTCATGAGGCATTATTAGAGGTCAGCAAAAAGGCATTTGAAAAGCAGACAGGCGCAAGGGCCTTACGGTCAGTATTTGAGAGTTTTATGCTCGATGCCATGTATCATTTGCCTTCCCATAAGGAAAATGTCTCATTTCTTGTCACACCTGCCGTTGTTCGTGGTGAAACACCCCTGATGGCACAAAAATATAGAAAGACTGCATAGATGGTCATTTACACTCAGAATCAAGAGATTGCTTCAGACAATACCCTTGCAATGACACGTTAAACACAACACGAACAAACCATGTCCCTGTAGGGATCGTTTGTCTGTGCCACCCTGAAAACCGCTTACATACAATGAAAATTCTTATACAATCAAGCTATGGCAGTTCAATCGAGGACGACTGAACCAATAAGAAAGAAGATATGATCAGAATATCTTTTTTAGCTCTATATTTAACCCCTTGAAATAAGGGGATTTGAAAATATCACCTTTGTAGTACGTATTACAGAGTATGAAGTTGTTGTCTTTCAGGGTATAAACTTCAATTAACTCTTCTGTAGGATACACAATCCAAAATTCTTTAACACCAAACTTCGCATACAAGTTCTTCTTCTGTACCAGATCCCTGTGAGCGGTATTTTCTGAAATTATCTCAACAACAAGATCGGGTGCCCCCTGAATATTTTTTTCACCTATAATATTTAATCTGTCTTTTGAAATAAATAAAATATCGGGCTGAACGACATTGCTGTTATCAAAATAAACATCACACGGAGCATCAAAGATTTCTCCCAGATTGTTTGCCCTGACAAACCTCAATAACTCAAATTCAAGCTCTCTTGAAACCGATTGATGTTTTGGGGTTGGTGAAGGTGTCATGAGCAATACCCCTTCAATAAGTTCATATCTCGTATCATCAGATGTTTTAAGATAATCCTCATAGGTATATCTTTTCTTTTCAATAGTGGTTTGTGCCATAAAAGATTCCTCTGGGAAATGCAAAATTTTTAAAAATTTTCCTATTCTTACACCATTCTTATTTCGTTACCAGCATAAGTCTTTTTAATTCAATTTCAGCATCCCCTTTTCTCTTAAGCTTGTTGTAGAGAGATGCAAGATTTTTATGAATAATAGGGTTAAACGGATTAATACTATTTGCTTGTGACAAAATTTTTACAGCGGCATCGTACTCACCTTTGCGTTGATAAAGTTCACCAAGTGAAATATAGGTAGTAGAATACTCCGGATAATATTCAAGGGCAACCTTTAAGATTTCTTCAGCCTTCGTATATTGGGTATCCATTATATAAGACATGGCTAATTTATTCTGAATTTGCGGTGATATATTGTTAGCCTTCCTGAATGCCTTCTCATACTCTACAATTGCCGCACTATGTAATCCCTCCCGGCGTAAGAGATCGCCAAGGATAGCAAATCTCCTGGCATCTTTTACCTCTATTTCGGCAACGCTCTCTATATCATCTACCAATGATGATGATTCCTTAAGCCTTGTAGGAAGCACTTGAATACCATGAACCCTCCGGAACTTCTTTTGCTTTAAATCTTGCAGCCAATTTTTTTCAAATTCATCAAATGGAACTCCTATTGCCGATAGTATTGCATCTTCCGTTGATTTTCCCTCTTTAATACTATCCAGAATTGTTGTTAATAAAGGATAGCCACCACGATTGAACAGATAATCAATTACGGTAAATACTTCAGCAAAAGCAAGGGCTGTATCCTCTTTCTTTTTCAATTTTGCAAGGGAAGGGTGCATTTGCCTGAAGGTAATAAAATAATCTTTTTCTACCGCTTCGGCCAGTAAACTTTCCAAAGAAACGGGAAGCTTGGGTGATACACCCTCAAACCAGCGTTCTTCTTCATATTTGGCAATACCCTCATGAAGCCAAATAGGCACACGATTATAAGTCTTTTTCATGATTACATAGTGTACGTACTCATGGGTTAGGGTATCAAGCCATTGATATCCTCTCGGCTGGAGACGCGGACTTGTGATAATTACACGGTTAAATAAGCAAATCGCTACGGTGCCGGAGGTTTCTATCTCTTCTTTGGTAAGGGTTGAAATAGCACAAAAACTTTCTGCATCAGGAAATACTTCAACGAGAATTGGCTCCTTTGGGAAGTACCCGAGATCATTGCCAATAGCATGATAAGCCTTTTCAAGGGTTTCTAAAGCATAGTCAGCGAGTATAGCGTCCTTGTCTTCGTTATATCGAAATAAGAAGTGCTCGGTTTTAATTTCTTTGAACTTGCTCGTTGTTTGATAAATCTTATCTACAAGATCATAAAACGCCCGGCCTCTTTGAGCAATCTCAGGTTCTTGTAATGCATCCTTTAAAAATGATAACGCCTCCTGGTAATTCCCCTCATAGAATCGTACTTCACCCGCAAAAAAGCGCACATAGGGGTTTTCCGGAGCAACCGAAAGCAGATTACTGACAACAGTTGCTGCTTCCCCAATTTGCCATGTCTGTAAACATTCCTCTCCGTAGTTTATTTCATCAATAACATCAAAAAATTTTTCCCCCTGAGCAATAGCCTTAAACTCAAATAATATAAGAACTACTGCGATAGATACAATGGTAATACATATTTTTTTCATCTTTTATCTCTTCATAAAGAGTAGGGCAAGGCTTCAGCCTTGCTTCCCTTACCTGAATACGTGCATATAGGATAGCAACCCTAAAGGGTTGCCGCCTTACAGAATTGAATTTTCTATACTATATTTTATGTAATAATGAGGCATTCGGCTTCCAATCAGACCTATTGAATATTAATCAACCAATCGCTGATAATAATCTCTATTGAGATCTTTATATTTTTCTGGTAACCCTTCTTTTAATGCATCCAGAATATCTTGCCGAAACTCTTTTGGTACCTTGTATGCTTCTTCCGAAGGTATTTCAACTTTTTCTGTAGAAGCGCCAAACTGGCCTTCTTCCATTCGGCCACGGAAAGGTCTTGGCATTGGCATAGGCAAACCGGCCCCCATCATTCCCTTTGAAATACGTTCCTTTGCCATCTCCATACCTTTCTTCGCCTCGGCAAGGCGGTACAGCGATTCTCTTTCATCAATAACAGAACCCTGGGCATCATGCTTTTCCAACTTTTCCTTTGCCTGTCCCATGGATTTCGATGCCATATCAAGCTGTTTGTCTGCATTCTCATCCATAAATGGATTTTGCTGAGAAAGTTTATCCGCCTTTTCTCTAAGCTCTTCCGTCTCTTCCTGAAGTTCCTGCTGTTCCCTGGCATATTTTTCTAAGGTATTCTGGTCTTCTTCCGTCAAACCGGAAAGCTGCTGTTCTTCAAGCGTTTGTATCATAGATTCAAGATCGTTAACGATTTGCTGGTTCAGGTTGGCAGCGTCGTTAACCTTCTGGGATACCTCAAGATCTTTCTTTGGTATATCCTCTTTCTGGGTAACTTTTTGCCTCAGGATATTTTGCGTACGATTATTCCACTGATTCAAATTTTGCGATAATTCCTTTGCCAGATTCAATGATTCCTTTGCATCCCACCCCTTTAGCATCTCTTCTAAATGGGAAATTGTTTCATCTGTTTGCGGCAGTTCCCGGGACAGCGAAAGAAAATTCCTCAGCAACGGATCTTTGTTAATTTCCCTGTTCAGCTCGGCATTTTGTCCAAATAGTTCGGATAATTTTTCAGATTCCTCCTGGAATTGATCAATATCATCATCACTGCCAAATAGTTCGCTTAACCGGCTTGCCATCGCATCTCTTTCCTCTGACATACGCTTCAAGTCGCGATTTACCCGCAGATATTCCTGCAACAAGGTGTTTTTAGCCAGGATATCTTTGGTTTCCATGAGGTCTTTTTTAATCATGCCCAATCTCTTTTCCTGTTTTTCAAAAAATGAAGGAAAGGTCTCGTTCATCGATTCTGATGCGCGTTTCTGGATATCTTTCTTCAAGGTATCAGTATTTTCCGTAAGCTCTCTTTCCTTACTTTCTAATTCGGATATTTTATCTGATAATTGACTAGTCTCCTTCAGCATATCATTATAGGATGAATCTGCAAAATTTTGCGCGGAAGACTTCATCTGATTCATCATTTCCTGAATACTGGAAAGGAGTTTTTGCGCAGCTTGGAGGGCTGCATTCAGGTCTCCCTTATTGAACGCATCTTTCATAGCATCCATTTCTTTCATAAGATCGTTCTGCTCAATTTTTTTGAGGGCATCTGCATTAAAGAATTCATCCATATGCTCCCCCTGCGCCATCTTCATAAGCTTCTCCATCATTTGCTGAATAGTTTCCTCAATTCGCTTCAGTTCTGACAATACCTTCTCATTGAGTTTTGCATCCTCTCCCTTACGTAGTGTATCAAGCAGTTTTTCAATATTGTTTTGAGATTGAATAAGATTCTTTCCCGTGTCTACAACATCCTCAAGCTTTTGCTTTTCTATCATCTCGTTCAAAAAGAGAATACCCTGTTCAACCTCCGCCACTTCTTCATCCTGAACTTTCTGCAATTCCTTCAGCAAGGAAACAGGCATTTGATTTTCGACTACTTCCCGTATTGACTGAAAAATAGCGGTCTGCTTTTTATCAGTAACATTCCGGAACTTATTTTTGAGGTTTTCGAGAGAATAATATACACTGTAATTTGCCATAGTATCGTCTTGCATCCTTACTAAAACTTCGGTAAACAACCCTATGATTTTCCTCGCCTGTTCCTGGATACCTTCCTGTATCATCGCTAAATAATCTTTCGATGAGCACTTTTCATCATCGACTCTCTTCGTTAAATCATCGGATAACATATGCAGCATTTCCTGCAATAATGCTTCCTGCAGTTGAATAAGTTCCTGATGCTTCTTTTTAGAACTATATATCTCTAAATAATATATTTTGGAATTGCTAACTTTTGGGCCTGATATCGTATCATTATCCTTTACTTCTACATGGTATGCAATCTTATCGTCCGGCCGCAGACCCAATTCGCTAAGCGACCATACGTAAGCCCCACTATACTGATTTTGTTTCCTGCGAAAACTGTTGAGTGTTTTTGGCTTCCTTTCGTTTTCCTGCTCAAATACAAGGGTAATTTCATCTATGCCGAAATCATCTTTAGCTGTGTACCTGATATCTACCGTATCTTTTTCATTAACCGTAATATCTTTTCCGGGAGAACTGATAGACACTTCAGGGTACTGATCTGATTCCAGTTGTATGGTATGAGAAGCCGTATCTTTAAAAATCCTGCCGGTTGAGTCAGTAGTCTCAAAAACATATGTCCCGCTTTCAAACAATGATAAAGTACCTCTCATGGTTTTACCATTTTCTATCACCAGGGGAATTCTCGTTGAATCATTAACAACAATCCCTGCAGATGCTACAGGCCGATCACTGGTTGCGCTAATCTGCACCTCACTCCCCTTTAACGCTTTGATTTCACCACTGGTGTTGTAAAGAGTTTTTGACTGCAATTCTGAGTACAGAGGATATCGATAAACTATGGTAATATCTCCAATAACGGGACATGAATACACAACGGGTCCTTTCTCATCAATATCTCTTCCACTGCCAAGGTAGCTAAAAAGAAGTGGTATATTTTTATTCAGGTATGAGCGGTTGAATACATACATCGTACCGAAAGCAAGCGCAGAAACAATAAGAACTGCATAGCAAAATCGCGGAAAACCTTTACTAATCACACGGTTAATATCCAAAGACCTTAGCTGATTTGCCGTGTTATCCACAAGCAGAGAGATCATTTGCCCGGAGTATTTCACCGCATTCTTCCGTGATGTATCCCTGGTCAATTGAATCGAACTTATGAGGGTATTATTTAAAGAAGGATACCTTTCTTCTATCAGAAGCGCAATTTTCTCTTTACTGAATAAGGAAAGCAGGGGAAGCAGCAGCACCCTTAAAAAAACAAAGGATAGTATAAAAAGACTCCCCATATAAAAAATAAAAATCCCGTAGGGGAACCATAAAAGGGCGTAGATACCGATTGCGCCTACCATGATGATAAACAGGCATGCAGAAAGCAGAAGAGCTGCTCCTCCTGATACTCTGCTTATCATAGCCTTTTTACAAACCGCCCGTAAAGATAATCTTATGGTGTTATAGCTATCCTGTGACTTAGTATCTCTGGAGCTGAGAAAGATAATAAAATCAACAAAATCCGTAAGGGTTTGTTTGTATTTTAGAAATAATTTTTTTATAAATTTGATTATACCCGAAGACATGATATTACCCCCTTTTCATACACAAATTTAAGGTTATGCCTTGAGTGTGCATTTGTCAAACAAAATTTTCTTATTTTCATAGCACAGATTTAAAACCCGGGGGTAGCCTTCACCCCATATGCATCAAGTTATCGTTTAGCCAAGGGTGGCACTGACAAACTCTGTTTGTCAGTGTGGTATATTCCCTATCCACGTTGGCATTTGAAGCAATCACGGACAAACTCCGTTTGTCCGTGCCACCCTGAAACCCGCTTACATACAATGAAAATTCCTATACAATCAAGCTAAAATATGGAAACGGTGAAAAATAGCAAATCATCCGTAATCCCCCTTGGTCCCCCTTTAAAAAAGGGGGAAATGGTACATGTTTTAGAAAAGCGGGAAAAAAGAAGTCTCCCTTTAGAAAAGCAGGAAACCCCGTTCCCTCTTCTCTAAACTTATCCTTCTTTCCTCCCTTTCTAAAGGGGGATTAGAGGGGATTAGAATGATAGCTTCCATCTGAAGTTTTAGATCTGCAACCTGAATCGCACTGAAGTGCAGAGGAGAAGGGATGTATGCAGGGTTTACTAGCTGATCCCGGTTTCTTGTACTACCCAATCAAGATAATTCTTTGAGACATGGCTAAGAGGTATAGCAATAATTTCTGGAACTTCGTAGCTGTGTATTTGTCTGATACGTTTCTCTACGATATCAAATTTGTCGTCTTTTGTTTTCAATATCATTAACACTTCATGCTCAGCACACAACTTACCTTTCCACTTAAAGATAGATTCAACCGGCTGAACAATGTTACAACAGGCAATGTGGCCTTCTTCTACAAGGACGTTGCCAATCCTTCTCGCCTCTTCCAGTGATTTTGCTGTCGAAAAAATTATAATGACTTTTGACATACCGTTCCAAATTACCTCAACATTATCGTAACTACTCAAAATAATGCAGGGTCGATATGTATCGATGCAGGCCAAGGCTTCAGCCTTGCATCCCTCGCCTGAATACATACACACGGGATAGCAACCCTAAAGGGTGCCCTACAGAATTGAAATTCCTATGCACTTAATCAGAGCAAACACAAGATCCTTCTCTGCCATAGTTTACGCATTACCTCTGCTCAGTTCTCTCTCGACCGTCTGTTTATCGCACATACCGCCATGTCTTTTTAAACAGGATTCTATCTCTCTTCCCCCCTCTTCATCACGTGTCACATACACTAACGTACACCGGCATCCATGAGCGCTTTTACAACCTGCATGCGGGGGTTTTATCGTATGCAGCATCTTATGATTGGGCAGCAGGTATCGCCCGTCTAATGTCATACACACATCGCAGGTACCACCGTCTTTAACTGCTAAATAGAAGACATAGGCAATTTCTTTCAGCTGCATATCAGCTACCTCTGCCTCTTTATATGTTCTTCTGCGATCCTGATGGATAGTTCTCGTTGTCCTGCCTTTTAAACTATTTTTTATGAGATAATATATGACACAGACAATGATAAAAAAAATAATAAAACGCGTCATGTATTATACAGTACCTTTAGGATTTCTTAACATAAACAAAAACAACCCTCCCATTACCAGTACTGTTTGCGTTAAGATAATACTTCTAATCCATATCGCAAAACATTTCCATACCAGCTCAATCCCTTGTATCTGTTCAAACGCATGCGTAACGCGCCGAAAGGTATAAATAGCGATGATAAAGATAAAGACTGCCATACTCATGATGATAACCGTCTTCAATTTTTGTCTCATGGTTATTGATCTCTCAACTATCATGTTTATCAAAGGTAACAATTACCTTTTCAGATTCCTTTTTTTTCCTTACTATTTCTAAATCACTTTCCCTTTGCTTATTCGAATTTACATCCATGGCCCTTTTATATTCAAAAACCGCTTCATCCAGCATACCTTTCTGCTCATAAACATATGCCAAATTATAATGGGCATCTTTATTTTCAGAATCGGTAACCGTTTTCCTGAATTCATCGATAGCGTCATCTACCATATTTTTACTCGCATATGCCAATCCCAGATTAAAATGGGTTTTTGCCGATGCAGGGTTTAATTCCGACAGTTTCTTCCATGTAGAAATCGCATCATCATAGAGACCTTGTTGGAAATAGAGTACGCCCAGTTTATTGTATGCCTCCGGAAAATCCGGATTGGATACAATTGCTTTATTGTACAGAACCGTAGCCTTGTCGAACAAGCCTTTATCGGCATAAACCTCACCGAGCTTATAAAGGGCGTGGGTGTTATTTGGATTGGTCTTTACGATATTTTCATATTCCAAAATTGCCTCATCACAGAACCCCTTCCCACGATATGCCTCGGCAAGACCAAGCCGGACTGAAATATTGAAAGGATCTTTTGCAAGAACCTCCTTATATACCCGTATAGCCTCATCCAGCATTCCTTTCATCGCATACGTATGACCAAGATAGCTCGGAGCCATCATGTCATTGGGGTTTTCATGAATGACTTTTTTAAAAGACGTTATGGCCTCATCCAAAAATCCTCTGGTATACTGACCATATGCAGAAATATTTCCCGCAGAAATTTCTTTGCTCGCTATTTGGTATGCCTGGGTCTTTTCATATACTCTTTTCTCTTCACTGGCTAACTCCAAATTTCTCTTGGCTTCCATATCTGTAGGATTTATTTTTATCGCCACAGTATGCTCCGCTATTGCCTCATCGAACATATTCTTATTCCTGTATGCGAACCCCAGATTATCATGCGCCTTTGAATACTCAGGATTGCACCTGATTGCCAGTTTAAATTCAGCAATCGCCTCATCAAACATCTTCTTCCTGCAATACGCCACACCTAAATTGTTATGCGCTTCTGCAAAATCTGGTTTAACCACAAGAGACCTTTGGAATTGAACAATTGCCTCATCGATCATATCCTTATTCACATAACTTGCGCCGAAATTATTAAACTCCATCGCTAATTGATATTTGTCACCTTCGCTGACATGATTTTTTTTATCCGCTGAGGCACAACCAAGGAAGCTCAGAAAAATACAGATACTTACAAACGCTCTTTTCATGTATAGGTATCCTTTCACATTAACCATTTTGAAAATCCCCTGGTCATAATTATAAAAACTTCTTTTTACGGTATTCAATTGTATCATGATATTTTATGAAGAAAAATGAAAAACTGTGTATCTTTAAAGAGATGTATCTCTACAAATATGCATTATTACTTTATAGGGAATCCGCAGCAAAGTCAATGATAAAACCCGTGGTACTTTAAATACAACGAATGAATTCTTCTGTACTTCATTTAAAAAAGATATTATACTCGACAAACGAAACAATCCTACTACTCTCGCTCTTTTTCGCAATGCATTCCCATCTGAGAAAATTGCGAGAAAAGACTCAAAACTATACACTATTTCAAAAATTTCTCAAAAATTTCTTTTTACCTAGTAAAATTCATAAAAACGCAAGGAAGAAAAATTGGTAAAAACAAAAAAGCACTTGACTTCCAAATTGGAAAAAAGCCCTACAGGAATTCAGGGGTTTGACGAGATTACCGAAGGTGGAGTACCGAAAGGGCGTCCCACACTTATCTGTGGAGGACCTGGATGCGGTAAAACCCTCTTCGCAATGGAATTTCTCGTAAGAGGCGCAACCATGTTTCATGAACCAGGTATTTTCGTCGCTTTTGAGGAGAATTCAGAAGAGCTTACGCAGAACGTATCATCATTGGGCTTTCACCTGGAAGAGCTTTCTGCACGGAAAAAGATCATTCTTGATTATATTTATATCGACCGGAGCGAGATTGAAGTAACGGGTGAATACGACCTCGAAGGGTTATTTGTACGACTTGGCTATTTGATAGATTCCATAGGAGCAAAAAGGGTCGTGCTCGATACCCTGGAATCACTTTTTGCAAACCTGCCGAATGAGGCCATACTCAGGGCGGAACTCAGAAGGTTATTCCGATGGCTCAAGGAAAAAGGAGTCACTGCGGTAATTACCGCTGAAAGAGGCGATAGATCGCTTACACGTTATGGGCTTGAGGAATACGTTTCTGATTGCGTTGTCCTGCTTGAACATATCGTTATAGAGCAAGTAGCTACCAGACGACTACGCATAGTAAAATACCGGGGGTCATCGCATGGAACAAATGAATACCCCTTTCTTATTGACAGGACCGGAATCTCCGTTCTCCCTATAACCTCACTTGAGCTGAAACACACAGTAACGAGCGAGAGAATCTCAACGGGCATAGAACGCCTGGATGTTATGCTCGAAGGCAGGGGCTATTATGCCGGCAGCAGTATCCTCGTCTCCGGAACGGCTGGAACCGGAAAGACAAGTATCGCAGCTCATTTCGCAAATTCTGTAAGTAAAAACGGTCAAAAATGTCTCTATCTGGCATTTGAGGAATCAGAAAATCAAATAATACGAAATATGCACTCTATAGGATTAAATCTCGGGCAATGGGTTAACAAGGGACTATTGCAATTTCATGCTACCCGCCCTACATTTTACGGGATCGAGATGCATCTGGTAAAAATCCATGATGTGATACAGGCTTTTAATCCGGACGTCGTTATATTTGACCCCATCACAAATCTGATCACTATAGGGGGCGCAAAAGAGGTTAAGTCAATGCTGACTCGCCTTATTGATTTCTTGAAGGAAAAAAGAATAACCATACTTATGACAAATCTCTCTCATCAGGGTACCCCAGAAGAAACCGAGATCGGGATCTCTTCCCTGGTGGATACATGGATTCTCCTTCAGGATATAGAAATGAATGGAGAACGCAATCGCGGCATGTACATCTTAAAATCTCGCGGTATGGCGCACTCAAACCAGGTACGAGAGTTCCTGTTGACACCTGAGGGAATAAAACTCCAGGATGTTTATATCGGTGAAGGCCAGGTCTTTATGGGTTCATCAAGATTAAACCAGGAGGCCAGGGATAGAGCCAACGCCTTACTCCGCAAGCAGGAAATCGAGAGAAAACAGCGCGATCTTGAACGGAAACGGGAACTTGTCGAATCACAAATTGCAGCCCTTCACGCTCAATTTCAGACAGAGGAAGAGGAACTCAAGATGGCAATCGAACAGGAAAAAACACGTGAGGACATATTTCTCAGAGACCGCAAGCAATTATTAAAGATGAGGAAAGGGGATATTGAGGCTGTACCGCTAAATCAGAAAGGGAAAAAAGAATGAAAGAGCGCAAAGGAAAGATTACCGGCAAAAAGACGATAAAGAAAAAAATAGCTTCCGGAACAAGCAAAAAGGTAAAAAAAGGGAATGATGCCTGGAATCTGCGATTATATGTAGCAGGACAAACTCCAAAATCCCTCACGGCTTTAATGAACCTGAAGAAAATATGCGATGAGCACCTGAAAGGCAAATATCACATCGAGGTGATAGACCTTTTGAAGAACCCGAAACTTGCTAAGGGAGATCAGATACTGGCCATTCCAACTCTGGTAAGAAGGCTTCCGCCTCCTTTAAAAAAGATACTGGGAGATCTATCGGATACGGAACGAGTCCTTGTAGGGCTCGACCTTCTCCCCTATAGTTAATTCACTTAGCCGGTTCAATCGTCTTCGATTAAACCATACGGTCGAACTCATCAAGAGGATTTAAGCTCATGTCCTCATAAATAACCATGCCAACCGTTTCGAGGCTGTCCAAAAAGGCTAAGAGCCTATCCGAAAACCCCTATAAGCTACAGAAAGAATGTGTTTCAAAAGAGGTTTTCGGATAGACTCTAATAGTTAGCGCGCCAAACGAAGCTCAGGGCAAAACAAAGGAGAAGTAATCCCCCTGATCCCCCTTGAGAAAAGGAGGAAATAGTGAAATTCCCCTTTTCTCAAGCATTCACCATTTTTCCCTTTTCTAAAATACTTCCACATCTCCTCCTTTCCTAAAGGGGGATTACGATGCTTCAGTTGCTTCTCCTTCGCAATGGGGCATAATACTATCTTTTTGGACAGGCCGGGCTTTAAGATTTTAAAGATTTTTTTCATGGCAATACTGGAGAGACCTTGTATAATTATCAATTGTCATACCTACACAAGTGCAGATAAGAATAGCTTCTTGAGTTCTCTGTATGACCTATGGCTTTTGAACGAACACCCGCTAGCAAATACTTACGGAATCGAGAACATTGAACACATAGAATTATTCAAATAAGGTGTGAAATGGTGTAATAAGAATTGAATTCCTTCTCTGATTTTTCAAAAAATAAACCTTTATGGAATCCAGATAAATAATAACGTGTGTGTATTCACATCCTCCGCTTTCGCAAAGACGCCCTGCAAAGATTGCTCCATACCTGGTAGGGAAAATTGCGCGATAATCCATCCTTCTTTTGAGTAGCTACAAGTTAGCAAAAAAATTATATTTGAAAGGAAAGCATATGGCAAATCAGAACTTAGAAAAAGCCATAAAGGACTTTGCAAAGATCCTCCAGGAATCTTTGCATGAACATTTCTCCTTCAGGCTTTACGTGGCGGGCACCTCAAAGAAATCGTCAAAAGCCATAATGAATATAAAAAATTTTTGTGAAAAATATCTGAAAGGGCGTTACGAGCTGGAGGTCATGGATATTTACCAGCAACCTAAATCCTTGCTGGATGAACACGTGATAGCGGCCCCTACACTTATCAAGAAACTACCACTTCCTTTGAAAAAATTAATCGGGGATATGTCAAATATGGACAGTATCCTCATAGCGCTTGATATAAAACCACGGAAAGAAAGAGAGAACGATAGAAAGGGAGAGGAAGGAAGGAAGGAAGGAAGGAAGGAAGGAAGGAAGGAAGGAAGGAAGGAAGGAAGGAAGGAAGGAAGGAAGGAAGGAAGGAAGGAAGGAAGGAAGG
>JAANMX010002774.1_pt1 | contig 16686 bp, 11 predicted proteins | sample 7279681 | NCBI WGS metagenome assembly JAANMX01 (sample SAMN14094542, study PRJNA606508) | bioreactor metagenome | isolation source: A lab-scale SPAN reactor treating ammonium-rich wastewater day 351 | place: Ireland: Galway | collected 2018-01-01
GGTCGATGGCCTGGCCCTGCGCTTCCAGCAGTTCGAAGGCAGCTTCACCCAGCCCAACGGCGAGGTGAACCAGCACATGCTGGGCTGGGCGCGCGCCCAGGCAAAGCGCCTCGGCGCCCACCCGCAAGGCCCGGGCGACCTGCTCGAGCTCTACTGCGGCAACGGCAACTTCACCGTCGCGCTGGCGCCGCTGTTCGGGCGCGTGCTGGCCACCGAGATGAGCAAGAGTTCGGTGCAGGCCGCGCACACCAACCTCGCCGACAACGCCGTCAACAACGTGATCCTGGTGCGCATGGCGAGCGAGGAGATCAGCGACGCGCTCGCCGGCGGGCGGGAATACCGCCGCATGGCGGGCGTGGACCTGGCCAGCTACCGCTTCAGCACGCTGTTCGTCGACCCGCCGCGCGCCGGCCTCGACGAAGGCACGATCGCGCTGGCCAAGGGCTTCGACAACATCCTCTACATCTCCTGCAACCCGGAGACCCTGCGCGCCAACGTCGCTGCGCTGTCGGCCACGCACCGCATCGCGGCCGCGGCGGCCTTCGACCAGTTCCCCTACACCCACCACCTCGAGTGCGGGCTGCTGCTGCAGAAGCGATGACGATGAAAACCTCCCGTGGGAGCGGGCTTGCCCGCGAATACAGCAGCGCCCACTGCAACCGGAGGTCGCCCTCGGGCGCCCCCCGTCGAGACTGATACCCCATGTTCCACATCAAGACCCTCGAGCTCGTCCACTGGGACTTCTGGCGCCGCTTCTCGCTGCCGCTGGACGCGCAGATCATCACCATCGTCGGCCCCAACGGCTCGGGCAAGACCACGCTGCTCGACGCCCTGCGCACGCTGTTCGCGCTGCGCTGCTCGGGCAAGCGCGACTTTCGCCGCTACGTACGCCGCGCCGAGCGCAGCTTCGCGTGGATCCGCGCAGTGGTGGCCAACCAGCCCGGGCACAGCGGCAAGCGCCCGTTCTTCCCCTGCCTCGCCGACGAGGTCACGCTCGCCTGCCGCATCCGCAAGGCCGGCGGCGACTGGCTGCGCGACTACACCATCGTCGACGGCAACCTGCCGATCGAGGCGCTCGAACAAACCAGCGACTGGATCGGCCTGCGCGACTACCAGCACCGCCTGGCCTGGGGCGGCCTGACGCCGGCGATCACCAAGGTGCTGGCGCTGGAACAGGGCGACACCGACAAGCTGTGCGAGTACTCGCCCAAGGCGCTGCTGGAACTCGTGTTCGACGTCTTCGGCGACAAGGAGGTGCTGGACAACTACCAGGCCGCGCGCGAGGAACAGAAATCCGCCGAGCGCGAACTGGGCGAGCTCGGCATCGACCTCGAACGCCTGAAGACCCAGGCCGAGGAAAAGAAGGCCGAGGCCAACCGCTATCTGGAATGGAAGCAGCTCGCCGACGAGGTGCAGGCACTGGAAGCCGAGATCGTGCCGCGCCTGGAGGTCGCCGAACTCGAACGCGAGATCGCCACCGAGCGCGAGGCGCTGCAGCGCGTCGGCCGCGAGCGCAGCGAGAAGCTGGTCGAGCAGCGCGAATCGCGCCAGCGCCTGGACGCGGTGCGCGCCGAGCAGGACGCCGCGCAGGGCGAGCGCAAGCGCCTGAAGGAATCCGACGCCGCCACCGAGCAGGGCTACCTCGCCGCCCACGACCGCGTGCGCGACCTGGAGAAGCTGCTCGAGGAGCGCGACGCCCTGCGGGCCCAGCTCGCCAGCGAACACGGCGCGGACGCGGTCGCGCTCGAAAAGGAGCACGAGGACGCCGACGCTGCGCTTGCCACGCTGCGCCGCAAGGAACGCGAACTCGTCGCCGCCTTCGAGGACAGGACCGACACCCTGCGCGGGGAGCGCAACCGCGCCGGCCCGCCGGGCGACGGCGAGGTGGCGCGCTTTCGCGTCAAGCTCAGTGCCGAAGGCATCGCGCACAAGAGCCTCGCCGAGGTCGTGGAGGTCACCGACCCCGCCTGGCAGGCCGCGCTCGAGGCCATCCTGCGCCCCTACCGCCACCTGATCCTGCTCGAGCGCGAGTCCGACCGCCACGCCGCGTGGGCGCTCGGCGAGCGCGAGCGCTTCCGCCACTTCATCGTGCCCGAGCGCGAGACCGCGCCGCCGCCGCGGCCGATGAGCCTAGCCGAAGTGGTCGAATTCAGCGCCGCGGTGCCGCGCTGGCTCTCCGATCTGCTCAACCGCATCCGCCGCGTCGAGGACGCCCACGCCGCGCGCGACCTGCCGCGCGAGCAGGAATGGATCACCCGCGACGGCTACCACCGCGAACGCCGCGGCGCCCGCCACCTCGGCCGGCCGCAGGAATTCCACTTCGGCGAGCTCGCCCGCCAGTCGCGCATCGCCGCACTGCAGGACGAGATCGTCGGGCTGGACAAGCAGCTCCAGGCGCTGCGCCCCAAACTGGATGCCGCCGCCGCAAGGCTCACCACGATCCGCCAGCGCCTGCTCGGCCTGCAGTCGGCGCAGCTGCTCGCCGCCAAGGCCGAGACCTACGCCAGCGCCGAGACCGAGCTGCCCGCCGCGCGCAAGGCGCTCACCGAGGCGATCGCCGAGCGCAGCGAGACGCGCGGCGAGATGGACCGCCTCGCCGAAAAGCTCAACGGCATCCAGATCGAGCTCGACCGCCGCAACCGCGAGCTCAAGGCCATCGAGCTGCGCCTGGCCGACATCGCGCGCGAACACGGCCCGCGCCGCCACGCCCAGGCCGAACGCATCATGAAGCTGCGCCGCCGCCGGCGCGGCATGCCGCCGCACTGGCTGGACACCAGCGAGCTCGCCCTGCTCGCCGACAAGTACGGCGACGCGCGCGGCGCCCGCCTGCAGCGCGAGCGCCTGCGCCGCCACCTCGACGAGGGCGACTGGATCACCGACCCCGCCGTGCTGGTGGTACGCGACCGGCTCGCCGCCGACGTCGCGCTGCGCGAGCGCGACTACCTCAACCGCCAGGGCTACTGCACCACCGCGCGGCTGCACACCGACAACGCGCGCGCCGCCTACATCGCCAAGCTGCGCGCCACCGTGCGCCAGTACGCGAAGAACCTGAAGGCGCTCGGCGAGCTCGCCAACCTCAGCGTCGACTGCCCCACCCCGCACCTGGACAACGACGACCTCGCGCTCGCCCAGGCCGGGCTCGAGGTGCGCTTCGACTTCGACCGCAAGGGCGCGGTCGGCCTGAACGACGGCGAGGCCTCGGGCGGGCAGCAGGTGATGAAGTCGCTGATCCTCCTGATCGGCCTGCTGATGGACGAATCGCGCCCGGGCGGCTTCGTGTTCATCGACGAACCCTTCGCGCATCTGGACGTCGCCAACATCGACCGCGTCGGCACCTTCCTGCGCGCCACCCGCGCGCAATACCTGATCACCACCCCGGTCACCCACAACGCCAACGTCTTCGCCCCGGCGCAGCTCACGCTGGTCACGCGCAAGAAGCAGCCGGGCAGCGACTGGGCGCCACCGATCGGGGTGCTGCAGCGGGCGGTGGACTGAGCCCGCCGCCGCGGGTCCGCTCCCCCCAGGCATGGGGCGCGGCTCAGCGCTCCAGCAGCGCCTCGGCCGGTGCGCCGATGCGCACGTTGCCCCAGTGACGGCCACCCACCATGATCGGCATGGCAATGTCGCACAGCACCTCGCCGGTGTCGCGCAGGTAGGTCTGCAGCAGCATCGGCTCGGCGTTGCGCGCGGCGCGCACTTCGGGCGGGCGCTCGAACTTGCGGCAGCTGCGGTTGCCGACCAGGTCCTTCTCGGGGTCGCCGGTCAGCGGCTTGGAGAAGCGGGTGTTGTGCGCCGACAGGTAGCTGTCGGTATTGACCGCCACCGCGAACACCGCGCCACGCGCGCGCTCCAGGCTCTCGTCCAGGACGCGCTGGCAGCGGCGGGTGAATTCGTCGCCCCAGCTCACCTTGAACTTGGGCGGATTGGTGCCCGCCACCGGGCGGTAGTTGCGGTCGAACACGTCGATGCGCGCCGCGGCCATCTGCTCGAGTTCGCCCTGCACGCGATCGCGGAAATTGCGGGTTTCGTTCACCAGCTGGTCGAAGGCACCGCTGCCGATCTTGAAGCGCCCGACCAGTTCCTGCACCGCCTCGGTGGATTTGGTGAGGCCGAGCGTGCGCTGCTCGCAGTTGTCCATCTGACCCGCCACCGCAGTCGACAATTGATGGATGTCGGTGACGTTGACGTGCACATGGGCGTTGGTCTCGGTCAGCGACTGCATCCCGGCGGCGATCTGGGTGAGCTGCCCGCCGGTGCGCTCGAACTCGCCGACCATGTGCTCGAACTGCGCCGCCGAGCGCGTGACCACGTCGCGCGTCTGCTCGACGTCGTCGTTGATGACGTCGTTCTCGGCGCGGGTCTCACCCACCAGCTCGAGCATGCCGTTGATGTTGCCGACGATCTCCTGGGTCGCCTGGTTGACCCGCTCGGCGAGCTTGCACACCTCGTCGGCCACCACCGCGAAGCCGCGCCCGGCCTCGCCCGCGCGCGCGGCCTCGATCGCGGCATTGAGCGCGAGCAGGTTGGTCTGGTCGGCGATCTCGCGGATCAGCGCGGCGATCTGCTTGACGCTCTCGGAGCGCTGCGACAGGTCGTCGACGGTGTGATTGAAGCGCTGGAGCTTCTCGCTCACGGCGTTGATCTTGGAGGCGATGTTGCGCACCTCGTCGAGCGACTCGCGCGCGATGTCCAGATTGCGCAGCGTCGACGCGTCGATCTCGCGCGCGTTGTCGGAGACCTCGCCGATCGCCGCCGTGGAGCGCGTGCTGGCCTCGAACACGGTCTGCGTCATCTCGCCCTGGCGGCGCGCGTCCTGCGCCGAGCGCTCGACGCCGAGCTTCACCTGCACCGCCTCGCGCGCGATGCTCACGCTCATGGTGCGCACCTTGCCGATGATCTCGCGCATCCGGGCGGCGAAGCGGTTGTAGCCCGCGGCAAGCTCGCGCAGCTCGTCGTGCGTGGTCAGCGGCAGGTCGCGCGAGAAGTCGCCCTCGCCGCGCGCGATCTCGTTGAAGATGCCGGTGATGACGCGGATCGGGCGCACGATCAGGTGACGCAGGTAGAGGATCTGGCAGAGCATCAGGCACAGCGCCAGCGCCGACAGGCCGAGCATCCAGTAAAGGCCGGCATCGAAGGCGGCCGTGACGCCGGCAAGCGTGGGCGCGGCAACGCCGCCGGCCTGCAGCGCCGCGTCCACCGCCGCGCGCTGCTGCATCCAGATCGCCACATAGCCGAGGTTGATCACGAACAGCAGCATGAAGCTGAAGAGCTTCCTGGTCAGCGAGTTCCAGAACCTGCGCTCGACCGCCTCGTAGATGTCTTTGAATGCCTGCATGGGAATCTGCTTCTGATGGATGGATACCTGTTCCTTTATCGGTACCCAACTCGGGGACTTTAGCCCTATATGACGAATGAGCGCCCGCGCAGGCGCTCGACGAATCCGCAACCAATCCGCAATTGCCCCACCCTGCGCGCCCTGCCACAATCACGCCTCTGGCGCGGGCAGCAGCGCGCGCTCACGCACTTTCCACCGAATCGAAGCCGACGCCATGTCCGACCAGACGCAGACCGACACCCAGCCCCAGGACGAAAACCGCCTCATCGCCGAACGCCGCGACAAACTCGCCGCCTGGCGCGCCAGTGGCAGCGCCTTCCCCAACGACTTCTCGCGCGAGAACACCGCCGGCAAGCTCGACGAGCTCTACGGCGACAAGGAAGCCGACGCGCTGGAGGCCACTCCGGTCGAGGTCAAGGTCGCCGGGCGCATCATGCTCAAGCGCGTGATGGGCAAGGCGAGCTTCGTCACCATCCAGGATCTGTCGGGCCGCATCCAGCTCTACGTGCAGCGCGACGCCGTAGGCGAGGACGTGTATGCGCAGTTCAAGACCTGGGACATCGGCGACATCGTCGGCTGCGTCGGCACGGTGTTCAAGACCAAGACCGGCGAGCTCTCGGTCAAGGCCGCCGAGATCCGCCTGCTCACCAAGAGCCTGCGCCCGCTGCCCGACAAGTTCCACGGCCTCACCGACGTCGAGCAGAAGTACCGCCAGCGCTACGTCGACATGATCATGAACGAGCAGACGCGCTTCACCTTCGTGGCGCGCAGCCGCATGGTGCAGTCGATCCGCAACTACATGACCGGCCACGGCTTCCTGGAAGTCGAGACGCCGATGATGCACCCGATCCCGGGCGGCGCCGCGGCCAAGCCCTTCACCACCCACCACAACGCGCTCGACATGGAGCTATTCCTGCGCATCGCGCCCGAGCTGTACCTGAAGCGCCTGGTGGTGGGCGGCTTCGAGAAGGTGTTCGAGGTCAACCGCAACTTCCGCAACGAAGGCCTTTCGCCGCGCCACAACCCCGAATTCACCATGATGGAGTTCTACGAGGCGTACGCGAACTACCGCACGCTGATGGACTTCACCGAGGGCCTGATCCGCCACGCCGCGCGCGAGGCGCTGGACACGGAATCCTTCGTGTACCAGGGCCGCGAGCTCGACCTGTCCAAGCCCTTCCATCGCCTGACCATCGTGCAGGCGATCCGCAAGTACCACCCGGGTTTCACCGAGGGGCAGCTCGCCGACGCCGCCTGGCTGAAGGAGAAGATCGTCGCCTTCGGCGAGAAGGTGAAGCCGGGCGGCCTGGGCAGCCTGCAACTGCAGCTCTTCGAGGCCTGCGCCGAAGCCGAGCTGTGGGAGCCGACCTTCATCATCGACTACCCGGTCGAAGTGTCGCCGCTGGCCCGTGCCTCGGACAGCAACCCCGAGATCACCGAGCGCTTCGAGCTCTTCATCGTCGGCCGCGAGATCGCCAACGGCTTCTCCGAGCTCAACGACCCCGAAGACCAGGCCGCGCGCTTCCGCGCCCAGGTCGAGGCCAAGGAGGCCGGCGACGAAGAAGCCATGTTCTACGACGCCGACTACATCCGCGCGCTCGAATTCGGCCTGCCCCCGACCGGCGGCTGCGGCATCGGCATCGACCGCCTGGTGATGCTGCTCACCGACTCGCCGGCGATCCGCGACGTGATCCTGTTCCCGCAGATGCGTCCCGAGTAAGCACATTCCGGCAGCACCCAAGCAACGATCCCCGCCGGGTGCGAACCCCGCGGGGATCGTTGCCTGTGGGCCGGGCCTCGGCCCCCTCGGCCCTCAGAGCCCTCAGCCCTTCATCCCGATCGCGTCCATGAACAGCCTGAACAGCCAGGCGGCCGCGCCGAGCGCCACGACGCCAGCCGCCCAGATCGCCACGAACCAGGCGAGCCGACGCCAGGACGATGGCGTCGGCGCGCCCTTGCGCTGCTCGTTTTCCATCAGTGGTAGCCGTCTTCGGGACGGACCTTGCCGCGGAACACGTAGTACGACCAGGCGGTGTACATCAGGATGAACGGCACGATGAACAGCGCCCCCACCAGCGCAAAGCCCTGGCTCTGCGGCGGCGCGGCGGCCGCCCAGATGGTGATGTCGGGCGGGATGATCATCGGCCACACGCTGATCGCCAGGCCGGTGTAGCCAAGGAAGACCAGCCCCAGCACGTAGAAGAAGGGCGCAGCGTGGGGCGCACCCCGCAGCGAACGCAGCAACTGCACGGCGCAGAACACGACCAGCAGCGGCACCGGTGCAAACCACAGCATGTTGGGCCACGAGAACCAGCGTGCAGCGATGCCCGGGTGGGCGAGCGGCGTCCAGATGCTGACCGCAACGATGAAGGCGATCAACGCCCACAGCAGCGGCCCGGTGAGCCGGATCATCGACGTCTGCAGCGCACCCTCGGTCTTCAGGATCAGCCAGGTGCTGCCGAGCACGGCGTAGGTCACGACCACGCCCAGGCCGGCAAACAGCGGAAACGGCGCGAACCAGTCGACGGCGCCACCGGCGAAGGCGCGATCCACAACCGGAATGCCCTCGATGTAGGCCCCGAGTGCAACGCCCTGAAAGAACGCGGCGGTGATCGAACCGACGATGAAGGCCTTGTCCCAGAAGTGGCGCTCGTGGTCATGTGCCTTGAAACGGAACTCGAAGGCCACGCCGCGCAGGATCAGCCCGAGCAGCATGAAGATCAGCGGCAGGTAGAGTGCGCTCAGTACAACCGAATACGCCAGCGGGAAGGCGGCGAGCAGTCCGGCACCGCCCAGCACGAGCCAGGTTTCGTTGCCGTCCCATACCGGCGCGACGGTGTTCATCATGACGTCGCGGTCATGACGATCGGCCGCGAAGGGGAAGAGGATCCCGATGCCGAGGTCGAAGCCGTCCATGATCACGTACATCATGACGCCGAAGAAAATGATCAGGATCCAGATCAGCGAAAAATCGATACCCATGGTCTTCAGCTCCTGTGCGCCGCGGTGCGGAGGTCGTCTTCGGTCGCGGCCGAGATCGGACGCATCTGCTGGCGCTCGTGGCCCGGTCCACCAACCAGCCCGGTATCGCCCTCGTGCATCTGCGGCCCCTTGCGCACCAGGCGCAGCATGTAGGCGATGCCGACGCCGAACACGACGCAATACACGACGATGAACAGCACCAGCGAAATCGCCAGCGGCAGCGCGCCATGGTTGGAAACCGCGTCGGCCGTGCGCTGCAGGCCGTACACCACCCACGGCTGGCGCCCCACCTCGGTGGTGAACCATCCGGCCAGGATCGCGATCAGGCCGGCCGGCCCCATCCACAAGGTGGCGCGCAGGAAGGGGCGCGAGCGGTACAAGCCATCTCCGCGCCGCAACAGCAGGCTCCAGGCCCCGAGCAGGATCATCAGCACGCCCAGGCCCACCATGATGCGGAAGGACCAGAACACCACCGCGACCGGCGGCCGGTCCTCAGGCGCGAACTCCTTCAGGCCCGGAAACTGACCGTCCCACGAGTGCGTCAGGATCAGGCTGCCCAGGCGCGGAATCTCGATCGCGAAGCGGTTCTCCTCACGCTCCTCGTCAGGCCACGCGAAGACCACCAGGGGCACGCCTTCGCCCGGATGGTTCTCCCAATGCCCCTCCATCGCGGCAATCTTGGCCGGCTGATGCTTGAGCGTGTTCAAGCCGTGAAAGTCGCCGACCACCGCCTGGATCGGCGCCACCACCACCAGCATCCACATCGCCATCGACAGCATCTTGCGGATCGCCGGATTGTCGCGCCCACGCAGCAGTTGCCAGGCCGCCGAGGCCGCCACGAACAGCGCGGTGGCAAGGAAGGCGGCCACCGTCATGTGCAGCAGACGATAGGGGAACGAAGGATTGAAGATGACCGCCAGCCAGTCCATCGGCACGGCGCGGCCATCGATGATCTCGAACCCGGCCGGCGTCTGCATCCAACTGTTGGAGGCGAGGATCCAGGTCGTCGAGATCAAGGTGCCCACCGACACCATCAGCGTCGAGAAGAAATGCAGCCCCGGCCCGACGCGGTTCCAGCCGAACAGCATCACGCCCAGGAAGCCCGCCTCGAGGAAGAAGGCGGTCAGCACCTCGTAGGCCAGCAGCGGGCCGGTGATCCCGCCCGCGAAGTCCGAGAAGAAACTCCAGTTGGTGCCGAACTGATAGGCCATGACCAGACCGGACACGACGCCCATGCCGAAATTGAGCGCGAAGACCTTGGACCAGAAATGGTACAGATCGCGATACAGCGTCTGCCGGGTGCGCAGCCACAAGCCCTCGAGCACGACGAGGTAGGCAGCGAGGCCAATGGTGATGGCCGGGAAGATGATGTGAAACGATATCGTGAAGGCAAACTGGGCCCGGGCAAGCTCCAGCGCGGTCAATCCGAACATTTATCTGCTCTCCGTAACTCACTTGGGGACGTTCGATCGGCAGAAGGCAGATAGCGGCGAACACCTGCAGCGATGCCTCTCTTGTACGTGCACAGACTTGCGAACCCCGAAAACGTGCCGAAGATGGTAGAGCAAATCCTCTTTTTTATCGATATTTTATTTTAATCTCGATTACTCAATCACCAACCCGAAGCTGCGGTGTTCATGTGTCCCTCGGGGGCGCTCGCGGCATTAACATACCGACCTCCAGCCACAGGCCTCCCCCGCACGACATGCCCATCGTCCCTACCCGCCTCGACTTCACCGATGACGGCACCCCGTGGTCCGACATCTTCGGTGACGTGTATCACTCGGCCAGGGGCGGCGTTGGCCAGGCGCACCATGTGTTTCTGGCGGGCAACGGTTTGCCGGCGCGCTGGCGCGGACGCCACCGCTTCGTCGTGCTGGAGACCGGCTTCGGCCTCGGCCTGAACTTTCTCGCCACCTGGGCTGCGTGGCGGAGCGACCCGCAGCGCTGCGCCCGGCTGCACTTCGTGTCGTGCGAGCTGCACCCTTTCAGCAGCGCGGATCTGGAACGGGTTCACGGCCGCTGGCCCGAGTTCGGATCGCTCGCGCATGAACTGCGGGCAAACTGGCCCGAGCTGACGCCAGGCGTGCACCGCCTGCACCTCGACGACGAGCGCGTGACGCTGACGCTGTACTTCGGCGATGCGCGCGACGGCCTCGCGCAACTCGATTTGCGCGCCGACGCGCTGTTTCTCGACGGTTTCTCGCCTGCACGGAATCCCGACCTGTGGTCGCCGCGCATCTTTCATCTGCTCGCTCGCCTCGCGGCGCCCGACGCGACGCTCGCCACCTGGTCGGTGGCGGGCGAAGTACGCGAGGGCTTGAGGCGAGCCGGCTTCGAGGTCGAAAAGGCGCCCGGCTTCGATGGCAAGCGCCAGATGCTGCGCGGCCGCCGCACTGCGACCGGCATGACGAATCCGGCGGATCCGGGCTCGACGATCGCGACCGAACGACGCGCGCTGGTCATCGGTGCCGGAATCGCGGGCACGTCGATCGCCGAACGCCTGAGCGCGCGTGGCTGGCGTGTTCACCTCATCGACGCGGCCGACAGCGTGGGTGAAGGCGCGTCCGGCAACCACGCAGGCGTGTTGCGCCCGCTGCCCAGCCTCGACGACAACCGCATGAGCCGGCTGACCCGCGCTGGCACGCTGTATGGCTGGCGCCACATCGCACGGCTGGCGGCGAGCGGGCATCCGGTGCGTGCCGACGCCAGCGGTGTGCTGCATCTGGCGCGCGACGAGGCCCAGATGGACAAGATGCGCGCCGTCGTCGAGCGCCTGGCCTTGCCGCCGACGCACCTGCGCTTCGTGACCGCCACCGAGGCCACGGCCCTTGCCGGCTGGCCGCTGCCGCTGGGTGGCTGGTGGTTCGCCGGCAGCGGCTGGGTTCAGCCGCCCAGCCTGTGCAGGGCAAACGTCGCTGCCGGGGGTAAGGCCGTCCAGCGCCATTTCGGCTGCCGCGTCGCCGAGCTCGAACGACGAGGCGACCACTGGCACGCGCTGGACGCCGACGGCAACGCCATCGCCTCGGCACCCGTTGCGGTCCTCGCCGCGGGAACCGCCATCCGCGACTTTGCGCAAGCGCAGGGCCTGCCCGTCGTCAGCGCGCGCGGGCAAGTGTCGCTGCTGGCGGCCGACGACGGCAGCGCCCCGCGCGTGGTCGTCTGTCGCGGTGGCTACGTGAGCCCGGCGATCGACGGGCTGCGCTGCGCCGGCGCCACCTTCTCGGTGGACGACGACGAGCCGTCCCTGCGCAGCGAAGACCATGCCGAGAACCTCGACAAACTCGACGCCATGCTCCCTGGCTACGCCGCCGGGCTCGACCCCACCACACTTGGGGGACGGGTCGGCTTCAGGCCGGCGTCGCCGGACCGCCTCCCCATGGTCGGTGCCGTGCCCTTGGCGCTGCCCGTCGAACGCAATACGCCGCCGCACGCCATTGCGCGCATCCCCGGACTGCATGTGATTTCCGGCTTCGGTGCGCGCGGCCTGGTGTGGTCTGCGCTGATGGCGGAACTGCTGGCCAGCCAGCTCGAGGGCGATCCGCTGCCGCTCACCCGCGACCTGTGCGAGGCCGTCGATCCGGCAAGATTCCTCCTGCGCCCGCCCATCACCGGGCGCATCGACGAATGAAGCGGCGCAGGGCGGGGCTGCTGCGCGCCGCGCTCGACAGCACGGCCTTCCGCCTCGAAGCCACGCAGGATCTCGCCCGCGTCGGCGACTGGGAGCTCGACCGCCACAGTGGCCGGATGCGCTGGTCGCGCCAGCTGTTCCGCCTCTTCGATCGCCCCGAGGCGCTCGGTGTGCCCGACATCAACGAGGCCCTCGCCTACTACAACCCGGCCGCGCTCGAGCGCACGCGCGACGCGTTCTGGCAGGCAATCGACACCGGCAAGCGTTGCGCGCTCGAGCAGGAGGTGATCCTGCCTTCCGGCCAGGTGCGCCACCACGTCACCGTGATCGTGCCGGTGAGCGACGCCCAGGGCCAGGTCTACAAGCTCTACGGCACGGTACAGGACATCACCGAACGCAAGCAGATGGAGGCCGAGCGCATCGAGTACCTGGCCCGGCTCGAAGCGCTGACGCGCCACCTGGTCGCCATCGAGGAGCGCGAGCGCCGCGAACTGGCGAGCGCCCTGCACGACAGCGCCAGCCCCAACCTGGCCGCGCTGCGCATGCTGTTCGCCAACCTGGTCCAGGCCCTGCCACCCGCCGTCCGTGCCGAAGTCGAGCCCATGCTCGACGACGCTGGCGCGCTCCTCGCCGACACCACTGCCGGCATCCGCGAGATCTGCACCAACCTGCGCCCGGCCACGCTCGACTATGGCGGCCTGGTCCCCGCGCTGAACGAGTACCTCACCCAGTTCCGCCAGCGCACCGGACTCGACGCGGCGATCGAGATCGCACCCGGCGCCGACACCCGCACGCTCGCATTGGCCTCGAAGACGCTGTGCTTCCGGCTGGTACAGGAGGCGCTCACCAACTGCGCCAAGCACGCCCGCGCCGGCGGCGTGCGCATCCGCTTCGAGCGCGATGCCGATCACATGCGCCTGACCGTGGCCGACGACGGCGTGGGCTTCGATCTGTCCCGGCTCGGCGAAGCCGGCAGCACGCCCGGACTGGGACTGATCACCATGCGCGAACGGGTCGAGCTCGCCGGCGGCCGCTTCCGCCTGCGCACCCGACCGGGCGAAGGCACCGAGATCACGGTCGAACTGCCCTGCCTGCCCAATCCCCCCAATCCCCCCAATTCCTCCAATCCCCCCGAACTCCCGGAGCCGCCGCGATGAGCCTGCGCATCGTGCTTGCCGACGATCACCAGATGTTTCGCCACGCGCTGCGTGCCTTGCTGGCGCGCGAGCCCGAGTTCGACGTGGTCGCCGAGGCCGCCAGCGGCGATGAGGTGCTGGCGATTGCCGCCGCGCAGCCGGTCGACCTGGTCTGCATGGACATCGCCATGCCCGGCATGAACGGCATCGACGCCACCCGCCGCCTGCTCGCCGCGCATCCGCACATTGGCGTGATCGGGCTGTCGGCCTTTGCCGACCGCCAGTTCGTCATCGACCTGCTCGACGCCGGCGCCCGCGGCTACATCACCAAGGCCGAGGCCGGCGACGAGCTGGTGCGCGCCATCCACACCGTACGCGAGGGGCGCACCTACCTGTGCCCCGACGTCGCCGCCACGGTCGCGAGCGCCCTGCTCGACCGCGGCAGCCTCTACGCTGCGGCGCCGCGCCTGACCGAGCGCGAGCGCCAGGTGCTGCAGCTCATCGCCGAAGGCCTGACCTCGATGCAGATCGCCGATCGCCTGCACATCGCCGCGTCGACGGTGGATGTGCACCGGCGCAACCTGATGCGCAAGCTCGACCTGCACAACGTCGCCAAGCTCACCCGCTACGCGACCACCCAGGGCATCAGCCCGACCCGCCCGGCGCTCGATGGCGGGCTTCCGAACTGAGCTGCACCGCGCCTGCCCGAGCGCACTTCCTCTACCGGTTTCCCGGTAGTCGAAACACACCGAACGGGGTATGTGCCCGGAATGGGCAATGACTTAACATCAAAGGCTCCAGACATACCCACGGCACCAATCCCGGAGACCTTGCCATGACGAACCAGCCCGCCTTCCGTAAGCTCGCCGAATCGGCACACCGCAACGCCGAGCACTTCCACGCCTGGGCCCAGGTCGCGCTCGACGCCTCGGAGAAACTGCTCGCCATCAACTTCGGCGCGGCCCGCTCGCTGTGCGAGTCGCTCTCCGCCAGCCCGGCCCCGCTCGTCGGGACGGACGTTCAGGAGACGCTGACGAAGCAGGCCGCCGTGCATGGCCGCAACCTGGAGCAACTCGGCGACTACCTGCGTCGCGTGAATGAGGTTTGCGTCGATACGCAGAGCGAGCTGGTGGAACTGAGCAGCCGTCAGTTCGAGCAACTGCAGGCGTCGATGAGCGCGCTGCTGCAGGAAGCCCGCGCGCTGAACCTGGTGAATCCGCTCGACGCCGCCACGGCCACGGAATCGCCCAGCCGCAGCATGCGCAAGGCCGCCTGAATCCAGGCATCCGCCTGAAAGCTCGAAAGCCCCGGTTTGCGCCGGGGCTTTCGTCGTTCTGGGGACGGGAGGCGGACGCGCGGCCATTGACCGGCGCCCCCGCCCCGCGGCGCGATCAGAGGTGGCGGTCGAGCCGTGCGAGCACGCGCTCGCGCCCGAGCACCTCGAGCACCGCATCGATCGCCGGCGTCTGCGGCACACCGAGCACCGCCACCCGCAGCGGAATCGCCACCTGCGGCATCTTCAGCCCATGCTCGCCCATGGTGTCCTTGATCGCCTGCGACAGCGCCGCCTTGTTCCAATCCGCCGCCGCCAGGCGCGCGCGCAGGCTGGCGAGCGCGGCCTTCGCGGTTTCGGTCAGATGCTGGCCGATCACCTCCGGGGCCGGATGCACGTCGGCGACGAACAGCTCGGCCGCATCGGCGAGCTCGTTCAGGTTGGTGGCGCGGTCCTTGTACAGCGCCACCACCGCCTCCAGGGTCACGCCGGTCTCGGGATTCACCTCGCGACGGGCGAGGCGGCTGGCGACCTCCGCGGCGAGGAATGAATCGTCCGCCTTCCTGATGTACTGGGCGTTGAGCCAGTTGAGCTTCTCGGTGTTGAACTGCGCAGCCGAGGGAGTGATGTGGTCGAGGTCGAACCACTCGACGAACTGCTGACGGCTGAAGACTTCGTCGTCGCCGTGACTCCAGCCGAGGCGCGCGAGGTAGTTGATGACCGCCTCGGGCAGGTAACCGTCCTCGTCGTACTGCATCACGCTCACCGCGCCGTGGCGCTTGGAGAGCTTGGTGCCGTCATCGCCGAGGATCATCGACAGGTGGGCGTAAAGCGGCACCTCGGCGCCGAGCGCCTGCAGCACGTTGATCTGGCGCGGGGTGTTGTTCACATGGTCATCGCCGCGGATGACGTGAGTGATGCCCATGTCCCAGTCGTCCACCACCACACAGAAGTTGTAGGTCGGCGTGCCGTCTGCGCGGGCGATGATGAAGTCATCCATCTCGGCGTTGGCGATCTCGATGCGGCCCTTGACCAGGTCGTCCCAGGCCACCACGCCCGCGGCCGGGTTACGGAAGCGCACCACCGGCTGCACGCCCACGGGCGGCTGCGGCAGGGTCTTGCCCGCCTCGGAGCGCCAGCGCCCGTCGTAGCGCGGCTTCTCGCCACGCGCGCGCTGCTCCTCGCGGATGCGGTCGAGTTCTTCGGACGACATGTAGCACTGGTAGGCGGTACCGGCGGCCAGCATCTGGCCGATGACCTCCTTGTACCGGTCCATGCGCTGCATCTGGTAGAACGGGCCCTCGTCATGCTCCAGACCCAGCCAGTGCATGCCGTCGAGGATGGCCTGAACCGCCTCGGGGGTCGAGCGGGCGACGTCGGTGTCCTCGATGCGCAGGATGAAGCTGCCGCCGTGGCGGCGGGCGAAGGCCCAGGAGAACAGCGCGGTGCGCGCGCCGCCGATGTGCAGGTAGCCGGTGGGGCTGGGGGCGAAGCGGGTGCGGACGGGACGGGAAGCGGAAGTCATCGTTGCGTTCGGTAGTGTTTCGTTCGTTTGGATACGGGGTGGCACGGGGGGCAGGCGCGGAGGCCGACTCAGCCCAGCAGCAGCGCGTCGTCGTCGATCTCTTCGCCGCGCACCTTCTCGAACATGTCGAGCAGGTGATGCACGTCGAGGCCCTCGCGCTCCCTGCCGGACACGTCGAGCACGACGCGGCCCTGGTGCAGCATCACCGTGCGCTGGCCGACGTCGAGCGCCTGGCGCATCGAGTGGGTGACCATCATCGTGGTGAGCTTGTGCTCGGCGACGATGCGCACGGTGAGTTCGAGCACGAAGGCCGCAGTGCGCGGGTCGAGCGCGGCGGTGTGCTCGTCGAGCAGCAGCAGGCGCGAGGGCTGCAGCGCCGCCATCAGCAGACTGACCGCCTGACGCTGACCACCGGACAACAAGCCGATGCGATCGGAGAGGCGATTCTCCAGCCCCAGACCCAGCGTCGATAGCTGGGCGCGAAACTCCTCGCGCAGCGCCGGCTTGACCGCGAACGACAGGCCACGGCGCTCGCCACGCATCTTGGCCAGCGCCATGTTCTCTTCGATCGTCAGGTCTTCGCAGGTGCCCGCCAGCGGGTCCTGGAACACGCGCGCCACATGACGTGCGCGCGCCCACACCGGTTGGCGTGTCATGTCGATGCCGTCGATCTCGATGCAGCCGCTGTCGACCCCTTGCTCGCCGGAAACGGCATTGAGAAAGGTGGATTTGCCGGCTCCGTTGGAGCCGATGACAGTAACGAACTGTCCGGACGGAATTTCGAGTGACATGCCGCGCAGGGCA
>JAANMX010002775.1_pt1 | contig 16684 bp, 14 predicted proteins | sample 7279681 | NCBI WGS metagenome assembly JAANMX01 (sample SAMN14094542, study PRJNA606508) | bioreactor metagenome | isolation source: A lab-scale SPAN reactor treating ammonium-rich wastewater day 351 | place: Ireland: Galway | collected 2018-01-01
CTGGATGACCTTCAAGGACAAGTGCAACCGCGCCGGCAACCAGACCCTGCGCCCGCACAACGTCATCCACCTGTCCAACCTGTGCACCGAGATCCTGGAAGTTACCAGCGCCGAGGAAACCGCGGTGTGCAACCTCGGCTCGATCAACCTCGGCAACCACCTGGACGCGCATGGCGACTTCGATTTCGACAAGCTCGCCGAAACCGTGCGCCTGGCGGTGCGCCAGCTCGACCGGGTGATCGACCTGAACTTCTACCCGATCGAGCCGGCCCGCCGCGGCAACCTGCGCTGGCGGCCGGTGGGGCTGGGCTGCATGGGGCTGCAGGACGTGTTCTTCCGCAAGCGGCTGGCGTTCGACTCCGAGGCCGCGCGCGGGCTGTCGAAACGGATCGCCGAGGAGATCTATTTCCACGCGCTGGACACCTCCTGCGAGTTGGCCATCGAGCGCGGCGCGCATGCCTCGTTTGCCGACACCCGCGCTTCCGTCGGCGAGCTGCAGTTCGATGCCTGGGACGTGGTTCCGGAGAACGTCGAGCGCTGGGGCGCGCTGCGCGCACGCATCCAGCAGCACGGCCTGCGCAACTCGCTGCTGATCGCGATCGCCCCCACCGCCACCATCGCCTCGATCGCTGGTTGCCACGAGTGCGTGGAGCCGCAGGTGTCGAACCTGTTCAAGCGCGAGACGTTGTCAGGTGACTTCCTGCAGATCAATCGCTACCTGGTCGCCGAGCTCAAGCAGCTTGGTCTGTGGACGGCGGAAATGCGCGACGCGATCAAGCTGGCCGACGGTTCGATCCAGAACATCGCGCAGATCCCGGAAACCCTGCGCCACGTCTACCGCACGGTGTGGGAACTGCCGATGCGCAGCCTGATCGACATGGCCGCCGAGCGCGGTGCGTTCATCGACCAGTCGGCCTCGCTCAACCTGTTCATGGAAAGCCCGAACATCGGCGCGCTCTCGTCCATGTACATGCATGCGTGGAAGCAGGGCATCAAGACCTGTTACTACCTGCGCTCTCGCCCGGCCACCAAGATCGCCAAGACCACCGTGTCCGATTACAGCCCAGCGCAGGCGGTGGCCTGTTCGCTGGAGAACCCGGAGGCTTGCGAGGCCTGCCAGTAACCCTGCTTTCCCTCTCCCCGCATTGCGGGGAGAGGGTGCCGAAGGCGGGTGAGGGGCGCTCTTAGCACCACCCCACCAAACCCTCATCCGGCGCTTTGCGCCACCTTCTCCCGGAGGGAGAAGAAAAAGGAGTCACTGATGTCCACACAACCTCGCCAGATGCTGCTCGATCCCGGTTTCGAACTGACCTTGCGTCCGATGCGCTACCCGGATTTCTACGAGATGTATCGCAACGCCATCCGCAATTCCTGGACGGTGGACGAGATCAACTTCCAGATCGACATCACCGATCTGCATTCGAAGATGTCGCCGGCCGATCGCCACCTGATCCATCGGCTGGTGGCGTTCTTCGCCACCGGTGATTCCATCGTCTCCAACAACCTGGTGCTGAATCTGTACCAGCATCTCAACGCGCCGGAAGCGCGCATGTACCTGTCGCGCCAGCTGTACGAAGAAGCGCTGCACGTGCAGTTCTACTTGACCCTGCTGGACAACTACCTGCCCGACCCGGAGGAGCGCTTCAAGGCGTTCGCGGCGGTGGAGAACATTCCGTCGATCAAGAAGAAGGCGGATTTCTGCTTCAAGTGGATCGATTCGATCCAGGGCCTGAAGCGCATCGAAACCCGCGGGCAGCGCCGCCAATTCCTGCTCAACCAGATCTGCTTCGCGGCCTGCATCGAGGGCCTGTTCTTCTTCGCCGCCTTCGCCTACGTCTATTACTTCCGCTCGCGCGGGCTGCTGCCGGGGCTGTCCTCGGGCACCAATTGGGTGTTCCGTGACGAAAGCTGCCATATGGAATTCGCTTTCGAATGCGTGCGCACCATCCGCGCCGAGGAGCCCGATCTGTTCGATTCCGGGATGGAGCAGCAGGTGCGCGACATGCTGGCCGAGGCGATCGAATGCGAAGTGCAGTTCGCCGAGGACGTGCTGTCCGGCGGCGTGGCCGGCATTTCCACCCGCGACATGCGCCAGTACCTGCAGCACTGCGCCGACAACCACTTCGCCAAGCTTGGCATGGCCAGGCAGTACAACGTGCGCAATCCGCTGCCGTTCATGGAACTGCAGGATGTGCAGGAGCTGACCAACTTCTTCGAGCGCCGGGTGTCGGCCTACCAGGTCGGCGTGCAGGGAGAAGTGGCGTTCGATCTGGCGTTCTGATGTCAGCCGGAGGCTTCCGGATGCCGCGTCAGCCAATCGGCCAGCGCCTGCCGGTAATGCGCCAGTTCTTCGGAGTAGGTGTCGTTCACGCAGGGGTCGCAGCCGCTGTCGCAGCAGTCGCCGGGCAGCGGCACTTCCGGCGGCTGCGGGCGCGGGTCGGGATCGAGGTGGAGCAGGGGAATCGGCATGGCGGGAATTATCCATCGCCGTGCATGAGACGGGAATGAGCGGCCGGCGCGGTGCCCGTCAGGCAGCACCGGCGCGCGTGTCCAGAAAACCAATTTGTCGCAGGTCTCAGGGAGAGGGCGATGCATCCGAACAATTCCACTAACGTGACCGGGCGCGGCCTGGTCGATTCTGTCGCGTCGGTCGAGGAATACCTGACCCGCGCCGACTGGCGGGTCAATGCCAATGCCAATCAGGGCTATTCGCTTGGCGGACTGATCCTCAACGTGGCCGGCAAGGTGACCGCCAACTACTGGCTCGAAAAGGTCTATCCGCCGGAGATCGGCCGCGCCCATCGCGAAGCCGACCTGCACATCCATGACCTCGACATGCTCGCCGGTTACTGCGCCGGCTGGTCACTGCGCACGCTGCTGTACGAAGGCTTCAACGGCGTGGCCAACAAGGTCGAGGCCGGCCCGCCGAAGCACCTGTCGTCGGCGGTGGGGCAGATCGTCAACTTCCTCGGCACCCTGCAGAACGAATGGGCCGGCGCGCAGGCGTTCTCCTCGTTCGATACCTACATGGCACCGTTCGTGCGCAAGGACGCGCTGTCCTACGACGACGTTCGTCAGTGCATCCAGGAGCTGATCTTCAACCTCAACGTGCCTTCGCGCTGGGGCACCCAGACCCCGTTCACCAACCTCACCTTCGACTGGGTCTGTCCGGATGACCTGAAGCACCAGACCCCGTTCATCGGCGGCGAGGAAATGCCGTTCACCTACGGTGAGCTGCAGGTCGAGATGGACATGATCAACCGCGCCTACATCGAGGTGATGAGTGCGGGCGACGCGCGCGGCCGGGTGTTCACCTTCCCGATCCCGACCTACAACATCACCGCCGACTTCCCGTGGGAATCGGAGAACGCGCGGCTGCTGTTCGAGATGACCGCGAAATATGGTCTGCCGTACTTCCAGAACTTCATCAATTCCGAGCTGGATCCGGGAATGATCCGCTCGATGTGCTGCCGCCTGCAGCTGGATCTGCGCGAGCTGCTCAAGCGCGGCAACGGATTGTTCGGCAGCGCCGAGCAGACCGGCAGCCTGGGCGTGGTCACGATCAACTGCGCGCGTCTTGGCTACCTGCACCGCGGCGACGAAGCCGGCCTGTTCGCGCGCCTGGACGAGCTGCTGGAGTTGGGGCGGCGCAGTCTGGAGATCAAGCGCGAGGTGGTGCAGAAGCTGATCGACGATGGCCTGTATCCGTACACCAAGCGTTATCTGGGCAGCCTGCGCAACCATTTTTCGACGCTGGGCGTGAACGGCATCAACGAGATGATCCGCAATTTCAGTGGCGATGCACACGACCTGACCAGCGCCTGGGGCCACGCCTTTGCGCTGCGCCTGCTCGACCACGTGCGCGCGCGGATGGTCGAATACCAGGAAGAAACCGGCCACCTCTACAACCTCGAGGCCACGCCGGCCGAAGGCACCACCTACCGCTTTGCCAAGGAAGACCGCCGGCGCTGGCCGGACATCCTGCAGGCCGGCAGTGCCGACAAGCCGTACTACACCAATTCCTCGCAGCTGCCGGTGGGCTTCACCGACGACCCGTTCGAGGCGCTGGAGCGGCAGGAGGCGCTGCAGTCGCGCTACACCGGCGGCACCGTGCTGCATCTGTACATGGGCGAGCGCGTTTCCAGCGGCGATGCCTGCCGCGACCTGGTGCGACGCGCGCTGACGCGCTTCCGCCTGCCCTACATCACGATCACGCCCACTTTCTCGATCTGCCCGGAGCACGGCTACCTGGCGGGCGAGCACGAATTCTGCCCGCGCTGCGACGAGCGGTTGCTGGCGGAACTGCAGGCGGCCGCCGCGTCGCCATCCGCTGCTGTCGTACCAACCTTCGAGGAGATTTCCGCATGACGATTCCGACTGTCGCGTCCGCCCCCGCCACCGCATCGCTGCGCAGCGAAGATCGCCAGCGCTGTGAAGTCTGGACGCGGGTGATGGGTTACCACCGCCCGGTGTCCAGCTTCAACATCGGCAAGCAGGGCGAACACGCCGAGCGCTGCTTCTTCAGCGAGCGCCCGCGCGCCACCCTGGCAGCCGCTGCTGCATGATCCGCATCGGCGGGATGACGCCGCTGACCAGCATCGATTTTCCCGGTCGGCTGGCAGCGGTGTTTTTCCTGCAGGGCTGTCCCTGGCGCTGCGGCTATTGCCACAACCCCGAACTGCTGCCGGCACGCGGGCAGGGCGAGATTGCCTGGGCGCAGGTCGAAGCGTTCCTGCATCGCCGCGTCGGCCTGCTCGACGCGGTGGTGTTCTCCGGCGGCGAGCCGACTTCGCAGGCGGCACTGCCGGACGCCATCGCGCGGGTGAAGGCACTGGGCTACCAGGTCGGTCTGCATACCGGCGGCATGTACCCGGCGCGCCTGCGCCAGTTGCTGCCGCAATTGGACTGGATCGGGCTGGACATCAAGGCACCGGACGACCATTACGACGCGGTGACCGGCCGCCGCGACAGCGCGCGTCCGGTGGGGGAGTCGCTGCAGGCGGTGCTGGCCAGCGGCGTGGCCCATGAATGCCGCACCACCTGGCATCCCGGACTGTTCCCGCTGTCGGCGCTGTACGGCCTGGCGGAAGACCTGTCCGCGCGCGGCGTGCGCCACTGGGCGCTGCAGGAATGCCGCGAGGAGGGCCGTGGCCTGGTCGGCGACAGCCCGCTGGATCTGGCGCGGCTGGGCGCGGGTTTTGCCCGCTTCAGCCTCCGCCGCGGCTGAGCGCAGGACGCGGCCGTGGCGCGAATGAATTATTCGGAGGAAATGCAATGCCCGCACATGCAACGGATCTCCACATGCAATCGTCGCAGGATGCCGTCCCGCCGATCGAGGCGCGCATGGTCGAGATCGTCTTCCCCAATCACGCCAACCACCTCGGCACGCTGTTCGGCGGGCAGGCGCTGGCGTGGATGGACAAGGCCGCATTCCTCGCCGCCACGCGCTATGCGCGGCGCACGGTGGTGACGGCGCGTTCGGATCAGGTCGATTTCAAGCTGCCGATCCGGGTCGGGCAGATGGTCGAAACCGTGGCCCGGGTCATCGGGGTCGGGCGCAGTTCGATGCAGGTGGAAGTGGAGCTGATCGCCGAAGACCTGCTGACCGGTGATCGCCGGCTGTGCACCCGCGGCAGCTTCACCATGATCGCGCTGGACGGCGACGGCCGCCCGGTGGCGGTGCCGGCGCTGGAAAATCAGGCCGACTGAGTCGCGCTCGCTTCCGGGTGCCGCGCCAGCCAGGCCGCCAGCGCCTCGGCAGCGGGCGTGCGAGATCGCACGCATGGCGCGCTCCTACAGGGTGCCAGGACACCTCTGTGGGAGCGGCCCATGGCCGCGATCGGACTGCCGGCGCGCGCGCATGGCGCGCCCCGGCTCAGGCCGCCAGCTGTGCGCGCTGGGCGCGGGTCACCTCCACCATCCGCTGCAGCGCCGCGCGTACCTCCGGCCAGCCGCGGGTCTTCAGGCCGCAGTCGGGGTTGACCCAGACCTGCTCGGGCACCAGCACCTGCCGCGCCTTGCCCAGCAGGGCATCGATCTCGGCGGTTTCCGGCACCCGCGGGGTGTGGATGTCGTAGACGCCGGGGCCGATCTCGTTGGGGTAGCGGAAGTCGACGAAGGCGTCGAGCAGCTCCATCCGCGAGCGCGAGGTCTCGATCGAGATCACGTCGGCGTCCAGCGCTGCCACCGCGGCGATGATGTCGTTGAACTCCGAGTAGCACATATGGGTGTGGATCTGGGTGTCGTCGCGCACGCCCGAGGCGCTGATCCGGAACGCTTCCACCGCCCAGTCCAGATAGGCCGCCCAGTCGCCGCGGCGCAGCGGCAGGCCTTCGCGCAGGGCCGGTTCGTCGATCTGAATGATGCCGATGCCGGCCGCTTCCAGATCATTGACCTCGTCGCGCAGGGCCAGCGCGAGCTGGCGGCAGGTATCGCTGCGGGCCTGGTCGTCGCGCACGAACGACCATTGCAGGAGGGTGACCGGGCCGGTCAGCATGCCCTTCATCGGGCGATCGGTCAGCGACTGCGCGAAGCGCGACCAGGCCACCGTCATCGCGGCCGGGCGCGAGACATCGCCCCACAGGATCGGCGGCTTGACGCAGCGGCTGCCGTAGCTCTGCACCCAGCCGTTCTTGCTGAAGGCGTAGCCATCGAGCTGTTCGCCGAAGTACTCGACCATGTCGTTGCGCTCGAACTCGCCGTGGACCAGCACGTCGAGGCCGACCTCTTCCTGGAAGCGCACGCATTTCTCGGTTTCCGCGCGCAGGAAGGCCTCGTAGTCGGCTTCGGACAATTTGCCGGACTTGTGGCGTGCGCGCGCCTCGCGCACCTCGTGGGTCTGCGGGAACGAGCCAATCGTGGTGGTGGGCAGCAGCGGCAGCTGGAAGCGCGCCTGCTGCAGGGTGCGACGACGTGTGTGCGGGGCGTTGCGCTGGCTGGCCTGCGGCGTCAGTGCGGCAAGCCGTGCGGCGACATCTGGACGGTGCACGCGCGCGGACTCGCGGCGGGCCTGCAGCGCGGCGCGCGCCTGCGCCAGCCCGGCTTCGGCCTCGGTGCGGCCGGCAAGGGCATCGCCGAGCAGGCGCAGTTCCTCGATCTTCTGGCGGGCGAACGCCAGCCAGCTGCGCAAATCAGCATCCAGCGTCTTCTCCAGCGTCAGGTCCACCGGCACGTGCAGCAGCGAGCACGACGGCGCCAGCCACAGGCGCGCATCGCCGACCACGCTGCGGGCGTGGCGGGCCAGTACCAGCGCCTTGTCCAGGTCGCTGCGCCAGATGTTGCGGCCATCGACCAAGCCCAGCGACAGCGTGCGCGCCGCCGGCAGCGCCTTGAGCACGGCGTCCAGCTGCTCCAGCCCGCGTACCAGATCCACGTGCAGGCCGTCGACCGGCAGGCCGGTAGCCAGTGCAAGATTGTCGCCAAGCGTGCCGAAATAGGCCGCCAGCAGCAGCTGCGGGCGCGGGCCCTGCGCCAGCGCGGCGTAGGCGCGCTGGAATGCGACGCGGCTGGCGTCATCCAGATCCAGCACCAGGCAAGGCTCGTCCAATTGCACCCAGTCGGCACCGGCGGCGTGCAGGCTGGCCAACACCTCGGCATAGACCGGCAGCAGGCGCTCGAGCAGGGCCAGCGCATCGCTGCCGTCGGTGGTCTTGGCCAGCTTGAGGAAGCTCACCGGTCCCAGCAGCACCGGGCGCGCGGTGAAGCCGGCGGCGCGGGCTTCGAGGAGCTCGCGCAGCGGCTTGTTGTCGCGCAGGCGGAACTGCTGGCCGGCGTCGAGCTCGGGGACGATGTAATGGTAGTTGGTGTCGAACCACTTGGTCATTTCCAGCGCGCGCAGGTCGTGCCCGCCGTGTTGGTGGCCGCGCGCCAGCGCGAAGTAGCCGGCCAGCGGGTCGGCTTCGACCAGCGGGCGGTAGCGCGCAGGGATCGCGTCGACCAGCCAGGCGGTGTCGAGCACGTGGTCGTACAGCGAGAAATCGTTGCAGGGCACGATCTCTGCACCGGCGTCGCGCTGCAGCTGCCAGTGGCGCAGGCGCAGCTCGCGGGCGCGGGTGTGCAGGGCGTCGGCGTCGAGCACCTCGCCCCAATAGCCTTCCAGCGCGAGCTTGAGTTCGCGCTTGGCACCGATGCGGGGAAACCCCAGGGTTGTGATGGTTGTCATTGCAGGATCCTCATGCGGGTGATGAGGAACGAAGGACGGCGCGCCGCCGCCTGCAGGTTGCAGACGTCCGGAGTGCCGGCGACCTTCGCCCCCTCGGGCGGTGGACAGTCGTACCGTCGCCGGCGTGGGCCGGGGCGGGTCGCGGCAGGTATCCGGACTGATGCAGGCTTGGCCTGCAATCACCGTTGCGGGGCAGCGCCGGAGTTGCCTGCCTGGCGGCGGGCGCACCGGTTTCCCTATTGATTCCGGATTACCCCGAATCAATCATCGCTTTATCTTGATGTAGCGATGAGCTGCGACGAACGCAGATTACGACCCGGCCCGGGTAGCGTCAAGGACGGCGCTGAGAAGAATTCGGCATGAGCCGCGGCGCGGCGGCTACCATGGCGCGATGAAAGTCTTTCTGCCGCCCTGGATGCACCCGTGGCTCGACGTGTTGACGCTGGCCGCGCAGGTGCTGGCGATCCTGCTGCTGGCGTGGATCCTGCGCTGGCTGCTGCGGCGGCTGATCGCACGCCTGGCCGCGCGCTATGAGCTGCCGCCGATGGTGGTGATGGGGGCGCGCCGGGTCTCCACCTTCCTGATCGGGATGGCCGCGCTGCTGGCGGTGCTGGAGCGCTTCGGCGTTTCCGCCGGGGTGCTGTGGGGCGCGTTCACCGGCTTCGCCACGGTGGCGGCGGTGGCGTTCTTCGCCGCCTGGAGCGTGCTGACCAACATCTTCTGTTCGTTCCTGATCTTGGTCACCCGGCCGTTCCGCCTGCTCGATCACATCGAACTGCTGGAAAACGGCGAGAAGCAGGGCCTGCGCGGGCAGGTGGTGGACATCAACCTGATCTATGTGACTTTGCTGGAACGCCACCCGGAAGGCGTCGAGAGCCAGCTGCGGGTGCCCAACAGCCAGTTCTTCCAGCGCGCGGTGCGGCGCTGGAATGGCGAGCCGCCGATACCGGTGGCCACGCCGTAGGCGCATCGCCCGGCCGCCTGCCGGGCGGCGGTTGGCAAACCCCCGGATGCTTCGCTATCGTGGCCGCGGCACCGCCTTGCACGGCGCGCGGCCATCCACGGGGGAACACCATGCTGCGTTTTGCTGGGCTGGCGCTGGTCGCCGGCAGCCTGTTGCCGGTTGCTGCACGCGCGCAGGCGGCCCCTGCCAACGAACAGGGCTATGCGTTCTGCACCGTCACCGACACCACTCGCACGCCAGTCAGGATCTGGGCTTCGCCGGTCTTGATGGTGGAGTTTGCAGACGATGACCCCGGTGGCCTCGTCCGCGGTCGGGCGCTGGAAAGCGAATTCCTTGTCCATGTCGGCACGCTGGGTGGGCAAGGCGTCAAGAACTGCATTACCACGACATCACAGGCCGAAGCAGATGCTTTTCGCACCGAGGAATTAGCGACCTGGGATCGACGGATGTATTTCCGGAAGATCGGTGACTGGCTGGACGTGGCGTGGACGCCAAAACCGTGGCAACCCGTGGCTGCGACGGCCGCCGCCGCGCCGGTGACCGCCTACTTCCTCTGCAGCGCGACCCAGACCGACCTGCCCGACCGCAGCGACCGCAGCCGCACCGTGGCCAGCGGCGTGTTCGCGATGCCGCTGGCCGGCGCCGATGTGCAAGCCGCCAGGTACGAACAGGCCCAAGCCTATACCCGCGAGTTCCAGGCCGGCGTGGTGCAGCCGCACGGCCTGCCGGTGCAGGGCAGCTGCATGCCCTACGACACCTTGGGCGAAGCGCAATACGCCTACCAGCAGCTGCTGCGCTTCGCCAAGGGCATCAACCAGAAGTACACCGAAGTGGCGTGGATGCCGAGTGGCCGCACGCCGGCCGCCAGCGCCGCCAGCGTGTCGCCAGCTGCGGCCGCCCCGGCGGCGAAGGGCGCGCTGGGCCTGCGCATCGATGCCGTTTCCGCCAAACTGGCGCGGGGGCTCGGGCTGGCGTCCGCGCAGGGCGCGTGGGTGGTGGAGGTGCTGCCCGGCAGCGCGGCGCAGCAGGCGGGGATCAAGCCGATGGACGTGCTGCTGGAAATCGCCGGCCAGACGGTGGGTGCGCCGACGGACGTGACGCCGATCGTTGCGCGGCTGCACCCGGGCTTCCGCGCGCCCGTGCGCGTCTGGCGCGAACGCAAGCTGCAGGACTTCGACCTCGTCATTCCGGCGCCCGCCACGGCGACCACGGCCGCTGCACCAGCGTCCGCTTCGGCCGCCAGCGCCGTCGCGGCCGAGCCCGCGCTGTACTGCGCCGCGTTCTTCTCGCGCGAGAAACCGGCGCTGTCGGTGAACATGCCGGTACACCGGCAGGCCAGCCCGGTCTACACCCCGGCCAGCGCGACCGCGACCCTGGTCGCGCTGACGGCCGCCGTGCAGCAGGCTTACGCCGGCAAATGGGCCGACCTGTCGCAGATCACCTGCCAGGACAATGATGCCGTCCACGCCGGCGAGAAAGTCTGCTCGGCCAATGCCTACAGCCGTTCCAGTGGCGGCGGGCAGATGGCCATGCTGTTCTGCAACGCCTCGCGCGAAAAACTCGACGCGCGCTGGGCGTTCCTGGTCAAGAGCGGGGGGCAGGCGCAGGTCCTGCCCTGGCCGGGCGGCGACTGACCGGCGCGGCTCAGCCGCGGCGCAGCCCCTTCAACGCATCCGCCATCGCGCTGTTGAACGGCGCTTTCTGTTGCGCGGCCTGCATCGCCTTCGGCGCCGGGCGGCTGCCGCGGTCGTCGCGACGCGGGCCGCGTTCGTCGGCGCGGGCCTCGCCCACGGGATCGTCCAGACGGCGGGTCAGCGCGATCCGCTTGCGCGCCACGTCCACCTCCAGCACCTTCACTTTCACGATGTCGCCGGCCTTGACCACCTCGCGCGGGTCTTTCACGTAGCGGTCGGACAGCGCCGAGATGTGGATCAGCCCGTCCTGATGGACGCCGATATCGACGAAGGCACCGAACGCGGCCACGTTGCTGACCACGCCTTCCAGCACCATGCCGGGGCGCAGATCCTTGATGTCTTCGACGCCGTCGGCGAACTGTGCAGCCTTGAACTCCGGGCGCGGGTCGCGGCCGGGCTTTTCCAGCTCTTTGAGGATGTCGCGCACGGTCGGTTCACCGAAGCGCTCGTCGGTGAACTGCGCGGGCTTGAGCGCGCGCAGGAAGGCGGCATCGCCGATGATCTGTTTCACCGTCTTGCCGCCGGCTTTGATGATCCGTTCCACCACCGGATAGGCCTCCGGGTGCACCGAGGAGGCGTCCAGCGGCTGCGTGCCGTCCATGATCCGCAGGAAGCCGGCGCACTGCTCGAAGGTCTTCTCGCCGAGGCGCGGCACCTTCAGCAGCGCCTTGCGCGAGGCGAACGCGCCGTTGGCATCGCGATGGCTCACGATGTTCTCGGCCACCGTCGTCGACAGCCCCGACACCCGCGCCAGCAGTGCGCTGGAGGCGGTGTTGACGTCCACCCCGACCGCGTTCACGCAGTCTTCGACCTTGGCGTCCAGCGCGCGCGCCAGCCGGTACTGATCGACATCGTGCTGGTACTGGCCCACGCCAATGGCCTTCGGTTCGATCTTGACCAGTTCGGCCAGCGGGTCCTGCAGGCGGCGGGCGATCGAGACCGCGCCGCGAATCGAGACGTCGAGGTTGGGGAATTCCTTGGCCGCCAGCTCCGAGGCCGAATACACCGAGGCGCCGGCTTCGCTGACCACGATTTTTTGCGCCTTCAATTCGGGCACAAGTTTGAGCAGGTCGCCGGCCAGCTTGTCGGTCTCGCGCGACGCGGTGCCGTTGCCGATCGCGATCAGCTGCACGCCGTGGGCCAGGCAGAGCTTGCGCAGCGCGATCAGCGACTGATCCCACTGGCGCTTGGGTTCGTGCGGGTAGATGGTGTCGGTGGCGACCAGCTTGCCGGTGGCATCGACCACCGCCACCTTGACCCCCGTGCGCAGCCCCGGATCGAGGCCCAGCACCGCCTTCGGCCCGGCCGGCGCGGCCAGCAGCAGGTCTTTCAGATTGTCGCCGAACACCGCGATCGCCTCGCCCTCGGCCTGCTCGCGGGCCTGGTTGAACAGGTCCAGCAGCAGGTGCATATGGATCTTGGCGCGCCAGGCCAGCCGCACCGCGTTGCGCAGCCAGGCGTCGGCGGCGCGGCCGCGCACGTCGATCCCGGCGTGCAGGGCGATCCGGCCTTCGCAGAACTGGTGGCCGGCTTCGGCATCGCTGCCGGGGTCGAGGTCGAGCTGCAAAAACTCCTCGCGACGGCCGCGCAGCAGGGCCAGCAGTCGGTGCGAGGGGATCTTCGCCAAGGATTCTGCGTGGTCGAAATAGTCGCGGAACTTCTCGCCGGCCAGCTCCTTGCCTTCCACCACCTTGGCGCGGATCAGGCCTTCGCGCAGCAGGTGCTCGCGCAGCTCGCCGAGCAGGGCGGCGTCCTCGCCCCAGCGTTCGATCAGGATCGCGCGCGCCCCTTCCAGCGCGGCCTTGGCATCGGCCACGCCTTTTTCGGCATCCACGAACCCGGCGGCAAACGCTTCCGGCACCAGGGTCGGGTCGGCCAGCAGGCCGTCAGCCAGCGGTTCCAGCCCGGCCTCGCGGGCGATCTGGGCGCGGGTGCGGCGCTTCTGCTTGTAGGGCAGGTACAGGTCTTCCAGCCGCGACTTGCTGTCGGCGGCGTCGATCTCGACGCGCAGTTCATCGGTCAGTTTCCCCTGTTCGGAAATACTGGCCAGGATCGCCGCGCGGCGGTCTTCCATCTCGCGCAGATAGGTCAGCCGCACTTCCAGATTGCGCAGCTGGGTGTCGTCCAGCCCGCCGGTGACCTCTTTCCGGTAACGGGCGATGAAGGGCACGGTCGCGCCTTCGTCCAGCAGCGCCACCGCGGCCTGCACCTGCGCGGGCTGGGCGGCGATTTCAATGGCAATCGTGGAGGCGATCTTGCGGGCGAGGGCGGGGGAGAGCTGGGTCATCGAAACGGATTCGGGCACGTTGGAACCCGCCATTCTCGCGGCGTTGCCGGCCTGCGTCACTCTTGACAGGCGGTGATTTGGAAAGGTGTGCCGCTGCGCCTGCTGCCGGCAGGTTCAAGCGCCGGCGTCGATGTCGGCGAACGATTCCGCGCGGGCGTGCCCGTTGGCGGCGTCGCCGGTGCGCGGCTGCGGGTAGTCCTGGCGGCGATCCAGCAGCACGGTGCGCAGGCCGGCGTCGCGGGCGGCGTCGAGCTCGGCCACCACGTCGGACAGGAACAGGATGTCGCCCGGCCGCCGTGCGAGCTTCGCGGCGATGGTGCGGTAGCTGGCGGCCTCGCGCTTGCCGCCCACTTCGGTATCGAAGAAGGCGGAGAACAGCGCGCTCAGGTCGCCGGCATCGGTATGCGTGAACAGCAGCTTCTGCGCCGGCACCGAGCCGGACGAATACACCGCCAGCGGGTGCCCGGCGGCGTGCCAGCTGTGCAGCGCAGGTGCCACGTCGGGATAGAGCGGGGCGGTGAAATCGCGATCCTTGTAGCCGGCTTCCCAGACCATGCCCTGCAGCGCCTTCAGTGCGGTGTGCTTGCGGTCCTCGTCGATCCAGCCCTGCAGGGTCTCCACGATCACGGCGTCCTGGCAGGCGCTGGCGGAAATCTCCACGGCCACGACGTCGAGCCAGCGGCGCACTGCGGGATCGTGCCCGTGTTCGCGGACGAAGGCGGGCAGCTTGGCGCGCGCATGGGGGAACAGCACGTCCTTGACGAAGGAGATGCTGCTGGTGGTGCCTTCGATGTCGGTGAGGATGGCGGGATTCATTGTGTCTCGAAGCGAGGAAACCGCTGCGCGATGTCGCTGCCGGTGAAGTGGCCCACCCAGCCGTCCGGCTCGGTGAAGAAGCGGATGGCGACGAAGCTGGGTTCGGGGCCCATGTCGAACCAGTGCGTCGCGCCGTCCGGCACCGCGATCAGGTCGCCGGCCTCGCACAGCACTTCGAACACCTTGTCGCCGATGTGCAGGAAGAACATGCCGCTGCCGGCGACGAAGAAACGCACTTCGTCTTCCTTGTGCGCATGCTCGTCGAGGAACTTGGCGCGCATCACCTCGCGGTTGGGGTTGTCCGGCGCGATGCTGACCACGTCCACGCTGCGGAAGCCGCGCTGCGCCACCAGCCGGTCGATGTCGGCGCGGTAGGCGGCCATGATCGCTTCCGGCGCGTCGCCGGGCCGCACTGGCTGTGCGGCCTGCCACTGTTCGAAGGCGACGCCGATCCTGCCCAGCTCGGCGGCGATGTCGGCATGTTCGTGGGTGGCCAGCAGCGGTACCTGCGGGGCGTCGTGGTCGAAGATGCGGAGTCGGCTCATGGCGATGTCCTCAGCGCGCGCCAAGCCGGCGCAGCTCCAGCTCGCAGCCAAGCATGAACTCGAATGCATCCAGGTGCCGGCGCGCCTCGCTGATGTCACGGCCCCAGGCGTACAGGCCGTGGCCGGCGATCAGGTAGCCCCAGCTGTTGGGCTGGGTCAGCACCGCGTCCACGCTGGCGGTCAGCGCGTCCATGTCCTGCGAGTTCGGCACCACCGGCAGGTCGAGCACGGTTTCGTGGGTGGTGTGGCCGCGCAGGGCCTTGAACAGCTCGTAGTCGCGCAGGCGCACGTGGCCCTGTTCGGCATGCAGCAGGCCGGCGATGGTCTGGGTGGACGAATGGGTGTGCAGCACCGCGCCGACGTCCGGATAGCGGCGGTACAGATGGGTGTGCAGGGCGGCTTCGGCGGAGGGCCGATGGTGGGTGGCGACCGGGTTGTTGGCCATGTCCACGACCATGATGTCGGCTTCGGTCAGGCGACCCTTGTCCTTGCCGGAAATGGTGATGGCGGCATGGTCGGCATCCATGCGGATCGAGAAATTGCCGGCGGTGGCGGGGGTGAAGCCCTTGGCCGCCAGCTCGCGGGTATGGCTGATGATCTGCGCGGCGCAGCCGGCGTAGAGGTTGTGGTCGAAGGCGGGGGCGTTCATCCGCGAAGTGTATTGCCTGGCGGCTGCCAGCGTCATCACGTTGCGCGTCGGGTTTCAGGCGTGCATCACGCGGGCACCGCAGCCCGCAAGTCGCTCCCCGATACTCGCTTGGTTGCGGGCTGCGGTGCCCGCGTGATGCTGCGGGTATTGCGCGCGGTGGGGAGTGACGTCTGCGGCGCAGCCGGATGCGACCTGCGATATCACGCCGCGCGATTCAGGCGACCGCCCGCGGGGTGGGTCGCAACCAAGCGAGTATCGGGGAGCGACTTGCGGCCCACCCTGCGGGCGGTCGCCGGTGCCGGCAGCGCCAAGGCCAGGGCCAAGGCCAAGGCCAAGGCCAGGGCCAGGGCCAGACCCTATCGCTGCTGGCCATAGGTCTTGAACTTCTCCAGCACCACGGCCATTTCGTCCGGCGGCAGGTTGCGGGTGGGGCCCAAGCTGCGCGCCAGCAGGTACTGGCGGGCCAGGTTCTCCACTTCTTCGGCCAGCGCATAGGCCGCCGACAGGCTGGGGCCGGTGGCGACCTGGCCGTGGTTGGCCATCAGGCAGGCGCGCAGGCCGCCGCCGAGCGCGCGCAGGATGCTGTCCGACAGCGCCGCGCTGCCGAAGGTGGCGTAGTCGGCGCAGGGAATGCGGTCGCCGCCGGCCACTGCCACCATGTAGTGGAAGGCCGGGATTTCCTCGCCCAGGCAGGCCAGCGCGGTGGCGTGGGTGGAATGCACATGCACCACCGCGTTGGCTTCGGGGAAGGCGCGCAGCAGGTCGGCGTGGAAGCGCCATTCGCTGGACGGAAGCAGCTGCCCGGGCGGACAGGTGCCGTCGGCGTGCAGATAGACGATGTCCTCGGGCAGCAGGCGGTCGTAGGCGCGGCCGGTGGGGGTGATCAGCAGCCCGTCGCGCCAGCGGATGCTGGCGTTGCCGGACTTGTTCAGCGACAGCCCGCTGGCGTTCATCGCCCGGCAGTGGTCGATCAGCGACTGGCGGGCGGCGCGCTCGTGGTCGTGCAGGACGTGCGAATTCGGCATCGATGAAGCATAACGGGAAGCCATGACGAAAAACCCGGCCGGAGCCGGGTTTTCGCAGTGCAGAGAGGTGTCAGGCTCAGGCCTGCGGGCCTTCGTGGAACTTCGGCTCCGGTTCCATCTTCGCTGCGTCCGGATGATCGACGCCACGCGCCAGCTCGCTGCGACGGTAGCCGTACAGCGCATACACGATCAGCCCGATCACCGCCCAGCCAACGAACAGGCCGATGGTGTAGACCGACAGGTTCAGGAACAGCAGCAGGCAGCCGGCGATGGCCAACGGGCAAACCACCCAGGCCAGCGGGGTGCGGAACGGACGGGGCCGGTTCGGCTCGCGCTTGCGCAGGATCAGCACGCCCAGCGACACCGCCATGAAGGCGAACAGGGTGCCGGAGTTGGAGATGTCGGCCAGGATGCCGACCGGGAACATCGCCGCGAACAGCGCCACGAACACGCCGGTGACCACGGTGACCACGTGCGGGGTGCGGAACTTCGGATGCACCCTGGACAGCGCTTCCGGCAGCAGGCCGTCGCGCGACATGGTGA
>JAANMX010002776.1_pt1 | contig 16675 bp, 18 predicted proteins | sample 7279681 | NCBI WGS metagenome assembly JAANMX01 (sample SAMN14094542, study PRJNA606508) | bioreactor metagenome | isolation source: A lab-scale SPAN reactor treating ammonium-rich wastewater day 351 | place: Ireland: Galway | collected 2018-01-01
AATTGAAAGCTTACAAACCATTAAATAAAATAGCAAAAGAAGCTGGAGTTCCCGAATCCTATGCAACGGAGCTTTACAAAGCAATCAAGTTATCTAAATACGTAGACATAAAAAATTAAAAACCCACGACAGCAAGAAATTTGTGCCACGGCTCAAGTTTCTCTATAAGCCTAATCAAATCTCCCCGAACCCGACCAGCTTCTGCCGGTCCTCGCACCACAGCTTGAGATGAAGGCATTTCAGGCTGTCGCGGAACGTGAGCACATTGATCGTCCCCAGCTCGGGCCGCGCGTCCATACACTCCTGCAATTTATAATTCGGAATGTTCGGGCACAGATGATGAATGTGATGCAGACCGATGCTGCCCGTGAACCATTGCATAATCTTGGGCAGTTTATAATAAGAGCTGCCCATCAGCGCGGATTCCTTGGCGGTCCAGTCTTCGTTGCGCTGCCAGTAGGCATCCTCGAACTGATGCTGAACGTAAAACAGCCACCCGCCGATCCACGAGGTTAAAACCAGAACGGGCAAGCATACGGTCCAGAGAACTGAAAACCCGAACGCCGCCGCAACCAGACCGTAAAACACCACAATCGCCAGATTGGTGGACATAATGCTGCCGAATATGGCCGCCGCCGGAAGCGTTTTGTAATCCTCATAAAAATGTGTCGGAACGTTGATCGGCAACCTCTGGCCAATCAGAACATAAAGCGGCGTGCCGATAAAAATCAGAACCAGCGGATTGCGGTATATTCTGTAAGCCAGCTGCATGCGCTTGGAGAGCGCCTTGTATTCAGACACGGTGATCGTGTCGATTCCCCCGATGCTCCGCCGGTCCAGATCGCCGGACGTCGCATGGTGGATGTTGTGCGCGCGCCGCCAGAAATCATAAGGCGTCACGGTCAATACGCTCAAAGCGCGCCCGACCCACGTATTCGCATCCCGCGAGCGGAAAAACGAGCCGTGCCCGCAATCATGCTGGATAATAAAAATCTTGGTGAGAAGCCCCCCGGCGATAACGATGAAAAACCAGCTCGCAAGCAGGGAATAAGACTGCGCATACATAGCCAGGGCGAATGTCGCGGAATAAAGAATCAGCGTGAGCACAAGCTGCAAACTGCTGCGCAGGGCGCTGGCACCGCTATACTGGCGGCAATGCCTTTCAATATCCAGAGAACAAGGGGAGGCCTGTGTCTGCGCAGATGCGGCAGGCATGGCAATATAAGTATCAGCAATCATCAAAAATTACTTTTTCTGGTTAGATCAAAACGGACTGTAACACGGCATGAAAGCCCTGAATAATAGTTTTTTAGAACAACTCGCAACAAAAGCCGGGAAAAATCCTCAGGCATCCAGATAGGGCCTGTGCTCGTATTCCGGCGGGTCGTCCTCCAGCCGGGACTGAAGGAACCGGCGGAACGTGATGACGCTCTCATCCCGGTCCTGCGCGAATTTATGAGCGTAAATCGTGAATTTCCGGGGCGGGAACACCTCGGCAATCCGCCCGAACACTTCGGGAGACGCATCGAAACTCACACAACCCGGCGGGCTGGATTTGATATTTTGAACCGATCCGTTCTGCGAAAGGGGATAAAGCTCCCGCAACGTCATCTGCTTGAACCCCTCGTCGGTCATACCGCTTTGACGGAAAAACTGCCCATTATCGAGATCGGCAAGCTGCGGATGCGCCAGCTTCACCGCCATGCGCTCGTGCGAGATCGTGGTGTCGATCATCTGGTAGTTGATGATCATGCAATGGATCATCGGCCCGTTGGCGTGGGGTTGCGGAATTACCCCCGGCTCCCGTTCGCCGAACGGCAGCGTTCTCCCCATCATTTTGCGCTCATCGTCCATGAAACCCGCCCTCTTTATACTTATATTTCAACAATATGAAAAAAGCATACCAGACGAGGCAGCCTCCTGCAAATTCCGGCTGTCCCCCCTCGCCTCACCTATATATAATGCCGCGCATGAAAAACGAACCCGCCCTCTGGCTTGAACGCTTCCCCCGCCCGCAGGCCGAAGACCATAAATACAGCCGGGGCATGGTCACCCTTTTGGGCGGCATGGATATGACGGGCGCCACGCGGCTGGCCGCCGAATCCGCTGCCCGCATCGGCGCGGGGCTGGTCACGATCATCAGCCCGACCTTCCACTACCGCAAGCGCCCGGAGGGAATCGACCCCACGCTGGCCTACCGCGCCGCCTGCGCCCCCCATATTATAGTGCGCGACAATACCAGCCTCATGGACTTCATGAAGCAAACCGAGGCGAAAGCCCGCAACGTCTGCGTGATCGGCCCCGGCCTCGGACCCGACGAGCCGCAGATGACCCGCACCCTCGTTCTGGGCATACTGGCCCGCAAGACCCCGGTCGTTCTGGACGCCGACGCCCTGAACGCCTTTCAGGCCAGCCCAAGGGAATTACTGGCCGCCCTCCACGAAAACGCCGTCATCACCCCGCATCAGGGCGAATTTAGCCGCCTCTTCCCGAATATCGGCACCAAGGGCGCCGACGCCGCCCTGCGCGCCGCGCGGGAGGTTTTCTGCACGATTGTTCTTAAAGGCCCAAAAACCGCCATCGCACAGGGCGAAAAAGACACCGTTATCAACGATAACGCCCCGCCCACGCTGGCCACCGCCGGCACCGGGGATGTTCTCGCCGGCCTGATCGCGGGCCTGATGGCGCAGAACATGACGGGATTCGAAGCCGCCTGCGCCGGAGTCTGGATCCATAGCCGCGCCGCAAGCCTGTTCGGCCCCGGTCTGGTCGCGTCCGACCTCCCCGGGCTTGTTCCCCCCGTCTTGCAAGAATTGCTTGGATTTCAACGTCAATTAGGATAAAACCTCGCTTCAGCACACTGATGGCCGCATTCGGCCCTCCGGACTGCGGGTGTGGCGAAATTGGTAGACGCGCCAGATTTAGGTTCTGGTGTCTAACGACGTGGGGGTTCAAGTCCCTCCACCCGCACCAACCGACCAAACCCGTCCGCAAGGCGCGGTCTGTGCGAGAAATGAGTTTAAATTATAGAAAACAAGGAAAGAGAAGACCGACATGCAGGTTAAACAGTTGAAACAGGACGGATTGTTGCATGAGCTGGAAGTGACCGTGAAGGCCAGCGAAATTGACACGCGCGTAGACAGCCGCCTGAAGGAAGTCGGTAAAACGATCCGCATCCCGGGCTTCCGCCCCGGCAAGGTGCCCCTGCCCCTTCTCAAACAGAAATACGGCCGCGCCATCATGGGCGAGGTTCTGGAAATTGCGGTCAACGAATCTTCCCAGAAAGCTCTGGAAGACAAAGGCCTCCAGCCCGCCATGCAGCCGAAGATCGAAGTAAAATCCTTCGATGAGGGCCAGGATCTGACCTTCACCCTCTCCGTCGAAGTTCTGCCGAAAGTCGAAGTCGCGGACTACAAAGGCATGAAGCTCGAAAAGCCCGTCGCGAAGGCGGACGACAAATCCATCGACGAAGCCATCGGGCGCATCGCCTCATCCCGCCGCTCAAGCAAACCGGTTGAATCCGCGCGCGGCAGCAAAAAAGGCGACATCGTGGTCATCGACTTCAAGGGCCGTACGGCTTCAGACAATGTCGAACACCCCGGCATGGCGGCCCAAGGCCACCATCTGGAGCTCGGCAGCGGCCGCTTCATCCCCGGTTTCGAAGACCAGCTGATCGGCAAAAAGGCCGGAGCCGATGTAGAAGTTAAAGTGTCCTTCCCGGAAGAATATCCGGTTCCTGCACTGGCCGGACAGGACGCCATCTTTGACGTCACCATCCATGAAATCCGCGAACTGGCCGAAACCGAGATCGACGATGAATTCGCCCAATCGCTCGGCCTTCAGGACGTAGCCTCCCTCCGCAAGGCCGTCGAAGAGCAGATCAACCGCGAACTTGACCAGCAAAGCCGCCTGATTCTCAAGAAAAAGCTTCTGGACAAGCTGGACTCTGCCCATGACTTTGAAATTCCCGAAGGCATGAAAAAGCAGGAACTGGAAAACATCACCCGTCAGGTCATGATGGACCATAACGAGCGCGGCGGAGAAGCCGAACTCACCGATGACGAAAAGGACGAGCTGAAAGTCATCGCCGAACGCCGCGTACGTCTGGGCCTCGTCCTCGCCGAAATCGGCAAGGACAACAAAATCCGCGTCTCCGATCAGGAGCTGCAGAAGGCCGTGATCACCGAGGCACAGAAATACCCCGGTCAGGAAAAGCGGGTCTTCGACTATTTTTCCAAGAATCGCCACGCTCTGGAAGGCCTTCGCGCACCGATCTACGAGGACAAGGTCGTTGACTTCATCCTCGAACTTTCCGAAGTCTCGACCCGTGAGGTGACCCCAGCGCAGTTGGTTGAAGAAGAGGAAAAGACTCTGGCCGAAGGCATTGAAAAATCAGAAAAACCCTCCAAGGCCAAAAAAGCCGCCAAGGGCGAGGACAAGGAAAAAAAGCCCGCCGCCAAGAAGAAAAAAGCCTCTGAATGAATGGCGCTTTAAAATAAATCCGTACTTGAACAAACCCTGTCCTGTGATAGGGTTTGTTTGTTTTTATCCCCTTTTCGTGACCGAACCGGCGGAACGCATCGAACGACCTTAAAAATATCGACCCTAAATATGAGTGTACGAAATGTCTGAACGCAACCCAGTTGAAACCTACATGAGCCACCTCATCCCCACCGTCATCGAACAGACGAACCGGGGCGAACGGGCCTTTGACATCTTCTCCCGTATGCTCAAGGAGCGGATTATTTTCCTCACGGGGGAAGTCAACGACTACGTGTCCAGCCTGATCTGCGCCCAGCTTCTCTTTCTGGAGTCCGAGAACCCGAAGAAAGAAATTTCCTTCTATATAAATTCGCCCGGCGGCGTAGTGACCTCGGGCCTCGCGATCTATGACACCATGCAGTACATCAAACCCGAAGTCTCGACCGTCTGTATCGGTCAGGCTGCCTCTATGGGCTCGTTCCTGCTGATGGCCGGAGCACCCGGCAAGCGTTACTCGCTCCCGCACTCCCGTATCATGATCCACCAGCCCTCCGGCGGTACGCGCGGTCAAGCGACGGACATCGAAATCCATGCCCGGGAAATTCTGCGTTTACGCCAAAAGCTCAATGAAACCTATGTGAGGCACACCGGCCAGAAACTTAAGGTCGTTGAGGAAGCCATGGAACGCGACCGCTTCATGAGCGCCGAAGAAGCCAAGGACTGGGGCCTGATCGACCACGTGGTCGATAAACGCCCCGGAGCGGCCGAAGAAGACACCAAAAAGAAGTAACCGATACCCGTTTAGGCCGTCCTAACAGAAAATAAAGGACTGTCTGTTAGCATCGATCTTCAGGGTTCGTTAACGTCGCAGGGCGGCGTAACCTTTTATTAATATTTGACGAAATAGTGGATAACGGATGTATACGAAAAAGTGCTTTGAATAGCGCGCATTCGTCTCCATAATGACCACGAAAGCAAACATTTTTAGCGGAAAACGGACAAAACATGCTCGGCTCAGAACCCACGAAATTGCGTTCATACGCGGTCTTGCCCCTGCGGGACATCGTTGTGTTCCCCCATATGATCGTACCCCTGTTCGTTGGGCGCGAAAAATCTGTGGTCGCCCTTGAGAACGTCATTCACGCCGACAAGAAAATCCTTCTGGTGACGCAAAAAAATCCGTCCGACGACGATCCGCAATCCAAAGATCTGTTCACCATCGGAACGGTCGGCACAATCTTGCAGCTTCTCAAGCTGCCTGACGGCACCGTAAAGGTTCTGGTCGAGGGCACCCAGCGCGTGCGCATCAACGATTTTTCCGAGGAGCGTAATTTCCTCGAAGCCACCGTGACGGAAATTCCCGACACCTCCCCGATCAGCCCGGAGTTGGAGGCGCTCGCACGCGCGGTGATGACTCAGTTCGAGCAATACGTAAAGCTGAACAAGAAAATTCCGCCCGAGGTCATCGTTTCGGTCAACCAGATCAACGATCCCTCTAAAATGGCCGACACCATCGCCTCCCACCTCACGCTGAAGATCGATCAGAAGCAGGAGCTTCTGGAGACCGGCGCGGCGGCGGAACGTCTCGAACGCCTCTACGCCCTCATGGAGGGCGAGATCGGCGTGCTGCAGGTCGAAAAACGCATCCGCGGCCGCGTCAAGCGCCAGATGGAAAAGACCCAGCGCGAGTATTACCTCAACGAACAAATGAAGGCCATCCAGCGCGAACTCAACGAGGGCGAGGACGGCATGGACGAACTCGGCGAACTCGAAAAGAAGATCGAGGAAGCCAAGCTGAGCAAAGAGGCGCTCGAACGCGCCCACCACGAACTCAAAAAGCTCCGCCAGATGAGCCCGATGTCCGCCGAAGCCACCGTCGTGCGCAACTATCTCGACTGGATGCTGAATGTGCCTTGGCACCGCAAAACGCGCGTCAAGAAAGACATCCGCAAGGCGAAGGAAATCCTCGACAAGGATCATTACGGTCTGGAGCGCGTAAAGGAACGCATCCTCGAATACCTCGCCGTGCAGCAACGCACCAGCAAGGTCAAGGGTCCGATCCTCTGCCTCGTCGGACCGCCGGGGGTCGGCAAGACCTCTCTCGGCCAATCCGTGGCGAAGGCAACCAACCGTCACTTCGTGCGCATGTCTCTGGGCGGCGTACGGGACGAAAGCGAAATTCGCGGCCACCGCCGGACCTATATCGGCGCGATGCCCGGCAAGATCATTCAAGGCATGAAGAAGGCCAAGACCACAAACCCCCTCTTCCTGCTCGACGAAATCGACAAGCTCGGCGCCGACTGGCGCGGCGACCCCAGCTCCGCATTGCTGGAGGTTCTCGACCCCGAACAGAACGACAAGTTCCAGGATCATTATCTGGAGCTGGACTACGATCTGTCCGATGTGATGTTCGTCTGCACGGCCAACACGACCCAGACCATGCCGCGCCCCCTGCTGGACCGCATGGAAATTCTCCGCATCTCCGGTTACACGGAGGACGAGAAGCTTGAGATCGTCAAACGCCACATCCTCAAAAAGCAGATGCAGATGGCGGGCCTCAAGAAGGGCGAGTTCGTCATTCACGACGCCGTCATCCGCGACCTGATCCGCTACTACACCCGCGAGGCGGGCGTGCGGAACCTCGAACGCGAGATTGCCAATCTCTGCCGCAAGGCCATCAAGGAAATCCTCATGAAGGGCCGGGGCTCCGTCACGGTCACCCGCAAGAGCCTTGAGAAATACGCGGGCGTAAAGAAATACCGCTTCGGCGAAATTGAGACCGAGGACCGCGTGGGCGTCGTCACCGGCCTCGCCTACACCGACACGGGCGGCGACCTGCTCTCCATCGAGGCGGTCACCATGCGCGGTAAGGACGGCAAGGTCACGACGACCGGAAACCTGAAAGACGTGATGAAGGAATCCATCACCGTCGCCGAAATGCTGATCAAATCGCGCGCGGCGCAATACGGCCTTGAATATGAAACGCTCAAGGAACAGCAGATCCACGTCCACGTGCCCGAGGGCGCAACGCCGAAGGACGGTCCGTCCGCAGGCGCGGCGATGGTCACCGCCATTGTTTCCGCGCTCACGGGCATACCGATTCGCAAGGACATCGCCATGACCGGCGAGGTGAACCTGCGCGGCAACGTCACCGCCATCGGCGGGCTGAAAGAGAAGCTCCTCGCGGCTTTGCGCGGAGGCATCAAAAAAGTTCTCATCCCGAAGGAGAACGAAAAAGATCTCGCCGACATTCCGAACAATGTTCTGCGCGGCCTTGAAATTGAGTGCGTCAGCCAGATCGAAGAGGTGCTCGGACACGCGCTCGCGCACATGCCTGAGCCACTCAATGCAGAAAAAGATGATAAAATGAGCCAAATTTCTTCAAAAACTGCAGAAAATCAAGGCGAAGACGTGATTCATCATTGAGTCTTTCGCAAAAACAGCTTACAAAAGAATCACCGACAATGGACGGAAAGCCTTATGGGATACGGGTTTCGGCCCGCCTCCCTCCTCCGTGAAAACGGATCACAAGGTTGTTCGCGTTCTTGTTTTCTTTGCTTAACTCTAACTCGAAGGTGGTTTCAATGAATAAGCAAGACCTAGTAGCAAAAGTGGCCGACAAAGCCGACATCTCCAAACAGAAGGCCGCACAGGCTGTTGACGCTGTGATCGACTCGATCAAGGCGAGCCTGAAAAAAGGTGATGATGTTCGTCTCGTTGGCTTCGGCACCTTTACGGTCGCCAAGCGCGCAGCCACAACCGGCCGCAACCCGCGCACGGGCGAGCCGATCAAGATCCCCGCATCCAAGCAGCCCAAATTCAAGGCTGGCAAAGAGCTGAAGGAAGCCGTCAACAAGTAATCGCTTGTAGGGCTGAAGAATTCGAAAATCCGGCCGTGCCCGTGGGGTCTGGCCGGATTTTTTACGGCCTAAATCCGGCCCAAAACGCCCGGATTTCCTAGGTTTTCAACCCTTCCGGCCCGGCAAGCCTATTCCCGCTTGATTTTTCCCCCGCAAGCCGCTAGGAGTATCTGCTAAATCTTCATGGCCGCACGAAGCCAAAGATGGGTGCTTAGCTCAGCGGTAGAGCATCTCGTTTACACCGAGAGGGCCGGGGGTTCGATCCCCTCAGCACCCACCATCCTTCTTTCTGGCGCGGAAAAATCCGTTAGCGCCATGAAAGGCAAGGCCAAATTCGGGGTTCTAAACCCCTCATTCCGCGCATATTGGAGATTGTCGGCAAAGGCCAGTTTCAGCACCATGCGCTTGCACTCAATGCGGTCGAAACTCCAAAGCTTCCAAGGGTTTGAAAGAAACGTGAGCGCAGTTCTAAGTGACTGATCGAAACTCTTGAGCGGCTGACCGCCGGACGCGATTTTTTCCGCCAGAGCCAGCTTCTCCTTGGTCAGCTTTTCAACCCGCTCTTCGAGCGCATGGGCGACCAGTTGAGTCTTGGCCTCAACGATCCGGTCGAGCAGCATTTCGATCTGGCCTTCGGTATCCTTGAGTTGCGCGCGCAGGGCTTGCACGCGGCTGGCGCTGTGCTCGCTGCGCATTTCCCAAGCGCGTTTGAACGTAGCGACCGCAAGGTGGAAGAGGTCTGCGGAGGGCGTGAGCGTTTTGAGCAAGGCTTCAAACTCCCCTTCGATCTTCGCGCGCTGGATCGACTTGCCGTACACCTCGCAGCCGCGCTTGGGGCAGAGATAGTAGGCATACAGGCCGCCCTTGCTGCCGCGCGACCACGAGGCCGTAAGGGGCGACCCGCAGGAGCAATGGACGAAGCCGCGCAACGGGAAGTCCTTGCTCAAATCCTTGCGTGCCGGAGCGCGTTTGTCGCCATCGAGACGGGCGATAATGCGGTTGTGTGTCTCAATGCTGATAAGAGGCTCATGCAGGCCCTTGCGCATGGACACGTCCCAGTACGGCGCTGAAATCAGCCCCGCGTAGACGGGGTTCCTGAGCATCGCGGTGACGCGGGTTTCGTTCACCCGATCCGTACGCTTGCCGGAGCGGTTGCGCGGCCATTCGGGATGAGCTTCAAGAAAACGCTGAACCTCGGCCTGAATCTCGAATCGGCGGGCGGCGTAGCCTTCAAGCGCTTCGCGCACGATGGGAGCGAAGGTTTCGTCGGGCACAAGGACGCTGCCCGAGCCTTTGACCTTCTTGTATTGGTAGCCGATGGGCGCGCGCGTGACGGCATAGCCGCGTTCGACCCGCGAAGTCATTTTCTGAATGACCTGAATGCGGTTTTCTTCGCGCTCCAATTCTCCATGCGAAACGGTGATCGTCTCGTGATGCCTGCCGTGCGGGGTGTTATCGAACCTGAAATTGGGGCTTGCGACCACCGCGCCGTATTCATCGAACGTGTCGCGTAGCTCCCAATAGAAGCGCGTGCGGCGGGCAAGGCGTTTCAGGTCGTCAAAAATCACGACGTAACGCTTACGGCGATTGGATTTGAGATGCTTGAGAACGCCCACCATGCCGGGGCGTGTCATGAAATTATGGAAGCCGGACTTGCTATCGTAAAAGACAGCTTCGACAGGCACGCCGAGTTTCGCGGCGTGGCGGCGGCAAAGATGTTCTTGGCTTCCGCTGCCATCGCCCTCGTCTTCTTGTTTCTTGCTGGATACGCGCACGTATAAAAGGGCGGCATCGACGTTCTGGGTATTCATGACTCCTCTCTTTCCAGCCGCCCGCTTGCAGCGACCTCAAATTCTCCTTCAATGCAGTGATGGGAACATTTTAGCTCATCCCCCGGCGCATCCGAAGAAATTTCCGCGAGTTCGGGAAGAGCGAGGTGGATAGAATTGACGCCCCAGCCAAGATCGACGAAGGCGCACATGATGTGCCAGACGATTTGGATGTACTCGATCTTCTGATCTTCGGTCAGATCGGTGTTGGCGAGAAGGTGCGCGAACTCCTGCGCATCGAATTGAAGGGCCAGCGGCTCTGTGGGCGGGCCTCTTTCGTGGGTGGGTGGTGTCGGTTCGTTCATGGCGGCTGTCCTGCATATGCGGGTGACGCACGCCCGAAACCGTCCGGGCGCGCGTTGAAGGGGTTAGAGCGCGTTGTGATACGCATCGGTCAGGCTCTCTTCGTGTTGAGGTTCAGGTTCCGGCGCATGGTCACGACGGAAGGCGCTGACGGTCGCATAGGCTTGCCGCGCCAGTTCGGCGACGCGCAGCAATTCGCTTCCCGAGAAGCTGTGCGAGTCTTTCAGTGAGCCGTCATTGGCCTGATAGGTGCGCGCGAACGTGGTCGTGAAATACGGTCCGTTCTCGCCTGCATTTTCCCAGATCGTCGCTTTCAAACTGCCGTCGCGCAGCACTTCAAGAGGCGGGTTCTTCTGGGGCGTGTTCTTGGGCCGAGTACTGGTGGGATGAGCATTCATGCTTCGTGTTTCCTTTCATGTTGAGTGGATAAAAAAGGCGGCCCCGTTGCTCACACACAGCAAAATGGGGCCGCCGATTTCTAATGAGAACATAACATGAACATTTGTTTTCATGCAAGAAAATTTCCGCTCATGGTTGTTCTACTTGCGGCGCACCGGAGTTCGGCCCGTTTGATCTTGTGCGGCGGCGCGTTTTGATTTGAACGATTGAACATCGTCCCGCGCGGGCGCGTTGTCGTCATCGCGGGCGATTTCGACTTCAAGCTCCTGCATGTGTTCGCGCCGCAGTTCGTTCGTGCGGGCGTAAGCGCCGCGCGCGAGTTCGGAGACGCGCAGGAGTTCAGTGCCCGAGAAAGAGTGACTATCCCTGTATGCACCGCTTTCATCCTGCCATGTGCGGGCGAAGGTGGTGTTGTATGAGGGGCCGTTCTCGCGCTCGTTCTCCCAGATGGTCGCCTTGATATTGCCATCGCGCAGAACATCGGCGGGGCCGTTGGTTTCTGGCTGTTGCTGTTGTCCGGCATTGCCGGGATCATGGGTGCGGTCGTTCATGGTCTTCTCCTTTTGCTAGCGGGATTGCGTTTCGCGTTTGCGCGCCGTTCTGGCCGACGCGCGGCGGCTTTCAATGAAAGTTTCGCGGGTTTCGATTTCCCGGAAGGCGTAGGTGACGCGCACCTGTTGCAGAGGCGGCGTGTAGGGGGACGTTTCCGGTAGCGGGTCTTTCTCCTTCTTGCGCGCGGCGCGGTGTTCGTCCGACCATGCGCGGTTGAAGGCGGCGCGGTCCGGCCCCATCGAGAGCGCGGGCGAAGGCTTCAGGACGGGTTTTGGCTGATCGCGGCGGATCATGTCCGAGCCGCTGTCCGTGCGGCGGCTCTGTTCAAAGCGGCGCTGCGCTTCGCTCTTTCCGAGATCGCGGTTTTGCTCGGCAATCAGAGGATCGCGGGCATTGTCGAAAGCTTCGCGGGATTTGGGGGCGTTGGCATAGAAGCTGGGTTCTCCGCCCGGAAGATCGGCGCGGTTGGCGTAGCTGTAGCTTCCGATCCCTGTATCCTTCTGCATCGACTTGTCCTTCCGTCACCGGACGATTGACCATGAGCCGCCCGCATATTGCGGGTAATGCGCGAAGCGGCGCGGCACGGCTTCCCGTCTGACATTGAGCCAGCCTGATCGTCCGAAGCCGAGTGTAACGCGGACACTATCGGCGGGAGGGTGATACGGGTTCGGATGAAAACGCCCCGCCATGAAACTCTGCGCGTAATAGGCTTGGCGCTGCGCAAGGATCGGGTGCTGGACGGTATCGGTGAAGATGAAGGCGCTATCGGGCCGCGCATTCAGCACTTCGTCCGGCGTTTGCAGCGGGCGCGATTGCTTGGAGCGGTGTGTCTCGGCCTGCTTGAAATGATTGAAGGCGATCCCGGCGGCGAGCGGGTCTTCGCCTGTCAGGAGCGATTGCAGGATACGGCCCTTGGCCAGACGGCTTTGGCCCTGTTGCAGCGCGTCGTTGAACTCCAAGGTCTGCGTTCCGAGCATGGTCGAAACGTCCTTTGCGGAACTGATTTCCCGCAGGGCGAAATAGATTTTCAGCGCGGCTGAGGACGTGATGACGTTCTTGGCGTTCGGGCCGAGCGCATTCATCTGATCCGTGGACTGAAACACCGCCCACGGGCGGATGCCGATCCCCGCGCCGTAGGTGAAGAGCTTCACCACCAGCGGGAAGTTATTAAGCTGCGCACATTCATCCAGAATCCAAGTCTGCTGCGGAGCGCTTGGAGCGCGGGACTTGTAGATCATGGCGGAGACGAAAATCGCCTTGATGATGGGTGCCCACGCATCGACGAACTCTGCGGGGGGCATGAGATAGACCTGCCAGCGTTGGCCGGAATCGGTGAGCGCCGAACAATCGAAGTCATAGGGAGGCGAAACCGAGTCGAGCAACACCGGGTCCGAGAGGCACGAAAAGCCTTTGAACACCTCGCCCAGAATGCCTTGGAAGCCGCCCGTGGACGTGTCCTTACGGGATTGATTGATTTCTTCTTCGACGCGGCGCGCCAGCGAGAATGCGGACGTATGCATGGCGTATGCAAAATCCAGCCATTCCTCGCCATTGCCGGGGATGAGGTTCACCACCCGGTACAGATCAGGCAGCGTCAGTGCGCCATGTTGCTCAACGAGCGTGAGGATCAGGGCTTCGACGATATCCCTTGCCCGTGCCTCGAAATACTTGCCGTTGGCCGATCCCGAATGCGGGATCATGTTTTCCGTGAAGACTTTCACGTCCGAGACAAGAGTCGGAGAGCCTTGCCGGATGTACGAGACAGGGTTGAGGCGGTTTTGCGGGAGGCCATGCAGGCCGAGCGGATTCCAGTACGCGCAGAATTTGCCGTCCTGCGTTTGATCCTGCGAGATTGCGGCCAGTTCGCCCTTCATATCGAGCGCCAACAGCGAGCCGCCCGAGAAGATTCCGGCGCAGAGATTGTAAGCGAGGATATCGCGGAGCTTGCCGGAGCGCGCGCCAGCGGTGAGCAGCAGCCCGCCTGCGCCGTGATACCAGAGCGGCTTGCCTTGGAAGAAACCGACGAAAAGCGAGGTTGGCGATTGCTGGAAGAAGCCAGCAGCAGACAGTTCGCGTATGTCAGCGAAGGCGGCGCTGCCGAAGCGGTAATGCTCATTGCGGTCTGAGATCATGGGCGAAGGCTTTCAAACAAAAAGCCGGGCGCTTGGGAGCGGCCCGGCTTGGAGGATAAAGCATTGCGATCCGGGCGCTTCAGGTGGTGAGCCAGCCAATGACGCAGAGCGCGAGAACGGCAAGGAATGCCGCGCCGCCGACCGCCTCCCAGTCGATGACCTTCTTGTGGGTTTCAAACGGGCGGACGTGATAGCCGTGCCCGGTTTTCTTGTGCTTGGTGAACATGCGTATTGCTCCTTTCTGCGGTTGAGGATTGGGGATCACAGGAAACGCGCGGCAATCGCCAGACCGCCCATCACGAGTGCGGTGGAGATCGAGGCGCGGGCGAAGAAGAAGATCAGCAGAGCGACGATCAACCACCAGACGAAGGCGGTGATGTCTTCAAAGCCGTATCCATAATGGTTCGAGGTGAAGAGCTGGACCCAGCCCACAGTGCGGTTGTACGCAACGGGCGTGGCGAAGAACGCGACGACGACCGCGACCACGTTCGAGAGGCCGATGACGGACGACATGAAGATCGACCGTCCGGCTTGGTTTTGTTGGTGTTGCTGTTGATGCCACGGCTGCATGACGCTGCTCTCCTTTCGTGAGGAGAGGCTACGTCAGGTGCAGAGCGGTTTTAGGGGGATATGGAGGGCCGATAATTCAGGCGGCGAAGATTCCGTACCGTTCGAGAATGGCTTTGCCGCCGATTGTCTTGAGGCCAAGACTGGCACTTCGAGCGTGCGAGGATGGATACTTGATGATGTGCGGGGCGTCCGGCAGACCCCAATCGGCAACGCTGCGCGTAACAATGATGGTTCGGCTTGGATCGACCGACGCGACGAAGCGGCGGGCCGTATCGGCGGAGGTGAGTTTCTTGGAGTTCCCGAAATTGAAGGAATGATACGGCACGAGTTCGATAGAGGCGACACGGCGCGCCAGATCAGCCAAGGCGCGGCCATAGTGACCATCGAAGCGTTCGGAGGCGATCACGCGCGCCACGTCCCGCAGCTTGCCTTCCCACCATACGAAGCCGCTGGTCCAAGCCCATTTAGGATCGAGAAACACATGATTCCGCCGTTCTTGGCGGATCGAAGCGATGAGGTCTTCGCGGAATGCCGGATAGTGGTCTTCGGCGTGATAGTCGCAGGCGGATAGGCCCGGATTGATAAGCAGCAGCAGGATTTCCGCATTGTCCAGATCGCCGTGATAGGGTTGCGGAAGCAGGCTTAGGTGAAAGGCCGTCCGTGAGAGCAAGCCGCCTTCGAAGGCCGTCAGAAACTCTGCATACGATGATATGCCAGACTGGATATGCTTCGCGGGGATTACATCACGGGGATGAGCATAAGGCGCGCGTTCGAGCTTCGCTTCATTCCAGAATGTCAGCAGTGTATTCGTCATTCAGCCCGTTATTCGCAGTCAGTTTCCCAATCATCACCGTATACGGCTTTGAGGATGGTTGCCAGAATACGCACACGCTCTTTGGCCTCTCCCCGCACGTAGGGCGTGATCTGCGGTTTACAGGGCGTGCAGCAGAAATCGCGGAACCAGTCGCGGATATGCGGAATCTCGAATACGTCCATGTCGAGGAAGACGACACGGCCCGACTCATCGACGATGCAGCCGTGCGCATCCCGGTAGAGATCAGTCAGGAAGTCCAGCCACTGATAGCTTGAGACGTTTAAGGCGTAGCAGAGATCGCGCAGGGAGCGGATGAAGGCGGGATCAGCCAGTTCTCTATCCGTCACCAGTCGTGTGCGTTCGCAGCGTTGGTCGGTGATGAAGCAATGCGCGCAACTGCCCATGAAGCCGTCCTTTCCGGCGGCGCGGCGAGCGCGCCGTTATGGAAAGGATTCGGAGCGAGGCTCCGACAAAGCGACTCGTGATTTTTGGGATTTTGTTTTGGGTTAGCGGTTTGCAGTCGCTTGGATCAGGTTCCGCAGGTGGTGTACGGAGAGCCAGAAGTTGGTCGCGGCATCTTCCCGTGCCTTGCGGGATTGAGCCTTGGCGGGCGTCAGGAGTCCGAGTCCGGCCAGAGCGGGATCGAGGCTGTCCCTGATTTCCTGTAGCTCCGGGTCGGATACGGGCGTTCGCTGGATCGAGTCCCATTCGGCCTTCCCGAACGAGAAGAACGAAGCGATCTGGGCTTGCCGCTGATTGCCGCTGAAATCATAGGCCGTCAGGTCGCGAATATAGTGCTTGCGGCTGCGGACGGTGCGGGGCTGGGCGAATAGCTTGGGCAGCGTGGCGTCAAACTCAGGAGGCAGATGAATGGTGGCCTGCCGGATGACGAGATACGGCGCGGCGTCTGAATCGTCCTCGAATGGGCCTGCATCAACATCGAGTGTTATGACAACCTGCCGCCGTTGCTCATCACGCAGGTAGAGATTGAGGTTCTTCGGCGTCAGCGTCGCATAGCCGTACAGCAGAGCGTCGATCCTTGGCGTTCGGGTCGGTCCGAGAGTCTTAAGCTGTTCAAACAGGCCGATCCGACCGCGCACCAGAATGACGGGAGCCGCATCAAGCGGCGTAAGCTGGAAGGCCATTGTGCAGTGCGGACTTTGAAACTCCGACAGCAGCCAGCCTTGGGTGAGCGCCAGCAAATCCTTGCGGGTGCGTTCCTTGCGAAAGCGGCGGGCGTCATGGAAGGCGGTCATAACATCGTCGAGGTCTGTCCAGAACAAGAAGGGTGGCATGTTGAGGGTGTCCCCGAAGAATGCCGTCATCTGGGCCAGCGTCTGCGTCTGGGGCCGCGTCTTGCGGTCCTTGAAGCGCGTGACCTTGGCCGGGGCGATGGGCGCGTGGGCATCGTCATCCTTGCGGCTCCGTATGCCAACGACTCCGGGACAGGCATTCATCCGGGCGGCCATTTGTTCATCATCGACGGCGTGATGCATTTGATACCAGCGCAGCGTATCGGCGAGGCGTTCATGCGCGAGCATCCGCACATCCGTTTGCAGAGAGCGGATCAGTCCCTTGGGGGGCGCGACGTATGGCAGAGGCGTTTGCATTGGGCGCGTCTTGTATAGCAGAGCGCGACTCATTCAGGAGGATATGATTACGGAAATGAAGAAGAGGCTCCGGCCTCCGATGTTTGCGCTTGGCCTGTAGTACAAAGCGCTGATCGTACTACGC
>JAANMX010002780.1_pt1 | contig 16661 bp, 12 predicted proteins | sample 7279681 | NCBI WGS metagenome assembly JAANMX01 (sample SAMN14094542, study PRJNA606508) | bioreactor metagenome | isolation source: A lab-scale SPAN reactor treating ammonium-rich wastewater day 351 | place: Ireland: Galway | collected 2018-01-01
CAGCCGCTTGGGCAGCAAGGGGGCCGATCAAAAACCACATGAACCGCGTGCGACTGACACTACTGCTTTTCCCTTGCCTGCTAGTCCTGGCGAGTTGTCAAGGCATCGGCGTCAAGCATGCGGAGATCACCGGCCAGGTCGACTCGTGGCGGGCCAGCCTCACCGGAGAGGATCGCATCTCGCCGCGCAGTCAACAAACCTTGCGGCAGTTGGGTTTGGAAGAAATGTATCTCCATGATCCCGCAGAAACCTTTGACCGCTTGCAGTTCAAGGTGATCGATTGGCCGCATCCCGACCTGGTGTTCGCCATGGCGGAATTGAGCTACCAGTTAGGTCGTGATTGCGAGCGAAACAAACATCCGGGAGCCATCAAATACTATTTCTTCTGTGCGGGATACGCCTATCACTACGTCTTCGATCCGATGGGCGAATTGGCCGTTCAAATGCATGAGGCGATCGACCTCCCTTCAACTCAGGAAAAGCCGCTGCCCTTGAATTGTTTCGATCCGCGTTTTCGGTTGGCGTGCGAACTCTACAATACGGCTCTGGCCAAATGCATCCGAGCCGCTCAGGAAGTCGGCAGCCTGAATCCACAAAAATGCATGCGCCTTCCCTTGCCTGGCGGCGGCACGTTTACCCTCAAAGTCTCGCATCATGGTTTTAGCTGGAAACCGAGCGAATTTGGGGAACTCCTCTTCTGTCAAGACTATCGGGTCCAGGGTTTTGCCAACCACTTTCGCAACTATGGTCTGGGCGTGCCGTTGATGTCCTTGCATGTGCCCTGCCAGGAGGGGTTGCCGCCGGCTCATACATTGGAACATCAAACGATCCCCGTGACCGCCATTTTTCGCTTCACCGGCGGCATGAAGGAACTTGTGCAACTGCGCAGCGGACAACTGGAGTTGTATAACCCCTTGTCCGTGAAGGCCATTGAGATGGCGGGATGGTCGGTCCCCTTGGAAACGGACCTCACAACGCCCCTGGCCTATTCCCTGGGACATTCAGACTTCGAATACCTTGGTTATCTCGGCTTTGCCCGTGCGGATCAGCTCAAGCAGCGCGCGGGCATCTATATGTTCGAACCCTATCAGCCGGGCAAGATTCCCGTGCTGTTCGTCCATGGCTTGCTTTCTTCGCCCATCACCTGGGCGCCCATGCTCAACGATTTGATGGCCGACCCGCGCATCCGTGATCGCTATCAATTTTGGTTTTATCTCTATCCTTCGGGAAATCCCTATCTGGCCACCGCGGCTGACTTGCGCGATCGCTTGCGGCACATGCGCGAGAAGCTCGATCCCGAACGTGCAGACCCGGCCATGGAGCAGATGGTGCTCGTCGGGCACAGCATGGGCGGGTTGATCAGCAAGCTGATGACGGTGGAGAGCGGCGAGGACTTTTGGCGTTTGGCCAGTCGAACTTCCTTGGAATCCTTGCCCTTGCCGGATGAAACCAAGAGCGAATTGCAACAGGTGTTTTATTTCGAACCGCTCCCTCAGGTAACCAACGTCATCTTCATGGGCACCCCGCACCATGGTTCCGCCATCAGCCCGTCCTGGATAGGTCGGCTAATTCGCAAGATCGTTCGACTGCCCATGAACGTGGAATCGAGCATGATGGCCCTGCTGCAAAACAATCCGGATTATCGGTTGGGAGACGAGATGGGCCGCTTGCCCACGAGCATCGATCTTTTAGCCCCCGGAGCGCCGGCCTTGATCACGTTGGCTTCGCTCCCCAAGCCCCCGCAGGTCAAGTATCACTCCGTTGTGGGGATTGCTCCACGGAGCGACCCTATCAGTTACATCACGAGGAATTTACGGCTCACGGACAAGCTGGGGGATGGCGTCGTCCCTTATGCCAGCGCCCATATGGCGGACGCCGAGAGTGAAATCATCGTTCCCGCCGATCACATGACGCTGCATCAGCATCCGTTGTCGGTCGAGTACGTGAAGGGCGTCTTGCTACGTCATTGGCAAGAGGCAAAGACAGAGGTGAAAGGCATCACCACTTCAGATGCGGTGCAGCATGCCTTGGAGATCAGGCCCATGGTCGACGGGCCAAGGCCAGGGTCATCCCCTCAAAGGCCTGTCGGGGCACGCAAAGCTCCTTGACGCCGGCGGCGAGCATGGCGGCGGCCTCGCTGCATCGAGAGATGCGAGCAGTTTGACGCCGCATAGTTGGTTGCAGTAAGGCCAATTTATCGTGAGGATAAGCGAGCAGCGGGATGGACCGCTCCTCAGCGAAGTCGATCAACGAGCCGTGATGGCGGCGGCGAATTGACGTGGCCACGGCCGTCAGACATGATTCGATCCACCCATGCTCGGCAAAAAAATGACGCACGTTCCGATTCAATGCTTCCACCTCCACCTGTCGGCGACAGGCCACGCCCAAAGTCAGCGTCGGCGGCCGATAGAGCAGCGTGTATTCACGCAAGTGCATCGGCAAATCAGGCAAAACCCGGTCGCTGATGGCGATCAAGGCTTGAACGGACCGCAAGGACTCCTTGTCCAAGTCGCCGATGAACTTGAATTGTTCCGCGTCCAATGCCGCGGCTCCCCAATCCGTCCGGCCCGCTTCCTGAAAAATGGCCACGGGCGCTCCTCGGGCCACGACCTGAGCCACGCGCGCCCGATTGACCGGCCATTCTTGAACCCAGGCCCAACGGTTGCCCAAAAGCGTTAAATCCACCCCCTCCGGCATCGGCATGGCCCTTTCGTCGAATTCCTTCGCATCATGGAAGATGATAGTCTATCTTAACGCATTCCCAAGCCGTTTGACCAGAAGGAGCCTTTTGCCATGCTGCGGTACGACGTGATCATCATCGGAGGCGGGCACAACGGTCTGGTGGCGGCAGCTTATCTCGCCAAGGCGGGTTGGAGCGTCCTGGTGCTGGAGCGCCGGCATCTCGTCGGCGGCTGCTGTGTGACGGAGGAGTTGTGGCCGGGCTTCAAGGTTTCCACAGCGGCCTATGTCAACAGTCTGATGCGGCCCGAGATTATCCGTGAGTTGGAGCTGAAGAAACATGGCTTTACCATGCTTCCCAGAAACCCCTCGTCATTCACACCTTTTCCCGATGGCCGATATCTACTGATGGGTCCCGATCCAAAACTGAATCACCGTGAGATCAGTAAATTCAGCACGAAAGATGCGGCAGCACTGCCCCGCTATGAAGCCATGCTGTTGCGCGCCGCCGATTTTCTCGAACCGCTGCTCATGACGACGCCGCCGAATCCGTGGTCGTATCGGCCGGGGAATCTCTGGCAGCTCGCCAACCTGGGATTGAAGTTCGCCAAGCTCGGCAAGGATGGGGCCGCCGTTTTGGACATACTCACCGGAGCTGCGCGGCCGATCCTGGATCGCTGGTTCGAGTCCGAGGAACTGAAAATCACCCTGGCCACGGACGCGGTGATTGGAGCGGCAGCTTCTCCTTCCATGCCCGGTACGGCTTATGTCCTGTTCCATCACGTCATGGGAGAATGCGATGGGGCTCGCGGCGTGTGGGGATACGTCAAGGGCGGCATGGGAGGCATCGCCAATGCCCTGGCGGCCGCCGCTCGTTTGCATGGGGCCTCGATCCGCTGTGAAGCGGCCGTCCGGCACCTTCTTGTCAAGGATGGCCGCGCTGTTGGCGTCGTCCTTGATAGCGGCGAAGAAATCCTGGCCAAGCGGGTCGCCAGCAGCGTGGATGCCGCCACGACCTTCCTCAAATGGGTCGAACCGCAAGCCTTGCCCGACGATTTTGTCGAACACATTAAGGCCATTGATTACACTAGCATGACCGTGAAAATCAACGTGGCCCTCGACCGCGCGCCCAACTTCAAGGCCTTGCCGAGCGACGGGGTCGCCCCGCATCATCATGGCACCATCCATTTGTGCCCGGATTTTGATTATCTCGAAAGAGCCTATGACGATGCCAAGTACGGACGTCCCGCCGAACATCCGATCATCGAATGCACCTTGCCGACGGCCTTGGACGACAGCATTGCTCCGCCAGGCAAGCACATCATGGGGATGTTTGTGCAATATGCGCCCACGCATTTGCGCTCAGGCCATTGGGACGAGGTCAAGGAACCATTCGCACAACGCTGTTTCGATGTCGTGGAGGAATATGCGCCGGGGTTTAAAGCCTCGCTCTTGCATCATCAGGTGTTGTCGCCGCTGGACCTGGAACGCACCTTCGGCCTCACCGGCGGCAACATCATGCAAGGCGCAATGAACCTCAATAGTTTGTTCTTTATGCGTCCCGCTCCGGGATACGCCCAATATCGAACGCCCATCAAGGGCCTTTACCTGTGCGGCGCCGCAGCCCATCCGGGGGGCGGCGTCATGGGTGCGGCGGGCTTCAACGCCGCACGGGAAATGTTGCGGGACGGCCGATAAGGTTCTATTGCCAAGCATAAAGGCACACAGAGCATCCATCCAACAGGCATGATGGAACGAATCGTTGGATTGGTCCGTTTTTTCCATGGAGTCATGCGGCAATGACCTTACCCGCCTAAAGCAATCGTGTCGAAAGTGCCGCTTGGTCATGATCCGAACTGCAACCTTCCCAGAACTTCTAATTTGTCAGATTTAGCTGATCGGATTAGATTAAGAGAGGGCATTGAAACGGGGCCTTCCGCTCAATCACACGACTTCCTACACAGGATTCCAGCGCATGGCGTTACGTTCTCCACAGCGTGGCGAGTTGCCGACTTGGGTTATGTTGCTCGGCAGCCTGCTCCTCTTGGTTCATCTAGGCGGCTTAACCATCGCAGCCTTGGATGCTCCTAGCGGTCCGTGGGCCACGCCCTATGGAGCCGACATGGCCATGCCGCCGCCTTTTGCCGAGGCGGCCAATCGGGTCAGCGGTCCGCTGTTCCATCAAGCGTTGCGGATCGCGGGCAATTATCATTTCCCCAGCAATCGACCCTCTTTCTCCGGCGTCTACATGGTCGCCAAGCTCAAGGATGCCGAGGGCAAGGTCTTCAAGACGCTCCGCTTTCCCGATGAACAGGCGCCAGAGGCCGTGCGCCATCGCCAATTCATGCTCATCCGCTGGCTGGCGGATGATCTTCCCGTGCCTCCCCCCGAAGGGGAAGTCATCCCCGCCCCCAATCAGCGCATGAACACCCTGCGCATCTGGGACATGGTCGAACCGCGGCGCCTGCGCTTGCGCGAAGTGCCCGAACACCTGATCCCTCGGGATCGCCCGGTGTTTCGCCCAAGCGATTGGACCTTGCTCGTCACAGCCAGTTACGCTCGCTACCTGTGCCGCTTGGAAGGGGCCGCCTCCGTGGAAATCGTTCGGCACTCCCGCGAGCCGATCTCGCCCGTGGTGATCATGGGCGGCGACGCCGAACCTGAATCCCTCTTGGAAATGGAATCCCACTTTGGGGAGTATCGCCATGAATAATGCTGCGACCGCGCTCCCACCTTCCACCGGGGTTTGGCAAAGCTGGTGTCAATTTTGGTTCGCACCGCGGGACGTGATCGCTCTGCACGCCCTGAGAGTGCTCGTCGGAACGTGGATTCTGATCGCTCTGTTACCCTTCATTAACCATGCCGAGGCCTTTTTCAGCCTCAGGGGATGGTTCGATACCCAGGCCTATTTGGCGGCGGCCAATTTACCCGAGGGCACACCCCACCGCATCACCTGGTCGCTCTTTTATGCCCTGGGGGACAACTCGGCAGGCACGCCCTATCTCTATTGGCTGTTCATGGGCGGAACCATTCTCTTCACCCTGGGAATCATGACGCGCTGGACGGGCATCCTGACCTGGCTGGGTGTCGCCTCCTGCACGGCTAACCCGGCCGCCATCACGGAAGCCGACACCCTGCTCTTGATGACGACGTTCTACCTCATGCTCGGCTACCTCGGGTTGCATCAATGGCAACCTCATCTCTCATGGAACGAGCGTTGGCTGGGAGCCAAGCCGCGCTGGTGGGGCTGGCTGCGCCGGCGTCCCATGGAGCCGGAGCCTGAAAGCAGCGCGGCCCAGGCGGCCATTCGCCTGATCCAGATTCACTTTGCCCTGATCATGGTCGTCAGCGGCTTGCACAAGCTGCAGTTTGGGGACTGGTGGGCCGGGCTGGCCTTGTGGTTTCCGTTGCATCCCACATTCACCACGACGCTGGAGCAAGCCCGCGCTCATGCCGCGGATGCGCAACGCTACCTTAGCCTGCTGAGTTTGGGGGCTTACATTATGCTTGCCTGGCAGATCACCTTTCCTCTCTTCGCATGGCGCAAGCCGGGCTGGTGGGCCGTTATGGCTGGCGTTTCCCTGGGATGGTGGGGAGCATCAAACTGGTATGATCTGTTTCTCTTTGGCCCCTTGATGTTCACCATAGGGCTGAGCTATATGCCGGAAGCTCACTGGTTGCGGCTGCGCTTCAGACCCATCCTGGAAGGACCGGCTTCGTCCAAGGCGGCCCCAACCAGTTCGATCAAGATTGCCAAGGAAAAGTCGTCCGTGGTGGCTTAACAGAGATGACGAGCGGAGCATCGCCAAAGGGGCCAAGCTCCAACGCCCCAAGTTTGGTCAAGGGATCCGTGCCCGGCACAATCAATGTATGACCATGCATCAGACGGCGACCACGAGGGATTGACGAATGTTGTCTCGTTCTTCCAGGGTCATTGGGATTCTGATCATCGGCATCATTCCGTGGGCGACTTCTTGCGCGCCGACGCCCCCGGCCACCACGCCAACGGTCCCCGCCACGTCGCCCTTAACGAGCTTGCCGCGGCTCAGTCCCACCACGTCCGCATCGAACATTGACCTGCTCAAGGCGAGACTGGAACAGGCCATCGAGTCCGTGCAGAAGCGGGACGTGCTGGCCACGCATGGCTTTTGGACCGTTTTTCACGGCATCCTTGGCCTGGGCCCCAACCTGACCCTCCTGCAAGAAGATGGCAGCCGGGTCAAAGCCCTCGAGTATATTCAAAAAGGGGGCGAGCTGCGCGGCTTGCAATTTCCCATCACTCCCTATGGCCTGGATGTGCAGACGGGGCCGCAATTCGTCGGCCAAGGTCACCAGGATCAGTTCATCGCCGAGATGATCCAATGGGGCATCAAGGCCGATGCACCCTTCCGCGTCATGAACCGCGATTTCACATTCATGGACTTTGTTCGCCATTCGCAAATGATCGCCCGCACCACAGCGGACCAGGAGTTGAGCTGGACCATCATCGTTGTCGGCCAGCACCTGGGCACGGACATCTCATGGACCAACGCCCATGGCGAAAAGCTGCATTACCTGGACATGATTCGCTATGAGCTGGATCAGCCGATGGACCCTGCCGCTTGCGGAGGCACGCATCGCCTATTTGGCTTGGCCTGGGCTTTGTTCCTGCATCGCCAACGAGGCGGCAAGGATGAGGGCGTTTGGAAGGACGTGGTGGCCAAGTTGGATGCCCACGTGGAACTGGCGCGGCGGTACCAGAACAACGACGGCTCCTTTTCCACCGCCTTTTTCCGGGAGAAGGGCCAATCCGCTGACCCGCAACTGCGGCTCAACACCACCGGCCACATTCTCGAATGGCTCGCCTTCTGGCTGCCCGAGGATCAGCTTCATGCTCCCTGGATCGAGGATGCGGTGAATGCCCTGTGCCAAATGCTGATTGATGCTCAATATCAGGCGGTGGACGGCGGCTCCCTCTACCATGCCGTGCATGGGCTGATCATCTACTACGCGCGGCGCTACGATGCGGATCGATATCAAAAGCGTTGTTTGCCGATCACCTTTCCGGAAATTCCTTCCCCCCGGCCGCTGATCGAAATCAACCCTCCAGGTCGATAATACGGCCATGCAGATGCGCTCATAAGCTCGACTCTCGACGTCAGCCAATTTATTTGAAGAGTCGATCACGAATCGCCTCGGCAGCCTGATCGCGCTGCTCCACCGGCGCGGCGGGATCGTAATTCGTAAGCAGATTGGGCGGCACGACCGTCGTCAGATTGCGGAAGGCCAGTTCACGGATCGCCAGCCGGGCATGTTTCAAATGCAGGACCAGCGTTTCGATCTTGGCCTTGTCGGGAGCATGCACGCCGCGCAGCAGATCCAGCATGATGGCCGCATCCAGTTCGGGATAGCCCCGCTTCTTGAAGGCGTCGCGGACGACGGCCACTTGATCGGGCTTGCGGCCCAGGAAATGCAAGAGAGCATCAAGGGCGGCCAGCCGAAAGTAGGGATTGGCCCCTTCGTCCAGTGCTGCCACCAAGGAAGAAATTTGATCGAACGCCCCCAAGGTGAAAAGGGCCAGGTAATGTTCCCAAGCCCGTCGGCTCATGAGCGCTTCATCGCAAGCGATCTTGACCCAACTGATGTCATTCGCGCTGTTCAGTTTATCGAGCAACCTCTTTTGAAACTGGTTCAAGGCTTCGCGCACTTCGTTGGGATAGTTCACCCGGCGGGTCAGCCATGCGGGAGAATCATCGCGCACGACGCCGGGGCCAGGTCCGCCATAGACGCTGTCCCAGAGCAGCACCTTGCGGGCGGAAAGGGTTTCTTTGTGCTCGCCGCGTTCGACGTCGGCCACGCCCTTGACGACATAGATCGCCAGGCGGCGATGAGGCAGCCAATCCTCGGCGTGCGGCAAGACGCGCCCGGTCACCTCGATGCCGATTTCCGTCTCCGGGGCCAGCAACTTCACGTCCCACACGTCGCCCAAAAAGCGCACTCGCACCGTGCTGGGCGCGTCCGGCCGGCGCGTTATCAGACAACGCCCCCGTTCCATCTCCAAGTCGAGATCGACTTCGTTCTGATGGCGAATCGTCAGGGCTGATTCGAAGAAGTAATTAACGCTCATGGACCCTGGCAGCGAACCGAGCAGGGAGAGTTTCATCTTGTTGCTGAGCTGGAAATCACCGCGCGCGGCAGGCAGCGCCAGGATCGGCTCATGCGTCAAAATGAAAGCTTGGGGTTTGAGAAGCTGCCAGCCTTGTCCGTCGATCTCGCGAAACAGCAATCCGTCCTTGTGCGACTCCGCCTCGTACTGTCCCGCGGCGATTTTGACGTATTCGGGTTTCGCAGGCGGCTCTTTTTCCTTTTTGTCAGGAGGAATTACAGGAGGCGGCTGATCGGGAACGGGCGGGGGGATGTCCCCGGCTTTGGCTTCCGGCTCCGCCTTGGGCGCGTCCTTGACGGGCAAACTTGGCTCTTCTTGCCCCATGGCCAGGAAAAAGTTGGAGGGCAAGGTGGGCCGCGCCGCGGCGTACCCAGCGAAACCGGCGAGCAAAGATTCCGGGCGACCCGCGAACGCCAGCATTTCCTTCAAGACTTGCGGCGCGAGCGGATCCGGCGCGAGCGGTTGCTTGGTTTGTTCCTCTACGGACCGAGTTGCGGCGGCCTGATCGCGAAGCGCCCAGGAGGGAACCGGCTGCCCCTGCGTTCCAACGATGATCAATCCGATGATGCCGCCCACGAGCACGCAAGCCGACAACGGCATGTACCAGCGCCAAGGACGATGCTTTGCCCTGGCTTCCTCTGCCGCGAGGGAAGCCCGATCCTCCCGCGCGGTCAAGGGAGTCAGTTCGACCGGCGGCAGCCGATGGGGAATCGACTCCGGCCCTTTGGCGATGGCGTACATGCGCTGCTGCGCCAAGGGGGGAATCGTGATCGGATCATGCCGGCCCACGGCTTGCAATTGATGGCACGCCGCCAACTCGGCTAGATGAAGGTCCGATTCCAGGCAGAGTTTCTCCAGGGCGGCCAATTCCTCCCCTTCCAGTTGACCATCGAGATAAGCCGCAACCAGGTTCGGATCGTTGAGGGAATCATCACCGCCCGTGAATTCGGGGGCGGTGAGTCGGCGTCGCCGAGTGACCTTTTGCATCCGGTTCATTAGTTGTTGGGCAGCCGGATTGGCCGCTATTTTGTCGCCGATGTCCTTGGCCTCCTCGGGACTTAACGCATCGTCCAGATAGGCCAGGATCGTTCGCAGAGTGAGTCGCGTCATGGTGGCGGTTCCAATCCAAGGACGAAGGGAAGACGGAAGGGGACTCTACCCTTAATTGGTGTGCACCTTTGGGACATTTCGTTCATGAATTGCGCGTGTTTAGGCAGATTTGACGGTGAGCAGCAAACCGATGACAAAGAGCGACCGCAGCGTCCAGGCCGCGGTGCGAATGCCATTGGTGGCAACCAGCCGAGCATGGACTATCGGGTCAAAGCCCCGCAGCAATCGTCCATGTTGCGGGACGTGCACGCAAAACGTCATCATCCAAATGACGAGCAAGAGGATCAGTCCGCCCCAAGCCAACCAGGCTGACACGCCCGAGCCACCGATCGTTAATGCAAGCCATATTCCTGTGCCCAATTCAATAAGCATCACCGGCAACACCACCATCGAGGTGCGCCGCTGATGGCTTCGAGAATAAACAGCGAACTGTTCCGTCCCGACCATGGCCATCAAGGGATAATGGACGATCTGGACAAACCAGATCACCCCGGTCATGAAAAATGTCGCCGCGAGATGGAGGACGAGCAGCATCAGCACGGAGGGCCTCGGCCAGGGTCAAGCATGGACGGGGGTCAGTTCGAAGGCGGTTTTCTTGATCACGTCGGCGGCCTGCTCGATTTGCGCCGAAGTCACATCCAGATGCGTCACCAGGCGGAACACGCGCGGCGCCGTCGGCAGGGCCAGCACGCCTCGCTCCTTGAGCCGTTGGCAGAACGGGGCCGCCGCGCCCAATTCCGCATCGATGCGGAGGAACAGGATGTTGGTGTGGACATCATGCGGCCACAGCGACAAACCGGGAACCTGGCTGAGCGACTCCGCCAGCCGCTGGGCGTGGGCATGATCTTCCGTCAAACGGTCGATGTGATGATCCAAGGCGTACAGCGCCGCCGCGGCCAGGATGCCAACTTGTCTCATCCCGCCGCCAAAGAGTTTGCGCATGCGCCGCGCCTTGGCGATGAAATCCTTCGGACCGGCCAGGGCCGACCCCACGGGCGCGCCCAGTCCCTTGCTGAAACAGATGGAGACGGTGTCGAAATGCTTGGCCCATTCCGGCGCGGCAATCCCGGTGGCCACGACGGCATTGAACAGGCGAGCGCCGTCGAGGTGCCGGGCCAGGCCATGGCGCTGTGCCCAGCGGCACAGAGCCTCGATCTTCTCGAGGGGATATATTCGACCGCCGCCTCGGTTATGCGTGTTTTCCAAGCAGAGCAGCGTGGTGTGCGGCAAGTGATCACTCAAGGGCCGATTCATACCCTCGACCTGCATCGGATCGATGATGCCAAACTCCCCTTCCACAGTGCGGCACATCACGCCGGACAAGGCGGCAGGACCGCCCGTTTCATAATGCACAATGTGGGCGTTGGCGTCACAGATTAGTTCATCGCCAGGCTGGGTGTGCGTCTTGATCGCCACCTGATTAGACATGGAACCGCTCGCCATGAACAGGGCCGCTTCCTTTCCCAGCATGGCGGCCAGGCGCTCTTGCAAGCGATTGACCGTCGGGTCCTCGCCGAAAATATCATCGCCTACTTCCGCCTTGGCCATGGCTTCCCGCATGCCGGGCGTGGGTTTGGTGACGGTGTCGCTGCGCAGGTCGATCCAGGAGGTGGTCAATGGTGGACTCCCAAGGGGTGGTCTTTCGCCGCTGCGATTGCCATAGGTCGGCAAACCGCATTGGTGGTGAGGGTCATTTATACATGAATCGCCATCATGGCGTTCATTTTACGACATCCACGGGGCAATGACGGTTTAAAAAACAAACCCAAGCTGACCGAGACGTCCTTTTCAACATCATCATTGCCGTTTGCCTAACCCTCATGCTCGGCTAAGGCTAAGCATCACCTAATAAGGCCGTTCGGCATGTTAGCGGGATCCTTGCTCGTAGGCCTTTTTCACTTCTTCGAGGATGGAGCGCAGCGGCAGCCCCGTCTCTCGAGCGATGCGTGCACAATCCTCGTATTCCGGGGAGAATTGGCGAAGGCCGCCTTCGAGCCAGCTTAGCTTCCCCGCCACTGAGCCAAATCGAGTATCGACTGTGACTGATTGCCTCTGCATCGTGTGCCGCTGGACAAAATGGCGCCGCAGACCCAGCGTGCCGGTTTCCTCGAAGATCACTTGCTCGACGGCGGCCAAGGCGTCCATCGGCACCAAGGCTGAAAGCAAGACGCCAGGCCGTTGCTTCTTCATCTGGATGGGTTGCGTAAAAACGTCGACCGCCCCGGCTTTGGTGATACGTTCCTGGGCATAGCCTATCACCTCGGCGGACAGATGATCGAGATTGGTTTCGACGACCCATAGTCCATCCGTTTCCATCTGGGGCACGGTCGAGCCAACGAATAGACGCAGCAGATTGGCCTGTTGGGGAAAGTCTTTCTGCCCTGCGCCGTAGCCAATGTGTTCGATCACCATCAAAGGACTGTCGGTCCATTCCGAGACGACGGTGGCCAGAATGGCGGCGCCTGTGGGCGTGGTCAATTCCGACTTGATCGAGGAAAAGGCCAGCGGAATGCCCTTCAGCAACTCCGCCGTCGCCGGCGCGGGGATCGGCATCAGGCCATGCGCCGCCTTGACCGTTCCCTGCCCCGTGGGAACAGACCGCGCCGTGAAATGATCGACTCCCAGCAACTCCAAGCCGATGGCTGAGCCGACGATGTCCGCGATGCTGTCCAAGGCACCCACTTCATGAAAATGCACCTCTTCGGGAGATGTGCCATGGACTTTGCCTTCCGCCTCGGCCAAGCGGCGAAAGATCCGCTGGGCCAGGCTCTTCTGCCCGGCCGTCAGCCGGCCGCGGTCAAGGATCGCTTCGATGTCGCGAAGATAGCGATGGGGCTGATCGTCCTCGGCCTCGACGTGCACGCTCAGAGCGGCAAAGCTGCCTCTCTGGGTGGGCTCCACTTTGAGCTTTAGGGGCAAGCCCAGCGAATCCAACCCAGCCCGAATTGCCGCATCGTCCACGCCGGCGCTGATGAGGGCGGCCAGCGTCATGTCGCCGCTGATGCCGCTGAAACAATCGAAGTGAGCCACTTTCATCGCCGGCTCCTTGATCTCCGCCCCTGAGGCATTGAAGTCGTTGAGTCTCGCGCTCAAACAGTCGCCGCGGGCTGCTTGTCTGGATGCAGGTAGACAAAGCTCTTGCCCAGCCGGCCGCCGTAGTTGCCCGCGGAAATGCGCAGCAATCCCGGCGTCTCCGCCGAGGCGGCGATGGCGGCCTGCGTGGCGGCGGCAATCGTCGCCAGATCGCGGCCATTGATAATGATTTCCATGACACTGCCTACGCCTTCGGGCAGCCGGGATCGCTCCCCCAACTGCGCACGGAGCGTCGGGCAATACTCGGCATAGGTGCTGGCGATCATGAAGCGATATTGGCTGCCGGCCTTCGAGCCGCTATGAGTGATGCCGCCGGGAAAGGGCATGATGACGCCGGGCCATGGCCGAATCGCCGCTGCAGCTTTTTCCGCCGCTTCGAGGGCCGAGCCGACGTCGCGCCCCATGAACCACAAGTTCCCGCCCATCAACCCATCACGGTAGCCGATGCGGCGTTCGATGATGAACTCGCCGCCCAGGATGGGAATGGCCCACACTTTCCGGCCGAAGCGCTCATCGCGATATTGATACCCATCGCCGAAGTAAGATAACTTGCGGCCCATGGGATAAAAACTGGGTTCATCGAGCCGATTGAAACAGGCGGCCGTGGGGCACGTCAGCACGTTTTGACTGAGCCGCACCAGCAAGGCCCGCTCCAACGCTTCCACTCGATCCTTCCGAAATCGAGGGAGGTGAAACTGCACGACGGCGCCGGGTCGGCCATCGGGGGTCGCCTCATCGGTGTCGCCGCCGGGGCCGATGTAATGGCTCAAACCCGCCTCGCAATCGCAGAGGATCGTGCTGCTGGCATTGCCGGTCGCCGCCTGAATGGCGTGGTCCAGCCAGGTGCGATGGCACGCGGTGATGAGCACTTCGGCATACAGGCTGCGAAAGGCCTCGGCATAAGTATCCTCGACCATGGCCCGATGAACTGGGTTCATGAGCGACGTCCTTTCCCGGGATGAACCGCCGCTTCGGTGATGATCTTGTCCATGAAGATGTCGTGGGGCTGCGTCGGGATTTCTGGGAAAAGCTGACATTCAAACGACAACGCCACCAGGGGCACCTCTTCCCGGGCCTGATGCAGCAGTTTATCGTAGTAACCAAAACCATGCCCCATCCGCGCTCCCCGGCGATCGAAGGCCACGCCCGGCACCATGACCAGGTCCAGCTCGCGGGGATGAACTTTTTTGCGGGGCTGGTGTCGTAATTCCGGCAGCGGTTCGAGGATCTTGTACATCCCCAACGCCATCTCCTCCATCGCTTCCAAATGGAACAGCTCTAGCTCCTGCTGGGGATTGCACCAAGGGACGACGATTTTCTTGTGCGTTTTCAGGGCCTTTTCCAATGAATGGCGGGTTCGCACCTCGCTCCGCGCATCGACATAGAACATCACCGTTCCCGCGGCAGCATACTCCGCTTGTTCCATGAACGTCGTGCAAATGGCCAGGCTCAGTTCGTCCTTGTTGGGCTGAGCATTGCGGCGGCGATGGGCCTCCTCGCGGATGGCCTTTTTCAGAGCCTGTGGATCGGTCGCTGCAGGTTCGGACATGGAGGCCTCGAGATGGAATGGGGCGGACGGTTCTGTTACCTTCATTAAAGGAGCGGGCCTGCGGAAGGCAACCGGGAATGTGCTGTCGGGATTCATCATCCAGCGTAAAAAACGGCCAGTCTGCCATCTTGTAAAACCGCTGGGGAAATGTAATGTGAAAGGAAACGGGCGCTCGTCCGCTCGATCGCCAACGCACCCGTAGCTCAACTGGATAGAGCAATGGTCTTCGGAACCATAGGTTGGGGGTTCGAATCCCTCCGGGTGTACTGAACACTTTTGCACCAAGTCGCACCCAAACGCAAATCATCGCAACTACCTGACACAACAGCTAGTTCCGGCGAACCCTCACCGGAGGGCATCTGCTCGTTGCAGCTCAGTTCCGCTTCCTGCTGTGCCGGATTTCGTGCCGCGCGGCAAGCCGGGTTCGCCGTGATGCCGTCAGGACTTACGGCAATCGCACGGGCGAAGTGCTGCTCGTTCACTTGCCGATAGTGGGCATCGGCGATCTTCTCGCTGTGGCCCAGCCATGCGGCGCAGACGTGAGAGGGGAACTCCTCGACTAGTTCCGTGGCCCGAGAAGCCCGCAGGTTGATGAACGGCTTGGACGGCATCGGAACCCCGGCCTTGCGACAGATTCGGCCGAATTGGGTTCTCAGGTTCTGCTCGGCCGATCGGTAGCGAGTAATCACAGAGCGAGAACCCTCGGGGGCCAGCTCGAACAGTTCCTCCAACGCAGCCCGCACTTCGGGGAACAGCGGCACCACACGATACGCTTCCCCGGTCGTGCTGGCCGTCTTCACGCACGGAACCGTCATCGTGTTGCGATCCCAGAGGATATGCCCCCATTCGAGAGCCAGCGCTTCCGAGGGGCACCGCAAGCCGCCGTAGCGAGCTAGAGCAAGGATCGCTCGCCACTCGGCATCCGGGCAGGCATCCAGCAACTTCGCCATGGTGGCCCGGTCGATGAAGCAGTCCCGCGATCGGTCGGGGCGAGTATTGGCCGCCAGACCGTCGAAGGGGTTGTGGGCGATCAGGCGAGCACGAACGGCAGCTCGCAGGAATTGCTTGCCCCAACTCACCCGCTTGCGGATCGTGTTGGCCGCCTTGCCCAGCTTGGGCCAGCGTGAGAAGGCCTCGGCATCGGCCGGGGTAATTCGGTCGATCGGCCGTTCAGGGCCGAAGAACTCACACAACAACCTGGTCGCATGCTCCAACCGGGCCACGGATCGCGGGGCCAGGTCGGTTCGCCCTGCGATGTAGTTCCGGCACCAGGCCTGCAACGTCGGCATCGCTTGGGCCGCTTCGATCAGCCCGACTCGGGCCAGCTTGTTCCGCAGCTCGGCGGCGATGCCGGCCACCCACTGGGCCGTTGCTTGCGGAACTGCCATGCCGGTCAGCTTCGCGGCAAGCAAATGCTCGACGTGAACCCGCACCATTTGGGCCGTCTTCACGTCGCACTTGCCAAGCCGGATTGTCCGTCGCTTGCCCGTGGTGAGACACTCGAACAGGATGCGCTTCCGTCCGCCCGGATCGTTGCCGATTGTTGCCATGGAAGGTTCCTCCGAAGTAACAGGTTGTAGGTCATGAACAGTGTAGTCAGCCGCCATTGCAAGGGGTCCCCTCGGGTCAGTCCGGCAAGCCACGATGATTCAAAAATAGTCGCTTGCTGTCTGGGTCGTCGGGGTTGTTGTAGCCGAACGGGAACAACTCGGGTTCGTCAATGGGGGATGTTTCAACAGTGTCAACACTGTCAACAGTCAACGAAACCTCGTTTTTCCTCGTGTTTAGAGGGGTTTCGTTGACACGACAGCCGGCAGCAGGGGGTTTCGTTGACACGTTGACACGTTGACACAACGCGAACCGCCGCGTTGGTCGGCCGCCCCGGTCGGCCGCACCGGCAGACACCCATTCGCCTAAGCTAGCCTTTACCAGTGCTTCCAGGGCTTGCTCGGCCGCACCCGGACCACGGAGCCAGCGGTAACCCATCTGCACTTCGCGCGCCGTCACAGGGCCGCCTTTGCGTTCGATCCACTCCACCAACCGGCGCTGGTCACGGTCCGCGTCGGATTCGTCCAGCATGGCGTA
>JAANMX010002789.1_pt1 | contig 16611 bp, 6 predicted proteins | sample 7279681 | NCBI WGS metagenome assembly JAANMX01 (sample SAMN14094542, study PRJNA606508) | bioreactor metagenome | isolation source: A lab-scale SPAN reactor treating ammonium-rich wastewater day 351 | place: Ireland: Galway | collected 2018-01-01
GAGGAGTTCCTGTCCGGTCTGGGCTTCCCAGATGCGGGCGGTACCGTCGTCGGAGGCGGTGGCCAACCACCTGCCGTCGGGGCTGAACGCCACGGCCCGTACCCAGCTTGTATGGCCTCGGAGGAGGCGGAGTTCCTGTCCGGTCTGGGCGTCCCAGATGCGGGCGGTCCTGTCGGCGGAGGCGGTGGCCAACCACTTGCCGTCGGGGCTGAACACCACGGCCCGCACAATGTCAGTATGGCCTAAGAACAGCAACGGTGTCAACCGGGCTCGTTTCTTTATCGAGGCCAGGTCCTTTTGCAATTGGGCAAGAGCCGTCGCATTCGAACCGGTGAGATCCTTGTCCAGCGCAGCGAGTTTCTGCTCCAACTCAGCGGCCAACTTGGCGACCCGATCCATGTTGGTCTTGGCTTCGGTCCACTGATCTGGCTTACCGGTTGCTTGCAGCAAGGTATTGAACTGGGCTTTCAAATCGGATAGCGTTCGCAAGGCTTCGGTGAGATTGACAACGGTCTTGTCGTGTTCGGCCTTAAGGTGGGCATAATCTTGCAGTGAGCGATGCAGGCGGTCATGTAGGGCCTCAGCGTCGGTCTTCAGTTGGGCATATTTCTGCATCCAGTCGCCGAGATTGGCCCCGAAGTCCGTGGTGCCGACCAATCGGATGGGGGCGAAGCGGTGAAGGGTGTAGTCAAAGAAAAAGGTGTTATGCGTGAATTCGGCCTTCAGGTCCTTTTCAGCGACGGCCAAGGACCGGTCGTCGACGTGGAGGCCGGACGGCAGCTTTACGTTCCCTTCAAAAGACTTGACCAGCCGGTTAAAGGATTGCTGGAACCGCTCCCGTTGCTGTTGGTCGCGAGTCGCATTGGCCGCGGAAGCGGCGCTGGTGCCGCTTCCCGAAGCACTGGCGCCGAAAAGTGACCAGCCCACCTGGAGGTTGCCGCTGTAATGGCTGGTCTCGCCCCGCTGGGTGGCGGTGAAGTGGTCGATCGCATGACGGAGGGCGTCGGTCCGGCCTGATTCGTCAAGCTGCTGGAGGCGTTTGATTTCGCCAAGGGTAGCGGTGATGGAAACCTGATTCTCCATGAGGAAAGTGATCCGCTTGGCGTCGTCGGCCTGGTCGACCTCCCCCTGGCGTATGAGGCTTTCGACGGCCTTGTTGAGCAGCGGCAACAGGGGCAGGTCGGCGGCGCCGGAGCGGGTGCTGACAGTGAGCCGCAGGGACTGCTGAAGCAGCGAGGTGATCTCATTGCGAGCTTCAGCGGAGCCGATGCTTTGCATGGGAATGATCACGTCGGGTGGCGGCCCGGACGGGTTGACGGCGGAACCGATCCGCTTGCGGAAGTCGGCAACGGCGGCCCGCAGGTATCGGACCTGGGCATCGAACTCGAGCCGTTCAAAGCGGACCTTCATAGGCCCGGTGGCCAGGATGGTGGCGTTTGCCAGGGCCAGCCCGCTGGGTAAGGCCTGGAGTTGCTCGCAGCGACGCACGGCCGCGGTGTCGAGGTCGAACCCCAACACGCCATCGGCTGCTGGCACGGTGTTTGAAAGGGCAATCTCCGGCTCCTCGCCGCGACCACGACCGACGAGGGTGAACCTCACGCCGCCGTCATTGATGAACGGCTTGTCGAACCGGAACGCGGTTTCGCCGAGGCCAAATTGTTGAGCGACGTACTGCTTTAACTGGTCCTGGATGAGTTTTTCCGTGTCCGGTTTGTCGAGCAGGTTGCGGATCACCACGTTAAACTGCACCGGCCGCTTCTCGTCGGCAGGCAAGAGCCGATCACTGGGGGAACAAGGCGATTTTTGGCCGCCGACGATTCGTTCCGTGTGTTCGATCACCCAGACTGGCAACACGAAGATCGTGGAGCGGTCTTTGGCGGGATTTTCCTTGACCGCGTACTGCACCCGAACGACGACGGTGCGTCGGTCAATGGTTATTGTCAATTCGGTTTGTTTGATGGTGGTGGGAATGAGGCTTGTCGTGTCGGCTTCAGCCGGGGGCTCCATGGCACGAAGCGGGCTGCCCGGCCCCGCCGAGAGACCAGGAGAGGCGTACACTGCGAGGAACAATATCAAGAGAATCGACAGCAGTATTCGCATTGGCGAACCCCCGAGATGAGTTTGATAGAATGAGGGAATCTGCCAGTGCACCAAGGCTGCTTCATTTCCAGAGTGCGCACGGTTACGACTCAAGGTATACATCCACGTCCAAGGTGCATGCAACAAATTGATCCCTCAAGTATCAATTGGGTCTCCTTTTAATGTCAAGTAAAATCGGCCATGTGCAGGATGCCTGCGTCGCAGCGCGTAGTGAAGACGGGGCAACCGGGCAAGCGCCGTCGATCAGTGCGATGTCGCATAGAATTGGCACTTGGTTATACATCGAAGAGGAATTCTAAGCTCGATCCGCACAAAGATCATGCCGCTTCTCTCGCAAGAAGGGCACCTGGAGCCGACCTTGGCACGACCTCGCTAAGCAGACTCCTCCGGCTTGGTCTCTTGACAGGCGATCTCTTTTCGTCGAAAATAGCCTAACTGCATGCCGCCGATGTTTCCCGCCTTCCCGCCACCCTGGCAGCGGCATCCTCCCCCAGTTTGAGGCTCACCGACATGCTCAACAAGGTGCTCATTCTCGGTTGGCTTTGCGCTTGCGCCTGGCTCCCTGCCCGCATGGTCGGCGAGGATAAACCAACTGACGAGCGTCAACCGGCGGCCAAACCGACCGATGGAAAGGTCCTTCAGGTCGATGCGGCGACGATTGAAGGGATCACGGTTTATCCACCATCCGCCCAGCTGGACGGGCCGCGTTCGGAGCAGCGGTTCATCGTCTTGGCCAGGTTGAAAAATGGCCAGGAAGCGGACGTGACGGACCAGGTCGCATGGGAAGCATCGTCCGGCGGCGAATTCGCGATGGATGGTCCGATCGCCAGGCCCCGCAAGGACGGCCAGGGCAAGCTGACCGTTCGCCTGGGGCACTGGCAAGCGCAGTCGGATGTCATTATTAAACAGGCCGCGAAAGACCTCCAGGTCGATTTTGCGACGGAAGTGATACCCGCCCTGAACAAGCTGGGTTGCAATCAAGGGGCCTGTCATGGCGCCCAGCACGGCAAAGGCGGCTTTCGCCTGAGCCTGTTTGGCTTCGACCCGCCCTTCGATCATGATCAGATCGTCAAGAGTGCCGAAGGCCGCCGGGTCGTGATGGGGGAGCCTGAGCAGAGCCTGCTGTTGCTGAAGCCGACTTTGCGGATGGAGCATGGCGGCGGCGAACGGATGAAAGGCGGTTCGCCCGGCTACGAACGCTTGCTCCATTGGCTCGAGCAAGGGGCGCCGGGGCCGCGGCCGGATCATGCCAAATTAGTCAGCCTCGATGTGTTTCCCCGGCAGAGGCTCATGCAGCCCGAGGAGCGGCAGCAGATCGTGGTGCAAGCACGCTGGTCGGATGGCCGGCTGGAGGATGTGACTTCCTGGTGCCAATACGACGCCATGAACGAAGCGCTCAGCAGCATCTCAGCGAGCGGTTTGGTGGCATGTCTGGACCGCGGCGAGTCGCACATCATGATTCGCTTCATGGGGCAAGCGGCGGTGTTCACGGTGACTTCGCCATTCCCGCATGGTCCGAGCGAATCCGAACCGGCGGCCGCCCATTTCATCGACCGCCACTTCGAGAGCAAATGGCGGCAACTGGGGCTGTCGCCATCCCCCGTGTGTTCCGATGAAGTCTTTTTGCGCCGCGTCCATCTGGACCTGATCGGCACCTTGCCCGCGCCGGAGGAGATCAAAGCTTTCCTGGCCGATGCCCGGGCCGACAAGCGAACGCACCTCATCGAGCAACTGCTCGACCGCCCGGAATTCATCGACTATTGGGCGCTCAAATGGGGCGACCTGCTTCGCAACAACCGGGCTTATCTCGATCAAAAGGGGATGTGGAGTCTGCATCACTGGGTCCGCGGCGCGATCCGGGATGAGATGCCGATGGATCAGTTCGTGAAGAACATCGTCACGGCCCAAGGGAGCACCTACCGCGAAGGCCCCGCCAATTTCTTCCGCATCGGCACGTCGGCCATGGATTGGGCGGAGACCACGAGCCAGGTCTTTCTTGGCGTCCGCTTGCAATGCGCCAAGTGCCATCATCATCCCTTCGAGAAGTGGAGCCAGGATGATTACTACGGGATGGCGGCGTTTTTCACGCGGGTGGGCAGCAAGAACAGCCAGGAATTCGGCCTCTTTGGCCGCGAGACGGTCATCTTTGTGCGGCCGAATGGCGAGCAGACGCATCCCCGCAAGGGCGGCGTCGTCCGGCCGCATCCGCTCGACGGTCCAGAGATGAATGATGAGCTGGATCGGCGCTTTAAGCTGGCTGAGTGGATCGTGGACAAGAACAATCCGTTTTTCGCCCGCAATATGGTCAACCGCTTCTGGGCCTATTTGCTAGGGCGGGGGATCGTCGAACCCGTCGATGATTTGCGGGCCACGAATCCCCCCATCCATCCGGAGCTGTTGGATGCTTTGGCTCAAGACTGGATCGATCATGGTTATTCCCTCAAGCATTTGCTCAAGACGATCGCCACTTCGAAGGTATATCAGCACAGCAGCGACGCCGCCCCGGGCAATGCCAGCGACGTCGAGAACAAGTATTTCACGCGCTATCCCGTCAAACGGCTGACCGCGGAGCAATTGGCGGACGCCCTCGACGACGCCACGGGGTCCAGGGAAAAATACCCAGGCTTGCCCCTGGGCACCCGCGCCATTCAATTGCCTGATTCGGGGGTGCGTTCCTATTTGCTGGATGTGTTCGGTCGTCCGAAGCGGCAGATCGTTTGCGAGTGCGAACGGACGATGTCTCCTAACATCGCCCAGGCGCTGCATTTGGTGAATGGCGATGTCATCAACGGGAAGATCAGCCGCGCGGGTGGACGTATCGATCTGCGGTTCAAGGAAAAGCAGGAACTGTCCGCCCTGGTGGAGGAGCTTTATCTCGTGACCGTGAGCCGGCCGCCCAAGCCTGAGGAAATGCGGACGGCCCTCGAACTGATGCAAAGCGCGCCCGCGCCGCGCGTGGGCGCCGAGGATTTGCTATGGGCGCTGCTCAACTCCCGGGAGTTCTTGTTTAATCACTAAGTTCGACCGGCATTGTGAAGCACTCGGTGCCAACTTGAACCGTTGCTGACAGTTGAATCGACGAACAGAACCAGAGATCCGCCATCATGACCATCCTGCTCTTTTTCTGCTTGAGTTGGCAATCGGAACCGCCAAAGACCCCTGCGTCAGCTCCCAAGGCAGACCCGACCTATTGGGCGGACATCCAACCGATTTTTCGCAAGCACTGCACGGCGTGCCACAGCGAGAAACATTTGAAATCCTCCGAGGTCTCCGCGGGGATTGCCTTGGACCGTTTCGATTTGATGCGGCAAGGCAAGACGCAGAAAATGTGGCATCCAGGCCATAGCGACAAAAGTCGCTTGCTGGAAGTGTTGCTGGAAACCGATCCCGAACAGCGGATGCCCCGGGATGCCGACCCGTTGTCCGCCGCTGAAATCGACTTGATCAAGCGCTGGCTGGATACCGGGGCCATGGAGGGAACGCCGCCGAAAGAGGTCGCATTGGCGCCTGGCTCAACCGTCAAGCGCCATCGGCCGCGGTTCGACCTCGTTCTGCCCACGCAATTCACGCCGCCTCCCGCTCTGACCGCGGGACAAGCGGCCAAGGGGCGGCTCGAATTGGTTGCCAAAGCCGGTCCGCTCGATCCGATCACGGCTTTGGCCTTTAGCCCCGATGGCCAATGGCTCGCCGTCGGCAGCCATGGACAGGTGGTGTTGTGGGCACTGGACGCGGCTCAACCAAAACAGGTGCTGACTGACTCGCTGGGAGCGGTCAACGATCTCAAATTCAATGCGGATGGTTCGCTCTTGACCGTGGCGGGAGGACAGCCTTCGGTTCGAGGTGAAATACGTTTGTACAACCCGGCCACGGGGCAATTGGTCGGTCATTGGGGCGGTCATCATGACGTCGTCTTCACGGTCGCCTTTCATCCCAAGGAACGCAAGATCGCTTCCGCCAGCTTCGACCGCACGGTGCGCGTTTGGGACATTGACAAACAGGAATGCCTGCTGGAATACACCGGACATAGCGACTCCGTTTATGCCGTGGCCTTCACGCCTGACGGCCAATCCCTGCTGACCGCCAGCAAGGATCGCACCTTGCGCAAAGTTCAGCTCGCCACGGGTAAATCCGAGCTGACCTTCAGCGGCATGTCCGAAGACGTGATGACCGTGGCGGTCAGCCCCGATGGCAAGCAGGTCATCTCCGGCGGATTGGATCGCGGACTTTGTTTTTGGAACGCGGCCACGGCGGAACGCATTCGGCTCGTTACCGGCGCGGGTTCGCTGCTGGAAGTGGCCTATAGTCCTGATGGTCAATGGGTCGGCACGGCGGGAGCCGATAGCCAACTCAGGATTTGGAACGCCCAATCGGGAGCGTTGGTCCGCAGCATGAACGCCGGCAGCCTGGTTTATGCCGTTGCCTTCCACCCTGACGGCAAGCGCATTGCATCGGGCAGTTTCGATGGCCAGGTTCGGCTGTGGGATCGAAATTCGGGGCGATTGCTGTCCCACTTCCTCGCCTGGCGGCAGGATCAGGGCACAGCTTGGCTGGCCTATCTTCCCGAAGGATATTGGCATGGCCAAACCCGCGATCAAGTGCATTACCAAGCCCCAGGGGCAAGCGTTCCGATCGAACAAACCCACGATCTGCTGATGAAAGCGGAATATGTCAAGAAGGCGGTCCAGGGAGAAGCCGTGCCGCCCGCGACCCTCCCCGCTCCACCCAAGCCGCCTGTCGCGCCTTCGCCGACGAAACCAACCACTCCGACCCCCACGAGTCCTGCAGGGAAATCGCCATGAATCGCCGTTGCCATTGGCTGCTCGTTTGCTGGTTGCTGCCCGTCCTGCACCATCCCTTGCAAGGACAGACCTCTTTTCCCATGATCACGCACGCTCACCCCGTGGCCGTGCAGCGGGGACAAGCCGTCGTGGTCGAGGTCGGTGGACAGCAAAATTTCGCGGGGGCTTACAAGGTCATTGTGTCGGGGGAGGGCGTCCAAGCGGAGGTGCTGCCCCCCGAAGTCAAACCCAACACCCCGCCGCCCGCGCGCCTGGCGAGTGTGAAGCTGCGCTTGACCGTTGCTGCCGATGCGCTTCCCGGCGTCCGCGAGTTCAGGATTGCCACCTCCTTGGGGGTTTCCAGCGCGGGCCAAATCCTGATCACGCAGGAGCCGGTGATGCTGGACGCGACCAATCCACGTGAAAATAAACCGATGTCGGTCACCCTGCCATGCGTGGTCTGCGGGAAGTTGGCGATTCCCGAGCAGGTGACGAATTTTGCATTCGAGGCCGAGGCAGGAGAGATGCTCACTTGCGAAGTCTATGCCGCCAGGCTGCAAGACAAGATTCATGATTTGCAGAATCATGCCGATCCCGCCTTGACGTTGTTCGATGAGCAGGGCAAGGAGTTGGCAGGCAATGATGATTATTGCTTTGCCGATCCGAAGTTGAGTTATCTGATCAAGCACAAGGGCAAGTATCGGCTGCAGATAAGGGATGCCAAATTCGAAGGCGATGCCCGCTGGGTTTACGCTCTGCGCATCACGCAGCATCCCGACGCCAGCCACGTCTTTCCCTTGGCTCATTCCTCAGGCATGGAGCAAACGGTGGAACTGATTGGGACGGGCGTCGCGCTGCAAAAGAAAGCCCCTCTGCGGATTCCCGATGCAACGCCGCGCGGCGAGTTCCTCGCCCCCTTGACATGGGATGGCCAACCCCTTATGCCAGTTCCGATTTGGGTCTCCGATCTGCCTGTGCGCACCCCTGCCGAAGCGGAATGGCCGTCGGGCATTCAGTTGGAAATCCCGTGCTGCATCAATGGCCGGCTCACGCAGCCGCGCCAAGCCCATGCCATGCGCTTTGAGGCCAAGGCCGGGCAGATCATCCGCTTCGAAGTCATCGCACGGCGGTTCGGCACCTCCTTTTACTCTGGTTTGGATGGCGCCATCGAAATCCAGGATGAGCAGGGCCGCGTCTTAGTCCGAGTGGATGACCAAACCCCCGGGATCAAGGACCCGCTGCTCCTCTTCAATCCCCCGCGCAATGGAAACTATACCCTGAAGTTGAGCGATCTCCATGGCAAAGCAGGGGATCATTTCATCTATGCCTTGGAAGCGACATACCCCCAACCCGACTTCACTCTTCGTTGCGACAGCGACATCGCCATGATCGGGCCAGGCTGCCGTGTTCCCTGGTACGTTCAGATCACGCGCTTGCATGGCTTCAATGGGCCCGTGGACGTCTCGGTCGAGGGACTGCCCGAGGGCGTGGAGGCGAGTTCATGCACTATCCCTGCCAACATGACGCAGGGATTGATCGTCCTCTCCGCGGCGAAAGATGCCAAACCAGACGCCCATAGGGTCAGGGTCGTGGGCAAGGCCAAAGTGGGGCAGGGAGAGGCACTGCAAGAAATCGCTCGAGAGGCCCGACCCTTGTCGGAAATCTACCTTCCTGGCGGGGGGCGCGGCTTATTCGAAGTTGATCTCCACGTCGTGGGCGTCACGGAAACGTCCGACCTTCTGGAAGTGTCTGTATCCCCTAAGACGATAACGCTTAAACCCGGCGAAGAGATCAAACTCAACGTGAAACTGGCGCGGCATGCACGCGCTAAGGATGCCAACATCACCCTGGACGTCAAGCTGCGCCATTTGGGCCGGGTCTATGCCGACCCCTTGCCGCCGGGCCTGCTGATGATCGATGGGCAGAGTAAAACCCTGCTCGGCAAGTCCGATGAGGGCTATATTATTCTTCGAGCGGCTCCCAACGCGGCGCCCATCAAGGACGTCTCCATTTGCGTGGCGGCCCATGTATCGATTAATTTCGTCGTGAAGGTGGCTCATGCCAGTCCGCCGCTTCAAGTGACCATCGAAGGTAAATAGTTTATTCATGTCCCATTTCGCCGATCGCTTGCTGGATCGATTACAAGCACGCGGCACGCCCCTGTGCGTGGGGTTGGACCCGCGCTACGTTTCGCTGCCGCGGTCGCTGCAAATGCGGCACGGCGACACCCTCGCCGGGCGCGCCATGGCTTACGAGGAGTTTTGCAGCCGGGTCATTGATCTCGTAGCTCCCCTTGTAGCGGTCGTCAAGCCGCAAAGTGCGTTTTTTGAAGCGTTGGGGCCTTGCGGCATGAAGGCCCTCTGGCACGTCATCCACCGAGCCAAGGCCAAAGGGCTGCTCGTGGTCTTGGACGCCAAGCGCAACGACATTGCGAGCACGGCCGAAGCCTATGCGGAAATGGCTTTTATGGTGTATCAGGCCGACGCCTTGACCATCAATCCCTACCTTGGCTCCGACAGCATTGAGCCATTCACACGGATCGGTCGAACGGTTGGCGCGGGCTTGTACGTCTTGGTGCGGACCAGCAATCCCGGGGCAGGGGAATTCCAAGCGTGGCCGGGAGGGGACCACCTGCTGCAGGAAAAGGTCGCCCAAGCCGTGACGTCCTGGACGCGACAGCACCTTGGGCAATCGGGACAGGGGGACGTGGGGGCCGTCGTGGGCGCGACGTCTCCACGGGAGTTGGCTCGATTGCGGCAATTGATGCCGGAGGCGCCGTTGCTGATACCAGGCTATGGTGCTCAAGGGGGGAAGGCCGCGGACCTTCAAGCGGCCTTCGATGGGCAAGGCCGCGGCGCGATCGTCAATAGCTCCCGCGGCATCCTTTTTCCTTATGAGCCTGACGAACGCAATTGGGAAGACGCTATTATGGAAGCCGCGCAGAGGGCCATTCGCGAATTGCCCGCCGTCCAATAATCGCAGAGGCTGCCGCCGCCGCTAATCCACATCCCAAGGCTGCCGCTCACGATCCGCCGTATGCTTTTGGCTCCAATCGCTGATCAGTTGAACGACATGGTAGATGAAGTAACCCGCCACGCCTACCGCCGCTGCGTAACCGATGGTCTGGCCGATCGAGCCAACTGGCCCGCACCCATTCGGCCCTCAGGCCGCATAGGCAGCCGTGGGCCACGTGGAGACAATGGGCAGCGACAACAGGGTCAAGATTTTCCACCGCATCGGCGTTTCCTCAATCGATCTAAATGTCAGGCAACTTAAAGTTCCATCCTCTATTCATTCGGCCAGATGTTGAGCGTCATTTAAGTTAAACCATCGAGGCATCAGGCGAAATAAAAAAAACCGGAGGCGTTCCCTCCGGTGGATGGTGAATCGTTCATTGAGACAAAGCGGGCAATGGCCATTAACTGCATCCGCTCGTGGAGCCGCAGGTGTCGCACTTCAAACATGCACCATTGCGGACCATGGTGAGTTGCCCGCATTCGCCACAAGGATCGCCTTCGTAGCCCTTGAGCCGCGCCATGCGGACTTGATCGGAGCGGGCGTTGGCCAGGTTGCGCCGTGTTTTGGCATGGCCCCCGTTGCCATTCCCATGATTGGGCTTGGTGGTCGCGGCCGCGCTGGGCATGGTGCTCGGCGTCTTGGCTGGAGCGGTCGACGAAGCGGCAGGGGGAGGCGTGTCTACGATCTTGGCCGCGGCTCTCAAGGCATCCGCCACGGAGTCGATGTGTTCCGTGCGCGGCCGGAGCGTGGATTTGAACTTGGACTTATTGCGCGCCTCTTCATCCAAATCCACGACGCGCTCGGAGACCACTTCCTCGTCGAGATATTCAGGTTCCGCCGCGGGCTTGGCAGGCTTGGCGGCGTGCTTGCGCGGTTTGCTTTCCGCCGTTTCACCGTCCGGTTCGCCCTCGCGTTGGCCTTCGGTGAATCCCTCGCCGATCGTGTCGGGGCGGAGATCTTCCTCATCGACTTGGGCCAGGTCATAACGTCCCAGGTAGGTGATGGCCAACTCGCGGAAGATGTAGTCGATGATCGACGTCGTCAACTTGATGTGGCTGTTTCCTTGCACCATGCCGTTAGGCTCGAAGCGGGTGAAGAGGAAGGCGTCGCAGAATTCCTCCAGGGGAACGCCGTGCTGGAGGCCAATGCTGACCGCTATGGCGAAACTATGCATGAGCGCCTGGAAGGCGGCCCCTTCCTTGTGCATGTCGATGAAGATTTCACCCAGCGAGCCGTCTTCATATTCACCCGTGTGAATGTACAGCTTGTGGTTGCCGATGCGGGCTTTTTGGATGTATCCCGCGCGGCGATGCGGCAAACGGCGCCGCCGAGCGATGTAGCGGTGCACGATGCGCTCGATGACTTTGATTTGCGTTTGCGGGTGGCTCGTGCCTTCCTGCAATTCTTCGGCTTCGATTTCCAAATCGGGCGCGTCGGCCATGCTGTTGAGAGGCTGGCTGAGCTTGGAGCCGTCGCGGTAGAGGGCGTTGGCCTTGAGGCCCAGTTGCCAGCTCATCAGATAACACCGCTTCACGTCGTCGATCGCGGCGTCGTGGGGCATGTTGATGGTCTTGGAAATGGCGCCGCTCGTGAACGGCTGCACGGCGGCCATCATGCGGATATGAGCTTCGGGCGCGATGAAGCGTTTGCCGATCTTGCCGCAGCGGTTGGCGCAGTCGAAGATCGGATAATGTTCCTGCTTCAAATGCGGCGCGCCTTCGAGGGTCATGGTGCCGCAAACGTAATCGTTGGCCTGATCGATTTCCTCGCGGGTGAATCCCAAGGCCGCCAGCACGTCGAAATTCGGCTGGTTGAGTTGTTCATCGCTCAAGCCGATCTTGGACTTGAGGAAGTCTTCTCCCAGGGTCCAACGATTGAAAGCGAAGCGCAATTCGAACACCGTGGGCAGCATCGCCTCGATGCGGGCAATCAACTCATCGCCAAATCCCTTGGCCTTGAGGCTCGCACGGTGGATGTGGGGGCAGCCTTCGAGCGAACCCGTGCCTCGGCAATAGCGAATCATTTCCGCGATCTGGGCGTCCGTGTACTTGAGCTTGCGCAGGGCCGGCGGGATCGAAGCGTTGATGATCTTGAAATACCCGCCGCCGGCCAGTTTCTTGAACTTGACCAGGGCAAAGTCGGGTTCCACGCCGGTGGTGTCGCAATCCATGACCAGGCCGATCGTTCCGGTCGGCGCGATCACGGTGACCTGGGCGTTGCGGAAGCCATGCCGTTCGCCCCATTCCAGCATGCGGTCCGCTTCCTGGCGCGCCGCCGTGAGCAGATCGAGGGGGCTGTTGCCCGCGTCGATGGCGACGGGCAGGATGTTTAAGTTTTCGTAATCGGAAGCCCGGAGACCCGCGGGAGCGTTGGGATCGCCGGCGTATGCCGCCCGGCGATGATTGCGGATCACGCGCAGCATGGCCTCGCGGTTGGCATGGTAGCGGGGAAACGGCCCCAGCTCCGAAGCCATCTCCGCCGAGGCGGCGTACGACCCGCAATGCATGATGGCCGTGATGGCCCCGGCGATGGCGCGAGCAACCGGCGAATCGTAGGGAATGCCTTGCACCATGAGCAGCGTGCCCAGGTTGGCGTAACCTAATCCCAGCGTGCGGTAATCGTAGGACTTGCGGGCGACGGACTTGCTCGGAAATTGCGCCATATACACGGAGATTTCCAAGACGATGGTCCAAAGCCGGACCGCGTGTTGGAACGACTCGATGTTGAATCTGCCTTCCTGGAAGAAGCGCATCAGGTTCAAGGACGCCAGATTGCAAGCCGTGTCGTCCAGGAACATGTACTCGCTGCAAGGATTGCTGGCATTGATGCGGCCATCCACGGGGCAGGTATGCCACTCATTGATGGTGCTGTCGAATTGCACGCCAGGATCGGCGCAGGACCACGCGGCAAAGGCAATTTGATCCCACAGATCGCGGGCCTTGAGCGTCTTGCAGGGCTTGGGGGCGCGGCCTTCGCGGCGGGCTTTGTCAATTTCGGTGCGCCAATAAAGCTGCCAAGCGCGATCTTCCAGGACGGCCTTCATGAAGTCGTTGGTGATGCGGACGGAATTGTTGCTGTTTTGCCCGGAAACCGTTTGATAGGCCTCCGAATTCCAATCCGTGTCATATTCCACGAAGCTGATGTGATGCACGCCTTGCTTGGCCAGTTGAATGGCCCGCTCGATGTAGTTTACCGGCACTTGGGCCTTGCGCGCCGCCGCGACCGCTTTGCGCAAGGTTGGGTTTTTGCTGGGATCAAAGCGATCCTGCGCGGCCGCTTTGGCCGTCGCTACGCTGGTGGTCGAGGCCGCCGCCGGGGTCGGGGCCGCGGGGATGGCGGCGTTGCATGCCTGGATGACTTCATTCAAGTGATGATGGCACGCCTTCGACCCAGAAACCAAGGCCGCGACCTTCTGCTCCTCGATCACTTTCCAATTAATGAACTCTTCGATGTCGGGATGGTCCAGGTCCAGCACCACCATCTTGGCGGCGCGGCGCGTGGTGCCGCCGCTTTTGATCGCCCCGGCGGCCCGATCGCCGATGCGCAGGAAACTCATCAAGCCGCTCGATTTGCCGCCGCCGGAAAGTGGCTCCCCCGCTCCTCTCAAGGAAGAGAAGTTCGTCCCGGTTCCCGAGCCGTACTTGAAGATGCGGGCTTCCCGCGTCCAAAGGTCCATGATGCCGCCGTCGTTCACCAGGTCATCGGTGATGCTTTGGATGAAGCAGGCATGGGGCGCGGGATGCTCGTAGGCCGACGAGGAGCGCGTCATTTCGCCAGTCTTGGGATCGACGAAATAATGGCCTTGCGGGGGGCCTTCAATGCCGTAGGCCCAATGGATGCCGGTATTGAACCATTGCGGGCTATTGGGGGCCGCCATTTGATTGGCCAGCATGAAACAGATTTCATCATGAAAGGTCAGGGCATCTTCTTCGGTGTTGAAGTAGCCGCCTTTCCAACCCCAATAGGTCCAGCAACCGGCGAGTCGCTTGAAGACCTGTCGGGCGTCCGTTTCTTGGCCGAGGTGTTTCGGTGGCTGGGATTCCGCAGCGGATCTGGCCGCATCGGACCGATCCAGGCCGGGGAAAAGGCCGCTCGATGTTTCCGCCTTGGGGATGGATCGTTGCAGCCAAGCGGGCATACCCACTTCGGGGACCCGTTCGGTTTGGCTTGGAACGCCCGCCTTGCGGAAGTATTTTTGCGCCAGAATATCCACGGCCACCTGGGACCAGGATTCGGGGACTTGGATGTCCTTCATCTCGAAAACGGTGGAACCGTCCGGATGGGTGATTTTGCTTGTGCGCGCAGCAAACTTGATCCCTGTGAAGGGGTCTTGGCCAGCGACCGTGAAACGACGTGTGATACGCATATCAGTTCCTCTGCTCCCTTAGAGTGAAACTGATGAAAAGAAAGAAGCTTCGTGCTCGGACTGCCTGGGGTGGACAGCCCAACATCCGTTGCTTCTGAGACATCCATGCTCCGATGTGATGTCTCCTACCCACTCATCCCTGAACATTGGTACAAATCCATTCTAGCCGAGTCATTGGCTACGGAAAAGGTAAAGTCACTTTATATGCAGTTGAGGTTCGCCCTGTCGACGTCAATTTCGGAATCATGGATTTTCACGCTCATCGTGACGAATTTTTTTCCTTGACAGGTCTGCACCATGCCAAGCGAAGCTGCCAAAATTGGCCCGTTTCGTGAAACGATGCCAACGAGGCCAAGATCATTTTTTTATCCTTTTTTATTCCCGGCTGCATAAAAATAGGGGGACCCGCCTCCAACTTGAAGGGAGTTTGCTGCCATGCGCGCTGTTCCAATATTGCTTGCCTTGTTAGCGATCTGCCTCGGTTCAGGTCGTGAAGACTGGAAGCCTGCTTCCAGCCCGCTCATGACGCGCTGGGGCAAGCAAATTCGGCCGGAAAATGCCTGGCAATCCTATCCCCGACCACAGTTGGTTCGGGCCGATTGGCAGTGTTTAAACGGCCTATGGCAATATGCGATCACGCCACGCGGCGCTGCTGTCCCCAATCCATGGACAGGCTCGATTTTAGTTCCTTTTGCTATCGAATCCGCTCTCTCCGGCGTCGGGCAGACGGTGAGCGACCAACAATGGCTCTGGTATCGCAGGGAGTTTCCATGGGAACAAGCCTGGCAGGATCGCCGCCTCGTGCTGCATTTCGACGCCGTGGACTGGGAGTCGGAAGTCTTCATCAACGGCCGATCGATGGGCATTCATCGAGGCGGCTCCAATCCCTTTGCCTATGACATCACGCCTTTTGTGAAAAAGGAAAGTCCCAACGAGTTGGTGGTGCGCGTGTGGGATCCCACGGACTTGGGCCCCCAGCCTCGGGGCAAGCAAGTTCGCAAGCCGGAAGGCATCTGGTACACTCCCGTGACCGGCATTTGGCAATCGGTTTGGCTTGAACCGGTCCATGAAACGCACCTCCAGAGCTTTCGGCCCGTTTGCGACATCGACGCTGGCACCGTGCTGCTCCATCCCAAGATCGTTCAGGCCCAAGCCGGCGACCAAATCCGCATCGAACTGTTCGACGGTGATCAACGCCTTTTGCACAAGGAATTCAACGCCGATGCCCCCGTCGCGTTGACGCTGACGCAGCCGAAGCTGTGGTCGCCGAGCCAGCCCTTCCTGTATCGATTCAAAGCCACCTTGCTCCGCCAGGGGCGACCGTTGGATGAAACACGCAGCTATTTCGCCATGCGGCAGATCAGCGTCGGCAAGGATGCCGCGGGACATCTACGCCTGCTGCTGAATCATCAGCCGTTGTTTCAGTACGGTCCATTGGATCAAGGTTGGTGGCCTGATGGCCTGCTCACGCCGCCCTCGGAGGAAGCCCTGCTTTACGATCTGCAGGTGCTCAAGAAGATGGGCATGAACATGCTCCGCAAGCACATCAAGGTGGAGCCTTCGCTTCTGTATTATCATTGCGACCGCCTGGGCTTGCTGGTCTGGCAGGACATGCCCAGTGCGATGCAGGCCGGCCGATCCCATTTCGTGGGGCCGCGTGCCGAACGCGACGCCGTCTTCACCCAGGAGGAGAAAAAGCAATTCCGCTACGAACTGGAAGCGATGATCGACCATCTGGCCTTTTTCTCCTGCATCGTCGTATGGGTGCCGTTCAACGAAGGGTGGGGGCAGCACGACACCAATGATGTCCTTCGCTGGGTGAAGCAAAAAGACCCAACCCGCTTGGTCAACGGTCCCAGCGGCTGGACCGACCGCGGCTTCGGCGACATGAAAGACATGCACAGTTATCCAGGACCTGGCATGTTTCCATCCATGCCCGACCGCGTCTCCGTGCTGGGCGAGTTTGGCGGCCTGGGCTTGCCGATGAAAGGCCATTTGTGGAAGGAATCGAACAACTGGGGTTATCGCACCTATAAGAATGACGTTGAGTTGCGGGACAACTATCACCTTTTGATCAAGAAGTTGCGGCCCCTCATCGCCAAGGGGCTGGCCGCCGCGGTTTACACGCAGACCACTGACGTGGAAATCGAAGTCAACGGACTCATGACCTATGACCGCGAAGTCATCAAAATCGATCCGGAGGAAGTCGCCCGATGGCACGCGACGCTCTGGCAACCCATGCCCGAGGTCAAGGATGTCCTGGCCACTTCCGAAGTCCATCCACAAACCTGGTCAATCACCTTCGATCGGCCCGCGGACGATTGGTTCAAGCCGGATTTTGACGACGCC
>JAANMX010002797.1_pt1 | contig 16571 bp, 14 predicted proteins | sample 7279681 | NCBI WGS metagenome assembly JAANMX01 (sample SAMN14094542, study PRJNA606508) | bioreactor metagenome | isolation source: A lab-scale SPAN reactor treating ammonium-rich wastewater day 351 | place: Ireland: Galway | collected 2018-01-01
TAAATTACGGGTTCATGTGGGAATGCTGTTTCAGGGTGCAGCATTGTGTGACTCATTAACCGTAGTTGAAAAGATTGCCTATCCGCTACGGGAACACCTTAGTCTTTCAGAAGTAGAAATAAGGTCACGCGTTTCAGAAAAATTACAACTGGTAGGCCTTAAAGGCATTGAGGCAAAAATGCCGGATGAATTGAGCGGAGGCATGAAAAAGAGGGTAGGCCTGGCAAGGGCTATCGCCACTGACCCGGATATTATTTTATATGATGAGCCCACTACAGGTTTAGACCCCATTAATGCGCAGCGCATTAATGATCTCATTATGGAATTACAGAAAAAACTTGGCATTACCACTATCGTTGTAACCCATGATCTCCATTGTGTGAAAACGATATCAGACCGCATCGCAATGCTTCATGAGGGAAAAATCATTTTTGTTGGAACATGGCAGGAAATAACATCCTGCCCATTAAATGAAGTAAAGGACTTTATCAGCGGCAATATCTGTTTGTAAAAGTGTTACAAAAGGAGAAAGTATGCGTAAAGAACACGTTGCAGAATTACGGGCGGGAATTTTTACTATTATTACGTTGATATGTCTTAGCATAGCGCTGTTTATTCTTGGTTCACAAAAAGGATATTTCAGACCCCATGTTACACTGAAGGCACGGTTCCTCCATGTCTATGGACTGCAAAAGGGCGTTCCGGTGCGTTTTATGGGGGTAACGGTAGGCCAGGTTAGAAACATCATACTCCCGGAGGAGTCGCCATGCAATGAGATTGAAGTAGTGATGCAAGTAGATAAAGCCGTCCAGAAAAATATCCTGACAGATTCCGTTGCCACCATAAAATGGCTCAGTTATGTTACAGGTGATTCATACGTGGAAATCTCTTCGAAAGACTGTACCGGACATATTATAAAGGATGGAGATACCATTAAGGGCGCTGAACCAATGGACTATACCTCCGCCATTGAAAATGGAACCATTGCTATAAAATCTATCGCTCGGTTCTTTAACAAACTGGATGAAGGAAAATTCGCGGAAACCTTAATCAGCGTATCGCTGTCGTTGAATGAAAGCATTACCCAATTCAGGGAGAGTACAGGGCTTTTAAATGCATTAATTTATGACGTACGTGGAAGGCTCCTCATGGATAATTTAATTACCGCCTCTGACTCGTTTAATGAAATTATTGCAAAAGTAGCGGAGGGCGAGGGCACACTTGGGGCATTAATTGCAGACCCGGAATTGTACGACAATATGAAAAGTCTTTTGGGAGGTGCAGAAAGAAGCCGTATCCTGCGAAATGTCATCCGGAAGAGTATTGAAAAGGGGAAAACAAATACCACTCAATAACAATTTTTGATGTACGATTTTTAAATCGTACATCTAATGCCGTAAATGTTCATGCTGGAAATAAAAATACAGAATACGAAACAAATCCGAATAATAAAACATAAAATTCAAAACAAATCTAAAACACACTTATCTGCGTGCGATCAAGCACAGGCAGGCAACAACGACACCCTACTTGCGTTTCCGATGATACCATTCGGTATGTTCATGCTGCTTCAGATATGCTCCCTTGGCGCCCAACTGCGGCAGCCGATTAATCATATCCAGCACAAGGTGAAATCTTTCGAGATCATTTAAAACAATCATGTCCATGCATGTTTTTATTGTTGGTACGGTGGTACGTCAACCGATGCACCAGCCAGGGTAGCCGTTTCTCAAGGAACTTTAAATGATCGGGGTACTCTGAATCCACCAGCAGTGGGATCTGGTGGGATCGAAAGGTGCCCTCAATTTGAAGTCCATCGACGACTTTAGGGCCAGTCCAGCCTTTGGGTGAATTGAGGACGATCATTGGCCATCGTGGACGAGTAGTGTCGTTCTTCTTCCGTGCATTATCTTGGATTTGCCGAATACTTTCGATGACCTGTTCCAAAGTACTGGCCATGAGTTGGTGCATCTTGTCCGGGTCGTCACCTTCCACGAAATACGGCGTGTAACCGTAGCCGCGAAAGAGCGCTTCCAATTCTTCATGCGGAATGCGCGCGAGCACGGTCGGGCCGGCAATCTTGTAGCCGTTCAAATGCAGGAAGGGCAGCACCGCGCCGTCATGCACCGGATTGAGAAACTTGTTCGAGTGCCAGCTTGTTGCGAGCGGGCCGGTCTCCGCTTCGCCATCGCCGACGACGCACGCGACGAGCAGATCAGGATTGTCGAAGGCCGCGCCGAAAGCGTGCGACAACGAATAACCTAGTTCACCGCCCTCGTGAATCGAACCCGGCGTCTCCGGCGCAACATGGCTCGGAATGCCGCCGGGGAAGGAGAACTGTTTGAACAACCGCTGCATCCCGCCCGCGTCTTGCGCGATGTTGGGATAGACTTCGCTGTAGGTGCCTTCGAGATAAGCATTCGCCACAAGGCCAGGTCCGCCATGGCCCGGCCCGGTGATGTAGATGGCGTTCAGGTCGTGTTCCTTGATGACGCGGTTCAGATGGGCGTAGATGAAGTTCAATCCCGGCGTCGTGCCCCAGTGGCCGAGCAGGCGCGGCTTGATGTGCGCCAGCTTCAGCGGTCGCTTCAACAGCGGATTGTCGTAGAGATAAATCTGGCCGACCGAGAGGTAGTTTGCCGCGCGCCAATAGGCGTCAATCCTGCGGAGCAGTTCCGGCGTGAGGGTATTGGTCTTCATGGTCGCTTGGTGCGGGTTCGGTGCGGCAGTCATTCCTTGTGCGGATGAGCGGTCGCAGGAGTTGCGGCGGTTTCGGGAAAGTGGCCATGTGTCGCGCGCGCCGTCGCAACGTGGATACCTTCGACATAGTGGGTGTATTCCACGTAAGCCTTCACGAACTCGCGCCCGGCCTGGACGTTGTTCTTGTCGAATTTCTTTTTGGCCAGGGCTTCCTGGAAATGCTCACGGATGCCGTGCTCGGTTTTTTCGGAAAGCAGTTTCAGCACGGGTTTGACATCACCGGTTGCCAGCGCCTTGTCACTCGCCGGGATGGCCGGGCCGAAGTCGGTGCCCGCAGGTTTGAGGCCGGTGTAAGGCGCGCCTTCACCGGCGCGATGAACACGCACGAGCGTTTCGAAGAAATACATGTCGGCCAGTTCGCGCGCTTCGGCATTGAGCTGGCGCACTGCCAGAGTCTTCTCAAAGGCGTGCTTGATGGCGCTTTCATCGTCCGGCTGCACCCAGATGAGGATGAGGTTGACGTTGCTTTCTGTCAGCGCCCCTCGCGCGGCGTTGACGACCGGGCCATCCAGACTGTCGCAATGGGCTTGGGCGATTTGAGTGGTGGCGAATGCTGCCGCAAGCAGAGCCAGGACAGTCACGGAGACTTTCAGGTTCTTGTTATTCATAGTGTGATTATTTTGTGAATCGGTGGTTTCAGGTTTTGGAACGAATCATCGTGAGAATCATTTTGAACCGCGCGAGCGCCTTGAGCGCGTGCGGTTGATCGGCGGGCATGAGAATCATCTCGCCGCAATGCAAGCGATTCGGGTTGCCAGCGATGCTGATTTCTGCCTCGCCTTCGAGCACTTGCACAAGCGCATCGAACGGGGCCGTGTGCTCGCTCAGGCCCTGGCCTTCGTCGAAGGCGAAGATCGTCACGCTGCCGGTGGGCTTTTTTACGACTTCGCGGCTGACGACCGCGCCGTCCTGGTAGTTGACGAGTTCAAGGACTTTGGCGACTTGAGCGCCGGGGAGTCCTTTGGGTTTGGCTGGGGGTTGTGGTTTCCTCATTCTCTTTTTCATTGGTTCAGCGGTGTGACAACCTGCAATCCAGTCGGGCGTGGATCTTCCTACTTGGATTTGTCCCGAGTCATTTTCTGGAGATCAATTTTCTCCTGACCGGTGGACTTCTCTGTTTGGTCCTGGAGGATCAACAACTCCTTGGTTTTGGCCGGGAGTTGCTCAAGCGTTTTCAAATCCTCGCCGAGGTCTTTTTCGCCATTCTGCGGTTTTGGTTTCATGGTGGGTTCTGGTTACGGTCATTCTGCAGAGCGACGGCTTTGGTCGCTGCCACCGTTTGCCGCCTCCTGCATGATTTTAACAATCGTATCTTCCACCTCCTGCGCCACGCCTGTCAGTTGCGGCGTGTGGAACAGCGCCAGCAGAGTGGTTGGTTTCAAAGTGGCCAGAATGGTTTTGCCGCCCTCCTCGTAGATGGAGATTCGGCATGGCAGCGCGGTGGAGACGCTCATGTTTTCATCGAGCACCTTCTTTGCTTGTTGCGGCTGACAGACCTCGAAGATCAGACATTCGCGCGCGAACTCCACACCCTTCTTCGCCATGGTCTCTTTCAGGTTGTAAACCTGCATGACGCCAAAGTGATTGGCCAGGATGGCCGTCTGCAAAGCAGACGCAACCTCACCAACCCTTTTGACCGTGGATAATTTGACCAGCATACGCATTTTTGTTCGGTGTTGGCTGTCCGGTTGACAGCGGATTTGAGAAAGCGGTTGCTCCGCGATCGGCACGGGTGCCGCACTCATATTGCGTCAACGGGGGCGGCTTCGCCATGGGGTGAAACCCCACCGCGGATTTTGTCCGTAGCTGCGCCCCCCCGGTCAGGCGGCCTGCTTGAGCGCGGCGCTCTTGGACGCGATCACCGCCAGCAATGCGTTCCAGGATTTCACAAACGATTGTGCGCCCTCGTCCTGAAGGCGGGCGGCCAGGCTGTCCACGTTCACGCCGGCCCGGGCGGACTGCTCCAAAACCTGTTCACAATCGCCGCCGTCCGCGGGCATGATCGGGCCGATTTCGCCGTGGTCGGCGAGGGCGTTCAACGTCGCCTCGGGGATCGTGTTCACCGTGAACGGGGCGGCCAGCGCCTGGATGTAGAGGGTGTCAGACGCCTTGGGGTCCTTGGTGCCGGTGCTGGCCCATAGCAGCCGTTGCGGTCGGGCGCCGGCGTTGTACGCGCGCTGCCAGCGCGGGTTGCTCAGCAGGTCGAGGTACGCCTTATAAATGCGGCCGGCCATGGCGATGCCGAGCCGGTTGTTCAATGGCTCCGGAACCCTGCCCGCCACGGCGACGTCCCAACGGCTGATGAACACCGAGGCCACGGAGCCAATCTGGGGATTGAGTCCGGCTGTGATGCGCCGTTCAACGCCGCGGAGGTATGCCTCGGCGGCCGCAACGTAGTGCTCGCACGAAAACAGGAGGGTCACGTTGACCGCCACACCCGCAAAGACCGCCTCCTCGATGGCCGGCAAACCCTCTTTGGTGCCCGGGATTTTGATGAACAAGTTGGGTCGTCCCGCCCGCGCGGAAAGGTCCTTGGCGGCAGCGAGGGTGCGGGCCGTGTCGTGCGCCAGCAGTGGCGACACCTCCAGCGATGCCCATCCGTCCACGCCGTTCGTGCGGTCATGCACGGGCCGGAACAGGTCCGCGGCCCGGGTGAGATCGTCCAGTGCCAAATCGAAGAAGAGACTCTCGCCGGATTCTCCCTTCGCCAGTTCCTCGCGGATCGCAGCGTCGTAGTCGCCACTGTTCTTGAGGGCGTGCTCAAAGATCGTCGGATTCGAGGTCAGCCCGGTCACCGACAGTTCGTCAATGTAGCGTTGGAGCGTGCCGCGGTTCAGCAGGTCGCGCGTGATGTTGTCGAGCCAGAGGCTCTGGCCCAGATTGTGAAGCAGTTGGGTGGCTTTCATATAGTTCAGTCGGCCATGGCCGCCGGACAGAAATGCAATACCGAGCGCGCAATCATCAGTTCTTCGTCCGTGCGAATGACGCGAACTTTGACGCGACCGGCGTCCGGAGAAATCAGCGACGCGTTCTTTGTGTTGCGGCCTTGGTCCAATTCGATGCCGAGGAAGCCCAGCCCCTCACAGATGCGCGCGCGGACGGCGGGCGCATTTTCGCCGATGCCTCCCGCAAAGATGAACGTGTCCAATCCACCCAGCGCCGCGGCGAAGGAGCCGATGCATTTTTTCACCTGGTAACAGAACAACGCGACGGCCTCGGCCGCCCGCGTGTCCTGGTCTTCGCGCTTCAGCAGGTCCCGCATGTCGGAACTGGTTTCCGACACACCGAGCAAACCCGACTGGAAATTGACCATCTCGTTGAACTGTTTCGCGTCCATCCGTTCCGTCTGGGCGAGATACCCGACCAGTCCGGGGTCGAGATCGCCGGCGCGCGTCCCCATCGGCACTCCGGCGGTTGGGGTGAAGCCCATGCTCGTGTCCACCGGCTTTCCCTCGCGCACGGCGGCCAGGCTCGCGCCATTGCCGAGATGGGCGAGAACGATTCTTCCACGTGCGGCGTGTGGCCCGGCGACTCGTTCCAATTCTTCCATGAGAGAGGCGTAAGACAATCCGTGAAAACCGTAGCGTCGAACTCCCTTCGCTTCGTAACGTCGCGGAATCGGCAACAACTGCGCCACGCGCGGCAGATCGCGATGGAACGCGGTGTCGAAGCAGGCGATTTGCGGCAGTTTCGGAAACCGCCGGTGAAACGCCTCGGTGAGCAGGATTGCCGCCGGCAGATGCTGGGGATCGAACGGCGTGAGCCCATGCAGCGCCGCAACCAATTCCGGCGTGATGCGCTGCGGCTCGCTATAACGGGGCCCGCCATGCACCACGCGATGGCCGACTGCGGTCAACTCCCCGCGCTCAATTCGCTCCGCCAGCCATTCCATCAGCAGGCCGACCGCCGCCGAGTGATCCGGCGCTTTCACTGGCCGCGAGACACTCTCTCGGGGGTTGACGCCCTTCACTGTGAACGTGGCGTCCGGCAGTCCGATGCGATCGAGCCGACCCTCCAGAACTCGCCGCAGCGATCCACCCGCCTCGAACAGTGCGAACTTGATGCTCGCCGACCCGCCGTTGATCGTCAGGATTGAGTGCATTGGCTCAGGTGTCAGATTCGGGCATCCGGATTCAGCGCCAACGCTTTTCTGGCGGCTTGGCACATTTGATCATCCGGGGGCAGCCACGCGTGTGCGATTCAGGACTTTCACATCATGGTGTGAGCATGAGTCGCGCAAGCTTCCAGGTAGAGCAGCAAGACATTCATGCGTCCGCCTGATTGCGATTGCGGCGGATCAACTCCGCCCCGTCGGCCGCTTCTGCGCGCGAACCGCTGGCAGGTGGCCGTAGCCGACCAGCTTCTGACGCTGTTCATCCCAGAGACGGAAGGTAAGGGCCTTGAGGCTGGAGAGCAGCGTGACCGGCTTCACGGTTTGAAAGAGCGGCACCGCTTTGTGGCACTTCTCCAGGTTGTAGTTGGGGATGCCCGGCCGCAGGTGATGGATGTGATGAAACCCGATGCTGCCGGTGAACCATTGCAGGATCTTGGGCAACTTGTAGAAGGAACTGCCCTTCAGTGCGGCGGTCGTGTAATCCCAATTCTCTCCGCGCTCCCAGTAAACCCCCTCAAACTGGTGCTGCACATAGAAGAGCCAGACCCCGGCGGAGCCGGCCACGATCAGGACGGTCAACTGGATCACCAGGCAGGCTTTCCAGCCAAGCAGCCAGGTCAGCCCGCCGACCATCAGCAGGATCGCCAGATTGGTCCAATACACGGACAACCGCTCGCGCAACGCCGCCTTGCTCGAGGGGATTCGCTGCAGGAGCAAAAACAAGAACAGCGGCGCCAGCACGAAAAGCACGACCGGATTGCGCGCCAGCCGGTAGGCGAACCGTTTCCAGCGCGACGCCTCGAGATACTCCTGCACCGTCAGCGTCCAAACGTCACCGGTGCCGCGCCGGTCCAGGTCGCCCGCGCTGGCGTGGTGCAAGGCATGTTCCCAGCGCCAGTGATGGTAGGGGGTGAAGGTCAGCACGCCGCAGACAAAGCCGAGCGCCTCGTTGGCTTTCCGCGACCGGAAAAACGAACCATGGCCGCAGTCGTGAAAAATGATGAACACACGCACGAGAAATCCCGCGGCCAGGATTGCCAGCGGCAACGTGAGCCAATAAGACCCCGACAGGCTGAGATACATCAGATACCAAAGCGCCGCGTACGGAATGAGGGTGTTCACCACCTGCCAGGCGCTGCGCCCGAGGGTCGGCGTTTGGTATGGGGCGACGAGTTCCTTCCACGCCAGCGTATCGGGCTGGGATTCTCCGCGAGTCTCACAAGAATTTCTGTCCATGATTCAGGCGCTCCTTTCTGACGAATCCCCAAAAGCGGGGATACTCCTTCCTCGTTCCCGACCCGCAGGCCTGTCCTCACGGCCTTGCGGTGACGCGGCGTCCGGAACGACCCGACGATCCGGCTCGTCCAGTCCGGCATCCAGCATCCGGGCGGGGAGTTCGGGCTTCCGGGTCAAAGTCCGGCGGCGAAATGGACTGCAAAGTAATTTGATAATGTCGGACGTCTTCATGTGGCGGCCGAAGGCGCGCAGGAGTTTCCAGGTTCGGATCGGACGCTTGATAATGCGGTGGAGGAAAAGCAGACCGTAACCTTTCGCCCGAAGCCGATTCACCACCGCACTGGGCACGGTGGTGGGGTCAATATCCGAGCACTTGAACCACTTGTGCCAGTCCCGCTCGTCATCAATGATCCCACGCGCCACGTACTCCTGCCACAACGGGGTGCCGCGATACGCGCACAAGCGATTGAAGCCAAACGTGTCCAACTCCAGACGCGCCGCGAAGCGGAAGCTCTCCAGGATGTCCGCTTCGGTTTCATCAGGCGAACCGACGACGAAGAAGCCGTGGACCCTGGCGATTCCATGCCGCTTTGCTTCGCGGATTGCGTGCTCCACCTGCGCGGGGGTTTGCTTCTTGTTGAGCCGGCGCAGCACTTTTTCCGTGCCTGCCTCCACACCAAAGGCCAGGAAATTGCAGCCGGCTTGGCGCATGACCGGCAGTTGCTCGATGCCGACCGAATCCACGCGGCCTTCGCAACCCCAGTGAAATTTCAGATGGCGATAAATGATGCCGCGACAAATCGCGTCAATGCGCTTCCGGTTGATGAGGAAGTGATCATCGGTGAGGTAAATGGAGCGATAGCCCAAATCGTTCAGTTGCTGCAACTCTCCCAGGACATGTTCCGGCGAACGGCTGCGCCATCGGCCCTCGCCCAGGGACGGGATATCGCAGTAGATGCAGGAGTAGGGGCAACCGCGCGACGTTTGCACCGTGCAGAACTTGTCTAACGAGAGCACCGCCGGAACATCCAGGGGCAGGGACTCGATATAATCAATCGGCAGACTGGTCCGGTCGGGATAAGGAAACTGGTCCAGGTTCCGAAGGAGTGGGCGCGGAGCGTTGGCAACGGTTTTCCCGTCGCGACGCCAGACCAGGCCCGCCACGGAGGATGGATCATCAAGGTGCGCCAAGTAGTCCGGCAGCAACTCCTCGCCTTCACCCACCCCCACGCAATCAATCTCCGGGCAATCATCGAGGATGCGGTCGGCATTCAAGGTGGCAAAGGCGCCGCCGACAATGATCGGTATTTGTGGCGCCGCGGCTTTGAGTCGCCGAGCCATGCCCTTGGCCGCCGGGTAAGTGGTCGTCGAAAGAAATGACAGCGCAATCAAATCCGGTCGTTCCTTGGAAACCGCTCGTGCGATATGTTCCGCATTCATCTGTGGGTGGCAGGTGTCGAACATCCGCACTTGGTGTCCCCGTTGGCGCAAGACCGGTGCGAGCGTTTGAATGCCCAGCGGCGGAAAGGCCATCACCTTCACCCGTCCGTTGCTGTACTTCGATCGGTCCAGTTCTTCCGGAAGCAGCCGGTAGAAGTTTTCATCGCCTACGTGAACAAGGAATGCATGCATGAGTCGGTCATCGTTTGTCTCAACCCTCACCATCGAAACCGCGCGCTTCAGAAACCTCAGCGGGCATGCCGGTGGCGATTGATGGCAATCTCTTGGCAAGAATAAGTCAGGATAACGCGCAGTCGCTATTGGGTGATTACCCCATGCCTCAGTCGGGACTAATCTGCCCTATGAGATCGCCAGAGAGTTCCGACAATCACCCCTTGGACCAGTCCGCCCCCATGGGCGCATAAGCTGTCACCACGGCAGGCTCGTCTGCCCGTGGTGGCAGTGACGGCGCGCGCCTCGGCGTGGCGGGCGTTTCCTAATGAACTCGCCTACGCCACGTCTTTGACTTCGGTGGAGATGCAGTTTTTCTGCACCGAGGCGATGCCGTTCTTCGCCGCCGCCTCAGAGGAATACATTTCACTCTTGCCGATCACCTGCTGATTGGCCGCTTTCAGCACGAAATACGGCTGTTTGGACGCGGAGGTCTTCAACTCGTAGTTCGCGGCATCCGGTCCGTTTTTGCAGACCGACTCGATTCCGGCCAACGCCGAGGCTTTCTGCTCATACACTTCGCTGGTCAGTATCACCTCGTGATTGGCCGCCTTGAGGTTGAACATGAATCTGCCGTTTTGGGTCTTCTTGATTTCGTATGACATGGTTTTGTTTTGTTGGTTGTCGTTGGTTTACACCCGGCCAGGAATGCTGGCCCGAACCAGGCGCGGTTGGACTGGAATCATTCCTTGGGTGGTTCTTTCGTTTTTGAGCCGCGCAAGTCTTCGAGCGTCCGCGCGGCGATGTCGCGGCCGCCCAGACCAAACGCCAGTGCAAACGCGACGGCGGCCGCCCCGAGCGTGAGGCCAAAGGCCAGGTTCACGATTTCGTCAGCCAGTCCCGTCTGCCGCAAGGCCATGGCCCCGGCCAAGGCGAGGATGACCACGCGGGCGACCAAGGCCAGGCGCGGGGCATTCGGTGAATCGCTGGCGCGGATGCCCTTGGCAATGATTTGGGCCAGCAGGAGGCCCAGTCCGAAGATGGCCGTGCCCATGAGAATGTGGCCGGCGAACTGGATGAAATCTTGAATTAAAGCGCCGACGGCGGGGAATCCCAGCAGGTCACAGGCAGTGACGGAAGCCATAAGAACGATCAAGGCGAATACCACCATTCCCACCCACGCGGCGGGGGTCTGTTTGCCCTGCGGCGCCTGCTTGGCCAATCCCAATCTGACCAGCACGTTGTTGAAACCCAAACCCGCCAGCACGTTCGTGACGAGGCCCGAAATGACTTTGCCGATGATCACCGCCAACAGGACCACGACCAGCGCACCGACGATGTTGGGCAGCGTGTCCATGATCTTGGCCAGCATGTCGCTGGCGGGCTTGGTGATGGCGTCGAGTTGCAGCGCGCCGAGAGCCGAAATCAACACCGGCACGAGGATCACGAAATAAACCACCAACCCGAGCACGCCCGAGAGCTTCTGTTTGCCCAGCGAGGCGGCGAGTCCCCATTTTTCACTGAGCCGATCCACCCCCACACTGGCCAGGAGGCTTGACACAACCCGCTGCACAATCCGTGCAATGAACCAGCCGATCACCGCGATGGCGACCGCGGAGATGATGTTCGGCAGGAACGCGAACACCTTGTTAAACATCGCCGTCACGGGCTCCAGCAGGGCCTGCAACTCCAGCGCCTGCAAGATGAGCGGCAGGAAGAGCAAGAAGATCAGCCAGTAAACGGCCTCGGCGAACGTATTGCTCAGGGCCATGGGCTTCTCGCCTTCGCGCGTGGCGTTCCCGAGTTTGTCATCAAGCCTCGAGGCTTTCAGCGCGCCCGCAATGATTTTCTTCACGACCGTGGCCAGCACCCAGGCGATCAGCACCAGCACGCCCGCGCCGATCAGTTTAGGCAGGTACGCGATGAACGGCTGCACGAGCGCTTCCAGCGGCTCGGTGATCACGGGGAGCTTGATCGTCGTGAAGAAGCCAATGAGCACGATGAGCATGACGAGGTAAAACACCGCCTTGCCCACCCACGCTTCGATGGGCATGGCCGTCTTGGCGTCTGGCCCGCTCATCCACGCGGCAATCCTGTTGTCCAGCGTCGTCTTGCTGAGCAGCTTGCGCACCACGAACGAAGCGAAGAGGGCCACGAGCCAGCCAATTACCAACACCGCCAGCCCGGCCAATAAACTCGGCCCGAAGACGACGAACTGTTCTCTCAATTGTTCGATCATTTCATTCATAGCTGTCCTTTCCGGTTAACTGCGGGTTCTGCCTGCCGGCTTAACACTGCATGCCCAGTGGAGTCAGTCACCCATCAGTGATTGAAAACATTGACGATCACCGGCACTTCAATCCTGGGCTGGGCGGCCACTGAAGTTTCAAACGACACATTGCCGCTGACGGTGCTCGCTGGCACTTCATCCAACCGGGCCAGGAGTTCATATACCTTGCCCGCTTCCTTGGACACCAACTCGACGTTGATCCCCTTGATCGAGCTTTGCGGATTCTTCAACTCAAGCGCCTTGCCCTCGGCGGAGCGAATCGTCAGCCGCCGCAGCACCTGCGCTTCCGCGCGCTCACTCGTCGTCTTCGCCGCGTCGGTGACGCTCCAATAGAGTGCTTCGGGACTCAGTGAAACCTCGCCCAAGATCTGGCCAAAAACGTAAATGCTCGCCACCGGCGCGTTGGTCTGTCCGGCGCCATACACCTGCACGAACTCACTGAAGCGGCGCGGCGGGCCCTCGCGTTGAACGGCGACACGTATGCGCGCGGTGGTTTCATCCGACTTGGCTTCCGGCTCCACCCCGGCCGTGATCCACGGCTTGGAGGTGACGAACCGGATTGGCCCCAAAGGCTTGCCGTCAGTGCGCGTCAGCGTGGTGAACTGGGCTTCCTCCTCCACGCCGAACGCGAGATTGGGGGCGAGCGTCAGTGGGTTGATGTCAAAGAGGGGCGTGTAATCCGCCTTGACGCGGAGGGTCACCTCGGGCGTTTCCGGGTCGTTGGATTTCACCGCGATGGTCTTGTCGAACTGGGCCTTGACCGGGCCCAGATGCAGGGTGAAGGCCAACTCGCCGGTTTCGCCCGGTTGCAGCGTGTCCGGCTTCAACTCGGTGAGCGTGCAGCCGCAATCGGGCTTGGGCCGTTCCAGTGTCAGAACGCCATCACCGGTGTTCTTGAACTTGAACACGCCGGAGACGCTGGCCACCTGCGAGGTTTTGCCGAAGTCGTAAACCGTCTGTTCAAATTGGATTTTTGGGGTGCCGTCCGGTGTGGCGGCGAGCGTTAATGCGCCCAGCCATAAGGTCGCTGCGGCAATGAGTGTCGTTTTCATAGCAGTGCTGATTCCTGTTCGTTTGATAAGACGGTTTGTTTCGTCCAACCGGTTTCTTGACGTGTCAAGTTCCGACCGGAGGAAGCACGATTACGTTGGCTTGCCTCCGGTCGGCGTTGGTGTCCTTCGTTCCTGGCGTGGTTATTCCACAACCAGGATGCGATAGAAGCGCTGTGTGTTTGTGCCGACGACCTCGCTCTTGGAGGCGGTGCTGCCACTGGCGGTCACGTTGCCGGGCACATCAACCCAGTTGGTAGCGGCCGCGCTTGCTTTACATTGCAGGGTGTAAACCGTTCCCGGTGTAGCCGACCAGGTAACCGTCGCCACGCCGCCAGCCACCGTCACCAAGGCGATGCTGGGCGGACCCGCCTCGACCGGACCGAGACAATTGGCCGTGGCGGTGGTGGTAACTCCCGCGCAAGTGTTCATGCCGCGGGCGGTGACCGTGTCCAACTGCTGGTTGGAATTGGCGGTGACCGTGTAACTGCCGCTGAAGGTTTTCCTTTCTCCCGGCGCGAGTTCAATCGGGCCCAGCAACGGCGTGTTGGGAGCAGGCTGACTGCTGACCACATACACATTGGTCAGCACCGTATCGCCCGAGTTGCTCACCGACCCGGTGAACGTCAGGAGGCCGCCGACCGGCACGGTTGTTTCCGGACAATTCTTGACGACTGCAATGCGTGGCGTGTTGAGCAACGGACAGATCGCCGTGGCGGTGGCCGTCACCTGCTCGCCTGAGCAACGGCCCTGGCCGCGCGCGGTGAGGGTATCCACGATGTCGCAACAATACTCCGGCGTGATGTAGCTGCCGGCGAAGTTGAGGGATTCGCCCGGAGCCAGGGTAATGGGGCCAATGACCGGCGTGTTGTTGGTGGGCCGGTTGTTGACCACATAGACATTGGTCAGGGTAACATCGCCCGGATTGCTCACCGTGCCCGTGAAGATCAACGGACTAAGGTGTGGCGTGGGTTCCGGCGGGCAGTACTTCGTCACGAAGATGCGCGGGGTGGTGATCACCGGGCACGTCCTCGTTACGCTGTTGACCACTGGGGCGTAGGTGCAGGCGTCCAGACCGCGCGCCGTGACCGTGTCGGTGCCGCAGAAGTCAGGACTCACGATATAGGACGCATAGTAGCTGACGGATTCACCGGGGGCCAGGATGATTGGTCCCCACACGGGCGAACCGGTGTTGGGTTGATTGTTTACCAGGGTCACGTCCACCAAGGTGATGTTGCCGGCATTGCTGACCGTGCCGCTATATTGCATCACCTCTCCAGTTCGGACGGCGGTTGGCGGACAGGTTTTGGTCACGACAATCCGCGGCACCGTGAGCGCCGTGCAGGTGGCTGTAAACGTGTCGGCGACGGTGACGCCCGTGCAAATGTCCCGACCCGTGGCGGTAACGGTGCTGGAACTGACACAGCAATTCAGGGGCACTACATAGCTGCCCGTGAAGTTGGCCGAGGCGCCCGGCGCGAGGGTGGCAACGGTAAAGACCACCGTGTTGGGCGCGGGCTCGTTGTTGACCACCACGACGTTGGTCAGGGTGATGTTGCCGGTGTTCCGTACCGTGCCAGTGTAAGTGAGGATGCCCCCCGGCGCCACCTGATTCGGTGGGCAGGACTGCGTCACAACAATTCCAGGAGTCGTCACGACCGGACAGACCGAGGATACACTATTGCTGACGCGAACGCCCGTGCAGGGGTTGGCCCCGCTGGCGTTGAGCGTGGAAGTGAAGGTACACGCGGCGCTGGTGGGCACCGTGTAATTGACCGTGAAGTCGGCAACCTCACCGGGGGCCAAGGTGGCGAGACTGAAGACCGTCGTCCCACCCTGCGGCGGCGGCGGCGTGGTCTGGCTCGATTTGCCGGCGGCATCCCAGGTGGCCCGGCCACCATACAAGGTAAACGCCATGCCACTGAGGGTGCGGCCTTCCACTCCCACCAAGCTGGCCGGTACTTCCAACCGGACCCATTGGCCCACGGGAGGCAGCGGTCCCATGTAACGACGGCTGACGGTGCCATCTGTGCCCAGATCAATGAGGTTCGCACCCCAGTAGGCCCGGTGGTCATGGGAGCCGTCATACCATCCAATCATGACCTGGCTCGGGACATTGGCCGGGTCCAGATAGACATGAGTCACCAGCACATCACCCGCACTGATCGGGAAGGTGGCGGTGGCGTTGTAGAACACATGCTGATGCACGCCCGGGGCGATATTGGACTGATGCGCGCGGGTGCCGGAGAACGGAGTGGGATTGCTGGTGACCCAGTTCCACGAATCACCGCCGTAAGTGAAGAGCGTGGCCCCCGCCGGAACGGCATCGTCCACATAGTAAGTGGTGGTGACGGTATTCGTCGGCTGCACCACGCTGCCGCCGCTGGTGACCACCACGTTGCTCAACGTGATGTTACCCGCATTGCGCACGCGACCCGAGTAGGTCACGACGCCACCCGGCGTCACGGGTTGCACCGGACAGTCCTGCGTCACCACGATCTGGGCGGCGGTGAGCAACGGACAGGTGGCCGACGCATTGGCGGTAACGCTGACCACGCCGCAGGCATCGCTGCCCGTGGCGACCACCGTGCTGCTGACCTCGCAGACGTTGGCCGGAGCGGTGAAACTCGCGGTGAAGCTCGCCGTCGCGCCAGGTGCCAGGCTCGCCGCCGTGAAGACGGTGCTGGGCGAGGACTGGTTGTTGACCACGGTGACGTTGTTCAACGTGACGTTGCCGGAATTGCGAACCGTGCCGGTGAAGGTGATCGGACCACCCACGGTGGCCGGCGAAACCGGACAGTTGAGGGTGACCGCAATGCGCGGGACCGTGGTGATGGGACAGGTCGCCGAGATGGCATTGGTCACCACGGTGCCGGTGCAATTATCCCGGCCACTGGCCGTCAACGTATCCGTGACGGAACAAACATTCAGCGGCGCGGTGTAACTGCCGCTGAAACTCGCGCCGGCGCCCGGGGCCAGGGTGAGCGGACCAATCACCGCCGTGTTGGCCGCGGGCCGGTTGTTGACGACGAAGACGTTGTTCAACGTGACGTTGCCCGTGTTGGTCACAGTGCCGGTAAAGGTAAGCAGACCGCCTTCGGTCACCGGGTTGACCGGACAGTTCTTGGTCACGGTGATTTGCGGCGCGGTCACCAGCGGGCAGGTGGTCGTGACGCTGTTGTTGACGGTGGCGCCGTCGCACTGGTTGCGGCCGCTGGCGGTCAGGGTGGAACTGGTGGAACAGGCATTCAGCGGCGCGGTATAGCTGCCGCTGAAATTAGTCACCGCGCCGGGCGCGAGGGAAGCCGCGCTAAACACCACTGTGTTCGCTGCCGGCTGGCTGCTGACCACCGTGATGTTCGTAAGCGTGATGTTGCCCGTGTTGCTGACGGTGCCGCTATAGGCGACCAAGCCGCCCGGCATGATTGGACTCGTCGGGCAGGTCTGCGTCACGCGCAGGCTCGGCGCGGCGACCAGCGGACAGTTCACGACGGCATTGGCGCTGACGCCC
>JAANMX010002799.1_pt1 | contig 16559 bp, 14 predicted proteins | sample 7279681 | NCBI WGS metagenome assembly JAANMX01 (sample SAMN14094542, study PRJNA606508) | bioreactor metagenome | isolation source: A lab-scale SPAN reactor treating ammonium-rich wastewater day 351 | place: Ireland: Galway | collected 2018-01-01
AAGCAGAGGATGCCTGAGCAGTTACTTCAAATCATGAAAATCTGCGTCTCTCTGCTCTCTTGGCTTAGTAGCTATCTGTCACCGGGTTTCCGTCACCTTGCGCAGACCCCGGGGATGGTCTGGATCGTAATTTTTCGCATAGGCCAGGTGCATGGCGAAGAGTTGGCCGGGAATGACCGCGGCAATGGGCGAGAGCCATTCGGATATGACAGGCATCGGCAAAGGGCGATGGGCATAGGCGAGGGCTGCCGGATCGTTGCTGATACAGAGAATTTCGGCCTCCCGTTCCTGTAGCTGGCCCAGAAAACGCAGCATCTCCTGGCTCAGGGCACCGATGGGCGAGATGACCAGCGCGGGAAAGCCCTGTTGGATGAGGGCCAGGGGTCCGTGCAGAAAGTCCGCGCTGCTGTAGGGTTCGGCCATTGTATAAGTCAGCTCCTTCAGCTTCAAGGCAACCTCAAAGGCCGATGCGTAGTTGTATCCCCGGCCAATCACCACACAATCATTCATATAGCGGTAACGCTCGGCAGTCTGGGCGATGGCTGCATTGAGGGCCAGTGTCTCCTGCACAAAGACGGGGACTTCGTGTAGCGCCGAGAGGCGCATCTCGTCATCTGACAGGAGGGCAGAGAGGAGCGCGATGGCTGCCAGTTCGCCTGTGTAGGTCTTTGTAGCCGCTATCGAACGCTCTTCCCCGGCGCAGAGATCGATCACATGCCTGGCATTGCGGGCCAGATCAGAGTCGGGCACATTGGTAAAGACGGCTGTCAATTGGCCCTGGCGTTCAGCTTCGGCCAGCACGCTCACAATATCCGGGCTTTTGCCGCTCTGGCTGATTCCCAACACGAGGGTATCGGGCGCAAAACGGGGCGGCTGCTGGTAGATGGAGAAAAGGCTGGGCGTTGTAAGCGCAACGGGCAGGTGGTTGACCCCACCCAACAGGTATTGGGCATAGCGCCCCGCGTTGTCACTGCTGCCCCGGGCCGCTACCACTACATTTGTGATTCCTCTGTCGCGGATCGTGTGCGCCAATGCCCGAATCGTTGTGGTTTGCTGGTCAAGCAGCCGCGCCAGAGAGTCGGGCTGCTGGTGGATTTCCTGGTAAAGTCGTGATTGTGTAAGCATAGCTCTCCGCGCTTTGTCTGATTCAATAGGATTTCGGTATACCGTTCACCCATAAGTATACCACGCGAGCCATCAACAGATCGACAACACGCCCACAATCGTCCACCACTATCATCAGCCCCACGGCCCCTCATTCTTACTGATCGATTCCAGCGGAGGTTACCCATATGTACGAGTTGAGCGACGACCTGAAGATGTTGCGGGAACTGGCCCGGGATTTCACCGCCCAGGAGATTACCCCCAAGTCCGAGCATTACGATACCAGCGGCGAATGGCCCTGGGCGATTTTCCACAAGGCCCGGGAGGTCGGTCTGGTCAATCTGAACATTCCCGAAGAGTACGGCGGGCTGGGTGCATCCGTATTTGAGGAGTGTCTGATCGGCGAAGAGATGGCCTATGGCTGTTCCGGTATCCAGACCGCGCTGATGCTCAACCAGTTGGCAATGTTGCCGATTCTGATCGCCGGCAACGACCAGCAGAAAAAGAAGTACTTCTCCTGGCTGACGGAGGAGGGCAAAGTGGCGGCCTATTGCATGACCGAACCCGACGCCGGCTCCGATGTGGCGGGGATCAAAACCACAGCAATTCGCCAGGGAGATACCTACCTGCTCAATGGTTCCAAGACGTGGATTACCGACGGGCCGGTAGCCAGTTTTTTTACTGTCTTTGCCAAGACAGACCCGGACGCAGGCCACAATGGGATGAGCTGTTTTATTGTCCAGCGGGATTGGCCGGGTGTGAGCACCAGCAAACCCCTGGAAAAGATGGGCCAGCACGCGGCCCAGGCCTGTCAGGTCTTCTTTGAGAATGTGGAAGTGCCCGTAGCCAATCTGTTGGGGGTGGAGAACAGAGGCTTTATGATCGGTATGGCTGTCTTTGACAAGAGCCGACCGCCTGTGGCCGCGGCCGCTCTGGGCGTGGCCCGCCGGGCCCTGGACGAAGCCGTGCGCTACGCCGGTGAACGCACCGCTTTTGGGCAGCCCATTTCCCGTTTTCAGGGGGTTGGCTTTATGCTCTCGGATATGGCGATCCGGGTAGAGGCAGGCCGCCATTTGGCATATAAATCGGCCTGGGAGGTGGACAACGGTCAACGCAATACAATGTCCGCGGCTATGGCCAAAGCCTTCTGTGCCGACGCGGCCATGCAAAACGCCACCGACGCGGTGCAGGTCTTTGGCGGCAACGGCTATAGCCGGGAATATCCAGTCGAGAAGTTGATGCGCGACGCCAAAATTTACCAGATTTATGAGGGTACCACGCAAATCCAGAAGCAGATTATTCTGCGGGAACTCTATCGGTAGTACATTGTCAGAAGTTCGACTTTTTCCGAAAAGTCGAACTTCTGTTTTGGTTCATATGGAGGCAGAATCGGAAGTTGTCCGACTACAGGTCGGACCTACGGTGCTGATTCCGGGAATCGGCCAGGCGATGACGGGAGAGCCGAGAGATATTGGGGCCGATTCCCGGAATCGTGTCTGCGAAACCCCTACGCTGATTCCGGGAATCAGCCAGGCGATGACGGGAAAGCCGAGAGATATTGTGGCCGATTCCCGGAATCGTGTCTGCGAAACCCCTACGTTATTTCTTGACGCCTACTTAGTCCGCCACCTTCTGGGCCAGCAGGGCAATGAGATGGGCATCAAAGAGCAGATCAGTGCCTTGTCTGCGCACATGCAGCCCGGCGGCATCGGTTTCAATACTGGCTTCCAGCATTTCAAAGACGGCCACACGGGTGTTCTCCTCTGCCCCGATGCTGCCCAGCCACTCGCTTGCGCTGCGTTCCACCTTCCAGCGTTGCTGCTTCTCCACCCGGAAACCACTCTCCTCCAACAAGGACGTTAGCTGTTTGCCGGTTCGTAGCAACGCGTGGCTGGGATTTCGCTTGCCCTCGATTGCATTCTGGGTAGCCCGTTTCACCGCATCTTCCAGGCCGTCAATATCAATAACCACCAGCCGCCCGTGGGCGGGTAAGATCCGGTGCAATTCTGCCAAACTGGGGCGGGGGTCTGCCAGATGGTGCAGCAGATGGATGAGCAGGGCCACATCGAAGCGACCGTTCTTGAAGGGCAGGTCGTGGATGGGTGCCAGCCGAAAATTGACCCGCTGGTGTCTGATATCTCTGGTGTTCAGGCGCAGAAATTCAGCCTTTTCCAACATTCCAGGGCTGATATCGACACCTACCACTTCACCTATCCCTGCCTGGGCCAGTTCCAGGGCCAAGCGACCCCGCCCCGCCCCAGCCAGCAACAGATGGCTCTCCTCGTTGATTTCGGCAAAGTGGCGTAGCTGTTCGCCGGTCATCTCCTGGGCTGGGGGGTGGCTGGGGGATGCTGACTCGTTTTCGTTGCCCAGGCGTTGGGCAACCTGATTGTAGAAACGGGCAATCTTCTCGATCTCCGCATGGGCCTCTGGGACTGAGCCACCGGCCTGGCCCGATGTGGCGGAGGGAAGTAGACGTTGGGGTAGGCGACGGGGAAGATGTTCTGTGCGATTGGTATAAGCAAGCGACCAGCGGCCATGCGCATAGACGATTTCTGAGAGGGATGTGTGCCCTAACCAGATTCCCAATTCGCTGCTGCCCCCAGTGGAGCGCAGCAAAGTAGCGATGCTTACGGCGTCGGAGATGAAGAGAAGGGTGCTACCCCAACGCTCCTCCAAGAGTCTGGCAAGAGCATCTGTCAGGCTGTTGCTGTACTCTACATAGCTGGCTACATCTGCCAGGAGTGGGCTGTCTGGCCTTGCAATGGGCGGCTCTCGATCCCAGAGGGTATTGGGAGAGCGGGGCCACTGGTGGGCCACCTGGACAGGCAGACGGAACTGCTGGCCTACGCTCTGCGCGGTGAGCCGGGCTGCCAGACGGGTGTCTGTGAAGATAGCATCGATCTCTTCGTGGGTATGCAGCCAGTTCGCCAGGGCAACGCTCTGCTCCCAGCCCCGGGCCGATAGGCCGCTGTCAGTGACCACTCCCTGGGTTTGTCTGCTCTGTACGTTTTCCGCCTGGCAGGCCAATAGCAAACGTGTGGGTGTGGCAGGTGCGACCCCCGGATAGAGCTTGCCCAGAAGGAAGCTCTGCTCTTGTCTGACATCACCGGGGAGGATGCTTGGCTGGTAGGAAGTTGGGGAGTTCAATCTGTGGAAGTCTGCGCTTTCTGTGTAAATTACTGGTTTATCTGACCTCGGCAACCCTTCGGGCGCAGGGGGAGGGCGGAAGATTGGCTGAAAGATGGGGTAATTCTAGCAGAAGCTGACCCGATTCTCAAGGCAGGCTCTGATTGGCGAGGCGACGGCCGAGCTGGACCAGACCCCTGGCCTGCCCCTGTGACAAAAGTCGCAGTAGCGCCGGGGTCAATGGCCTACAATTGACTGGACAATCGAACCATCTCTCCTCGGCCATCGGGCCAGGACACCCTATAGCATTTGGAGTGTACAATGAGCGTCGTGGAATCTGCGAAAAAATCCGCTGCCAGCGAGAGCGAAGAACTCTCTGCCATTGCCCAGGTTTCCCGTCAACCGAGTTTTCGCTTGAGCACTGGCCTGTTGATTCTGGCTGCCGCAGTCTTAGCGATCTCCACCTTCCTGCCCTATTGGCGGATGCGACTGAACGCACCCCAATACCCGAAGGGGCTGTTTGTCACTGTTTACGTTAACCATATGGAAGGTGACGTGGCTGAGATTGACGGGTTGAACCACTACATCGGTATGGCCCCGTTGGACGAAGCCGCCAAAATTGAGCGGGCTATCGCGCCGATTGCAATGGTTGTCATCGGCCTGATGATTATCGGTGTTGCCTTTATCCACAGCAAATGGCTGGCTATCTTTGCCATTCCGGCCATGACCTTTCCGTTCATTTTTATCGCTGATCTGTGGCTCTGGCTCTGGTACTACGGCAACAATCTGGACCCCACCGCTGCTCTCTCCTCGGCCATCAAATCCTTCACCCCTGCCGTACTCGGCACGGGAATCGTGGGGCAGTTCAGCACAACCGCGGTTCTTCAGCCAGGCTGGTATCTGGCTCTGCTTGCGGCCATCCTGGCTGGTTTGGGCCTGCACTATCGACGGGTGGCCCGGCAGGCGGCAGAGAAACTGATTGCCTCTACACGCGAGTAGAAATTCCGTCGCTGGTTATGCGCCTGAAAGGCCCATCTGTATGTTTGTTAAACAAAACCACCCCTACCCAAACCGCCATCGGTTCTGGTTAGCCCTGCTTGTCGGGGGCATCCTTATTGCTTCCCTGGCTGTTATCTCCCCGGTCCAGGCCGCCCAGTTCGATCTGGCGGCCGCGCTGGCAAATGCCCAGCCAGGGGATGTGCTCGATGTGCCGCCGGGCGTCTATCCGGGTCTATGGGTGATTGACAAATCGGTGCATCTGCGGGGAATCACCGGGGGCGATGGCAGCCAGGCAATTCTGGACGGGCAGGGCGCGGGCACGGTTCTCACCATCAACGCTTCCGGTGTCGTTGTGGAGAATTTGACCATCCGTAACAGCGGCGATAAATTGGAGCGGGAAGATAGCGGTATTTATGTCCACGGGACAGACGTACAGATCCTCTCCAGCCAGATTGTCAATGTGCTGTTCGGCATCCAGGCCAGCACCGCTGATCGGCTTGTTCTGCGGGACAATTTTGTGGGCGGGATGGCCCTGGACATTGCCCGGCGGGGGGATGGCATTCGCCTGTGGGAGAGTAACGACTGCCTGCTGGAAGGCAATACTGTCCAGAGCGTGCGCGATACTATCTTCTATTTCAGTGAAAATACAACCATACGCAATAATATCTTTCGCGACAATCGCTATGGCATTCACACAATGTACACCAACGGTATTCATGTGGAGAATAATCACCTTCTCGACAATTCCGTGGGTGCCTATCTGATGTACAGCCAGAATGTGGGGATTCGTGGCAACAACTTTGAAGGAAATCGGGGACCCAGCGGCTATGGCCTTGCCCTGAAGGATATGGACGGGGTGATCATCGAGGAGAACTACTACATAGACAACCGGGTGGGGATGTTTTTTGACAATTCTCCCAGCAACGTAGATCTGAGCCAGCAGGTCGAACGCAATGTTCTGGCCTTCAATGATGTGGGTATATTGATGATGCCCGCTGTCAAACGCAATATCCTGCGCCAGAATACCTTTCTGGACAATCTGGAGCAGGTGGGTGTGAAGGGCGGCGGCAGCAACCCCGGCGATGAATTGGGCGGCAATCAGTGGGATGGCAACTTTTGGAGCGACTACCTGGGCTATGACGCGACCGGGGAGGGTGTGGGTGACATCGCTTACCACGCGGAGAGCCTCTTCGAGAATCTGGCCGATGGACAGCCCAACCTGCGCCTCTTCTACTTTAGCCCTGCCCAGCAGGCCATCGACTTTGCCGCCCGGGCCTTTCCTGTCATCCGGCCCAAACCCAAACTGACCGATGAAGCGCCGATTATTCTGCCTGTCTTGCCAACCCTGGCGCCCCTCCTTCTGCCCCCGCCCAGTCGTATTGGCTGGCTGGCGGCTGCCCTGCTGCTTGGTGCATTGGCAATTTTTGCCGGGGAGATCGGGGGCTGGGTGCCGGGTCGTCGGGCGCGCAGCCTTCCGGCTGACGAACAGACCAGCCCCTCTTTGCCGCCGCCTTCCCAAACTGACTTTCCCTTACCTGAGGGTACGCCTATGCTTTCGATACAAAATTTGACCAAACGCTACCCCCGCCCCGGTCGGGCCTGGTGGAGCGACGAGACCGTTACCGCTGTGGACGACCTCAGCTTTGATCTGCCCGCGGGTTCGTCTGTGGCGTTGTGGGGCGTGAACGGCGCGGGCAAGACGACCGTACTCAAATGTCTTCTCGGCCTGCTGACTTGCCAGGGCGACCTGCGGCTGAATGGCTACGACCTGGGCCGGGATGGCCGCACAGCCCGCCGCTTTCTGGGCTATGTGCCCCAGGAGATGGCCTTTCACAACGATCTGAGTGTGGCGGAAAGTTGCCGCTTCTATGCCCGCTTGAAAGATGTGAGCGATGGGCGCATTCCGGTTGTATTGGCGCTTGTGGGGCTGACAGGCCAGGAGAAAAAAGCCGTGGGTGCGCTTTCTGGCGGGATGAAGCAGCGGCTGGCTCTGGCCCTGGCCCTGTTGGCCGACCCGCCGGTTCTGCTCCTGGACGAGCCGACCAGCAATCTGGACGCGGCCACCCGAGACGAATTTATCGATCTGCTGGTGCAACTGCGCAACAGCGGCAAGACGCTGCTCTTTACCAGCCACTACGCGGACGAAGTGGAACGGCTGGCCGGGCGGGTGCTTGTCTTGCAGGATGGCCGGCTGGCTGCCCAGGGCGCGCCGGCAGAGGTGTTGAGGAGACGGCAGACCGCGGACGACCGACCGCAGATAGCGAACCCCCTTTCGTCTGCCGCTCCAACCACCTATGATGCCACACCGCTCATCGGCGGTCTGCCCTCCGCCGTCCGCGGTCTATCACCCGCGGTCGCCTATAGCCTGGAGGAAGCAGTCAAATGAACCTGCGCACAATCGCCACCCTCGCCAATTATGAGTTGCGCTCCTCCTTGCGCAATCGCTGGTTTGCCCTCTATGCCCTGGCTTTCGCTGTCCTGGCCGTGGCCCTGAGCAGCCTCTCGCTTAGCGGCGCGGGGATGTTCGGCTTTGCCGGTTTTGGCCGCACCGCCGCCAGTCTGATCAATCTGGTCCTGTTGATCGTCCCGCTGATGGGGCTAACCATCGGCGCGCAGAGCCTGGCCGGGGAACGGGAACAGGGCACCCTGGCCTATCTGCTGGCCCAGCCGGTGAGCCGGGTGGAAGTGCTGTTGGGTAAACTGGTGGGGCTGGGTGGGGCATTGCTGGCCGCGTTGCTGTTGGGCTTTGGCCTCTCCGCCGCTGTCATCGCCTGGCAGGGGGGGGCAGTCGAGGTGGGGCGCTACGGCAGTCTGGTGGCCCTCTCCCTGTTGCTGGCTTTGTCCACTCTCTCTTTGGGGATATTCATTTCGGCCTGGAGCCGCACAGGTGCCCTGGCGGTTGGGTTGGCTCTTTTTGCCTGGCTGCTGCTGGTTTTTGTGGGCGATCTGGGGTTGATGGGTACGGCAGTGGCGATGAAACTGAAGATCGGGACCCTTTTCACTTTGACCCTTCTCAACCCATTGCAGGTTTTCAAAATCGCCACCGTCAACAGCCTGCGGGCCAGCCTGGAGATTCTTGGCCCAGCCGGCATCTACGCCACCCGCACCTATGGGGATAGCCTCCACTGGCTGCTGATCGGCGTGTTGGCTGCCTGGGTTGGCCTGCCGATGGTGGGGGCGTATGTGCGCTTTCGATTGGAAGGGGATTTCTAGCAATTATTGCGTATTGCGTATTTCGTAAGGGGGCGCAGCCACGATTTGTGTGGGGAAACGGGAAGACGTGAAACGGGAAGATGTGAAACGTGAAGACGTAAAACGTGAAGACGTGAAACGGGAAGATGTGAAACGTGAGATCGGGTGGCGATACCTCACGTTTCACGTTTCACCGGTCTGGCCAACCAACTGAAACGTGAAACGTGAGGTGTCGTCATATACTCTCACGTTTCACATCTTCCCGTTTCCCCACGCAAATCGTGGCTGCGCCACCTTATGCAATACACAATACACAATACGGACACAATCCAATGCAACACAAAACAATTCTACTCACCCTACTTCTTCTACTTCTCTCCGCCTGCGGCGGCGCAGCAGTGGATCCCAATATCCCGCCGGAAATTGTATACGGCGAGGATGTGTGTGATCAGTGCGGGATGATTATCAGCGATGACCGCTTTGCGGCTGCTCTGACCCTGGAGAAGGCCGCCAACGACTACGAGCAACTGCTCTTTGACGACGCCGGCGAGATGTTCGCCTACGTCGCCGAAGACAACGGCCAGTCGAAAATCGCCAGTTGGTTCGTTCACGATTATAATAGTAGAGAATGGCTGGCCGGGGAGGTTGCCTGGTATGTGCTGGCGGATTCATTGCGCACGCCAATGGGTTTTGGGATTGCTGCACTGGCCCAGGAAGCGGAAGCCAGAGCATTGGCAATGGAATGGGGCGGAGAGGTACTGACGTTTGCCCAGGTTATGGAGAAGGTTGGCGGAATGGAAAGTATGAATTCCCGGGGACATAAATAGACTGCTCATCGTACAATCTCATCATTTCATCTGTTGAAGGAAAGGTATTTCTGATGTTAAAGCGACACACACTGATTGCCCTGTTTTTCGTTTTGATCTTGGCTTTGGCTGGCTGTGGCGGGGATGAACCCGAACCCACGGCTACCCCGTCCGCTGCCCAGCCCACGGCCACCCCAGTGCCTGCGGCCAGCGGGGACGCCGCGGCCGGTCAGACCGTTTATATGGGGACTTGCATCGCCTGCCACGGCCCCGACGCCAAAGGTGTGCAGGGCCTGGGCAAGAGCCTCTACCCCGCGGACAGCGAGTTTGTGCGCAGCAAGACCGACGACGAACTGGTTGCTTTCATCCTGGTTGGGCGTACCCCGGACGATCCCCTCAACACCACCGGTGTAGGGATGCCGGCCAAGGGCGGCAACCCAGCCATCACCGAGCAGCAGTTGCGGGACGTAGTAGCCTATGTGCGCGGGCTGAAGTAGCACCCTCCACCGTAGGTCGGACTGTCAGTCCGACCTACGGTGTAACGGACCTATCGGACTGTCAGTCCGACCTACACTTGTATTATCGTCTTCCGATGCCAACCAGTTGTGGCGTCCGCCTTGAAAATTTCGTTGATGCGCGGTCTGCCGAGCGGACCGCGCATCCTTTGTTTTGCCAGGGTAAAAGAATCTGCCTATGATCCCTGCCCGACCACCCCACAGCGAACTGATCGAGACGCTGAGCACCATCTCTTTTCTGCGCGGTCTGGAACTGGCAATTCTGGACGAAGTGGCCCAGGCCGCGTTCTGGCGCGTCTACCGGGCAGGCGCGCCTGTCTTTTGGGAAGGCGAACAGGCCGCCGGTCTCTATTACCTGCGCTCTGGCTGGCTCAAAGTCGTCAAGAGTTCAGCCGATGGCCGGGAACAGGTGCTGCGCTTTTTGGGTCCCGGCGAGACTTTCAACGAAGTGGGTGTGCTGGCCGACCACCCCAATCCGGCCACCGCCATCGCGTTGGAAGACGCCACCCTCTGGCTGATCGAGCGGGCTGCCCTGCGCCGCCTGCTGCTGGCCCACCCGGACGTGGCCCTGCGTGTGCTGCAGAATATGGCCGAGCGGGTGGCTGGTCTGGTCCAGTTGGTGGCTGATCTTTCGTTGCACAGCGTGGAGGCCCGGCTGGCCCGCTTTCTGCTGGAACAGGCCGAGGGCGACGAAGTGGTGCGCCGCCGCTGGAACACCCAATCCGAGCTGGCGGCGCGCCTGGGCACTGTCCCCGATGTACTCAGCCGAGCACTGCGTATCCTCTCCGAAGCCGGTCTGATTGCTGTAGACCGCCAACGCATCCAGATTTTGGATACCCCCGCCCTGCGCCAACGGGCACAGTTGGCCCTGTAATCGTACCTACCCAGGCATTGGTGCGACGCACTCGCCACACCTTTTTTGCAGTGGAATCTACTCCTGGCGAGTGCGTCGCACCTGAACCGCCCCCTGTAATCCCCCAATCCCAAACCCGACAAAAGTCGACGACAGACCGCCCCGCCCCTGCTATCCTTGGGTTGTAGTTCGCTGTTTTCTATGACCCAAGGAGAAATTCTATGACTGACGCAACCACCACCCCTCTCGTCTTTCTGGCCGATTGGCGCACGTCCGTAGCCTTTGCACCCGAAGGCCCCCAGCCCCGTTTTCTGGTCGATGGAGCGGACCTGAAGCTGATTTTGGCTGGGCTGGAGCAGGGCCACCAATTGCCTCCCCACCCCGAAGCCCAAGCCGTCTATCACTTTCTGGAGGGCGCTGGCACGATGACTGTGAACGGCGAGAGCTTCGCTGTTAAGCCCGGCTCAACGGTCGTCGCTCCGGCTGGTGCCACCCGGGGTCTCGTCGCCGAAAGCCGCTTGGCCTTCCTCGCTGTCAAATCCGCCTAGCCCTATGTGGCAAAGGAGAAAATCCAGATGAGTACAACTTCGCCTTCTTTCTCTCCGCGCACAATCGCTCTGGGCAGTTGGGTGCGAATCGGGCTGATTGCCACTGTGACCGCGATCGTCGCTGTATTGGCCGCCCAACTGCTGGCCACCCGGCTCTGGCCGGAGATTGTTCTCTTCAAGCCCTTGGACAGCTACGCCCGCAGCGCACTTTTTGTGATCGTGCCGGGGATTGGCGCAACGGGGCTGTTCGCCTGGCTGGCGCAGCGCAGCCGCCAGGCCGATACCCAGTTTTTGCGCATCGCCGTCGTCGTACTGCTTGTGAGCATCGTTCCCGACTATCTGCTTCCGGTAGAACACAAGACGATCCTTGCCAGCACAGTGGCAGCCTTTTTGCACGTCGTCGCCGGGATTGTGATTATCGCGGCCCTGACCAATGGCTACCGGCGCATGACCGGCTCTGGAAATCGCTAACACAAAGGACAAGAAATGTTGAATCCCTATCTGCTAATGACACTGCTCTATCTTTTGGTTGCGGTGCTGGCCGCAACCGACGCCTCCCTGACCAGTCTGAACCTGCTTGGCTGGTTCAACGGGCTGCGCTGGCTGCGGGTACACTTTATTACGCTGGGCATGGCGACCGAAGCCATCTTCGGCGTGCTGCCCTGGCTGGTTGCGGCCCGGCGTGGCCTACCCCGACCTCAAACCCGTTGGGATATCTGGCTCACCCTCAACGCCGGTCTGTTGATTCTGCTGGCTGGCATTCCGATTGTCAACGGCGCGCTGATTTTCACCGGCGGCACGCTGATCTTTATAGCGGCTACACTGCTCTCTCTGCAACTCTGGCAGATGCGTGGCACTTCCCCAACCCCAACGCGCATCAGTATTCATTTTTATGTGATGGGGTTGGCCTATCTGCTCTTAGGTATTATTGTGGGCACAGGGCTATGGCTGGGCTGGAGCGGCCCCCTGCGTATTCAGATTCCTGTGGAGGTCCACATCCACGCCAACAATTGGGGCTTTATGTCTCTGGTCTTTGCCGGGCTGCTGGTGGATGTGATACCCCGCTTGACTCGGCGGGAGTTGGCCTCTGACCGGGTGATCAATGCTGTCTTCTGGATGATGAGCGTAGGCGCACTGGGTCTGGTGATTGGCCCCTGGCTGGGCGGCTCCCTCTGGTTTACTGTGCCGGGACTGGTTCTGCACCTGAGCGCGACGATCTGGTTGCTGGGGTTGACGGGGGCCGGCGTCTATCGGGCCGGGTTGCTGGGTACGCCGGGCGCGTGGCATCTGCTGCTTGCCTATATCTGGATTCTGGCCCCTGTGATGGTGGCCCCGCTGATTATACTGGGCGTGCCAGGCTTTCCCGGCACGGGTATTGAAGCTACTGCACCCCAGGCGCTCATCTATGGCTGGGTACTTCAGTTTGCTTTTGCGCTGCTACCCTACTTTATGCGCCGCTTTCTGGCCGGGGAAGAGACGCCCCGACTGGGGGGCAACTGGCTGAGTCTGCTGACTGTCAATGTGGGCAGCGGGCTGATCTGGGCCAGTATCTTCCTCACCGGACAACAGGCGACTTTGCACGGTACAGCCTATCTCTTTTTCGCTGTCTCTATGCTGCCGATTGCCTGGGAAATGGGACAGATCAGCCGCTCGGCTTTGCGCCGATTAGAAGCATCAGTACCCGCCACCCTGTAAGTCTATTCGGTCTCTGCTTTCCAATCCTTCGGTAGCCAGATAAGGGCTTGTCAAAGAATAACTTCCCGTTTTGGTGCGACGCACCGGATGGACGAGTCATAAGTCCTGGATCGACAAGCGATCCAGGACTTATCTTTGCGTAGTTTTTTGGTACAATAGATAAAGGCCGATCTGTAGCCGAACCAACCACTTGTCAATGTGACCCTATGCAAGAAAAACCGCTTCGTCTCGTAACTGTTGAGCCACCCCAGCCTACCCCACCCCATTCCAGGGAGGGAAGTGGAGCGACTCCTCCCCCACAGTGGGGGAGGTTGGGAGGGGGTGAGCAGTTACTTCGCCTCTATCTCTCCATCGCTTTCTTCTCTCTGCTGGTGGCGGCTACCACTGGCTCCCTTCTGCGCTTTGGGCTGGGCTGGGGTATGCCCGAATGGGCCACCAATTATACAGCCATGCGCCACGCACACAGCCATCTGATGTACTTTGGCTGGGCCACCCTGGCCCTGATGACCCTTATTTGGCATTTTCTTGCGAGGCAAACCGGGCGCGCGCTCCCCCCAAGTGTCCATTGGCAAATGGGAATCAGCGCATTTTTTGCCCTGCTCAGCTTTCCCGCCTTCTGGCTGAATGGCTATGGCCTGACGCAAATTGGCCCGGTCAGTCTGCCGTTGGGGTCCATCATTGCCACCCTCAACGGATTGACCTGGTTTTATTTCGCCTGGCTTTACCGCCGGGAGAGCCGTCTACTCGTGGCGCGCTCCCTGCCTGTTCAGCTATGGGACTGGGCCATTCTGCTCCTGCTTCTCTCCGCCGGAGGCGCGCTGGGGCTGGTGGCAATGATAGTCACCGGAGCGAATAGCCTCTTTTTGCAACAGGCTTTTCTCCATCTCTTTTTGGATCTCTTTGCGGTGGGCTGGTTTACAATGGCGCTCTTGGGGGTGCTGTGGGCCTGGCTGGCCGAGCGGGCCGCATTGCCCCGACGCTTGCCGATTCTTCCCCTGGCTTTGGCAATTGCACCCACTTTCTTTCTGGGGCTTTCCCCGGCTCTGCTGCCACCCCCCCTCTTTTGGGTGTCCGCGCTTGCCAATGGGCTGGCCGGTCTGCTCATCTTTTGGCACATCGGCGCGCTGTTGGGGCGATGGAATCATCTGCCCTGGCTGGCCCGCTTTGGTGTTGCGATGTTGGGTGTCCACGGGCTGATGGCCCTGGTGGTTCTCTGGCCCGGGGTTTGGGCGTGGGGCGCTGGCACCCAATTGCGGGTCTACTTTCTGCACAATCTGCTCCTGGGCTGGTTGAGCAGTCTGTTGCTGGCGCTGGCTGTGGATCAGTTGGGGCTGGGCCGGGAACGGCTGCTGGGCTGGCTGGGCTGGGTTTGGATTGGGGGCGTGGGGCTGATGCTCCTCTGTCTGCTCGGGCTGGGGCTGCTTGCGTTTGTGCCCTTCTCCACCCTCTCCCTCCTGCGCGTGGCCGCCTGGAGCAGTCTGATCCCTGTGGCCGTGGCCCTGGCTGTTTTTCTCCTGGCAGTGGTGGGCAGGCAGAAGTCCTGACGTCTTTGATTCCCCATTCCCGGTGGCTCGCGGTATAATGGCGTCAGTCTGATTGTGGAATGGGTTGTGATCCCTGCCAGCCGGCAGCTTCACAGCACCACTTGTTACCAGTGCCCCAACTTTTGTTCCTGGCTGCACAGCCCTGTGCGGGGAACGTCTCCCGGAGTAGGCGATGATACGGCGAACACTCTTTTCACTTCTGACAGCCGCACTCTTTGTCTTGCTGCTCGCATTGCTTGGGCTTGCGCACAGTCCGGCGCTCTATGCCGAACCTGCCCCTGCCTTTGCCCAATGGCCCAGCCTGCTCACTCCACAGCAGGCGGTGACAACCAGCCAGACGATTACCGCCAGCCAGACGATTACCGCCAGCCAGGCAATTACCGCCACCCAGTCCATCAGCCCCACGCAACTGACACCTGTGGAAGCCCAGCCCGCGCTTCCGGTGACTGTTACCGTTGTGGTGACTGTCACCGCGCCGGCCACACCCGCGCCGGCGGACCAGTTGCCGATTGTCGAGCTGCAACCGGATGAGGTGTTGACGGGCACCGTTGTCCTCAACCGCAGCCCTGGCGCGGTCTACTTCTTTCTGGACGATCTGCTCTATAGCCTGCCGGCCAACCGGGCCACGGGATTGTCCCTGGCCCGCCCTCTGGCTGGGCTGACTCTTTTTACCTGCGCGGCGGAGGTTATCGACAACCCTGCCTGCCAGTGGATATCCTATCCCATCCGCCGGGGCGCGTTCTATGAGATCAGCCCAAACCCGGCAACCGACAGCCCGGCCAATTTGAAGCTGGCTGTGGCAACTGTGCCGCCAACGGAGACGGTGTGGATTCAGAACCGCAGCGGGGCCGATAGCCAGATGCTTTGGGGTGAAGAGGTGGTAGAAATCCAGAATACCAGTGTTGTCACCCTGGCCGTGGCCCCAGGTCTGGGTGAATCTCTCTACCTTCCCCACTGTCTGCGCAGCGCCAATCAGCGTATCTGTGAATGGTTGCCGACGCCGGTTCTGGGCGGAATCTACTATGCGCTGGTCGAGAATCGCAAATCAACTTCTATGGGCGGGGTCACCCTGCTACGCAGCGAGCTGCAACCCCTGCTGATGGCCGAGGTCCTGATGACAGCGACACCCACGCCCCAGCCGCAACCCGCAGGTATCTTCTGCCAGGCACAGATTCCATCGCTCAATGTACGCAGCGGGCCAGGCACCGGGTTTCAGATCATTGGCAAGCTGCGCACTGGTGAAGCCAACCGCGGGCGGGTGCTGGCCGTGGCGCGGATTGAAAGCGGCGAATGGCTGGCTGTGGACCCCCGCTTTGTAGAGGGGGGCTGGATCGCCAACGTTGCCCAGTGGCTTGTCTGTGAAGGCGATGTGGATGGGCTGCCCATCTCCGAAATCAGCGGCGGCAGCCCGGCCCGGCCAACCCCAGTGCCAACCCGCCCCGTAGCTGTCGAGCCAGCGCAAACGCCGACGCCGACCCCAACGCCAACCCCGGAAGAGCCGGCGGTGGGGGTCTTCGCTCCATCCCAGGGGCCGGATCGGCCCGGCCCGGAACAGATTTTGCTGATTGCCACCAACTCTTTTGACCACCCCATCCGCTTTACCCTGGACGCAGCCCTGCACGGCCTGCCTGTGGGCACACCGTCGGAATACGACCTGCCCGTGGGCCAGAGCCTGCGCTTTATCATTCGGGCAGGTCGGATTCAGTTTTCGGCCAGCACCCCCTGGCGGGATGGTTCGGGCAATGCCGAATTTGAAATGGCTCCAGGTAGCAGCCGGGAGCTATTCCTGCGCTTTGTCCCGGCAGAGAACAATTCCAACCGTTGGGTGATGGAATACGAATAACCTGACAGCCGTCAACCGATGAAACAGCCCTATCTCTCATAGGCAGCCACGAAGGGCACGAATTGTACGACGAAATTCGTGCCCTTCGTTCTATTTGTGACCAAAATCAACCTCAAGTCGAATTGTTTCAGCCTAAGCCTGACCAGATGGCCGATCTGTTGTGGCGCAGATAGATGTATGCTGTGGAGTAACGCGATGCGTCATACCTTGTGACACTCTGCGGTGTAACTACTACACTCCGGCGTAAATCTGCCAACGATTGATTGTGATGCGTAGTGCGTGGTGCGTGAACTGGTATACGCACTACGCACTACGTCAGCAACTATTGGTC
>JAANMX010002800.1_pt1 | contig 16551 bp, 16 predicted proteins | sample 7279681 | NCBI WGS metagenome assembly JAANMX01 (sample SAMN14094542, study PRJNA606508) | bioreactor metagenome | isolation source: A lab-scale SPAN reactor treating ammonium-rich wastewater day 351 | place: Ireland: Galway | collected 2018-01-01
ATGTTCACAGGCGCGCCGGTGGACAGGAACATGTCCGAGGCGTCCTTCTCCGCCATCAGCTTGAAGTAATGGCTGATATCCATGAGGCTCCCTTGCTGCGCGTCGGCCGGGGTTTGCATCGCCGGCGATGGCTTCCCACAATGGCCGCGACGTAACAACGAGCCGCGACCTCCCATGCGCCAAAGCTTCGCACACTTCCGCATCGCGCTGTATGCCCCGATCCTTGCCGGCACGCTGCTTGCCAGTGGCTGCGCGAGCCTGCCTCCGCCCACTGCCGAGCTGGATGCCGCGCGGCAGGCGGTGCTGCGCGCCGAGTCGGTCGATGCCGACCAGTACGCGGCGGAGGCCCTGCAGGCGTCCCGCGCCAACCTGCAGCGCGCGCAGGACGCGATGGCCCGCGGCCGCGATGACGAGGCGCGCGCCGCGGCGCTGGCGGCCGCGGCCGAAGCCGACCAGGCACGGGTGCGCAGCAATACTGCGCGGACCCGGGCGGAGCTGTTGCAGAAGCGGGCGGAAATCGCCGAACTGCGTGCGCGCCTGCAGATCGGGGACGCGCCGCTGGCCGATGACCCGTTGGATCTGCCGGTGCCCGCCGGTAGCGTCGAACAGCGCGCACAAGCGCTTGACGCCGACCCGCGGCTGGGGTCGTTCGCCCAGTACGAGCGCCTGCAGGCGCGGCAGGCGCTGGCGGCACTGGCCACGGTGCCGCGCCGCGATCTGCCGGCTGCGCTGGCACAGGCGGAACGGCGGGTCGGCATTGCCGAACAGGCGGCGCGGATCGAAGCCGCGCAACGCGAGATCGAACGGCTGGAGCGCGAGCGCAGCGAGCTGCTGATCGAGGCAAGCCGCCGCGACGCCGAGACCGCGCGCGCGGAAGCGGAGCGCATGCGCCTGCAGGCCCAGCTGCAGGCGGAGGAAGCGGCGCGCCTGCGCGCGCAGGCGGAGCAGGTCGAGGCGGTGCTGGGCGGTGCCCAGGCCGCACAGCAGGACAAGCTGGACGCCGCCCGCGAAAAGGAGGCGGCGCTGGCGCGCAAGGAAGCCGAACTGGTCGCTGGCGCCAAGCTGCCGTCGCTGCGTCATGACGCGCGCGGCGAGGTCTTCACCCTGGCCGGCGATGCCTTCGCGTCCGGGCAGGCCAAGCTGACCAGTTCCGCCGCCGCCAGCGTCAAGGCGCTGGGGATCTACCTGGCGGCGTTGCCGGGCGGCGCGGTGCAGGTGATCGGGCACACCGACAGCCAGGGCGACGCGGCGGCCAACCGGACGCTGTCCGAGCAGCGCGCCCAGCAGGTGCGTGCCAGCCTGGTGGCCGCCGGACTGGCGCGCGACCGGGTCAGTGCACAGGGCCGTGGCGCCGCAGAGCCGGTGGCCGACAACGGCAGTGCCGCGGGGCGGGCGAAGAACCGTCGCGTGGACATTGTTGTCGCCACGAAACCCTGAAAAAACAACAGCTTGCTTGTGATTCAGACGGTCCGGGCACGGCCGGCGCGGACACTTGCCAAGCCGTTCCGGCAGGCGTAGGGTCGGATACCCGGACGACCCGAATTTCAACGGGTCGTCCGGCCGGAGGCCGGCCTGTGCATGACCCGTTCGACAACCCGGAGATCGCCGCCGCAAGCCACCAGCGCGGCGGAGGCGGGTGGGTGGTGAATGCCCGTCCCGTTCCGGCCGCTCCCGTGATTCCGCAACGCCCCGTGCCTGCCGGCCGGGGCGTTTCCGTTTGCGGCCCCGCCATTTGCACCGGCATCGCGCAGCGCATGCCTGCCAGCTCCGCAGCCCGGCCCGCCGCCGGCTGCGTTTCACCCGGTGGCGCAAGCCGCCGTTCCCCCGCGCCGCGCGGTTTTCCCCGCCGGGCGGCGCATTGCCGACCAGGAGGCTTTCATGTTCGAAGCGCAACCCCAGGCTGAGATCGAAGCGATGATGAAGGCGAACAGCGAGTTCAGGCAGCTGTACTTCCGCCACCGGGAACTCGACAAGCAGGTCCTCGATGCCGAGCTCGGCGTGCTGCCCATCGATGACGCCACGCTGGGCCAGATGAAGCGCGAGAAACTGGCCGCGAAGCAACGCCTGCTGCAGATGTACGAACGCGCCAACTGAAGGCGCGCGAACGACCCCGTGACGGGCGTTCGCGACGCGGGATGGCGGCGGCCGTGTTCCGCTGCCGCCGTCCCGCCATAGGCCATCCGGGATGGCCCGACGCGGCAGCGCCGCAACCACCCACCGCTTGCGAGGCCGGGTCAATGGCGTTGCCCCGGATGCTACCCTTTGCGCGTAGTTTCCCGGGCGCAGCGATGAACGACGCAAATTCCCACTGGACCGCGCAGCGCAAGGCGGCGCTGGTGCTGGATCTCCTGCAGGGTGGAACCACCGTGGCGGGCGCCGCTGCGCACTTCCAGCTGCCGCCGGAGCGGATCCAGGCCTGGCTCGAGGCCGGCCGGCAGGGCATCGTGCAGGCGTTGCAAGCCACGAGCGAGCCGGCCGACACCACCTACGGCGACCTGCGCGATCTCATCCCCCGACCCTTCGCCGACCACGGCACCGTGACGGTCGCGCCGGACGAGTTGCTGAACACTGCCTGGCAGCGGATGCGCGCGCATGACGTCAGCCAGCTGCCGGTGATGGAGGGCGAGCACATCGTCGGCATGCTGGACGAATCCGACGTGCTGCTGCATGTCTATGGCGATGAAGCCCGCTTCACCGATCCGGTGTCGGCGGCGATGGTCAGCAGGCTGGACAAGGTCGACGTGCGCGCGCCTGTGGAAGCGCTGCTGCCGGTGTTCGACCGCGGACACGTCGCCATCGTGATGGACGCGGGCCGTTTCCTGGGCCTGATCACCCGAATCGACCTGCTGAACCACCTGCGGCGGCGGGTGGGGTGAAGCGATCTGTCGTCACGGATTCCCCGTTGCATACCCAGGCTCCTCCGATGCAGACCATCACCCCGCCCGGCTCCCGGCCAATGCCCAGCGCTCGTCTTCTGGGAGAACTGCTGGTTGAATCCGGCGCGGTTTCGGCAGCGGACGTGCAGAAGGCGCTGGCCTTCCAGGAGCAGTTCGGTGGCCGCATCGGCAGCATCCTCGTGAGGCTCGGCGCGTTGTCGGAGGAATCGCTGTTGCCGGTACTGGCCGGACAGCTGGCGATGCCCGTTCTGGGCGCCGACGAATGGCCGGAACAGCCGGCCGCGATCCGGGACCTGCTGGCGGACAGCGGTTTCAGCCTGGATTGGTGGACCGACAATGGCGTGGCAGCCTGGCGCGCCGCATCAGGCGTGGTGCTGGCCGTTGCGAGGGATCCACTGGACCCCCTAGCCAACGAGGCGCTGGGCAAGAGCCTTGGGGGGGTGGATTGGCAGTGGCGACTGGTTCGCAGCCAGGACCTGGATCGCCTGCTGGACATGGCGGGGCGCAGCCGGGCGGCGGGCGACGGCGATCTGGATGACGATGTCAGTCACCTGCGGGAACTTGCCGAAGAGGCGCCGGTCATTGAACTGGTCAACAACATCCTCGCGCAGGCCATGGATCAGCGCGCGTCCGACATCCACATCGAGCCGGAAGAGCAGGTGTTCCACGTGCGCATGCGGACCGACGGCATTCTGCACACCCGGATGACCTTGCCAGCAAGCCGCTATCCGGCAGTAGCCTCGCGGGTGAAGCTGATATCCGGCATGGACATCGCAGAACGCCGTCTGCCCCAGGACGGTCGTCTCAGTGCGAGGGTCAGCGGACAGGAAATCGACGTTCGCGCCTCGGCGGTGCCTGCGGTCCACGGCGAATCCATCGTGCTGCGACTGCTACCCAAGGAGCGCCAGGACCTGAGCCTGGCGCGCCTGGGTTTTTCCGGGCGCGACCTGCAGATGTTCCGCGCCTGGGCGCGTGAGCCGCATGGCATCGTGCTGGTGACGGGGCCTACCGGTTCCGGCAAGTCGACCACCCTGTACGCGACGCTGGAAGAGATGAACCAGCGCGACCGCAAGATGATCACGGTGGAGGATCCGGTCGAATACGAGGTCGATGGCGTCACCCAGATCCAGGCCAATGCGGAGATCGGATATACCTTCGCGCGGGCACTGCGGGCGATCCTCCGGCAGGATCCGGACGTCATCATGATCGGTGAAATCCGCGATCTGGAGACTGCGGAGATCGCCGTGCAATCGGCGCTGACCGGACATCTGGTGCTGTCGACGCTGCATACCAACGATGCGGTCAGCGCCTTCACCCGTCTCATCGACATGGGCGTGGAGCCGTTCCTGGTGGCGACCAGCGTGCGCGCAGTGCAGGCCCAGCGGCTGGTGCGCCGGTTGTGCCCGCAATGCAGCCGCTCGAATGCGGATGTCCTGCCTGCGATCCGGCGGCTGGTGGAGCCGCTGGCGGAAGCCGGCGTCGCGCCGGACTGGCGGTCGGCCGCGGGCTGCCCGCACTGCCAGGGCACCGGCTATCGGGGGCGCTTGGGTATCTACGAGCTGGTGGACGTCACGCCGGAAATGCAGGAGCTCATCATCGCCTCGGCCACCGCGGAGAAGATGCGGGCGCTCGCCACCCAGCAGGGCGGCAGGACGCTGCGCGAGGATGGTCTGCTGAAGGCAATGGCGGGGCTCACCACCGTCGAGGAGGTGGTGCGGGTGAGCGGCGGGGCCGGTGTCGATGGTTGAGCGCACGCTGTTCAGTTACGAGGCAGTGGACCGCTCGGGCGCTAAGACCACGGGATCGGTGGAGGCCGCGTCCGAAGGTGAGGCTGCGCGCCAGCTCGCCCAGCAGGGTTTGACGCCCTATGCCCTCAAGCGTGTCGGGCAAGGGTGGCGCGCACCGCGGCGCCGGCGCGCATCGGCGCGCGAACTGCAGCTGGTGCTGCAGGAGTTCACGACGCTGCTGGAATCCGGCGTGGGACTGGTGACCGCGTTGTCCTCGCTGGCCAAGTCCAGCCATCACCCCAGCCTGACCGGGGCGTTCGCGGAGATGGAGCGCTCGGTGAGGCGGGGGGAGAGCTTCAGCGCTGCGTTGCGGGAATCGAAACTGCCGGTCCCGGAGTACGTGCACCAGCTGGCGCATGCGGGCGAAGCGACGGGGCGCCTTGCCGAGTCGATCCGCGGAGGCGTGGACCAGTACGAATACGACCAGCGCGTCCGCCAGGAAATGACCGGCGCGATGATCTACCCGATAGTGCTCGTCTCCTCGGGCATCGCCGCGGTCGGCATCATCTTCCTCTGGGTGGTTCCGCGCTTCGGCGGGTTGCTGACGCAGCACAAGGACACCATGCCGGCGATTTCCCGCTGGACCATCGCAAGCGGCGTCTGGCTCAGCAATCACGTGTGGCTGGTGTTGCTCGCGTTGGCGGCGGCAGCGGTGGGCCTGCGCGCGCTGTGGAAGGCGCCGGGGGTCGTTGATGCCCTCGCCGAACGCGCGGCGCGGCTGCCGGTGGTGGGGGATTGGCTGGTGGAGGCCGAAGTGGGGCGTTGGGCCAGCACGCTGTCGGCGCTGCTGACCGGTCGCGTCGAACTGATCCGGGCACTGAACCTGTCGGCGACGTCGGTGCGCATGAAGTTCCTGCGTGCCCGCCTGCTGGCGGTGGCGAAGTCGGTCAAGACCGGCTCCACGCTGTCGGCGGCACTGCGTGAACACCGCTCGCTCAATCCCACCGGTTACGATCTGGTGGCGGTAGGCGAGGCCAGCGGAGAGCTGCCCAAGCTGCTTGACGCGCTGGCGCGCCTGTACGAGACCACCGGGCGGGACCGCATGAAGCGGGCGTTACAATTGATCGAGCCGTTGGCCATCATCATCATCGGCGTGGTGGTCGGCACCATCATGACCGCCATCATCTTGGCCATCACCAGCGTCAACGATGTTCCCCTTTGAGTCCCCGAAACACGGAGTCCCCATGCGAGTGCCTCGCTTCGCCGCCGGCTTCACCCTGCTGGAAATGCTGGTGGTCCTGGTCATCATCGGCCTGATCGCAAGCCTGGTCGGCCCGCGCCTGTTCAGTCGCGTGGACAGCTCCAAAGTGCAGGTCGCGGACACCCAGACGCGCTTGCTGCGTGGGGCCGTGGAAACGTTCCGGCTCGAGGTCGGTCGCATCCCCACCGCGGATGAGGGCTTGGGCGTGCTGAACACGGCGCCCGCCGATGAGCGGGCCAAGGCGCGCTGGCGCGGTCCCTATCTGGATGAACCGGTGCCCGAGGATCCGTGGGGTCGACCGTACAAGTATTCCATCCCCGGCCGCGATGGACTGCCGTTCGCGATCTACTCCCTCGGCGCGGATGGCCAGCCGGGAGGCGAGGGCAATGACGCCGACGTCGGCTTCCTGCCACCCAAGGGGTGAGCCCCGGGCGACGGTCGGCTTCTCCCTGTTGGAGATGCTGGTCGTGCTGGCGTTGATTTCGGTGATGACCGCGTTGGCGGCGCCACGCCTGGCCAGCACGGTCAGGGCGATCGGCACCAGTGGTGATCGTGCCGAGGTCCAGCGCCAGATCGAGGATCTCCCGCTGCGCGCCCGCCTGCAGTCGGGAGAGATCCGCTTGGGCGCCGAGGCCGCGCTGTCCCCGTTGCTGGAACTGCCACAGGGCTGGGCTGTCTCCACCCTGACGCCGCTGCTGGTCCGCGACAACGGCGTATGTGATGCAGCGCGCTTGCGCGTGCGCAGCCCCGATGCTGAAGAGGAATGGGTCGTGGCAATGCCCGATTGCCAGGTGCGCAATGCGCAGTAGCCGCGCTTCGGGGTTTTCGCTGCTGGAAGCCATCGTCGCGCTGGCGATCCTTGCGGCGGCGGGGATGGCGCTGTTCGCAGCGATGAGCCAGTCGGTGCGGATGGTGGAGCGCGCCGAGGCGGCGCGCGAGCGCGAATCCGCACAGCGCAACGCACTGGCGTGGCTGCAGACCATCAATCCCGCGCAGGAACCCGACGGCCAGGTGCAGCTGGGCGACGTGCTGCTGCGCTGGCACGCGGAGCCGTTGGAAGCGCCGCGTGATGCGATGACCGGATACCTGCAGGCCGGCCTGTTCCAGGTCGGCCTGTATCGCGTGCGCCTGGCGCTGGAGCGCGATCAGCGCCCCCTGGCCGAACTGGAAGTCAGGCGGGTCGGCTACAAGCAGGTCAGAAAGCCGGAGGTGTTGTGAGCCTGCGGAACGCCAGGGTGCAGGGGGGGTTCACCCTGCTGGAGGCGATCGTGACGCTGGTCATCGTGTCCATGCTGGTCACAGTGCTGATGAGCGCATTGTCGCAATCCCTTTCGTTGCGGACCCGGATGCTGCGAATGCAGGGCGAGTCCCGCCAGATGCTGCTGCAGGAGGCCTGGTTCCGCGACAGCCTTGCCGGTGCGCAGCCCCCGACGCAACGCCTGGAGGCGGACGCGTTCTCCGGGGGCATCGAGGAGGTGTCGTTCGTCAGCGCTGCGCCACTGATGGCTAGCGGCAGCGCGCGGATAGCCTGGCGCCTGGTCCGTGGTGCCGACGGCGATACCGCACTGCATTACCTGGACCCGGTCGCCGGTGATCTCGTCGTGGTTCCCGGGCCCCTGCGTGAGGCCGGCTTCGCCTACCTGGCCGAAGGCGACGGCGCGCAATGGGAGACCGCATGGCAGAGCACCACCCCGGAAAACGCGAGCCGCCTGGCCGAGAAGGGGCGCGGAGTGCTGCCCCGGCTGGTGAAGTTCCAGGCGACCACGGAGGCCGGGCGACGCCTGCAATGGCTGGTCTACCTGCCGGCGAACCTGCGTGCCTCCGACCGCATCAACATCGAGGAGGGTGGCGATGCGGGGATCTGAACGGTCTCAGCGGGGCTTCGTCCTGGCGGTGACGCTGTGGCTCCTGGCGGGCATCGGCGTCGCGGTGGGACTGATGATGCTGTGGGCGCGCTCCCAGGTCGAGCACGCACGCCTCGACAGCGAGCGGCTGCAGGATGATGTGGCCGCGTTGGAGACGCGCGACACCCTCCTGTACATTGCCGCCACCCGCGAATTCACGCTCGCCGGGCTGCCGGTGGAGCCGCTTTCGGCAGATACGGTGGCCATGCGCAAGCTCGATGAGTTTGGCGGTGTGATGCGTGATCCCGTCGGCGGCGAGCTGCGACTCGATGGCACCCGCTACCGCGGTCGCGGTGCATCCTTTTTTGCGATCCAGGACGAGGCGGGGCTGTTTTCACTGCGGCGCCCCACGGCGGGGGGGCTGGACCGCTTCCTGCAGGTGGAGGGGGTGGAGAAGGGCAGGATCCCGCGCCTGCGGGACACGTTGCTGGACTACATCGATGGCGACGACCTCAATCATCTGCAGGGCGCCGAGCGCACCGACTACGAACGTGAGCGCCGGCCACCGCCGCCCAATCGTGGTCTCCTGCTGTCTTCCGAGCTTGCCCGCGTCATGGATTGGGATGGACTTCCGCCGGCGCAGCTGGGCCGCATCATCGAACATGCCTCCGCGTTCTATGTCGGCGCGATCAACCTCAACACCACCCCCGCCGAACTGCTTCCGCTGTGGATCCCCAACTGTCCGGAAGCCTGCGAGCTGCTGCTCAAGCGGCGACAGGAGCGGCCCTTCCGCAATGGAATCGAAGCGGAAGCTCTAACCTTGGGGAAACTGCCCGGCGACAGTGCCATCGACTATCGCACCGTGGCCGAGGGCATCCTGCGAATCGACGTCTGGGGGCGTACAGGAAGGGGCCAGCGTTATCATGTTAGATTGACCCCATCAGCCGACCAGCGCGGGCCTTGGACCATCTTGGCCGCCTATCCCGTCCAACGCCCCGCCGATGACCGCGATGCAGAAACGACCCAGAGCCCTCTTCTCGCCGGGCCGTAGCCTGCCGGGCGAAACACCGGGCCTGCGTCAGGCCAAGGGCCTGTTTGGCGCGCAGGAGTGGGTGATTCCGAGGCGCGACTGCCAGTACCGCAAGCAGGATTTCCGCGCCCTGCCGCCGCGCAAGCGGGCCATGGCCGCGCGTTTGGCGGCGGCCCGCTTCCTGCCTTCTGCCGATGCGCGCATCCATCTGGCCTGGCAGGAGGGCATTGCCCACTACTGGATCTGGACGCCGCCCCAGGACAATCCGTCGGCGTACCGCCGTTGGCTGCCGGAATCGTTGCTGTATCCGCCGCCTGTCCAGGATGGTGTACGGCTCCTGTCCCTGTGCGAGGGTGTGGAAGGGCAGTACTGGAGCAATGGCGTGCTGGTAGCCAGCCAATGGTGGGCGCGCCGGCCGTCGGAGGCCGAGTGGCTGACATTCCTCAGGGCGGCGGGCGCCACCACGGGTTCCGGCGACGTACCGGAGCCCGTCACGCTGGCGTGGCTGGATCGCCCTTGGGCGCACGCTGGTCGTGGCTTGTCCATGGACGCGGATACTGCCGAACGGGTTGCGTGGATTGCCTCGGCCGGTCTCCTGCTGGTGGTGGCGGGGTGGCAGTTGGCCAGCCTGATGCGCTGGGATGCCGAAGCCGCGAAAGAAGCCGTCAGGCTTGAGGCGGCGCGCTCCCGGGCGGCGCCGTTGCAGGCGGCACGCGAGCGTGCCGAGGCGGCGGCGGCGCAGATCGCGGAGTTGCGCGAGCTGGAGCCGGACCACACCGATTTCGACTGGATGGCGCGCATCGGCGCGAAGTTGCCGAATGGCGCGTTGATGGCGGGATGGTCGCGCGAACCCGGGAAGCTGCGCGTACTGGTTCGTGGCGGTGATGCCGATCCGCGCCGCTACATCGAGGCCTTCGTGCAGACCCCCCCGTTCGATGACCTGACCGCGACCTCTTCCGGCAACGGGGACATCCTGCTGGAGTTCACCCTGCCGCAGCCTCGTGTCACCGAGGGCGGCGAAGAATGAGCGCGCCCATGCTGGAAAACGCAGCCATGCAATGGCGCGAAAATCGGCGGCTGCGCATGGCCGTGCTGGTCGCGATGGTGGCCTTGGCCCTGCACTTGCTGGACGGGCTGGATCGCCACCGCGAATCTGCGATGCGGCAGCATGCCGCCGACATCGGCCTGCGACAACGCCTGGAGCGCGTGGCAGGGCAGCCGGAATGGGTTGAGCGCGCCAAGCAGGCCGAGGCCGAGCTGGACGGCATGCGGCGTGAGATGCGGGTTACCGCCAATGCCGGCCAGGCGCAGGCTGAAATCGAGGCCTGGCTTACCGAGTTCGCGGCCGCGCAGAAACTTTCCGGGCCCGCGGTCAAGGTGCAGGACGTGCTGGAGGTGCCTGGTCATCCGGAACTGGTGCAGGTCCTGGCCAGGCTGGATGGCACGTTGCCGGCCTTTGCCCAGTATTCGTTGGTGCAGGCGTTGGAGCGCGGCCTGCCCTGGATGCAGGTCGAGCGCCTTGATATCGGCGAGCAGAGCGAACCCAAGATCAGTCTGGTGATGCGCGCCTACTACCGGCGTGCTGGACAGGGCGTGGTCGCCGGGACAGTGGTTTCGGAGGCCGCACCATGAGCGCTCTGTCGATGTGGCGCCTGCTGTTGGGCGCACTGCTGGCGCTGGCTCTCGGTGCAATGGCGAACTTCGCCTTCGTCGACGTGCCGGGTCAGCCGGTGGCCCTGCGGGCGACTGGAGAGGACTGGACGTTGCCGCAATCGCCGCGTCCGGCGCCTGCGGCGATCGAAGCCGCTTGGGAGAAGAATCCGCCTTGGCCGCAGCCGCCGCCCCCGCAGGAAGTTGCAGCCAGCGCGGTTGCGGCACCGGAGGTTCCGGCCCCCGTCCCGGTGGGTGTGGCCCGCAGCCGGCACGGCGCCCGCGCGGTCTTCAGCGTGGCTGGGGCGGGCACGGTGCTGCTGCGTGCGGGCGACCCGCTGCCGGGTGGCGGGCGTGTGTTGCGGGTGTCAGGGCTGAGCGTCGAGTGGCGCGACGCCAAGGGTGAGCGCCAGCAGCGCGAAATGTTCAACAGCTACCAGATTCAGGAAGAGGCGGCGCCCGCGCCTGCGCCCGCGTCGAAGCCGCCCACCAGGAAGGGGCGGCGCTGATGCGTTGTCAGCAAGCTGCCCCCGCCCGAGCAACCGGAACACGCATGATGGATCGGACACACCTTCAACCTGTGGCGCGTCGATGGCTGAGCCGCGTGCGCGTCGTTGCGCTCGCGGCGGTGGTCGGCGTGCTGGCCGCCTGTGCCGCGCGCCCGCCCGAGTTGCCGCGCCCGCTGCGCGCGCCGAAGGCGGACGCACCGACGGGGGAAGTCCTGGGTGATGCCGCTTCCGGGCGCACCCATCCGCAGATCGAACGTGGCCCCGAGCCGGTGCGGCGCGAACAGGCTGCGCAGCAGCCGGAGCGCGCGCAGAGCCGCATCCCGCCGATGCAGCGCAGCGAGCCGGTGGCGATCGCCCTGGACGGCGTGCCGCTCGAGACCTTCATCAACATCGTGTACGGGATGGAACTGGGTCTGCCGGTGCAGATCGACCAGTCGCTGCGCGGCCGTCCGGAGTTGCTCAGCCTGAGCCTGGCCAAGCCGATGCCGCCGGAGCAGGCGTTCCGGGTGGCCGAGGAGGTCCTGCGCAGCTACAACGTGCGGATCGACGAGCTGGGCGGCGTGTTGCGCTTCATGCCCGTGGATCAGCGCACCAGCGAGGTCAGCCCGCTGCTGCAGACGCGTTCGCTGCCGGATGTTCCGGCTGGCCAGCGCACCGTGTTCGTGTCCATGCCGCTGCAGTACCGGCGGCCGGGTGCAGTCATTCCGCAGGCCAAAGAATTGTTCAACGGCAAATCAGTCACCTTCAATCCGTTGATCGAAGCCAATGCGGTGCTGATCAGTGGACCTGGTACCGATGTCCGCGCTGCCATGCAGGCCTTGGATGCGCTGGACCAGGCAGTGCTGCGCGACAAATATTCGCTGCGCATCAACCCGCTCTACCTGCCGGCTGACCTGCTGGCGAAAGAGCTGCGCGAGGTATTGGCGGGGCAGGGCATTGCAGTCTATAGCGGCGGAGGGGAGCCCGGAGCGCTGACCTTCGTGCCGGTCAATTCCGCCAACGCCCTGATCGTGTTCGCCAACAGCCAGCAGGCGTTGGACACGGTGGCCGAATGGGTGGCGCGCCTGGACCAGCCCAGCGATGCGGCCGGCAGCGGCGGCATGTACGTGTATGCCGCGCGCCACACCACGGTGGATACAATGCTGCCGGTGTTGCAGGCGCTGGCAGGCGGTGCAGGCGCTAGTGCGGGGAATGCGGGGGCATCTGGGGTCGCTGGCACGGGGAGCTCAACTGGCGAAACCGCGCGCGGAGCGCGGCAAGGCAATGCGGTGACCGCAGTTTCCGGCTTCGGCGGGCAGCTGGCCGCCGATACGGTGCGCAACATGATCGTGTTCCAGGGCGACGCCCAGAGTTGGCGCGCGTTGCAGGGCGTGCTGGCGCGGCTGGACCAGCCGGCCCGGCAGGTGCTGATCGAGGTCACCGTTGCCGAAGTGACCCTCACCGACGAGTTGACCCACGGGGTGGAATGGGCGTTGCGCAACATCAGCGTCGAAGGCATGTCGGGGCCGCTGACGGCACTGGCGGACAATGCCACCGCCGGTGGCCTGCGCTGGGCGGCGCTGTCCTCGTCCGGCCAGGTGCGCGCCACGCTCAACCTGTTCGCCAAGGACAGCCGCGTCACCATCCTGTCCACGCCGCGCATCCTGGTGAAGAGTGGCGAGGCGGCGAGCATCGACGTCGGCACCGAGGTGCCCATCATCACCAGCCAGGCCACGGCGCCGGACCTGCCCAATAACGGCAACCAGAGCTCGATCCTGCAGTCCGTGCAGTACCGCAAGACCGGCACCCTGCTGGATATCGAGGCGGTGGTGCATTCCGGCCAGCGGGTGGACCTGAAGATCTCGCAGGAAGTCAGCGAGGCGGTCCAGACCGACACCAGCGAGATCTCCTCGCCCAGCATCCTCAGCCGCAGCCTGCGCACCGTGCTGAGCCTGGCCGATGGCCAGAGCACCCTGCTGGGCGGGCTGATCTCCAGCAGCCGATCTGATGGCAAGACCAAGGTGCCGCTGCTGGGTGACATCCCGCTGGTCGGGCGTGCCTTCCAGAACCGAACCAAGTCCAGCGTGCGGACCGAACTGCTGCTGCTGATCACGCCCTACGTGCTGGAAGATGCCACCCAGGTCGAAGAAGTCACCCGCGCCGTCCGGGAGCGATTCGGCCGGGTCGAGCGCAGCTGGCCGGGCCGCCCGGATGGCACGCCGGCGCCGCTGCAAGAGCGCGAGCCGCTTCCCATGCCGCCTGCCAAGCCCAATCCCGATCCGCAGCCATCCGCGGAGGCCCCGTCCAGCGCGCCTGTCGAGGTGCAACCGCCTGCGGCGGCCAACCCGGCGGACGCCACCAAGCCCGCCTGAGCTCCGGCCGCGGCGCGAGCGCCGGGGGCCCCAGTGCTCGTCGCGGGCCGGCTCCAGTGCAATCGGGCCAGTGCCCGGATTTCATTGTGAATGGGCGCCGCCCGACATTCGCAAATGTGGTCGGCGTAACGCCACGAGAAGCTTCGTGGATGGTTTCACAAACCCGTTGGCACTAGGGCAGTCCAGCGGTTGACACTTTCTTAATCCCCGCTTTATGCTGCCTGCACATCTGGGATGCTGCGCTGGCTTTGGTATCTGTATGCGCAGATGAGCCGGATTCAGGGGGAATGGGTTGCGGGGTTCGGGCCTTTTCTTCTCCGGTTCTGTATCGGCGCCGATACGCGCATGCGGGCGGCGAGTGGTGCCCATGGTGTGACCAAGATTTACAAACCTAAGCTTAGGAGCCAACAAGAATGAAGTTCTTCAACAAGCAGACCCTGGCGCTCGCCATCGTCGGCGCACTCGCCTCCAGCAACGCGCTGTCGGCCAATCTGATCCAGACCGCCAACACCGTTTACGCGAAAGAAATCAAGATGCCGGTCACCGGCCTCTCGCTGAACGTGGCGTGGAAGGTTGGCTACAACTTCAACACCAACGAAACCCGTTACGCCTGCGTGCGCCTCGAAGGTGCCGAGCCCACCGCTATCGTGCCGACCATTACCCAGGCCGACGGTGTGACCCCGGCTGGCGCGAATCTGACTGCCGGCACGGTCAATGCCAACGGCAACGTGGCCTTCTTCACCCTGTCTTCGAGCCCCACCGGCGCGGTTCCCGCCACCGCGGCTTACCAGGTGCAGCTGAACAACCTGCTGATCGATGTCGCCAGCCGCGACACCACCGTCACCGCCACCGTCGGTCTGTACGACAACCCGGCTGCAGCCGGCCAGTGCCTTGCTGAAGGCCCGGCTAACCCGCAGCTGATCGCCGGCACCGGCGACACCAAGAAGCTGCTCACGTTCGAACCCAGCTATGCGTTCCTGACCGATCCGAACAAGGCCATTGCTTCGGTTGATAACCTGAACACCCCGTACGCCGGGTTCAAGAACCCGGTTCCCGCGGGTGGCCTGGTGTCTCCGGATGCCAACAACGCCTATCTGGCCAAGGCCCAGGTCAACCTGCTGACCTATGGCACCCCGGCAACGGCTCCGCGCGGCATCAATGGCGTTCCCGTCACCTTGGCCACGCTGTTCGACACCGCGGCAACGAACGTTCTGACCATCGATGGCGACTTCGGCGCTTGGGCAACGGCCAAGACCTTTGCCACCGTCGCTCCGACCACGTCCACGGCGACTTCGGCCAGCTGGAATGTCAACCCGACTGCCCTGAACGGCAATTTCGCGGTGGTGGTCAACAGCAGTTCGGCTAATGAAATTCCGGCCGGCGGCTACATCGCCAGCCTGAAGGCCAAGGCGAACACCGGCTACACCCTGAACTACAACGACGCGAATGCCGGGCAGATGGTGACGCTGTCGCCGAAGCTGGATGAGTCCATCGAAGCTGGCGCTGACAACCAGATCGAAGACATCGCCTACGCTGAAGCTTCCGCTGGCCAGATCGCCCAGGATGGCGTGCGTCTGCAGGCTCCGCTGGTGCAGGTCCCGGGTGGCTGGCTGAGCCGTCTGGTCATCACCAACACCGGCAACAAGGACCGCACCTTCTTCCTGACCGTCCAGGGTGAAGATGGCACCGCCATCACCACCGGCAATCTGGATGGTTACGTCGTGAAGGCCAAGAAGACCTACGTCATCGAAGACATGTCCACGGTGCTGCAGGGCTTCAACGCCGGCGCGAAGACCCGCGGTACCGTCATCGCCACCGTGGCTGGCCCGGAGAAGGAAATCAAGGGTCTGTACCAGATCGTCAACACCACCAACATGTCGCTCAGCAACTACGTGATGGTGAACCAGGATTCCGGCGGCCACTAATCGGCTCCCGCTCCTGTGCAATACCGGAAAGGCCCGCTTCGGCGGGCCTTTCCTTTTGTGCGGCTTGCGATGTGGATGCTTTCCTGTCCACGCCCTCATGGCCAGGCAGACGTGCCCTTCGCAACCGCTGCGCGCCGGTGGGCGATGGCGCACGCGAGTCGTTCAGTTGGAAGGGCTCTCCAATTGGGGCGCTTGTGGAAGTGTTGCCGGTTATCCTGCGCGTTGCTGATGCAGGTGCGGGCAGGGCGGGAATGAGGGAAAGAATGAGGGCGCTGTTCCTGGGGCAGCCCAGGACGCGCGGGGAACACGTGCAGGCGCTGGACGGGTTGCGTGGCCTGGCGGTGTTGATCGTGATTGCATCGCATCTGTCCAATGCCGGCTGGCTGCCGCAGCCGGGGATGTCCGGCACGGGCAAGAGCGGCGTCTATCTCTTCTTCGTGCTCAGCGCCTACCTGTTGGCCCATGCCATGCTGGCGCGTCCGCTGGCAGGGCTGGCTGACCCGGCCTACTGGATCGATTACGCGCTGCGCCGGGTGCTGCGCATCTGGCCGCTCTATCTGGTGATCCTGCTGTCGAGTTGGGGACTCACGAGCCTCGGCGTTGCCGGCTGGCACTACCAGCTGGATGACGCTGCCCTCTTGCGGCACCTCGCCCTGCGAGAAGGCCAGGACGTGCTGTGGTCGATCCCGGTGGAGTTCACGTTCTACCTCTGGCTGCCGTTCATCTGCCTGGCGCTGGTGGCCCTCCGCGGCCTGCCGGGGGGGCGTTGGTGGGGGCTGGGGCTGTTGACCTGCCTGCTGATGCTGTCGCGCTGGCATTGGCCGGCGGCGGAAGCGCCCGTCAACAGCGTGCAGCTTGGCTATTACATGCCGGTCTTCCTGGCCGGCGTGGGGGCGGCATGGGTTGGGCACGCCTGGCCGCTGTGGCGGCAGCAGATGCGCGCCTGGCGCGTGACTGGATGGCTGCTGCTGGCGGCGCTGGCAGTTGCCACGCCTGCCATCTGGTCAGCGGTACTGGGGACTGCCTACGCCCCGGACTTGAACCATCGTTGGTTCACCGCGTTTGGCTTGGGGTGGGCGCTGCTCCTGCTGTCGGTGCTGTGGGGCGGCGGAGTGCTGTCCCGCTTTTTCGCCAGCTCGCCCATGAGGCTGGTGGGCGTGGTCAGCTTCAGCGCCTATCTGTGGCATATGCCGGTACTGCAGCTGGCTGACGCGTTGGGGTTGCGCGCTCACGGAGTGATCGGGCTGCTGGGTGTGCTGGGGGCGATGCTGGCGGTGGCGATGGTCTCGTTCCTGCTGTTCGAACGCCCCTGGCGCGATGTGCGGTACCTCCGCAGCGAGCGTCGCAATGCGTGAGG
>JAANMX010002804.1_pt1 | contig 16529 bp, 10 predicted proteins | sample 7279681 | NCBI WGS metagenome assembly JAANMX01 (sample SAMN14094542, study PRJNA606508) | bioreactor metagenome | isolation source: A lab-scale SPAN reactor treating ammonium-rich wastewater day 351 | place: Ireland: Galway | collected 2018-01-01
ACCGAGATCTACCTCGTCCTAGAAGGCGAGGGCCACGTCGAGCTCGATGGCGAAATGATCCCCGTCCGCCCCATGACCGCCATCATGATCCGACCCGGCTGCCGCCACCGCGCCGTCGGCAACCTCCGCATCGCCAACGTCTGCATCCCCACCTTCGATCCAGCGGACGAATGGTTCGAGGAATCTGCCGGACAAAGTCCGACAGATTCCTAGCCGCCGTTGAGCAGCGCCTCGACGCGCGAGGCCAATTTCCGGTGCGGGGCGGGCATGGGGGCGGTGGCGAGTTCCTCCGCGGTGAGCCAGCGCTCGTGCGCGCCCGCCTTGCGCGACGGGCGCAACCAGGCCCGCATCTGCCCCCGGTAGCGCGTGAAGGCGAACCGCAGCTCGTGCCAGGGCTCCCCACCGCCGCATCCATCGAGCCGGGGGAACTGCCAGAGGCCGGGCCAGCGCGGGGCGGCGGGATCGTTCCGCAGCAGCACGCGACCGCGGCGCACCACGACCTCGACGTCCTCCACCAGCGGCACCGCCACCGCCCGAGGGCCCTTGTTCGGCAGCGACTCGGGATCCTTGGCGCGGCAGAATCCCCGCACCGGGCACAGCAGGCATGCCGGCTTGCCGCGCGAGCAGACCAGCGCGCCGAGCTCCATCATCGCCTGATTGAAATCCCCCGGGTGCCTCTCGGGCGTCAGCGCCTCCGCCCACGCCCAGAGTTTCCGCTGCGCCGCACCAGTGTTCACCCTCTCGCCGAAATCGGCCAACCGCGAGAGGACCCGCACCACGTTCCCGTCGAGCACCGGCAGCCTCATGCCAAACGCGATGCTGCAGATCGCCCCCACCGTATACCGCCCCACCCCGGGCAGCGCCAATACCTTGTAGTAATCCGCCGGCAACCGGCCCCCGTGCCCCGAGCACACTATTTTCGCCGCGCGGTGCAGGTTCCGGGCCCGATGGTAATAGCCGAGCCCCTCCCACGCCTTCAGCACACGCTCCAGCGGCGCCTCCGCCAGCGCCTGCCACGTCGGGAACGTCGCCAGCCACCGCTCAAAATATGGGACCACCGTCGCCGCCTGGGTCTGCTGCAGCATCACCTCCGACACGAAAATCGCGTAGGGATCCCGGCTCCGCCGCCATGGCAGGTCCCGCGCGTGCGACCGGAACCACCGCAGCAGCGCCCCCTGGATCGCCTCGATCTCGCACGCCGACCACGGCGCTCCCTGTTCCTCCGGCTCCGGCATGATCGCCAAACCTGCGAAGCGCTCGTCCATCTTCAAGAGCAGCCGCGCCACGGGGGCGATAAATTCCTCCCGCCGCCCAAGCCGCACGCGGGCCGCACCCGACCGTCGCCCCGCGGCCGCCATCAGACCGTCTCTCATTTGCCTGAATCCAGTTCGTATCGGGATTGCGCCCGGTCCCGCCCGCTCAATCCTTGAGCACTAGTCCGGCGATCGCCCTCGCCGCCTCCCGGTCGGAAAGGTTGTCCGTGTTCAGCACCAGATCGTATCCGAGGGGGTCATCGATGTCCCGATCAAAATGCGCCATCACGTATCGCCGCCTCGCCCGGTCCATCTTTTGCACGTGCGCCCTGGCCTTCGGTTCATCGCAGCGCATCACCTTCGTCATCTGGGCCACCCTGCGATCGACGCAACCCACCAGCCGCGCGTGCAGCACCGATGGCATGTGCCGGGTGATCACGTTGCCGCCCCGGCCGACGATGATCACCCGCCCCATCACCGCCAGCCGATAGATCGTGTCCGCGGTGTGCTGGAACATCGTCCAGTCGCTCGGGTGCACCCCCAGCAGCTCGCACAGCGCATCGTCCACCAGGCTCGGGACGTCCTCCGGCATGAACTTCGCCAGGCGCTGTGGCAGCGCGTGATCCTTGAGGACCTGCCTCACCAGCTCGTCGTCGAAAACGGCCCACGGCCCGCCACCGCCGGCACCCTCCAACATCTCCGCCAGACACTCCCCCACCCCTCTCGCCCGCGCCCCGCACAACCGCGATAGCGTCACCGCCGTCCGCCGATATCGCCGGTTCTGCGCCGCCCGCTCCGCGGCGCTCATGCCAAACTGCGCGTTCAGATAGGCATGGCACTTATCCAGAGATTTTGCCTCGGCCACCATCTCCGTACCAATCTACCCGCTCCCGCCCACCGGCGCCACAAGGAAACGCGCGCTCCCCCCCCTGGGGGGTGCGTGACGCCAAAGTTACCCCTTCATGGCCTGCACCCAACGGGGGAACGCCGCGTTTCGGGCCATCCTATGGATTTGACAAACCGCCCCATTGCAAAGAGTTTTAAATTTTACCGAGATTCGATTGATGCGCAGGAGGAAGGTCAGAAAGGCCCCGAGAACCGCCTATCGCGGAGACCCGGGACCGACATGGTGGGACAAGCCCAACCCGGTCGCCCGAGGACTCCCGCAGGCACCTGGATAAAGCGGATCTTCGTGGGCGGGGCCATCGCCGCCGTCGTCTCATCGGTCGTCGCCATCGCCATCCTCGGGGCCTTCGTCGCCAAATATCGCGACGAGGCCGAGGGCCTGGACCTCGCGCGCCTCAACGAATTCAGCGAGACGACGATCTTCTACGACCGCCGCGCCCAGGAGATCGGCAGGCTATTCTTCGAGGACCGTCAGGTCCTCCAGCACCACGAGATCCCCGACATGATGCGGTGGGCGATCCTCGCCGCCGAAGACACCAGCTTCTACAAGCACGGCGGCGTCGATTACCGGGGCATCCTCCGCGCCGCCATCGCCAACATCCGCACCGGCAAGGCCACTCAGGGCGGAAGCACCATCACCCAGCAGCTCGCCAAACACGCCCTCGGACGATTCGAGCGCACCGTCGACCGCAAGTTCACCGAGTTCTTCCTGGCCAAGCGGATCGAGGCCAAATTCTCGAAGGACGAGATCCTCGACCTCTACATCAACCGCATCTACTTCGGCAAAGGCTACTACGGGCTCGCGGCCGCGGCGAACGGCTACTTCCACAAGAAGCCCCACGAACTGGCCCTCGGGGAGTGCGCCATGCTCGCCGGCATCATCCGCGCCCCAAACTCCTATTCGCCACGCGGCAACCTCTCCCGCGCCACCGCCAAGCGCGACCAGGTCCTCGACCGCATGATCGACGCCGGATACATCAAACACGCCCAGGCCGCGGAGGCCCGCGCGGAGAAGATCACCGTGCACCCGGGCCGCAACGCCGGGGTCCACAACTACCACATGGCGCAGGCCCTCAAGGAACTCCGCCATATCCTCCAGGTCGACCCCGACGACGACGTCCCCGGCGGCCTGCGCGTCCACACCACCATCGACCTCGAACTCCAGAATCAGGTCGAGCAGTCCCTCGTCGCCAAGCTCGCCTCTGTCGAGACCTCCCTGAAAAACGGCGGCCCCGCGCCGCCCCAGCAGGCCGACCCGCTCTCCGAACTCGACACCAATCCCGCAGGCATGCCCGAGCCCCAGGCCGACCCCGAGGCCCCGAACGGCGGCGGGCCCCTCGAGGCCGCCTTCCTCTGCGTCGAGGCGGAATCCGGCGCCACCCGCGTCCTGATCGGCGGCCGCGACTTCAGGCAGAGCCAATTCAATCGCGCCACGATGGCCAGGCGCGGCAACGCCTCCCTCCTCCAGCCTTTCGTGTACTCCCTGGCGATGCAGCACCTCGGCCTGCACCCCGCCTCCATGATCGATGCCACCTATATCGACGAGACCCTCGCCTCACAGGGCCAGGACACCGGCCTCGGCGACCCCCTCAAGGATATCTCCAAGCGCTTCCTCACACTCCAGCAGGCCCTCTCCCTCGCCAACACCTCCTGCGCCTTCCGCGTCGCCCTCCAGCTCGGCCTTCCCCGCATCGTCCAATGGCTCGCCGCCGCGGGGATCCAGCTCGAATCCCCGCCCAGCTCCCTGGACGACATCCCCTCGCTGACCCTCGAGCAGATCGCCTCCCTCTATCAGGGGCTCGCCCGCGGCGGCGTGCGCCGAAAGCCCTACCTCATCGAGAAGATCACCAACGCCTACAACGAGGTCATGTATCAGGCACAGGTCGAGGCCGGCGATCGCATCCTCGATCCCCTCATCGCCCAGCACATGACCCTCACCCTGCAGTCCGCCACCCGGGACGGCATCGGCCGCAGCCTCGCCGTCGATCACGCCTTCACGCAGCCCATCGCCAGCATGACCGGCCGCTCCCCCAAGAATCGCGACGCCTGGTTCGTCGGCTATACCCCGGAACTCGTCGGCGCCCTCTGGGTCGGCTATGACCAGCCGCGCTCCATCACCGATGGCCCCGTCATCCGAAACGTCGCCATCCCGCTCTGGGCCACCGCCATGGGCGAGGTCATCCGCCAGGTACCCCCCGGCGCCTCCTTCGGAATTCCAAACCAGCTGGCCAAGGTCGAGGTCGACCAGCGCACCGGCGTCATCCAGGGCCTCGGCTTCCTCACCCCCGCCCCAGGCAATATCTTCGTCTACCTTCGCCGCGACCAGATCGACGAGGCGCAGAAGGCCAGCCGCGAGGCCGCCTCCCGCGTCCAGCAGCCCGCGGATTGGTCCAGCTGGCTCGCCACCCTCCTCAACGAGGGCGACGAGGCGCAGAAGACCCCCACCCGCAACCTCCCAGGCACCAAGGAAATCCCCCAGGTCGCCCGCTGCCGGCTCCCCGCGCTCCGCGGCGACATCCTCACCCGCGATGGCCACCCCCTCGCCACCATGGCGCAGAGCCAATCCCTCGTGCTCAAATGGCCCAGCGGCGAGAATTTCAAAACCGAGGACGACTTCCTCCGCTGGATCAAGGAGCGCCTCGTCGATGCCTCCGAATGGCTCGGGAGCCCCATCCTCCTCTCCGATGACGCGCTGCGCGAGCAGTTCCGCCTCCACCGGTTCCGCCCACTGGATATCGCCGACGACCTGCCCCCAGAGCGCGTCGCCGAGTTCCCCAAGAGCCCCCTCGTCAACCAGGGCTTCGCCCTCCAGGGCATCCCCCGCCGCGTCTACCCCAATGGCCCCTTCTTCTCCCACTCCCTCGGCCATGTCAAGCGCATCGCCACCGTCAACGACCGCGCCTACTTCCCCGGCGAACCCGTCTACGACGACTACGAGGGCGCCTCCGGCATCGAGAAACTCTTCGACAAAGACCTCCGCGGCAAAGATGGCCAGATGACCATCGTCACCAACCCGGACGGTTTCCCCAGAAAGGCGTGGATCGACTGGCAGGCCACCGCCGGCAATAATATCCGCACCACCATCGACCACGGCCTCCAGACCGCGGCCGAGGCCGCCGTCGCCGCGATCCGCGCCGGCGCCATCGTCGTGCTCGACCTCAACAGCGGCGACATCCTCGCCATGGCCTCCCAGCCCCAATACGACCCCAACGACTTCATCCCCTTCCTCCCCGAAGACCACTGGCAGGCCCTGGTCTCTTCCGAAAAAAACCCCCTCCTCAACCGCGCCTACCGCCAGCACCACCCCCCCGGCTCCACGTTCAAACTCGTCACCTCCCTCGCCGCCAGCCGCGTCGGCGTCCTCGACCCCGAACGCAAATACACCGCCACCGGTTTCTTCGACGTCGCGGGCCTCCGCTACGAGTTGCCCAAAGAGAAAGACACCGTCTCGTACCAGGCCGCCCTCGCGCGTTCCTTCAACAGCTATTTCATGGATCTCGGCCTCCGCGCCGGCCGCGAGGCCCTCATCGATACCGCCCTGCAATTCGGCATCGGCCGCGTGACCGGCCTCATCCTGCCGGGCGAGGTCCCCGGCCTCATGCCCGACTCCCAGTTCACCATGAAGCGCCACCAGCGCATCTTCGGCCCCGGCGACATCACCAACACATCCATCGGCCAAGGCGATGTCCTCGTCACCCCCCTCCAGATGGCCAACCTCACCGCCGCGATCGCCAACGGCGGCACGCTCTACCGCCCCCGCATCGTCCGCCAGATCGAATCCCGCGGCGGCAAGATCGTCAACCGCTTCGACCCGGCAGAGATCCGCCGCATCGAGATCAACCCCACCGACCTGCAAATCGTCCGGGAGGCCATGGTCGCCACCACCCAATGGGGCACCGGCGCCCCCGCCAAGATCCCGGATGTCTCCATGGCCACCAAGACCGGCACCGCGCAGATCGGCAGCAAACTCGCCCCGCGCCAAGTCGCCTGGATGGTCGGCTACCTCCCCGCCGATGTCCCGCGCTACGCCTTCGCCTTCATGGTCGAGGGCGACTACGACCAAGACCTCCACGGCGGCTCCGATGCCGGGACCCTCGTCGCCCAGGTCTTCAAATCCGAGCCCGTCCGCCCCCTCCTCACCGCCGCCCCGCCCAAGGCCCAGCTCGTCAGCCCAAGTGACACCCCCTAGATCGAGAATGCGACGCAACTCTCCAGTAGCGAAGGGCCGGAGTCAACCCGCCATGGCGGGCCCTTCGGCGGGGGTGTCGGAACAATCGCCTTTGACGATAGGCTTCGCTACAAGTTTTCCTCCCCGGGGCTACCCCGCCTGCGGGGCATGACGTCTGACCAGACACAGATGTCTGCCTGAACGCTCTGGCCGCTTCCCCTCCCGGTGGTCCCCGCCCCGCCGGGCCGATGAATCCATGATTGCGCCCACAGCCAATGCCGCTACGTAAGATCGCAGCAGGCACACCGCCCCCCATGCGATGACACCCCCCCCCTCCGGATCGCAGATCGAACCGTCCCCCCGGGGCAAACACGCCGCGGTGCTCGGCGCCCTCGGCATCGTCTTTGGCGACATCGGAACCAGCCCGCTCTACGCCATGCGCGAGTGCTTCACCGGCCGCCACGGCCTGCCCGCCGAACCCGCGATCATCCTCGGCGTCGTCTCGATGGTCTTCTGGACCCTGATGCTCGTCATCTCGCTGAAATACATGGCGCTGGTCTTGCGCGCCGATAACAAGGGCGAGGGCGGTATCCTCGCCCTCATGGCCCTCGTCACCGCGCACTTCCGCTCCGGCGGCAAACGGTGGCGCTCTCTCACGATCCTCGGCATCTTTGGCGCCTCCCTCCTGCTGGCCGATGCCATGATCACCCCGGCGATCTCGGTCCTCGGCGCCATGGAGGGCCTCGGCGCCGTCCGCGCGGAATGGCACCCGTGGATCCTGCCCATCGCCGTCGCCATCCTCGTGGTCCTGTTCGCCACCCAACACCACGGCACGGGCCAGATCGGCATGGTCTTCGGTCCCGTCATGCTCGTCTGGTTTTCGGTCATCGGCGTCCTCGGCCTCGCGTCGGTCTGCCAGAATCCCGCCATTCTCTGCGCCCTCGACCCGCGCCACGCCATCGGCATCTGCTTCTCCGACCCCACCCGCGCCTTCGTCGTGCTGGGCTCCGTGTTCCTCACGGTCACCGGCGCCGAGGCCATGTACGCCGACATGGGCCACTTCGGCACCCGCGCCATCCGCTCCGGCTGGTTCGCGGTCGCCATGCCCGGGCTGTTGTTCAACTATTTTGGGCAGGGCGCCGTCCTGCTGCGCGACCCCTCGGCGGCGCAACACCTCTTCTATGACGTGGCCCCCGGCTGGGCGCAGCCCGGCCTCCTGGTGCTCGCCACGGTCGCCACCATGATCGCCTCCCAGGCCGTCATCGCCGGCGCATTCTCCCTCGCCACCCAGGCCGTCCAGCTCGACCTCACCCCACGCCTCTTGGTCCAGCGCACCTCCGCCGCCGCCTTCGGCCAAGTCTACGTCCCCGCCATCAACTGGTTCCTCATGCTCGGCACCATCTACCTCGCACTGGAATTCGGTTCCTCCTCCAACCTCGCCGCCGCCTACGGCGTGGCCGTCTCCCTCGACATGACCATCACCACGCTCCTCCTTGCCATCGCAGCGCATGCCGTCTGGCGATGGCCCCTGTGGAAGATCGCCGCCGCCGTCGCCATCTTCCTCCCGCTGGACCTCGCCTTCGTCTCGTCGAACTTACTCAAGATCCTCTCCGGCGGCTGGCTCCCCCTGCTCGTCGCCTTCGCCGGCACCGCCGTGATGACAACGTGGTCCCGCGGCCGCGCCCTGGTCCGCGAACGCATGGAGCAGGACATCCCGGATCTCAATCTCTTCCTCGACGATATCCGCAAGCGAAAACCCCACCGGGTCCCCGGCACCGCCGTATTCCTCACCGAAGACGCGCGCCGCGTGCCCCGCGCCTGGATGCACAATTTCCTCCATAACCGGATCGTGCACCAGCAGGTGCTCCTGCTCTCGGTCCGCACCACCCTCGAACCGACGGTCTCCAACGCCGACCGCGTCAAGTCCGAGGACCTCGGCGAGGGCATTCACCGCGTGACGTTGCGCTACGGCTCCATGCAGCAGCCCAACGTCCCCAGGGCCCTCGAGCTCCTGCCCCCAGAGATCCGCCCCGCCACCACTTCCACCTCGTATTTCCTCGGACGCGTCCAGGTCAGCCTCCGCCACGAGGGCAAAAAGCAGATGGCCGGCTGGCGCCGCGCCCTGTTCGCGTGGCTCGCCCGCAACGCCATGAACACCCCAGACTACTTCCGCCTCCCCCCCAACCGCGTCGTCGAACTCGGCGCCCAGGTCCCCCTCTAGCCCATTCCCCCGTAGCGAAGCCCCTTCGGGCTTCGGCGCCCCGGGCCCACCACCGGATAGAAAAACCCGTGATTGCCTTCGCCCCCCGCGTGTGGTGGTATCTTCCCCCGGAGTGAAATACATCTTCATCACCGGAGGCGTGGTCAGTTCGCTGGGCAAGGGCCTCACCGCGGCGGCCCTCGGCACCCTGCTCGAGCGCCGCGGCCTGCGCGTCGTCATACAGAAATTCGACCCCTACCTGAACGTCGACCCCGGCACCATGAACCCCTTCCAGCACGGGGAGGTCTACGTGCCCGAGGATGGCGCCGAGACCGACCTCAACCTCGGCCATTACGAGCGCTTCACCTCCGCGAAGCTCAGCCGAAAGAATAACCTCACCAGCGGCCAGATCTACGCCACCGTGCTGGAGAAGGAGCGCAAGGGCGAGTACCTCGGCAAAACCGTCCAGGTCATCCCGCACGTGACCGACGAGATCAAGGCCCGCATCGGATTGCTCGGCCGCGACCAACCCTGCGACGTCATCATCACCGAGATCGGCGGCACCACCGGCGACATCGAGGGGCTGCCATTCCTCGAGGCGATCCGCCAGTTCTCCCTCGAGGCGGGCGCGGGAAATTGCATCTTCATCCACGTCACCCTGGTCCCCTTCCTGAACGCCGCCGGCGAACTGAAGACGAAACCCACCCAGCAGAGCGTCGCCAAGCTCCGCGAGATCGGCATCACGCCGCAGGTCCTCGTCTGCCGCGCCGAGAAGCCGATCACCCACGACATCCGCCAGAAGCTCTCGATGTTCTGCAACGTGCCGGTCGAGGCGGTCATCGAGGAACTCGATGTCGCCCACACGATCTACGAGGTCCCCCTCATGCTCCAGAAGGAGAAGCTCGACTCGACCGTGTGCCGCCTGCTCGGGCTCGAGACACCGCCGCCGGCCATGGAGGACTGGTCGAAATTCGTCCGGCAGGTGATCTTCCCCTCGCGCAAGGTGCGCGTGGCGGTCGTCGGCAAATACATCGAACTCAAGGATGCCTACAAGAGCATCTACGAATCTCTGACGCACGCGGCGGCGGCGAATGACGCGGGCCTCGAGGTGCTGCAGGTGGATGCGGAGGCGATGGAGAGCAGCGGTTCGGCGGCCCACCTGGCTGCCGCCCAGGGGTTGCTGATCCCCGGCGGCTTTGGCGACCGCGGCATCGAGGGCAAGATCGCGGCGGCCTCCTTCGCCCGCAACAACCGGGTCCCGTACCTGGGCCTCTGCCTCGGGATGCAGATCGCGGTGATCGAGTACGCGCGCAACGTCCTCGGGCTCCAGGATGCCAACAGCAAGGAGTTCGATCCCGAGACCGCCAATCCGGTGATCACGCTGCTGAAGGAGCAGGAGAGCGTGACGCACAAGGGCGCCACCATGCGGCTGGGCTCCTGGCCCTGCGTGCTCCGCCCCGGCACGAAGGCCGCGGAGGCCTACGGGCGCGGGGAGATCCTCGAGCGCCACCGGCACCGCTACGAGTTCAACCCGGGATATCGCGAGGCCCTCGAGGCCGCCGGGATGGTCGTCTCCGGCGCGAGCCCCGACGGCACCCTCGCCGAAATCGTCGAGATCCGGGATCACCCCTGGTTCGTCGGCTGCCAGTTCCACCCGGAATTCCAATCCAAACCCACGGCGCCGCACCCCCTGTTCCTCGGTTTCATCCGGGCCGTGCTCCAGCATGCCAGCCAATAGCAGCGCCACCGACTCGGCGACCTTGCCGGGCGACCCCATGCCCCTCATCGCCGGCCCCTGCATCGCGGAATCCGCCGATCTCTGCCTCCGCATCGCCGACGCCCTGATCCCCGCCGCCAGGGACGCCGGCTTCCGCCCCATCTTCAAGGCCAGCTACGACAAGGCCAATCGCTCCTCGGCCCACGGCGCCCGCGGTCCCGGCCTCGACGCCGGCCTCGCCATCCTCGACCGCGTCCGCAAGGAATTTGGCATCCCCGTCACCACCGATGTCCACTCCCCGGCGGAAATCCCCGCCGTCGCCGAGGTCGCCGATGTCCTCCAGATCCCCGCCTTCCTCTGCCGCCAGACCGATCTCCTCCAGGCCGCGGCCCGGAGCGGCAAGACCGTCAACGTCAAGAAGGGCCAGTTCTTGGCCCCTTGGGACGCCCCGCAGATCGCCGAAAAACTCCGGGAGGCCGGCTGCGACGACTTCTACCTCACGGAGCGGGGCACGACCTTCGGATACAATAACCTCGTGGTCGATATGCGCGGCCTGGCATGGATGCGCGAGGCGGGCCTGCGCGTCATTTTCGATGCCACCCATTCCGTCCAGCGCCCCGGCGGGCTCGGCGACCGCTCCGGCGGCGATTCTCGCCTCGCCCCCGTCCTGGCGCGCGCCGCGATCGCCGCGGGCATCGATGGGCTCTTTATCGAAACACACCCCGAGCCACAGCGGGCTCCCTCCGACGGCCCCAACATGGTCCCGCTCGCCGACCTGCCCGCCCTGCTCCGGGCCCTCGCCCGCATCCGCGATGCGGCCCGGCCAAACTGAATCATGCGCGCCCTACGACACGTCGCGCTCTGCGCCCTCACGCTCGCCTCCGCCGCCTCCGCCGCCGGCGCCGATGCCACCCTGCTGCGCTGGCTCGGCCACGGCTTCTTCGTCCTCGCCACCCGCGACGGGATCCGCGTCGCGGTCGATCCCTTCGAGTCCTCCTCCCTCGGCTATTCCCTCCCCGACCAGATCGCCGCCAGCGTCGCGCTCGTCACCCGCGAGTCGCACCTCTCAGGCGCGACTTGGCAACTCTCGGGCAATCCCGAGGTCTTCCGCAGCACCACCGCGGTAGGCGTCAACCGGGGCAGCGGCATCACGTTCCTCGGCATCTCCACCTTCATCGACCCGGACCGCGCCGCCCTCGGCGGACGCAATATCCTCTTCGTCTTCGAGACCGACGGCATCCGCTTCGCCTTCGGCGGCATCCTCAACGAGCGCCTCTCCCAAGAGAGCCTCCGCGCCGCCCGCGGCGCCGATGTCTTCGTCGCCGGCTTTGGCCCCAAACTCGGCCCCGCCGGACTCCTCGCCACCGCCAGCGACCTCCGCGCCAAGGTCCTCATCCCCTCCGCCTACCGCACCCCGTTCGCCGAGGCCACCGGCGCGCCCGATATCGCCCCCCTCGCCGACCAGGCCAAGACATTCGATACGAGCACGGTCTCGCTGTCCAAGGACGCCCTCCCCAAAAACCTCGAGGTCTGGATGCTCGCCATCCCCTCCCGCGAGCAGCGGCAAAAAGAGGGCATCGATTTTCCCGGAATGAAAGAGAATAAGTGGGACTGAAGGCCATGAATATACTCGTCGTGGGATCCGGCGGCCGCGAGCACGCCTTGTGTTGGAAACTCCGCCAGAGCCCCGATGTCGCCAAGCTCTGGTGCGCGCCCGGCAACGGCGGCACCGCCACCATCGCCGAAAATGTCCCGATCAAAGCCCCCGATATCCCCTCGCTCGCGGACTTTGCCGCATCCCACGCCGCCGATCTGACCGTCGTCGGCCCTGAGGCCCCGCTCTGCGATGGTATCGTCGATGCCTTCCGGGCCCGCGGGTTGAAAATTTTTGGCCCCGATCGCGCCGCGGCGCGGCTCGAGGGAAGCAAGGTCTTCGCCAAGGAGGTCATGGGGCGCCTCCGCGTCCCCACCGCACGCTCGGGGACGTTCTCCGACCCCCGCGCCGCACGGGACTTCGGTCGCGAACTCGGCTTCCCTCACGTCGTCAAGGCCGACGGCCTCGCCGCCGGTAAGGGCGCCATCATCGCGCCCGACGCCGCCGCGGCCGACGCTGCCATCCGCCAGATCATGGAGGATAGGGCATTCGGCACCGCGGGCGACAAGGTCGTCGTCGAGGAGTTCCTCGATGGCGAAGAGGCCTCCCTCCAGCTCCTGGTCTGCGGCACCGAGTGGATCGTCCTGCCGACATCGCAAGATCACAAGCGCGTCGGCGATGGCGACACCGGACCCAACACCGGCGGCATGGGCGCCTACTCCCCCGCCCCCATCCTCGAGGGCGCCGCACTCGCCGAGGCGGAGAGGACCATCGTCAAACCGCTGCTCGAGGGCCTCCCCACCCTCGGCATCGACTTCCGCGGCGTCCTCTACATCGGGCTCATGATCAGCAGCCGCGGCGCCAAGATCCTCGAATTCAATTGCCGCTTCGGAGACCCCGAGACGCAGGTCCTCATGCCGCGCATCGACGGCGACCTCGCCAGACTCCTGCTCGCCTGCGCCGAGGGCCGACTCGACCGCTCCGCCTTCGCCCTCTCGCCAAGATCGGCGATCGCCATCGTCGCCGCCGCGCCCGGCTACCCCGGCGACTATCCCGCCGGGCTGCCCATCACCGGCCTCGATGCCGCCGCCGCGCCCGATGTCGCCATTTTCCACGCAGGTACCAGAAAAGACGGCGCCCAGACCCTCACCGCCGGCGGGCGCGTCCTCGCCGTCACCGCCACCGGCGATTCCCTCCGCACGGCCCGCGAGGCCGCCTACCACGCCATCGCCAAAATCCACTTCCCCGGCATCCACTACCGCAAGGATATCGGCGGACGGGCGCTGGCGCGAATATAGATCCCGCGGCGAAACCCCTTCGCTACCCGACTCCCCTCCCGTAGCGAAGCCCCTTCGGGCTTCGGCCCGCCGGTGCAGCGCATCGCCCATATCAGACCGTCACCCCAGTCGCCAGAATTTCAGCCGCCGAAAGCCCCACCCCACCTGCGGCGCAGCGCCCGGATCTCCGCATCGCCGTAGAAATGTCGGCTGTGCCTGTCCCCATACATCCGTTCGAGGTAATCCTCTGGCAGGACCAGCCCCGATAGAAATTCCTCGTAAATTTCCCCCTGCGGCTTGGCCGCCGCCGCGTTCTCCCGGCGGGCCGCGAAATCCTCAATCCCCATGAATTGGCGGAATGCCTCACCGCCGATGGCCCCCAACATCTCAAGCTTCAACACCATCAGACGTACCGGCCCGCGCTCGTATACCCGATACCCGAGTTCGCGAGGGAAGTCCGATCCATACACATCGATGCCAAAGACCGGCGCCATCTCCCCGTCAAACCAGCGCAGCGGGATGTCGTGCGGGAAGCGCTCGAGAAAATGCGCGAGGAGCGCCTCCCGCCAGCCGGGCTCCCTTCGCTCGCACGCCTCGCGCAGCGCGGCGGGCCACCACGCCACGTTGTGGAAGAAGCCCGAGAGATCCACGGCCACGGGATCTCGCACCAGCGACACGACGCGGCACCCGACGCGATCGACAACCCCGGACCTCACCGCGTCCGAAAGCCCCCGGCTCTCGCCGATATGCCGCCGCGAACCCGGCGGCACCGCCCGCCAGCCCCCATGCCCCGCCTCCTGAATCTCCCGCAGATACCGGATGCCCCCCTCGCTCAGATAATGGGTGTGATAGAACACCGGAGTTCTCCCCCCCCACTCCCGCTTCCGCTTCAGCTCGCGCAACACCGACAGCGACCCGACCTTGCCCATCTGGTGCACGAAGACCACCGGCCTCCCCTCCCGCACCGCGGCCCGGAATCGGCCCCGCGCCCGCAGGCGAAAATACGCCTCGTCTCCCAAGAGACGCTTCAGCGCATGGCCCCACCAGCCGTCCATGGCATCAACCCGCCAACCTCGGCAGAAATACCACCGCTCCCACCACCGCCGCCGCGATCGCCGCGAGCAGCACGCCCCCCGCCGCGAGATCTTTCGCAAGGCCCACCCGCTCGTCGTGCCCCGGCGCCACCGCATCCGCCAGCGCCTCCACCGCCGTATTGATCCCCTCCGCGGCCCAGACCAATCCCATCGCCAGCACCAGCAGGCACCACTCCTCCCGCCCCACGCCCAATAACCACCCCGCCCCCACCACGCCCACCGTCGCGCCCGCATGAATCCACGCGTTCCGCTGCCCACGCACCAACTCCCACACCCCGCGCCCCGCACATACAATGCTCCCCACCCGACCAGACCAGAACCTTTCCCTCATGATCTCGATTCCGCGTTGCTTGTTGAGTGTTGCCCGTCGGAAGCCATGCCTCGTGCAACACTATGCCTCTCCTGCCACCCCGCGGATTATGCCGCACGGGCGGGACCCCGCGAGGGAAAATCCAGCCCCGGCCGCGGCGGTTCACGCGCGCGGGACTCACCACGCCATTTCTCAAGCAACCCCTCACACCACCGCTCCCGCACGCGCTGGGCGATAGCGGCTCGGACGCACCGCCAACAGACACCCCACCGCCAGCATCCCCGCGCAACAACCGCGCCCCATCCCAGATGCTCAGCTTCCCTAAATTACAATCAACACGGCACTTATCTGCGAATTGTCCGTTCTATTATGAAGTGCAAATATCTGTAATAAAACATCTTACATGGACCACAATCTGTTAAGAATCCATACAAATTTTGATTGCGTCCGGTGCAGCTGTGCCTTAGCAGTGGATCCGTTGCACCGATCACGGAGCGAGGAACCGATGCCGGCATTCTTGGACACGAGACGATGGAACTGCTGCTGTTTCTGATCTTGTTCCCGCTGTTGCCGGCCGGTCTGATCGCCCTGATACCCCACCTGACGACCCGGAAGGTCATCGCGCGCCTCTCGGCGGCGATCCTGGGGGGGGCCTCCGTATGGCTGTGCTGGCGGTCTCTGGCGCAAGGTCCGGCGTATTTCCACTTCGAGTCCCGCGCGGCGGACGCGGTGATGTTCGGGTTGGAGATGCTGATCGCGGCCTACCTCCTCTATCGTTGCAGGGAGCTGCCGCGGCGGCGGCTCTGGATCCCGGCGCTCGTCGTGCTCCAGGCCGCGGGGATGGCGCTGCTGGAGTTCGGCGGTCGCCTCCCCCACGCGCACCGTCCCCTGTACGCGGACCACTTCTCGGTGATCATGGCCGTGATCATCGGCGTCATCGGCGGCCTCACGGCCGTCTACTCGATCGGCTACATGACCGAGTACCACAGCCACCACCCCGAGATCCCGGTGCGGCGGCGGCGCTTCTTTTTCACGGTCTTCGTATTCCTCTCGGCGATGTTCGGCATCGTCTTCTCGAATAGCCTAACGTGGCTGTTCTTCTTCTGGGAGGTGACGACGGTCTGCTCCTTCGTCCTCATCGGCTACGCCCGGACGGACGAGGCGAAGTTCAGTTCCTTCCACGCCCTCGGGCTCAATCTCGTGGGCGGCCTCGGATTCCTCATGGCGATGGGCTACGAAGCCTATTTCGCGGGTGATCCGACGCTGGATGCCGACCGGCTGATCGCCTCGGGCCCCGCGCTGGCGATGGTTCCGGCGGCGGGGATCGCGTTCGCCGGGTTGGCCAAGGCCGCCCAGCTGCCATTCTCGCGCTGGCTGTTGAGCGCGATGGTCGCCCCGACGCCCGTCTCCGCGCTCCTGCACTCCAGCACCATGGTCAAGGCGGGCGTGTTCGCGCTGGTGAAATTCGCGCCCGTCTTCAGGGGCACGACCGAAGGCCTGCTGCTCGCGCTGGTCGGCGGGCTGACATTTCTCGTCACCTCCCTGGTCGCCGTCAGCCAGAACAACGCCAAGCGGGTGCTCGGTTGCTCGACCGTCGCCAACCTCGGGCTCGTCGCCATGTGCGCGGGCGTCGGCACGCCCGAGACCCTATGGGCCGCCCTGCTGCTGATCATCTTCCATGCCGTCGCCAAGGCACTGCTCTTCCTCGGCGTCGGCCCCATCGAGCACCGCATCGGCAGCCGCAATATCGAGCTTATGGAGGGTCTCATCGCGACGCGCCCCGCCCTGGGCGCGATCATGATCGTGGGCATCTGCGGCATGTTCCTCGCCCCCTTCGGCATGCTGATCAGCAAGTACGCCGCGCTCAAGGCCCTCATGGATAGCCACGTCCTGCTCGCCGGCCTGCTGGCCTTCGGCAGCGGGCCGACGCTCTTCTTCTGGGCCAAGTGGATGGGCAAGATCGTCTCGATCCCCCACCGCCACCAGGACGTCGTCGGACCGATCAGCATC
>JAANMX010002812.1_pt1 | contig 16514 bp, 12 predicted proteins | sample 7279681 | NCBI WGS metagenome assembly JAANMX01 (sample SAMN14094542, study PRJNA606508) | bioreactor metagenome | isolation source: A lab-scale SPAN reactor treating ammonium-rich wastewater day 351 | place: Ireland: Galway | collected 2018-01-01
ATTGGTCTGCACAAATTTATTGTTTGCACAGCAAAATGATGAATTCAAAAGTACGAAACACTATTTCGATTATCAAAGGTTTATGCTGAATAATGAATTCAAGAAAAAGTTTGATAACGAGGAAAATATAGAACAGAAAATCGCCATTAAAAGAGACTTTTCAGAGTTTATGCTGAAGCTCGACAGTATACAGAACACCGCCTTCATCGGCACTTTAATTAAAGTAAAAAACCGCGAAGATTTAACAAAAATCACCATTAAAAATCTGCCGGAACTCCATTTAACGAATCCTAAAAAAGAAGAACTGAATGAAGAGGCAAAGTACCCGGGCGGTTTCGAAACTTTAAGAAAACAGGTGGCTGATTTATTCTATACCGATTCAGTTCTGCCTGATCAAAAACTGTTGAAAACCAATGTTGTTTTTGTTGTAGAAAAGGACGGGAGCATTGGGAATGTACACGCAGAGGGCGAAAACTTCACCTTCAACCGCCAGGCTGAAATCGCAATGTATCTTCTCCCGGAAAAATTTTCTCCTGCCATTATCAATGGTACTGCGGTGCGCTACCGTTTCCGCCTGCCTTTATCAATGACTTTTGACTAAAGGAACTTCAGATTTTCGCAGTCTGACTGACAATTATTCTTATCTTTAAAAAAAATATATCTATGAAGAAACTACTACTTACGGTTGCGTTTTCCTGCAGCATCATCAATTTACAGGCACAGGAAGCAGCAGCGGAATCCGTCCGACAAAACGATGTAATGATCAGTCCTATCGAATTGATCGCAGGTCCTGCTTTGAATATTTCTTACGAAAGATTAGTGAATAAAGATTCTGGTATCGGTATTAATGTCGTGGTTCTTTTAGACAACAATAATGATGGAGATGGTTTACAATCTCAAATTTCTCCTTATTACCGCATGTATTTTGGCAAGAAATATGCGTCTGGATTTTTTGTAGAAGGTTTCGTACCGATTACCATGTCAAATGATTCTACATATACTCCTTACATCGGTCCCGACTATTACGATTCTAATTACACATATGAAAAGAATACAACCATCGGTGCCGGAATTGGTTTTGGGGGTAAATGGGTTGCGAGAAGAAATATTATTTTTGAAGCAAGTATGGGAATAGCCAGAAGATTCGGGATCGATGAAAAGTACACTGCAGCCATCACCGGAAAAGGAATGCTCGGAATTGGTTACCGTTTCTAGAAGAAATAAAATTATTTTCTGAAAAAGGTTTAGTTTTGTACTGAACCTTTTTTTGTTAAAAAACTTGCCGAATGTTTACCGACGAATATTACATGAAAATGGCGCTGCAGGAAGCCCAGACCGCTTTGGAAAAAGACGAGGTTCCTATTGGCTGCGTGATTGTCTCCAACAACCGCGTAATTGCAAAAGCCCACAACCTCACCGAAACGCTGAACGATGTTACAGCACACGCAGAAATGCAGGCCATCACGTCTGCAGCAAATTATCTGGGCGGGAAATATCTGCTGAACTGTACCATGTACGTAACTTTGGAACCATGCGTGATGTGTTGCGGAGCGCTGAACTGGTCGCAAATCTCAAAAGTGGTCATCGGTGCGCGCGACGAACAGCGGGGCTTCATCAATAAACATCTTTCCCTTCATCCCAAAACCGAAATCGTGCTGGATGTGCTTGAGTTAAAATGCTCGCAGATTATCAAGGATTTTTTCAGGAACAAAAGATAAAGAAGTTTCCTGGTGAATCCTTAAGATAAATTTCTTCCTAAATAGTAAAGACCTTTCAGCGTATGAAGACGGTCTGCTACATGAATTTTTTCGGTAAGCGGCTTGTAAACATGCGAAACCCCACCGGTAGCGATAACGAAACAGTCTTCCTGAACTTCCTCGTTAATACGGTCGATAAAACCTTCCACCATTCCCAAAAATCCGTAAACCATACCACTCTGCATACAGGAAACAGTATCCAGCCCTAAAACTTTTTGGGGTTTTACCAGTTCAATTTCAGGTAGTTGTGCGGTGTCATGAATCAGTGAATTGAGAGAAGTGATGATTCCTGGCGCAATGATTACACCTAAAGTCTCGCCTTTTTCATCGATACAGCTTGCCGTTAAAGCCGTACCGAAATCGAAAATTATCTTTTTTCCTTCCGGATAAAGATGATGTGCCGAAACCAGATTTGCGTAAATATCCGTTCCCATCTGTTTTGATTTCGGCTGAACGCCCGAAGGGGTATTTCTGTCGACAACCACAGGTTTTTTACCATGAATTTTCTGAATGGCGCGGGTAATATCGTAAGTAAGCTGCGGAACTACAGACCCGATGATGATTTTATCAATTTTTTCCGCATCGATTTTATGCGTCTGATACATCATCATAAACTGCATTTGCAGTTCGTCGCTTGTACGGTAAGGTTTGGTATTGAGAATCCAGGAAATATCACAGTTCTCATCATTGAAAAGTCCAAATCTGATGTTGGTATTCCCGATATTAATTACAATTGAAGTCATTTAAGGTATTTTCTAATTATTTAACCTCAACGAAATTATCCTCCGGATTCACATCGGCTAAACGCTGCGAGAAATCGATTCCTACCACCGAAAGCTGGTCTTTGGTATACGGTACGGTGATTTTGTATTCATTTTGTGTCCATGGCCAGTAATTGAGCGTTGTGAAATTACCGTAAATATCTTTGCTTTTCCATGTATGGGTCATATTCAGCGGGATATGGTAGTTGATTACCTTTTTATCTGAAGTCATTACAGAAAAATCAATAGGCATCGGAATCTGGCCCCTGTTTTCCAGGGTTACCGTAGTAGATGCTGCGCCGTATTCTACATTTTTAATGGCGTAATCTATTGTCTTGGTTGTATTGATCCAGTAATGGTGGAACCACTTCAAATCCATCCCCGAAATTTTCTGTGCAATATGCATAAAATCGCGGTCTGTAGGATGTTTGAGTTTCCACTGGCTGTAAAATTCTTTCATAATTAGCGAAAGATTCTGTTCCCCAACGATATATCCGAGCTGTACCAAAAACAAATCACCTTTCACATAAGAAGCAATGGAATATGCTCTGCCGTCGTCGTGATGATCCGCCAACCACGCTGCAGGTTCTTCTTTTCCGGTTTTGGTAAAGTTCACATAAGATTTTATGGATCCCACAAACGGATTCGCTACCGGTTCTCTCGGCGGAAATAACTGATGCATCACATAATCGTCGTAATAACTCGTGAAACCTTCATCCATCCACGGTCTCACGCTTTCGTTGTAAGCCAAAATCTGTTGGTTGTAAGAGTGTCCGCCTTCATGAACCATTAAGCCAACCAAACCTTCAAGCGATCTTCCTTCTCCTAAAATCATGGTGCACATTCCGTATTCCATTCCGCCATCGCCGCCCTGAATAAAGGAGTATGATGGGTAAACATACTGCCCGAAAGCTGCGTTCATCAGCTGGAAAAATTTACTAACATAAGGTTTGGACTCTTCCCAAAGCTTCGTTTTCTCTGATTTCTGATACACATAATACACTTTCGGTCCATCCAATATTGTAAATTGTTCAACTGTGTAATCTCTGTCGGCTGCCCAAGCAAAATCGAGGAGATTTTTAGCGGTCCAGCGCCAGGTCGCTTTGTTCTTATTATCTGATTTTATATTGGCTTTTGCATCATAACCCTTCACCTCGAGTGGATTTTCCAAAGTTCCGCCGGCGCCAATCACATAATCTTTGTCAATTTTAATGGAAACATCGAAATCAGAAAACGGCGCATGAAATTCCCTTCCGATATAATCGAAAATTGCCCACCCATCGTAATCGTACTCAGCGATTTTCGGGTACCACTGTGTCATTGTCATATCAATTCCTTCACGGTTGTTTCTGCCGGCACGGCGAATCTGATGCGGAATCACTGCATCCCATTCCATCGTAAATGTTGTGGTGGAGTTTGGTTTTAACGGTGTATTCAATTCCACTTTCATAATGGTTTCCTGAATTTCAAATTTCAGATTTTTGCCATTTTGTTTGATCCAATGGATATTTTGGGCACCTTCTTCCTCCTTCGGAATTGAGGCTAATCTTGAGACCCCATTGACCTGCAGTCTCGAATCTCCGTTTTTGCCTTGGTTCTGAACCCGCTGATCCATCATTGATCCAGGCTTAAAAGCATTCCAGTAAAGATGAAAATACACCACTTTCAGTTCGTCGGGTGAATTATTGGTATATGTTAAGGTTTGGCTTCCTTTATAAGTAAAATTGGGTGCGTCAACATCAATATCCATTTTATACTTCGCAAACTGCTGATAGTATGGTGATTGTTGTGCTGAAAGCATTCCGAAAATAAACGCGAAAACTACGATAAGGCCTTTGTTCATCTTTAATCAATTTTTTAAAAGCGAAAGATAAGAATTTTTGATTTATGGGCGAAGTGACCAAAGTAAAAGCCCTCTCAGTTCGACTGAAAGGGCTTTTTTATTAAATTGTTCTTAAGCTTTACCGTTTTTCAGGATTTTCTCCAGAATTTTCAGGGTAATGAGATAAGTCGGCTTCACTCCGGTAAGACCGAGACCACCGGAAGACAGCGTAGAGCCAGTTTCCAGCGGATTATCTGAAGCGTAATAAGCATACATTACAAAAAGGTCTTCCGAGATGTGATGGCGGATTTTTGATGCGACCTGAATGGCTTTCTGGTAGTGCGCTCCTTCCATTTCTAGCCCGATTGCCTTCCACGAAGTATCCATGAAATATCTTAAAATATCCTTGTTCTGAAGCGAGGTTCCCAAAACGGTAACCATGCCACCTTCGAAAGCCTGAAGTTCATCATCTTCGAAATCAGCAAGTGTTAATGCGTTTTCGAACGGATAATTATCGGCTGTACCTTCAAAAACGTGGGATGTTGGGATCATAATATCTCCCTTTCCACCCATTAAAATCCCGGCTTTCCCCATGATGGAAATAGATTTCACTTTCATCGTGTAGATTTCGCCGTTGAAATCGTAAGGGCGAAGAAGTTCATCCATCACCTCAAAAGCCTGCTCACCAAACGCGTAATCGAAAACCATGATAACATCTTCTCCTGAAAATTTAAGGTCTCCAAAAGGTGTGTTTTTAAGATCGGTTTTTGCAAGATCAATAATCTGCACATCGATATTACTGCCGCTTTGGTCATCTATATAAATTAAACCGGCTTTCTGGGAATGTGCGAGCACCTTTTCCTGAAGCGATTTTTTATTGGAAATCTCTTCGTAAAGTTTGAAATCTACATCTTTTGTAGGTTTCTTCCCAATTGCATCATTGGCGTAAAGCATATTCTTAACCGAGTGCATATTGGCGGAAATGATGTGCAAAGGTCTCATCTGGAGGTTATTCTCCGCTAAAACTTCTTTTACTTTATTCGCCCATTTTTCCCCGAAGAAATGGTGCCCAACTCTTTCGCGGAGAATCGCAGAGAAATGAACTTCGCGTTCTCTGATTTTTTTATTATCGTTGAAACTTTCGTTTCCAAGATGATAAATAATTTTAAAAAGCCTGTCCGGATTGGCATCGTCGCCAAAATTGTTATATGCGTTCAAAGTTTCATCGAAAGTTCTTCCCAAAAGTGAAGAAAGATGAATAAGCGCAACTTCTTTTTCTTTACGGCTGAATTTTTTCTCGCCTTTCGCTACTTCTTCGATGATTCTCCAGGCGCGTGTCGGCTTGTCGTTTTCATCAGAAATAAACGCAAGATTTCTAATTTTATCTGCTTCTATATATAAGAAGGTAAGGTGAGTAAGGATATCGTAGATTTCAGAACGGCCTAGCAGCACTTCGATATTCATCTGGTGTTGATCGATCCGGTAACAGTTTCTTCTTCTTTTCTTGGGAACAATAACTTCAAAACTCCCTTTTTCGAAACCCTCATCTGAAGTCAGGTGAATGAAAGAGCATTCTTCAATTCCTTCCGGTAAACGGTCCAGAACATAAAGAAGTCCATCAAGTTCAATTTTATTCGGAACGCCCATAGTTCCGTAAATTTCGGGATTAATTGTTGTTAGCAAGGAGCGAAGACTTTCGCCGGAGATCCCGGATGGTTTGAAAAAACCGCGATAGAATAAGTGTCTCATCGAAACATAAAGCCTTTCAATAGCTTCTGTTGTTTCCCGTGCACGTGAATTTACCATAGTGTATCTTTTGGCAAATATAATACATATCTGCCGAATTTCCGAATTTGTATTATTATGATAGGATTAACAGTTTATTAATTATCTCCGTAAAACAAGGCTTAAATCACTTTTATTTTACTTACACCCCATATTTTTCTCATTTTTCCTGTTTGTTTTCTATTTTTTTGTAATTTTACCCCATCAAAAAACACCCAATTATGTCATCATTAAGATTTAAGGCTTTAGAAATGTTATCTTTTAAAGATTTTAGAAAAGATAATGCAGTTACAGTTCCTGCAAAATTATCAGAACTTTTCTGCCAGAATGTGTTTTCTGAGGAAACCATGAGAGAGTATCTTACTAAAGAGGCGTTCACGTCTATTCAGAATGCGATAAAAAGAGGGACAAAAATCCAGCGTGATGTTGCAGACCAAATTGCAGTGGCAATGAAGGATTGGGCTCTAAGCAAAGGGGTAACCCATTACACCCACTGGTTTCAGCCATTAACCGGATCCACTGCAGAAAAACATGATTCGTTTTTTACGCCGTTTGAAAGCGACCGCGCTATTGAAAGATTTTCCGGAGGAATGCTGATCCAGCAGGAACCTGACGCTTCATCTTTCCCTAACGGAGGGATAAGAAATACTTTTGAAGCCAGAGGTTATACCGCATGGGATCCTACTTCGCCGGCATTTATTATGGGAACTACACTTTGTATTCCTTCCATATTCATCTCTTATACAGGCGAAACACTTGACTATAAAGCTCCTTTATTGAGAGCACTTCACGCAGTAGACGAAGCGGCTACTGATATCTGTAAGTCCTACTTTGATAAAAACGTAACCAAAGTAAGTCCGACATTGGGCTGGGAACAGGAATACTTTCTTGTAGATTCTGCCCTTTATCAGTCCCGTCCGGATTTGGTTATTACAGGCAAGACTCTGTTGGGACATTCCCCGGCGAAAGGCCAGCAGCTGGATGATCATTATTTCGGTTCGATTCCTACAAGAGTGATGAATTTCATGAAAGAACTCGAAATCGAGTGTATGAAACTGGGAATTCCTGTAACCACAAGACACAATGAAGTGGCACCAAACCAGTTCGAATTGGCTCCGATGTTTGAAGAAGTGAATGTTGCCGTGGATCACAACTCCTTATTAATGGATATCATGGCAAGGGTTGCCCATAAACACCATTTCCATATCCTTTTCCATGAGAAACCGTTCGCAGGAGTAAATGGTAGCGGAAAACACAACAACTGGAGCTTAGCGACGGATACTGGTGAAAACCTTTTGATGCCCGGTAGAAACCCTAAAAAGAATCTGCAGTTCCTTACCTTCTTTGTAAATACGCTTAAAGCAGTTCATGATTATGCGGATTTGTTACGAGCAAGTATCGCCTCTGCGAGCAATGATCACCGTTTGGGTGCCAACGAAGCTCCACCGGCGATTATTTCTGCCTTCATTGGAACCCAACTCTTCAGCGTGTTGGAAGAACTGGAAAAAGTTACAGACGGCAAGCTTTCCCCTGAAGAAAAAACGGAACTCAAATTAAATGTTGTGGGTAAAATTCCGGAAATTTTACTTGATAATACCGACAGAAACAGAACTTCTCCTTTTGCCTTCACCGGAAATAAATTTGAAATCAGAGCGGTAGGCTCTTCAGCAAACTGCGCGGAAGTAATGACCGTAATGAACTCTATCGTAGCAAAACAGCTGCAATCCTTTAAAGTAGAAGTAGATAATCTTATTTTAGAGAAAGGTCTTAAAAAAGATGAAGCAATTTTCAATATTTTAAGAGAGTATATTAAAGTGTCGAAAAATATCATGTTCGAAGGGGATGGCTATTCGGAAGAATGGGCTGAAGAAGCTGCACAACGGGGCCTGAACAACCTGAAGACTACGCCGGAAGCTTTAAAGAAAGAACTCGACAAAAAATTTGTGGATTTATATGAAGAGCTCGGGATTTATACTCACCGCGAAATTGAGGCGCGTAACGAAATAAAACTGGAAAAATACTCTACAGTAATCGCCATTGAAGGAACGGTATTGGCAGATATTGCACGAAACCACATCATTCCGTGTGCCCTTAACTATCAGAACAGGCTGATTGAAAACGTAAAAGGTTTAAAAGAAATTTTTGGAGACAAAGAATTCAGGAATCTGGCAAAAGAACAGATGAATATGATTACAGAAATCTCCGAACATGTTTCCATCATAAAAGTTGAAGCAGACGCTCTTCTTGCAGCGATTAGAAACGCCAAATCAATTGAAAATCCGCAGGAGAGTGCCGAACAATTCTGTAACGATGTGAAGCCACGTTTTGAAAAAATTAGGGATGCGTCCGACACGCTGGAAATGGTTGTAGACGATGAACTTTGGCCAATGACCAAATACAGAGAACTTTTGTTCACAAGATAATATTGATAAGCCCTGACATTGTTCAGGGCTTACTTTTTCGGTACATACATTATAGAGGAATTTGATATCTATTATAGATATATTACATAAATGTTAAGAAATCATAAAAAAAAATAAAACCGCAATCTCTAAATAAAGGGATTGCGGTTTATTTTCCTTTAACATTGTAAAGAAAAGTGTTAAAAAGTGTTAAATAGGGATTTGGGAAAGGGTGTTTTCACCCCCCATCGAACTCGAATACCTAATTTTGCTTTGCATTTAAAAAGAAGTATTTCAATTTAACACAGATAATCAAATATATATGAAGAAAAGAGTCTTGTATTATTTAGTTGCTGTATCAGCTACATTTTCATTACAATCATGCGTAACCAACTATGTTGTTTCAACCCCAACAACTTACGCAAATCAATACAAATCAGATGCCAAACTTGCATCAATCGACAACAAAAAATTAGAAACCGCAAAATCTCAATTACTTAAGAGTTTTAACGACGAAAAACTCGCAGCAGCAAAAACTTTAGAAGCTACAATTAAGAATGAGGAAATTGCAAAAACCATCAGATTTACAAAGAAAATCGACGAGATTTTAACCGAAGCTGAATCTTACTTAGGTACTCCTTATAAATACGGAGGAATGACCAGAAGAGGAATTGACTGTTCGGCTTTTGTATTATCTGTTTTCGGCGCTGCAACCGGAATGACTTTACCACGAGTAGCAGCATCACAAGCTCAGGAAGGAGAGAAAGTAGATAAAAGCAACCTTCAGAAAGGAGATTTAGTATTCTTTTCACAAGGTAGAGGTAGAATTTCCCACGTAGGTATCGTAGAAAATGTAACAGAAGAGGGAGATGTGAAATTTATCCATGCCGCCACATCAAAAGGGGTAATGATTTCTTCACTTAATGATTCTTACTGGGGACCTAAATACAGGTTTGCCAAGAGAATAATTTCCCAGGATACCTTCAATACAAACTTTGCAAATAATTAAAATAAATAATTGATCATTTAAAGCTGCCTGTGGCAGCTTTTTTTGTGCGCAGAAATTACCAATAAAATTACGTTGTGTAAATCCTTCACCGTAATAAAATGAACAGAACTAGGGCTAATTGAGGGTGTTTTATACCACACCATTAGACATGGTCATATAATTAACTTGGCATCACCAGAAACAAATCAATTTATGCTGTGAGGTTATTGGGTTTACAACTCAGATTTTTAAACCAGACTGTTTCTGTCGGTATAATTCAGTTTGAAGAAGATGAATGTCATAATCGAGAACGCCAACAGAGAGCTGCCGCCATAACTGAAATATGGCAAAGGAATCCCAACGGTGGGGAAAAGTCCCATTACCATTCCGAGGTTTATCGCAAAGTGCATTAACAGTACTGAAGCAAAACAATACCCGAAAACGCGGTTAAAAACCGATTTCTGACGTTCAGATAAGTAATAAATCCTGCCTATAAATACGGCATAGAAAATCACCAGCATAGAAGCTCCGAAAAAGCCCCATTCCTCGCCAACTGTACAGAAAATATAATCGGTTTCCTGTTCGGGAACAAATTTCCCCTGAGTTACCGACCCTTCCTTATATCCCTTACCGAAAAAACCGCCGGAGCCAATGGCTGTTTTCGAGTAAAGTAAATTATAACCGGAAGTATCGCGGAAGGCTTTTTCTCCTTTGTATAACACCTCAATTCTTTCCCGCTGGTGTTTCGGCATTTTTTCCAACGCTTTTGGTGAGCCGTAAGCAATACCACACAATATAAGGAACGAGCCCGCTATGCCAGCAATAGACAAAACATGCCAGTGGATTTTATAATAATTCATAAGAATTACCACACCATAAATTAGAGCAATCCCGATAATCAAATAAAGCGGATCGATTGCGAGTGCCACTAAAAACACCGCAGCCAGAATAGCACCTACGCCGAAAACCCATCCGTTAAGTCCTTCCCGGAATAGAGCAATAAAAAATGCAGTAAAAACGAGCAGGGAGCCAACGTCGGGAATCATCAGTACCACAACCGCCGGTATACCGATAATTGCTAGAGTTGTTAACAGTGATTTCCGGATTCTGAGATTAAAGTCGGGGCCGGATACATAATTTGCTAACATCAGCGAGACTCCAATCTTGGCAAATTCTACCGGCTGCATCGTAAAACCACCGAATTTATACCAGTTCTTCTGTCCCAAAATTTCGGTTCCGAAGGGGAAAAGCCCAATCAGTAATAGCACTCCAAAAACATAGATAATGCTGGCAAAATTTTCAAAGAACTTAGTTCTCATGATAAAAATAATGAGCCCAATGAAGAGCGAGATACAGAAAAATATAAATTGTTTTGTTCCCAAACCCTCATCAACACTATATATATTCGCCACTGCAAAAAGTGAAATGGCGAGATACAGAAATATGCTCAGTTTATCAAGTCCTTCGGTCCACTTCATTTTTTCACTGTTTGGGTTCTTAATCTGGCGCGAAGCGAATCTCTTTTATAAATAAGTCTTGCCTTGATTTGATCATTTTTGATAAACTTTAAGCTGTCTTCAATGGACTCAATTCTCATTGAATCTTTGTTCGGTTCTTTATAAAGACCTTTCCTTTTCAAGTCAACGACCCATTGCCTTTTATACTCAGGCATGAAACTCGCGTTGACCAATTTATTGTAAAGATGCTCGCGCTTAAGTTCTCCGGTTAAATACTTTTCTGCAATTGCGGTAGCTGCGGGGCCAGCCCATGTTGCTCCAAAACCAGCGTGTTCCATTACCGCTGCAATTACAATTTTAGGACTTTCTGCTGGTGCTGCTAAAACAAAAATAGAATTGTCTTTCCCTTGCGGAACCTGTGCAGTACCTGTTTTAGCGAGCATGGTGAAATCATTTGATTTTAAACTTCTTGCTGTTCCGCCAGTTACTACGGCTTCCATTCCCTTCATAATCGGTCCAAAATGTTTGGGATCGACCAGTGTTTTATGTTTTACTTTAAAGCGTGGATCCGGATTAGGTTTCCCGTCTATTGATTTTACGATATGAGGAGTGTAATACCAACCTCTATTTACGATAGCCGCTGTTGCATTGGCCATTTGTAAAGGGGTGAGAAGTACGTCACCTTGTCCCATTCCGTTGAAGATTGATCCGTTCATGGTGTATGCGGAACTCCAGTCCTTTTTTCCGCCGCTTCTTTTTTCATAGAAAGCGCCGCTTGGGATCCTTCCTCTGGATCCTACTGCAATATCGTTGTTTAAGAATTCTCCCAACCCGAAACTGCTCATGATCTTTTTCCATTCATCAACTCCTTTGCTCGGATTTCCGGGATATTTATTCATAATCGCAATAAACGCATAAGAGAAATAACAGTTACTTGAAACCTGAATCGCCGGTACGAGGGGATCAGCGCCACCGTGTCCTTTAACCCTCAACCCACGGTAATTGAAACCGCCACCACACGGAAAAATAGTATTTTCATCCATAACTCCCATTTGCATCGCTGCCGCGGCAGTTAGAAGTTTAAATGTAGAACCGGGAGGATATGCTGCCTGAACCGACCTGTCAAAAGTTGGCCGGTTGTTATACACCGTATCCATTTGGAGCCTGTACAGATTTTTTGTTTTGTCGGGTCCGGTGAACAGATTAGGATCAATATCGGGACCAGTGGCGAGTACGAGAATCTCACCATTAGTAGGATCTATCGCGACAATCGCGCCCTGCTTGTTCACAAGCATTTCTTCGGCCATTTTCTGCAAATCGTAGTCAATAGTCAGAGTTACATCTTTACCCGTAACTACATCTTTATCTAAAGTTCCGTTTTTATAAGAGCCAATACTGCGCAGGCGAATGTCTTTCTGGATATACTGTACGCCCTTTTCCCCCCTTAAATCTTTTTCATAAGATTTTTCGACACCGGTTTTTCCAATAAAATCTCCAGGAAGGTAATAAAGAGAATCTTTCTTAATATCACGATCATTTACTTCGTTGGTATAGCCTAAAAGATTTCCGGAGGTTGAAACTTCGTACTGCCGTTGCGGTCGCGACACAATACTGAACGCAGGATATTTAAATATAATTTCCTGAATTCTGGCAATCTCTTCACGACTTAAATTTTTCATAAAAGTCATGGGAGTAAGTTTAGAATAGTATTTTTCGTTTTTGATGGCATTAATTCTTTTAACGAAATCCGGTTTACTGATCCGCATTAAATTACAGAAATCCAGCGTATCGAAATCGGGTTTTATCAAAGCTTCTGTAAAGGAAATTTCATAAGAAGGTTGGTTGCCCACTAATATCTTACCGTTCCTGTCGAAAATTACGCCGCGCTGCGGAATTATATATTCTGTTTTTATAGAAGTATTGGCTGCATTTAAGGCGTAGCGATCTGTGAAAAGCTGTAAATAAGCAAGCCTTGCGATAAAAATTATGGCAAGGAGCGCTAATAATACGGTGATTTTCAGATACTGTGATTTCATGTGTCTGTTAATAACCTTTTGTAAAGGTTTTTTGTTCAGGAACGTTAAACTTTCTGTTTGATTTTAAAGGCAAGCGCGTACATCAGGATAAATATAAAGGAAATGGCGCTCGTTGCCAAAATATTCACGAAGATTTCGAAAAAACGGCTGAATTTGAAAAATTCGATATACTGAACCAATAACTGATGCAGAAAAATACTCGACAGTATGAAGAACAGATATTGCGACCATTGTAAAGACTGGAAGGAAAAGAAATCCGTTGAAGTATCTGTTGAAGTACGGAAAATCAACGTACGGAAATAAGCAATAACCGTCGTGGCAAATGCATTGATTCCCCAGGTATAGAGAAATGCATCGATACTGAGTCCCAAAAGAAAACTCAAGAACAGAAACTGAAATTTATTTCTGAAAAACGGATAAAACATTACAAACACAGGATAAAGAACCGGTGTGTATTTCCCGAAAAGTGTAATCCGGTTTAATACAAAAATTTGTAATGCCACCAGAAAAACAATCATCAGGATATCTGTAAAAAGTGTTCTGCTTATCATTTCTCTCTTTTTATGGTGGCCTGTAAGGTATCCTGAATTTTCTGAACTTCCGCTTTCTTAAGGTTTTTCACCACGTAAATCTTGCTGAGGTTGCCCATTTTTTCGCTTAATTCCACAGAAATATCCCAGAAACCTGTTTTGCTGTCGACTTCGTATCCGGATACTTTACCGATCATAATTCCCTGCGGAAATATCGCCGATTTACCGTCGGTTACAACCGTATCTCCAATTTGTAGCGGAACATATTTTGGAACATCAGCTAAATGCATGATTCGTGAATCGTCCTCACGCCAGGTTAAGGTCCCGAAATAACCGGATTTTTTCAGCGACGCATTAATTTTGATTTTATTTAAACTCAGCACCGATTGTACCAAAGCATAAGAATCTGTAGCGTTAATCACAATCCCCGCGATTCCTTTCGGTGCCATTACGCCCATCTGGGGAAGAACACCATCTCTTTTCCCACGGTTAATGGTGAAATAGTTGTCTTTACGGTTAATGCTGTTGAATACAATTTCGCCATCAACAAATGTATAGATTTGTCCGCCGCCAATGGTATCATGAACTTTTCTGAAAACCGGAACCCCGGAATTCTTACCGTACACCTCTTCCATCAGTAATTTGTTCTGAGCAACCAACTGTTCGTTGATTTGCTTCAGTTTCAGATAAGAGGTGCCTTCGTCAATATATCCAGAAACCTGAGAATTAAAGGCTGCAGTTTGACCTGCAATCCACGACTGCTGCATTGAATTTCTGCTGAAAATCAATACCAAAGCAATAAGCTGCAGAAATACAAAGAAGACGAACAGGCCGTTCTTCGAAAATAATCGCAGCAAAAATCCCATCAGTTAAGTGTCGTAAAAGTTATAAAATTATTTAATCAGAAAGTTGAATTTATCCATGTTCTTTAGGGCGATACCTGTACCGCGAACAACAGCTCTCAGTGGATCTTCCGCTACGAAAACCGGCAATCCTGTTTTCTTGTGAAGCCTGTCTGCAAGTCCTCTAAGCAATGCGCCACCACCGGCAAGATAAATTCCTGTTTTATAGATATCAGCGGCAAGTTCCGGCGGAGTAAGGGAAAGCGTTTCCATTACCGCATCTTCAATTCTGATGATCGATTTGTCTAATGCACGGGCAATTTCCTTATAGTTCACCATAATTTCTTTTGGTTTACCTGTAATTAAATCACGTCCCTGAACCGGAATATCCTCAATATCAACATCAAGTTCTTCCACGGCTGAACCAACTTCGATTTTTACTCTTTCTGCAGTTCTTTCTCCGATATATAAATTATGGTGCGTTCTTAAATAATACGCAATGTCATTGGTGAAAACATCACCTGCAATTTTCACAGACTTGTCGCAAACAATTCCTCCTAAAGCTACTACAGCGATTTCGGTAGTACCACCACCGATGTCGATGATCATATTACCTTCGGGTTTTTGAACATCAATTCCTACCCCAATCGCTGCCGCCATTGGTTCGTAAATTAAACGTACTTCTTTCGCATTTACTTTTTGTGCAGAATCTCTTACTGCTCTTTTTTCAACTTCGGTAATGCCGGAAGGGATACAGATTACAATTTTTAAGGTGGGCTGAAAAAGCTTTCCTTTGATACCTGGAATTTGTTTGATGAATTCCTTAATCATGTGCTCAGATGCATGAAAATCAGCAATTACGCCGTCTTTCAGTGGTCTGATGGTTTTTATGTCTTCGTGGGTTTTCCCCTGCATATGTTTTGCCTTTTCACCAACAGCGATTGGTTTTCCGCTGGAACGTTCGATGGCTACAATCGAAGGCTGATCTATAACTATTTTATTGTTATGTATAATTAGTGTGTTTGCAGTTCCCAAGTCAATCGCAATATCCTGCGTGAACATATCAAATAAACCCATTTTTTTTCGTGATTTTTTTAAGTGTACAAAGATATAAATTTAGAGCCGTTCTAAAAATTAGATTCAGACTAAATTTGGTTAAAATTTTATTAAAGTTACAAGCTATTCTACAATAACTTTTTTATTTCTTAATTATTTCATTTTTAAATGAAAATTCGGAAAATAAGCACCAAATCTTTATATATTTTACTGATAATGTTCACCTTGTATAATCTTCGCCAATTCAATTTAAAGTCTTAAATTTGCCGTTGCTTTATGAATCAGGATACCAACATTCACAAAACCGCCAATTTTGCCGTCCTCAGCGTCAGTTTTGAAAAAGCCGATGCCGAGACCCGTGGAAAATTTGCGTTTTTTGACGAAAATATTAAAAACTTTGTCAGCGAAATTCATGATGAAAATCTGGGTGACGCATTTGTGGTTTCTACCTGTAACCGTACCGAGATTTATACCACATCACAAAATTATCTTCTCATTGCCGAATTATACTGCAAAACAATCGGTGTAAGCCTCACGGAATTCATGCAGTACGTCAACATCCTGAAACACGAAGAAGCGCTGAACCATCTGTTCCGGGTTGCTGCAGGTTTGGAAAGCCAGATCATCGGTGATTTCGAAATCATTGGACAGATCAAAAACGCTTACCACCGCTTCAAAAAAGTTAAAAGAAATTCTAACCCGTTTCTGGAAAGAGCAATAAATTCTGCCATCCAGATTTCCAAGAGGATTAAAAATGAAACCGGAATCTCCAATGGAGCAGCTTCAGTTTCTTATGCTGCGGTACATTATATACTGAAAAACCAGACCCAGATTTCCGATAAAAATATCCTTCTTTTAGGAGTCGGAGAAATTGGCCAGAATACGGTGGAAAATCTGGTAAAACACGTTTATAAACCGAAAGTTAAAATTGCCAACAGAACCTCAGATAAAGCAGAAAAGATTGCTGAAAAATATAAAATCCCTCATATTGAATTCGAGAATTTTCAGGAAGAACTGGCGCAAACTGACATTTTGATTGTCGCAACAGGAGCCCAGCACCCCATCATTAATAAAACCC
>JAANMX010002820.1_pt1 | contig 16458 bp, 13 predicted proteins | sample 7279681 | NCBI WGS metagenome assembly JAANMX01 (sample SAMN14094542, study PRJNA606508) | bioreactor metagenome | isolation source: A lab-scale SPAN reactor treating ammonium-rich wastewater day 351 | place: Ireland: Galway | collected 2018-01-01
AAACCGCCCGCTGGCAGGCTTGCCCACGGACGAAGGAATACGGAAGACTGGAAATTATGGGCGATTCAATGGCTTGGGTCAATATGTCGGTTTTTCGGGGGCAGACGGGGATGGCGAAGGCATGAGCGGGCTGTTGCGTTCCAGCGCGGTGTTCAGCGCGATGACCCTGCTGTCGCGGATCGCCGGCTTCCTGCGCGATGCCCTGCAATCGCGGTTGTTCGGCACCTCGGTGGCGATGGACGCCTTCGTCATCGCCTACCGGATCCCGAACTACCTGCGGCGGATCTTCGCCGAGGGTTCGATGCAGATGGCCTTCGTGCCGGTGCTCAACGAGCTGCGCGAGCGCGGCGACAAGGCGGCGCTGAAGGACTTCATCGACCACATGGCCGGCGCGCTGTTCGCGCTGGTGTTCGTGGTTGCCGGCATCGGCATGCTGGCCGCGCCGCTGCTGGCGGAACTGTTCGCGCCGGGCGCGGTGGGCACGCCGGGCGGGGAGGACAAGCTGGCGCTGATCGCGCAGATGCTGCAGATCACCTTCCCGTATCTGGTCGCCATTTCGATGATGGCACTGGTGGCCTCGGTGCTGAACAGCTTCGGCAAGTTCGCGCTGCCCGCGGCCACCCCGGTGCTGCACAACCTGACCATGATCGCGGCGATGCTGTGGCTGGCACCGCGGTTCGCCGAGCCGGTCAAGGCGCTGGCCTGGGGCGTGCTGATCGCGGGCGCGCTGCAACTGCTGGTGCTGTGGCCCGCGCTGGGCAAGCTGGGTCTGCGGCCGCGGCTCAAGCCGGGGTTCTCGCATCCGGACGTGCGGCGGGTCGCCAAGCTGATGCTGCCGACCCTGTTTTCGTCGTCGGTGGCCCAGCTCAACCTGCTGGTGGGGACGGTGTTCGCCTCGCTGCTGGCCACCGGCAGCCAGACCTGGCTGTACCTGTCCGACCGCCTGGTCGAGCTGCCGCTGGGGCTGTTCGGGGTGGCGATCGGCACCGTGATCCTGCCGCACCTGTCGCGCCGGCATGCCGCCACCGATGCCGACGGCTACGGCGCGGCGCTGGACTGGGGCTTGCGGCTGGCGCTGCTGGCCGGCGTGCCGGCGGCGCTGGGCCTGCTGCTGCTGGCCGAGCCGCTGACCGCGGTGGTCTATCAGGGCGGCAAGTTCACCGCCTTCGACACCCGCATGGCGGCGATCAGTCTGAGCGCGATGAGTCTGGGCATCCCCGCCTTCATGCTCAGCAAGGTGCTGTCGCCGGCGTTCTACGCGCGCCAGGACAGCAAGACCCCGATGCGGGCGGCGATCTGGACGGTGGTCTGCAACGTGCTGCTGACCATCGTCCTGACCCTGCCGCTGTGGCTGCACGACATCCCCGGCGCGCACGGCGGCATCGCGCTGGCCACCGGGCTGTCCGGGATCATCAATGCCGGGCTGCTGTGGCGCTATCTCAAGCGCGCCGGGCTGCTGCGGTCGCAGCCGGGCTGGGCGCGCTTCTGGCTGCAGCTGGGACTGGCCTGCACAGTGATGAGCGCGGTGGTGCTGGTGCTGCGTTGGCAGATCGGTGACTGGACCGCGATCGGCAGCCTGCTGCACCGCGCCCTGCTGCTGCTGGCGGTGATCGCGGCCGGCGGGCTCAGCTACGTGCTGGTGCTGCTGGTGCTGGGCCTGCGCCCGCGCCATCTGCGCCACTGATCGCCGCCGCGGCGCGGCTATACTGGCGGATCATCATGACCTTTCTGTTCCGCGATGCCGCTGGCGGGGCGCTGTGCCCCCAGGGAAGCGTGGTCTGCATCGGTGCGTTTGACGGCCTGCACCCGGGGCATCGCGCGCTGGCGGGCCGCGCCGTCGAGCGCGCTCGTGCGCTGGGCGTGGCGGCGGTGGCGCTGTCGTTCGAGCCGCTGCCGCGCGAACTGTTCGCGAAGGGCGAGCCGCCGCCGCGGCTGATGCTGTCGCGGGCCAAGCTGGAAGGGCTGCGCGCGCTGGGCTGCGACGGCGTCGGCCTGCTGCGCTTCGATGCGACGCTGGCGGCGATGTCCGCCGAGGATTTCGTGCGCCGGGTGTTGGTGGCGCGGCTGGCTGTGCGCGAAGTCTGGGTCGGCCCGGGTTTTCATTTCGGCCGCGGCCGTGCCGGCGACATCGCGCTGCTGCGCGCGCTGGGCGAGGCGTGCGGCTTCACTGCGCACGAGATCGCACCGGTGCATGTCGACGGCGAGCGCGTGTCCAGCACCGCCATCCGCGCCGCGCTGGCCAGCGGCGACTTCGGCCACGCCGCGCGCCTGCTGGGCCGGCCGTATTCGATCAGCGGGCGGGTGGTGCGTGGCCAGCAGCTCGGCCGCACCCTCGGCTATCCCACCGCCAACCTGCGCTACGGCGGCAAGATCCCGGCGCTGCGCGGCATCTTCGCCACCTGGGTGCACGGCGTCGGCGAGCGGCCGTGGCCGTCGGTGTCGAGCTTCGGCACCCGCCCCACGGTGGACGGGCGCGAGCCGCTGCTGGAAGCGCACCTGTTCGATTTCGAGGGCGATTTGTACGGACGCCGGATCGGGGTCGAGTTCGTCGCCCATCTGCGCGACGAGGAAAAGTTTCCCGACCTGCCTTCGCTGGTGGCGCAGATGCACCAGGACGAAGCGCAGGCGCGCGCCATCCTCCATGCAGGAGCGCCTTCGGGCGCAGCTGTCGCAACCGTTTCATCCTGTCGCGCCTGAAGGCGCTCCTACACACCGTTCGAGACGCTGTCCGTGACCGACAAGACCGAAAACCCCTACAAGCACACCATCCTGCTGCCGGACACCGCGTTCCCGATGCGCGGCGACCTGCCCAAGCGCGAACCGGGCACGCTGGAACGCTGGGAAACCGAAGGCCTGTACGCGCAGATCCGAGAAGCCGCCAAGGGCCGCCCGACCTTCGTCCTGCACGACGGCCCGCCCTATGCCAACGGCGCGATCCACCTCGGCCACGCGGTCAACAAGATCCTCAAGGACATCATCGTCAAGTCGAAGACGCTGGCCGGCTTCGATGCGCCCTACATCCCCGGCTGGGACTGCCACGGGCTGCCGATCGAGATCGCGATCGAGAAGAAGTTCGGCAAGGTCGGGGTCAAGCTCGACGCCACCGAGTTCCGCCAGAAGTGCCGCGAATACGCGCGCGAACAGATCGACGTGCAGCGCCGTGACTTCAAGCGCCTCGGCGTGCTGGGCGACTGGGACAATCCGTACCAGACCCTGGACTTCCACTTCGAAGCCAACGAAATCCGCGCGCTGGCCAAGGTGGTGGACAACGGCCATCTGCTGCGCGGGGTGAAGCCGGTGTACTGGTGCTTCGACTGCGGCAGCGCGCTGGCCGAGGCCGAGATCGAATACCAGGACAAGACTTCACCTGCGGTCGATGTGGCCTATGCTGCGCGCAACGGCCAGCTGGTCAGCCGCAGCTTCGGCAGCGAGCTGCCGGAAGACGTCGAAGTCGCCCTGCCGATCTGGACCACCACGCCGTGGACGCTGCCGGCCTCGCTGGCGATTTCGCTGGGGCCGGAGCTGGACTACGTGCTGGTGGAAGGCCCGGCCCGTGCCGACGGCGGCCGCCGCTGGCTGGTGCTGGCCGAGGCGCTGGCGGAGAAAGCGCTGAAGCGCTACGGCGTCGATGCCGTCGTCGTGCATGGCCGTGCGGTCGGCGAGAAGCTGGAGGGCATGCTGTTCGCGCATCCGTTCTACGCCGAGCGCGACATCCCGGTGCTGCTGGGCGACCACGTCAGCGCCGAAGACGGTACCGGCGCGGTGCACACCGCCCCCGGCCACGGCCAGGAAGACTTCGTGGTGGCGCAGAAGTACGGCCTGATCGACAAGTACAGCGCCGCCCAGCTCAACCCGGTCGATGGCCGCGGCGTGTATCTGCCGTCCACCCCGAAGGCGGGCGATGTGGATCTCACCCAGCTGCACGTGTGGAAGGCCAACGACGCGATCGTCGAGGTGCTGCGCGGCAATGGCCATCTGCTGGCGTTTTCCCCGCTCAAGCACAGCTATCCGCACTGCTGGCGGCACAAGACCCCGATCGCGTTCCGCGCCACCCCGCAGTGGTTCATCTCGATGGAGCAGGCCGGCCTGCGCCGCGACGCGCTGGCCGCAATCGAAACCGTGAAGTGGTATCCCGAATGGGGCCAGGCGCGGATCGCCGGCATGGTCGACGGCCGCCCGGACTGGACGATCTCGCGCCAGCGCACCTGGGGCGTGCCGATCGCGCTGTTCGTGCACCGCGAAAGCGGCGACATCCACCCGCGCAGCGTCGAACTGATGCGGCAGGTCGCAGACCGGGTGGAGCAGGGCGGGATCGACGCCTGGTACGCGCTGGACGCCGCCGAGCTGCTGGGCGAGGAGGCCGCGCAGTACGACAAGATCACCGACATCCTGGATGTCTGGTTCGACTCCGGTGTGACGCACGAATGCGTGCTGCCCGAGCGCGGCCTGCCCAAGCCGGCCGATCTCTATCTGGAAGGCTCCGACCAGCACCGCGGCTGGTTCCAGAGCTCGCTGCTGACCGGCGTGGCGCTGGACAAGGCCGCGCCCTATCGGCAGTGCCTGACCCACGGTTTCACCGTGGATGAACACGGTCGCAAGATGTCGAAGTCGCTGGGCAACGGGATCGAGCCGCAGGACATCATGAACAAGCTCGGCGCCGACATCCTGCGCCTGTGGATCGCCTCCACCGACTACAGCAACGAGATGTCGCTGTCGCAGGAGATCCTCAAGCGCAACGCCGACGGCTACCGCCGCATCCGCAATACCGCGCGCTTCCTGCTGGGCAACCTCGCCGGCTTCGACCCGGCGCAGCATCTGGTGGCCAGCGACAAGATGGTCGCGCTCGACCGCTACATCGTGCACCGCGCGCAGCAGGTGCAGGCGACGATCACCGCCGCCTACGCCGACTACGACTTCGCCACCGTGGTGCAGACGCTGATGAACTTCTGCAGCGTCGATCTGGGCTCGCTGTACCTCGACGTCACCAAGGATCGCCTGTACACGATGCAGGAAGATGCGCTGGGCCGGCGCAGCGCGCAGACCGCGATGTACCACATCGCCGAAGCCTTCGCGCGCTGGATCGCGCCGATCCTGAGCTTCACCGCCGACGAGCTGTGGAGCTATCTGCCGGGCAAGCACGAAGGCAACGTGCTGCTGGCGACCTGGTACGAGGGACTGCAAGCCCTGCCGGACGACGCGCCGCTGGCGGCCAAGGATTTCGACGGCCTGCTGGAGCTGCGCGAGCAGGTGACCCGCGCGCTGGAGCCGCTGCGCGCGGAAGGCCGGATCGGCGCGGCATTGGAGGCCGACATCACCCTGCGCGTGGGCGTGGCCGACCAGAACTGGCTGTCGCCGCTGGGCGATGAACTGCGCTTCCTGCTGATTTCCGGCGACGTGCAACTGGTGCCGGACGCCGATGCCAAGGCCATCACCGTCACCGCCAAGCCCACCGAAAAAACCAAGTGCGTGCGCTGCTGGCACCACCGCGAGGACGTCGGCGCGCACGCGGCGCACCCGCTGCTGTGCGGCCGCTGCGTGACGAACGTGGATGGTGCTGGTGAGGAGCGGAAGTGGTTCTGAGCGCGATCCGTCGTTCCCGCGCAGGCGGGAACCCATGGACGCTGGCTCTTCGGATGGTTTGCATGAATATCAACGTCCATGGATCCCCGCTTGCGCGGGGATGACGAGCAAGGAAACATGACCACATCCCCGAAACCCAATGCGCTCCCCTGGCTGGCCGTTTCGATCCTCGTCCTCGTCCTCGACCAATGGTCGAAGGCGTGGGTGCTGGCGTCGCTGCCCGAATACACCGCGGTGCCGGTGATCGACGGCTTCTGGAACTGGTATCGCACCTACAACACCGGCGCGGCGTTCAGCTTCCTCGCCGACGCCGGCGGCTGGCAGAAATATTTCTTCATGGTGCTGGCATTCGGCATCAGCGGGCTGATGGCGTGGATGCTGGCGAAGACCCGGCGCGGCGACTGGAAGCAGGCGCTGCCGCTGGCGCTGGTGATCGGCGGCGCGATCGGCAACGTGATCGACCGCTTCCTGCATGGCCACGTGGTCGATTTCATCCAGTGGCACGTCGGTGATCGCTACTGGCCGGCGTTCAACATCGCCGACTGCGCGGTGGTGGGCGGTGCCATCGGCATCGCCCTGTTCGGCCTGTTGGCCGGCAAGCCGAAGGCCGCGGAGTAGAATCGACGCATGGATGTTCTGCTCGCCAACCCGCGCGGCTTCTGCGCCGGCGTCGACCGCGCCATCGAGATCGTCAAGCGCACGCTGGAGGTCTACGGCGCGCCGATCTACGTGCGCCACGAGGTCGTGCACAACAAATTCGTGGTCGATGACCTGAAAAGCCGCGGCGCGGTCTTTGTCGAAGAACTCGACGAAGTGCCGGACGGTGCCACCGTCATCTTCAGCGCCCACGGCGTCTCGCAGGCGGTGCGGGCGGAGGCGCAGCGGCGCGGGCTGAAGGTGTTCGACGCCACTTGCCCGCTGGTGACCAAGGTGCATCTGGAAGTCAGCCGCACCAGCCGGCGCGGCCGCGACATGGTGCTGATCGGCCACGCCGGGCACCCGGAAGTCGAAGGCACGATGGGGCAGTGGCGCATGGACGGCGAAGCCGGCCAGATCCACCTGGTCGAAGATCTCGATGACGTGGCCGCGCTGGCGCTGAGGCAGCCGGACAACTGCGCCTACACCACGCAGACCACGCTCAGCGTGGACGACACCCGCGACATCATCGCCGCGCTCAAGGCCCGCTTCCCCAACATCCAGGGGCCCAAGCACGATGACATCTGCTACGCCACCCAGAACCGCCAGGACGCCGTGCGCGACCTGGTGCGCGACGGCTGCGACGCGGTGCTGGTGGTTGGCTCGCCCAATTCCTCCAACTCCAACCGCCTGCGCGAACTGGCCGAGCGCGAGGGCGTGGCGGCGTGGCTGATCGACAACGCCGGCCAGATCGACCCGGCCTGGATCGCCGGTCACAAGCGGATCGGCGTGACTGCCGGTGCCTCGGCCCCGGAAGTGCTGGTGCAGGGCGTACTGGAGCGCCTGCATGCGCTGGGTGCCGGTGACGTGCGCGAACTGCGCGGCGAACCGGAAAGCATGGTGTTTGCCCTGCCCAAGGAACTGCGCCAGCTGGCAGACTGACCCGCCAGCCGGTATCATGCCCGACCACGCCGGAATAGCTCAGTTGGTAGAGCACGTCATTCGTAATGATGGGGTCGTAGGTTCGATTCCTATTTCCGGCACCAATTCGCAGTCCAAGATAGTCCGATGAAGTTCACGAAACCCGCCTAACAAGCGGGTTTCGTCGTTTCTGGTGTCCAGTGTTGTCCGATACGGTCTATTGCAATCTGCCCCCGAGTGGGGGCAAATAAGGGGGCAGGCAGCGCGCCGCGCCGACTGGATGCCCCCAGATGCCCCTTTCCGACATAGCCATCCGCAAGGCCAAGCCTGCCGACAAGCCGCTGCGGCTGTTCGATGGTGGCGGCCTGTACCTGGAAGTCATGCCGACCGGGGGCAAGCTGTGGCGGTGGAAGTACCGCTATGGGGGCAAAGAGAAGCGGCTGGCGCTGGGCGGCTATCCCGACGTGGGGCTGTCCGAGGCACGCGAGCGTCATGCCGCCGCCCGCAAGCTGTTGGCGGCTGGCGTCGATCCCGGCAGCAGCGCAAGGCGGAAAAGGCGGCAACGTCGAACAGGGCTGCAAACACCTTTGCCGCTGTGGCGGAGGAAATGCAGGTGCAGCGAGGCGGGAAGCTGTCCGTTGCTTCACGCGAACGTGCCACGCGCCTGCTGGGGTATTTGGCACCGATTGCCGGCCTTCCGATTGCGGCCGTGGATGCCCCGCTGCTGCTGGCGGCCCTGCGCAAGATCGAAGCGCGCGGCATGGAAACCACGCATCGCGCCCGCGCATTCGCGGGGCAGGTGTTCCGCTACGGCATCGCCACAGGTCGCAACAAGGACAATCCGGCCAGTGACTTGCTGGGGGCGTTGGCTCCGGTAGCTGGCAGTCACTTCCCCAGCTTGACCGATCCCGCGCAGGTGGCACCGCTGCTGCGCGCGCTGTGGGGTTATCAGGGCGGCCCGGTGGTACAGGCGGCATTGAGGGTTGCCCCGCTGGTGTTCGTGCGTCCTGGTGAGCTGCGCACCGCGCGCTGGGCGGATATCGACCTGGACGCGGCAGAGTGGCGCTATGTCGCATCCAAGACGAACACGCCGCACATCGTCCCTCTGGCGTCGCAGGTGGTGGACGTGCTGCGCGAATTGCAGCCGCTGACAGGGCGCAGTGGGTACGTATTCCCCAGTGAGCGAGGCAAGGAGCGGCCCATGAGCGAGAACACGATCAACGCTGCCTTGCGTGCGCTGGGCTATGGCTCGGACACCATGACCGGTCATGGCTTCCGGGCAATGGCGCGCACCATGCTGGACGAGGTGCTGGGCTACCGCCCGGACTACATCGAGCACCAGCTCGCGCATGCAGTGAAAGACCCGAACGGGCGCGCGTACAACCGCACGTCACACCTGCCCGAGCGCAGGAAGATGATGCAGGCGTGGGCCGACTATCTGGACAACCTGCGCGAAGGTGGGCAAGTCGTGCCAATTGCGCGCAAGGCTGGCTGAGTCGCAGTCGATGCCATCAGCGCGCGAAGAATCTGGCATGGCCCGGTAAGCGGCGCGGCGGGGTGTTTAGGCCACCCCGCCACGCCTTCCACAACCGTTCAAACGAGGAGCGATCATGGGAACTGAAAGTGTACCCGCGGGTATTGAAGCGCAGTTCAACAGGTGGGGCACCAACTATGGGCTTGGCAGCGAGGAGTTCGATTTCGAGCTTTGCGTGGTGCGTGGTGGCCGCATCATCGAGTCGCATGAGATAGACATTCGCACCCTTCCAAATCGCGACGACTTGTTAGCGAGGATGCCGGAGGAATGGCGCGAACGATTCCTTTCCACTGCGTATATGGCGAGGGCAGCGACATGAGCGCGCTGCAAAATCCATCGCCGGACGCTGGTGTCGACTACATGCACAGCCTCATGGATCGCGCGCGACCGCGTTGGGAGAACGTAAGTGAGGGCGTCACGGCGGATGAATTGCAGCAGGCGCTAGACGACGTAGCGGATTACATGGATCGCACTGGCAATAGCGAAGGCGAGCACTACATAGCATGGATGCTGCGCATGGCGCGAACGATGGTGATGCGAACGAATGACCGGCGTCACGCGGCATTGGTGGCGATCAATCGAGGTGATGCAGAGAGAGCGAGGGAGCTTCTGTCGCCGGTAGAGAGGTTTTGGAGCCAGTCATGACAGCGACCGTTACCCGCCTCTCAACTGCTGCCGCCAAGCCCGTATTGCAGGACTCTCAGCGTGACGAGTATCTGTGGGAGATGGCAATCCTGATCGCCGCTAGGGAACAACGGCGAGGCTTCGCAACTACCGCTGAGGAGGCCCTTGCGGGCATTCGCGCGAGCATGGCGAAGGAGATTGAGTTGAGCCGCTAAGACCGCCGCAATCTAGCCCCGCTCCGGCGGGGCTTTTAATTGCGGGCGGCCGCCATCTAACGCGGTAGCGAACGCGAATTACCCGATGGACGATACTGGGGCCGGTAAGAGGAGGGGGGGCGCCAAGATGAAGCGATTCCAGTCGTTCAATGTCACTTGCTGGGTAGATGCTCGAATGCCAGCGGTAGCGGCACTAGTCGTGCTGCTGTTGGTGACTCCGATCCGAGCGATGGCCGGACAGGCATGGTCTGACACAGGTTCAGCATCGATCATGCAAGAGGTTGAGCAGTACAAGGCCGCGTCGCTTCCGGAGGCGCGCGCTGTGGCAGCGGCCAAGCTAGAACAGCTTGGCGAGAGCGATCCGGAGGCATGGAATCAGTTGGGCATCCTTTATCTAGATGGATCGCCCAGCAATCCGCAGCTAGCAGAGCGGATGTTCGACAAGGCCGCCACTGCGAAGAATCTCAACGGTCTGATGAACTTGATAGGGGTGCGGATCGCAGCCGGCCGCATCGCTGAGTCGTGCGAAGCCGCAGAGCAAAGCGTGATGTGGCCTGATGGTGCTGGGGCGCCTGCGATGGGCTACTTGGGCGAGTGCTACCGGCTTGGGCGGAATGGCCACAAGAATCTAGTCAAAGCCGAGCCGATTCTCATGGAAGCATGCCGCAGGGGCTGGAAGCCGGCGTGCGATTCGGCACTGAAAAGCCTCCGCACAAATCCCACGCCAGCGCGCGCAAAGGCATATCGCGCATACCTAGAGAAGTTGAGCGGTGCGGGCTATACCCATGCGATGTCAACGCTAGGGATCGACCTTGCGGGATCACAGGACGACGCGGCGCGTGTGCGCGGGGAAGCTCTACTCGAAAAGGCCAGCGCCGCAGGAGATGGCGAGGCGTGTACGGCCCTAGCTCTAGTTGTTTGGGGCAAAGGTGATCCGGCTTCACTAAGCAGAATCTACGACCTGCTTGACTGCGGCATCGCCGGCAAGCGCACCCCTGAACTTGCATGGCTTTTCAAGGGCGTCATCGCCGGGCTAGGCGGCTCCGAAATGCTCGGGCGCTCGTCGATTGATCGCGCTGCCGAAGAGGGGTTGAAGCAGGCGGGTGCGTTCGCGGCGGCCTTCGGCTATCCCGTGCCTGCGGGCGCCGACCAGGCAAAATGCGCTCCGTTCTGCGATTGGCTTGTGGTCATCAAGGAGGCGCGGCGCATACAGCAGCTCGCAATCGACGAGCAGAATCGCCAAGCGGAAATCGCGCGCGTTGCGCAGGAGGCGGCAGATCGGGAGGCCGCTGAGCTTGCCGCTCAAGAGGCAGCTCAGCAAGCGGAATACAACGCGCAGGTCGCAGCCTATAACGCTCAGATCGCAGCACAGAATGCGGAGGCGCGCAGGGAGCGCAGGCGCCGATTTTGGGGTGGCGTTTTGAGTGTTGCGGTCGCGCTTGCAACCGGCTACGTGCAAGCCCAGGCAAATGCCACAGCTTCCCCGCCTGCGCGTCCTGTGTATCAAGCGCCTGCGGTGTCGGCACCTTACCGACCTGTGTATCAGGCCCAGCAGACAGGGCAAGCATCCGGGCTCACAAAGGTGTGCTACGTCACGACCGCGCAGGGCGCCAAGGCAATCACGGTGAACGCAGCGCAGCCATGCCCGGTGAGTCTGCACTCGATGGGGCAACCGCTGAGATTCAGCGGCAGGGGCTACCTCGTCGGAGAGTCGGTCTCGGGAACGATCAGGGTATGCACGTACCAAGGCGCTGCCGGACAAAGTGCGATCAACGTTCCTGCATCCGGTGTTTGCCCGCCTTCGCACGAGTTCTAGCGCGCCAGTGCGCCTAGATTCGGAGGGGATGGGGGCGAATTGTCCCCAGATAGATGCCTGTATTGGGCGTTAGCGGACGGTATTGTCACCGACAGCCCGTGCCGCGTCCGGGGTCGCCTGCTCGAAGCCGACTCCTGGGAGCCTGGCGTGGACGGGCTCTGACGTTCAAGTCGACGCGGTCTGAGCAGCCAGGCATGTTTCCTGGCGCGCCGCCCGCCGCCAATCGCGCAGGCCCTTGGCCGCCAGTCCCACGAAGCCGATGTAGAGCAGGGCGGTGACGAACAGCTGCTTGTTCACGAACATGCCGATGTAGACCACGTCGACCGCGATCCAGATCCACCAGGCGGCGACGTGGCGGCGGTTCTGCCAGAACTGCCCGACCAGGCTGAACGCGGTCAGCATCGCGTCCAGCCAGGGCAGCGAAGCGTTCGTGTAGGTGTGCATGGTGTAGCCCAGCGCCAGTCCGCCGAGCAGCCCGGCCAGCAGGTGGCGCAGGGCCGGCCGCGTGTCCAGTGGCGCCACCCGCACATGGCCGCTGGCATCCAGATTGCGCAGCCAGCGCAGCCAGCCGGCCACCAGCATCACCACCCAGAAGCACTGCAGCAGCACTTCGGAATACAGCCGCGCGCCCGCGTACACCCAGATGTAGACCGACACCGACAGCAGCCCGACCGGGAAACACCACGGACTGCGCCGGGTGGTCAGCCACACCGCGCTGGCGCTGAGGACGGCGGCGGCGGTTTCGTGGAAGGTGATCACAGCGCCACGCGCAGCGACAGCCGCACCAGCCGCGGTGCGCCGGGGAACAGGTAGTTGTCACCCAGCGAGCTGCCGGTATCGCGCCAGTAGGCGCGGTTCAGCAGATTGTCTACGCCCAGCTGCAGCACGAAATCGCGCCCGCGCGCCTGGCCGCTGTAGCGCAGGCCGGCGTCGAACACGTCGTAGGCCGGCACCTGCACCCGTCCGTCCGGGGTGGCCGGGTTGGCCGCGGCGTGACGCCAGCCACCCAACAGCGCGAGTTGCGGCATCGCCGGAAGCGCGTAGTCCAGGTGCAGGCTGCTGCGCAGGCGCGGCACGTTGACCACCTGCCGGCCGTCGAAGGCCGGGGTGCCAGTGCCGGTTGCCTGCGCGCGGATCCAGGTCAGGCTGGCGTTGATGCCCAGCCGCGGGCCGATGCGGCCGTCGGCGGAGAGCTCCAGGCCTGTGTGGGTTTCGTTGCCGCGCTGGACGAAGGTGAAGCCGCCGGCGCCGTCCGGCTGCGCGTACTGGTAGGGCTGGCGGATGCGGAAGGCGCTGGCACCGAGCGCGAGGCCGTCGCGCAGGCGATAGCGGCTGCCGAGCTCCAGCTGCCGGCTCAGCCGCGGCGCGAGCAGCTCGCCGTCATTGCTGGTCCACGACGGTGCCTCGCGGCCCAGCGACAGTCCCTCGCTGTAGCTGGTGTAGAGGCGCAGCGCATCGTTGGGCAGCCATTGCAGCGCGGCCTGCGGCAGCGTCTTGTGCAGGCGCGTCTCGCGCTCCAGTGCGCCGCGCTTGTCGCGGGCGCGCTCGTGCAGGCGCGCGAACTGGGCACCCAGCAGCAGCTGCCAGTGTTCGCCAAAGGCCATGCGATCCATGACGAAGGCGGAGCGCTGCCAGCTGTCCAGCCGGCGCACCTTCGAGCCCGGCTGCTTGGGCGAGGGTGCGAACACCGGCGGCTCGCCGGCGTTGACGTTCCAACTGCCGACATAGTCGTTGACGTTGCGATGGCGGTCGATGCTGCGATGGAAGCCGGCCGCGCCGACGCTGAGCGCGTGTGCCACCTCGCCGGTCTGGAAGCGGCCCTCCACACTGGCGCGGACGTTGTCGCCGACGCGGGTGTCGTCCGGATTGCGGTAGTCGTAGATGTCGTAGCTGCCGTCGGGGGCGAAGTAGTTGGGCGGGCTGCCGCTCCAGCAGGCGGCGAGGTACCAGCAGCCGTAGGCGAAGGCGACGTTGTCGTCGATCACGCTGCGGCTGCGGCCGGCGGCCAGGCGCAGCGTCCAGGCATCGCTGAAGGCATGACGCAGGCGCGCGCTGGCGTTGCTGGCGCGGATCGACACCGGCTGCTGCCAGGGCTGGTAGCCCAGCATCAGGGTCGGATCGGGATCCTGCGGCAGCGCCTGCCCGCCCAGCAACTGGTAGCCGGAGGCCGAACGCTGGGCGCTGGTCTGGTAGTTGCCGTCCAGCTCGAGGGTGGTGCGCTCGCCCAGCTTCCAGTCGGCGGCCAGCGCGTAGAAGTTGCGCCGGCCGTCGGCGTGGCGAACGTAGGACTGCATGTCCTCCCAGGCGATGTTGGCGCGCAGCCCGAAGCGCGGCGTCAGCCAGCCGCCGATGTCCAGTGCGGTGTAGCGCGAGCCCTGCGAATCGGTGCCCACGCTCAGGCTGCGCACATTGTCCGGGCGCTTGCTGACGAAGTTGACCACGCCACCCGGTTCCATCACCCCGGCGGACAGCCCGGCCAGGCCCTTGAGCACTTCCACCTGCTGCTTGTCTTCCAGCGCGATCACCTGCTCGCCGGTCATCGCCAGGTTGTTGATCCGGTAGCCGGTGCCGGCGTCCAGCGCGAAGCCGCGGATGGCGATGTTCTGGTAATAGCCCACCGGCGCGTAGTTGTCGCCCAAGGAGGCGTCCTCGCGCGCGAGTTCGCTGAGGCTGCGGATCTGCCGGTCGTCGAGCTGCTGGCGACCCACCACCCGGATTGCTGCCGGGGTGTCGCGCGGGGCGGCATTGCCCCAGCCGTCGATGCCGGCATCGCGCGGCTTGTCGTCGGCATCGGCGGTGGCCTGTACCGCGGGCAGGCGGGTGATCTTCGACTGGCTGTCGAGATCGTCGGCGGGGCGGGCCGTCGCCAGCAGCGGCAGCAGGGCAAGCAGCAGGGGGGTACGGGAAAATTTCATCGTCGTCGCCTCGGAGGGGGAGAGCGAAGCGACGGCGAACGGCTGCCCGCGCGGGCATGGCCGTTCCAATCAAGCTCCCTACGCCGGTGCAAACCGGATCAGGTTCCAAGGGACTCTCTCAGCCCGGCAAACGCCGGGCACCCCCGCTTCATGGCGCGCATTGAAGCACGAAGCTCCGGCGCGGGCCAGCTTCGCGGTTCAGGCATCGCCACCGATCGCCGCCAGCAGCGGCGCGGCGCGCGGGGTCGCGAACCATGCCGCATGTCCCAGCAGATAGCCCTGCCAGGCGTGATCGGCGGCCTTTGGCGAGGCCAGCAGGGCGCAGGCGTAATCGACTTCGGACACGGCGAAATCCAGATGCACCAGCGGCAGCAGCTCGGCCAGCAGCTGACGATCCTGCGAAGAAAGCGGCAGCCGCTCGGCATAACCTTCAATCAGCGCGCGCGCGATCTGCGGATGTCCGGCCTGATCCTGCAGCCAGCCGACCGCATTGCGTTCGATCGCCAGCGCGAGGTCGTAGAGGGCGAAGGTCGGCGCGCACAGGCCGAAGTCGAGTACGCAGGCGACCTCGGCAGCGTCGCCGACATCGCTCCAGAACAGGTTGGAGGCGTGCCAGTCGCCGTGCGTCCACAACCGCGGCAGCGCGGCCAGCTGCGGTTGCAGCTGACGGTGACGGGCCAGCAGCGGTGCCAGTTCGTCGCGCCAGTTGCGTTCGGCCAGATACGCGGCCAGCAGCGGCCGCTGCGCGCACTGCGCTGCGACCGCGGCGATGAGATCCGGTGCGCGCAGCAACTCGTCGCGCGCCACCAGCATCTGCGCGCTGCGCGCGGGCAAGGCGAAGCCGGCGGCAGCGATGTGCAGCCGCGCCAGCATCCGACCGGCGCTGCGGGCATGCTCCAGCCGGGTCAGTGGCGTCCACGACACTGCGTCGCGGTACAGATCCAGCCCGGCAGCCGGCGCGTGCACCTCGTACAGCCAGTCGCCGCGGACGTGCGCGGTCTCGCCTCCGGCTGCGGCCAGTACCTGCGGCACGGGCAGGCCGCGCGCGCGCAGGTGGGCGATGAAGGCGTGCTCCTCGCGCAGCGCCTGCGGCGAGCGCAGGGCCAGCGGATGGCGCTTGAGAAAGACCTCGCCGGCGGCGGTCGCCACCCGCGCCGCCGCGGAAAACGGGCGCACGCTGCGCCAGACGATCCGGGCCGGGCCGGGCCGGGCGGGAAACCCGGCCAGCAGCGCCTGCACCTCGCCCGCGTCCAGCGGCGGCCAGCCGCCCGCGATGTCGGCGTCGTCCCAGCCGTGGCCCTGGTGGTTGCTGCTCATGCGTCCTCGCAAACGAAAAGCCCCGCAATGGCGGAAACCGTTGCAGGGCTTGCGTTTCAACATGGTGGCTCGGGACGGAATCGAACCGCCGACACGGGGATTTTCAATCCCCTGCTCTACCAACTGAGCTACCGAGCCAAGCTGTGTTGCGAGCCGCGCATGATACGGGGCCGGCGCGGCTTGGGCAAGCCATTCGTGCGCAAGTTGTTTCGGGAAAATGTCCGCGGCATGAACGGATGCCGCGGACGCGGCCGCGGCTAAGCCGGGATTGTGATTCCGGCGATGATGATGTCTTCAAGGCTGAAACAGGGAGATCCGTCATGAAAGCGATGCTTGTCGCCATCTTCGCCGCATGGGGCGTGGCTGCCTGCGCAACCGGCCGCCTCAGCGACGCCGACCGGCTGGCGCTGTACCAGCAGCACGCCGGCGCGCCGGTGAACCAGATCCGCTACCTCACCCCGATCGGCTGGGATCGCATCGACGACCAGCACGTGGTGTTGCAGATGCGCCCCAACGAAAGCTGGCTGCTGCGCCTGTCCGGGCCCTGCCTGCAGTGGAGCAACGGCTCGCCGTTCCTTGGCCTGTCGTCCTTCAGCGGCATGAGCCTGTCCCGGCTGGACAAGGTGATCGCGCCCGGCTCGCAGCTCAGCTGCCTGATCCAGGAAATCCGTCCGCTCGACGTGAAGGCGCTGCGCGCAGGCGAAAAGGCGCTGCGCGGGGAAACCACGGCTCAAGCTTCCGGCACGTAACCGGGTGGCCGGTCGGCACCACCTTCGAACAGGTATTTCACCATCTGCGCCTCCAGGAAGGCGCGGTGTTCGGGGTTCATCGGCGAGATCCGGTTCTCGTTGATGAGCATGGTCTGGTGCGCCAGCCAGCGCTGCCAGGCTGGCTTGCCGA
>JAANMX010002821.1_pt1 | contig 16456 bp, 12 predicted proteins | sample 7279681 | NCBI WGS metagenome assembly JAANMX01 (sample SAMN14094542, study PRJNA606508) | bioreactor metagenome | isolation source: A lab-scale SPAN reactor treating ammonium-rich wastewater day 351 | place: Ireland: Galway | collected 2018-01-01
TCATCGAAGAACTCCGGCACCCGGCTGGCGAAGGAGCCTCGGCATGAGCGTCCGCATTTACGTCCCGATTGACTCCAGCGCGCTGTCGCTGGGGAAGCGCCCGAGGAGCCAGCGCACGAGCTCCGGCAGACACGCTTCGATGGCTGGCGACTTCACCACGCGCCACCCGTCGTGAGCAGGCGGCGCGACGGCACCGGCGACGCAGATCCGTCGCACTGGCGGAGCGCGCCCGACCGCGGCGCGACTCGAGGTGAGCTCGACGAACAGCGCTGCGTCCTCGCCGCGCGGCGCGTCGTCGAGTCGCTCCAGACGGTGGAAGTGCGCGAGCCCGCGCGCCGCGAGCCACTGACCCGTCAGGCTGCGTCCGGCGCCGCTCGGGGCCAGCCAGAACGTCCGGTCCCAGCGGGCGGGGTCCGCCACTTCGGCCGGCACCGTCGGCGGCAGGCGCTCCTCGGTCAGGTCGAAGCTCCGGGCGTAGGGCAGGTCGGTCCAGCGCACCTTGCGGGCGGAGCCCTCCGGTTCGGCGCTCGGCGGCCGGGCTAGCTCGCGCACTGAGCATTGGAGCAGCCTGGCCAGGACAGCCTGAACGTCCGGTCGGTCAGCGAGCCAGGTGAGATCTTGGTCGCGGTCGAGCTTGCTGAGCAGCGTGGCGAGCGACCGCTCCCGGATCTTCATGTCGGAGGGCCAAGCCGGGTCCGACAGGACGGCTCGCGACAGCTGGCCAAAGCTCCGGAATCGCCCCGGAGGTCCGAGCATCAAGTCGCGAAGCCAGCCCAACTAATATCAAACCGAGTTCTATAGCTATCTTGCAAGCTGCCCTTTTGAGTAACATGCTCGCCTAACACTCTTCGCAAAGATTCATGCAATAAATGTGTTGCAGAGTGGTTTGCTTCTATTGCCGTACGTTCATACCCATTAATTATGAGCTTTACTGCATCATTTATATTTAACGGCCAAGCCGCTTGACCGTAGTGGGCATGTATTGCGCCAACTTTTTTCTCAGTAGTATGAACAGTAAATATCTGCGAGTTTGAATCTTCTTTATTTATGAAGCCAGCGTCACCAACCTGACCTCCAGATTCAGCATAAAATGGAGTTTGTCTTGTAATGACGTATGCTATATCTCCCATTTCGAGACTATTTACTTTTTGGCCATCCTTGACTATGGCAACAATTATTGATTGTGCGCTATGGTTGCCATATTGATCTTTAACATCTCTTAAAAATTCCGTCGGGCCGACTTCATCGAGGATTTCAAACCAGAGTTTTTCGGTGGCCTGTTCGCCGGTTCCGGCCCAGGCGGCGCGGGCGCGGGCTTTCTGTTCGCTCATTGCGCTTTCAAAGGCGGCGATGTCAACGGCGATGCCCTTGGCTTTCAGCGCGTCCTGCGTCAAATCCAGCGGGAAGCCGTAAGTATCATAAAGTTTGAACGCCACGTCGCCGGGAAATTTCGCGCCGGAGGCGAGTTTTTCGGTTTCCTCATCCAGCATTTTCAGGCCCCGGTCGAGCGTGACCTTGAAACGGGATTCTTCGCTGGAGAGACTTTGCACGATCAGCGCCTCGGCGCGTTTGAGTTCGGGGTAGGCTTCGCCCATCTTGGCGATCAACGTGGGTACGAGGCGGTGCATCAGAGGTTCCTTGGCGCCCAGCAGGTGCGCGTGGCGCATGCCCCGGCGCATGATGCGGCGCAGGACGTAGCCGCGCCCCTCGTTGGAAGGCATCACGCCGTCGGCCAGCAGGAAGGCGGCGCAGCGCAGGTGATCGGCGATGACGCGGTGGGAGGGGGCATCCTTGCCGTCCGGGTCCACGCCCGTCAAATCGGCGCTGTGCTCAATAATCTCGCGCAGGAGATCAATATCGTAATTCGAGAGTTTTCCAGTCATCAACGCGGCGGTGCGTTCGAGGCCGAGGCCCGTATCAATCGAGGGTTTCGGGAGGGGCTTGCGGATATAGCCGCCCTGCCCGTCCGGCTCCTGCTCGAACTGCATGAAAACATTGTTCCAGAATTCAAGAAAGCGGTCGCCGTCCTGATCCGGGGAGCCCGGCGGGCCGCCCTGCAATTTATCGCCCTGATCGTAAAAAATTTCCGAGCATGGGCCGCAGGGGCCGGTATCGCCCATCATCCAGAAATTATCGTTCGTGTCGATGCGGATGATTTTGGAGTCGGAAAAGCCTGCGACTTTTTTCCAGATACCGGCCGCTTCTTCGTCTGAGCTGTGGACCGTGACGAGAAGTTTGTCCGGATTCATCCCTAAATTTTTCGTGACGAGTTCCCATGCAAAGGCGATGGCGTCTTCCTTGAAATAATCGCCGAAGGAAAAATTGCCCATCATTTCGAAAAACGTGTGGTGGCGGGCGGTGTAGCCGACATTGTCCAGATCGTTGTGCTTGCCCCCGGCGCGCACGCATTTCTGAGCAGTGGTGGCGCGTTTATAGTCACGGTGCTCGGCGCCGAGAAAGACGTTTTTGAATTGCACCATCCCGGAGTTGGCGAACATCAGGGTCGGGTCGTTATGCGGGACCAGCGGCGACGAGGCCACAATCTCGTGGCCGTTCTTTTTGAAAAACCCCAGAAATTCTGTGCGGATATCGTTGACTGTTTTCATATTCTTCGCTCTATTCTTCACTCAACCTGAGACTCAACCCTGTTTACGAAAGTCTATATATATGCAGGAATTTAGGGCGCTTGCCAACAGATTAGCGGACGAGGCCGGGGCCATCATCCGCCCCTACTTCCGGGCGATCGAGACCAGCGAAAGCAAGGCGGATGAAAGCCCGGTGACGGTGGCGGACCGCGCGGTGGAGCAGCGTATCCGCGATATTCTGGAGCAAGAGCGGCCCCAGGACGGGATTTTCGGGGAGGAATTCGGCATTAAAAAGAGCGCAAATGGCCTGACATGGGTGATCGACCCGATCGACGGGACGAAGCCGTTTATCTCGGGCCGGGCGACCTTCGGCACGCTGATCGCGCTCTGCGAGGGGGACGAGGCGGTTTTGGGCCTCATCGACCAGCCGATCGTTAAGGACCGCTGGGTGGGCGTGAAGGGCGAGCGGACGACGCATAACGGGCAGGTCTGCCGGGTGCGGGTTTGCCCGACGCTGAAAGATGCGCGGTGTTCGAGCACCAGCCCCGCCATGTTCTTTCACCGGGAGCCGGAGTTTCTCAAAAACTGGAAGCGGCAGGTGAATTTCATCACGTGGGGCGGGGATTGCATCGCCTACGGGCTTCTGGCGTCCGGGCATCTGGACCTCGTGATCGAGGCGGATCTGAAGCCTTATGATTTTCTTGCGCATATTCCGATCATCGAGGGCGCGGGCGGGCTTATGCGCGACTGGCAGGGGAACAGGCTGGGCCTCTCCTCGGGCAAGGAGGTGATCGCGGTGGGCGATCCGGCGCTGCTGGAGGGTGCGCTGGGGATTGTCCGATAAAATCTTTTGTCATTCCCGCGAAAGCGGGAATCCAGTTTTGAACTACTGAGTTTTTACAGCCCAATTATTGAGTTTTCTTGATGTGTTGCTTAAAATGCGGGCTATGGACAAAAAGCAGCATATTTTAAGTGAAATAAGAAGAACAACTAGGGAAAATGGCAACGTTCCGCTTGGTGCTAAACGTTTTTCTGACGCTACTGGAATTTTAGCTTCTGATTGGGCTGGAAAATCATGGAATGATTGGAATAATTGGGGCGATGCTTTAAAAGAAGCTGGTTTTAACCCAAACGAAATGACTAAGGCTTTTGATGAAGATTTTCTAATTAATTGTCTTATTGGGCTTATAAGAAAGTTAGGTAGACTTCCAGTTAATACAGAACTTCGCAGGGAGGCTTCTCGAAATAAAAATTTTCCATCTCATACTGTTTGGGTACGCAGGTTGGGAAATAAAATTGAAATTTTAGAAAAGGTTGTCGCTTACTGTCGTAACCATCCTGATGATTATGATGATGTTCTAAAAATCTGTGAACCGCTCCTGGCCGCAAAATCAACTAAGAAAAGACCTGTCGAAATTGAAGCGGAAGGATATGTTTATGGTTTCGTGTACCTTATAAAATCAGGAAAATATTACAAAATTGGGAGCACCAAGGCGCTTGACCGAAGGCACTATGAGGTTGGTCTTCAGCTTCCCGAAAAGGTTACTCCAGTCCATTCCATCCGCACCGATGATCCTAGCGGAATAGAAGCATATTGGCATAGAAGATTTAAGGATAAGCGCCTTAATGGCGAGTGGTTTGACCTTAAAGCTCCTGATATCCGTATATTCAAAAAACGCAAATTTATGTAATCCTTTTAACTAGACCCCCGCCTTCGCGGGGGTGGCAAAGAGGATGCGAGGGAGACAGCGCGAAGGTATTACTGATTAGCCGCGAGTTTGTAGGCGTCGGTTACGCCTTCGGTGAGGGCGGCGTAGCGCGGGGTCTTGCCAGCGGCCAGCGCCTCAAGAGTCTTGGTCCCCTGTCCGCCGCGCAGGCTGTAGATCCAGTAAAACGCCATGACGCGCTTGACGTAGCTGCGGGTTTCGGCCACCGGGATCATCTCTGCGAACAGGAGCGGATCGTCAATATTGCCAAATTTTTGTTTCCAGCGAGCGAGATTGCCTGGCCCGGCATTGTAGGCGGCCAGCATCGAGATCATGTCGCCGTTGACGTTCTTGTCGGCCAGCAGCTCCTTGATGTAGCTCTGACCCAGCGTGAGGTTGTCGGCGGGACGGCCCAGAAGCGGGGCGATATCCGCATCGGCCACATTGACGCCGCGCAGGATGTGGCGGGCGGTGGCGGGCATGATCTGCATCAGGCCGGAGGCGCCGCTATAGCTGCGGGCCTGGGGGTTGAAGCGCGATTCCTGCCGCACGATCGCGTGGATCAAAGCGGGATCGACCGTAAAGCCGCGGCGGGGTTCCCACGGCATCAGCGGATAAAGCGCAGCGTCATAAGGACGGGCGGCCTTATCCCGGCGATTGTCGGCGCGGCTGCCCAGGCGCATGGCGACGGAGGGCAGACCGACGTGGGTGGCGTAGGCCAGCGCGACGCGGCGCATCTCGGGATTTTTGGAATAATCGAAGTGGACAAGTTCACGCTCGGCCAGTTCGTACTGTCCGGCGGCGACGAAGGCGGCGGCGCGGCGGCCCTCCGGCGTTGAGAGCAGCTTCTTCTCATCGCTGTAGGCGAATTGGGGTTCGCGCCAATCGAAGGCCGGTTTGCGGCCCAACGCCTGCGTGGCCAAAAGGCCATAGAAGGTGCGGTCGTGTCTTGCGGCCTTGGTGTACCAGGATTGCGCCTGTGTGCGATTGCCCGCACGTCCGTAAGCGCGTCCGGCCCAGTACGATCCGGCGGAGGACATCCAGCCCGACGCGTAAGGCGAGGATCCGGCAATGGCGAAATTGTCGGCGGCGCCTGCGTAATTGCGCTCATGCCAGAGCGAGAGCCCGGCCACCCAAGCGGCCAGGGGAACCTTTTCGCGCGATCCCTTTACCGCCTCACGCGCGAGGTCGCGGGCGTGGGCGGTCTGGCCCCGGAACAGGAAGCGTTGGGCCGCCTCGGCGCGCAGCGTGTCACGCTCGACGTTATCCATATATTGAACGCCCGCGCTCGTAAAAAGCGTTTCCATCGCCAGCGCAGGCTCGCCCTCGTCAATCAGGCCTTTTACACGGCGCGTCAAGGACGCCACAGCGTGCTGATGCTCGGCACTTCTGCCGGTCACCTTATGACGCTTGCCGCGCTCGATCAGCGGTTCGTGCAGGTCGGGCAGTTCGCCGAGGGGCTTTATTTTCGCCCAGCTTATCTGGGCGTCCGCGGGCTTGCGTGAGAGCGCCAGATTCTGAATTTTAGCGGCTTCGGGATGATCAGGGTAGTTTTTGAGCCAAGCGCTGAGTTCCTCAAAGCTGGAACGGTAGGCCGCCGGGTGCATGTATCTTTGGTAGAGGACATCCGAGAGCAGGCGCGTGTCAGTCAGGCGCGCGATTTTCTGGTCTGCCGCCTTGATGCGGCCAAAAGCCTGAAGGCGGAAGATGTCACGGTACAGCGCCGCGTTTTCGGAGGAGAGCGGCTTTTCGCCCGACGGGGCGGATGTCAGGGACAGCGCATTCAGCATCTTATCGTTGAGGCTGAGGAAGCTTTGCCGGACTTTCTTATCCTCAAGCTTTTCGGGTTTTGCGGGGGCTTGCGGCTCCGTGATGGCGGCGAGGCTTTCGAAATCGTCGGTGTTGAGTCTGATCGTAGCGAAGGGTGTTGCGGGCTTCACGCCGGGCATGGGTACCCCGCCCGACGGTCTTCCACCCGGCAACAGGGCATTTGCGACGAGCAATGCGCAAAAGGCGGCGCATAAACTCTGCTTCCATAGATGGCGAGCCTGCATAACGGCAGGATAAGTAATATACTTGCGGGCTTTTGTCCAGCTTTAAGTGCAGAACGGTTTATAAGTTATTGATCTTGCTGTGAATTTCCAGCATGTCGGCCCAGACAAGCTTCTTCTGGCCGGGGGTGCGCAAGAGATAGGATGGATGGTAAGTGGCCAGCGCGGGAATCGGTCCGCTTGCCTTGTCGGTCAGTTCCTTCGTGCGCGGCATATAGTTGTGCCAGCGTCCGCGCAGGCGGGAAATCCCCTGCTCCGTGTCCAATAACGCCTTGGCCGGGACGGAGCCGCAGAAGATCAGCATTTTCGGCGCGGCGAGTTGGATGTGCCGTTCGACGAAGGGCAGCGCCATCTCGATTTCCGCCGGGGTGGGGTTGCGGTTTCCGGGCGGGCGCCAGTTGAGGATGTTCGATATATATATACGTGAGGGTTGTTCCTGCGCGTGACGGTCGAGGCCGATGGAGCGGAGGATTTTATCCAGAAGCTGGCCGCTCGCGCCGACGAAGGGCTTGCCGAGGCGGTCCTCGTCCGCGCCGGGGGCCTCGCCGATCAGCATCACATCGGCGGCGGGGTCGCCGTCGGCAAAGACGAGGTTGGTGGCGGTCTTGCTGATCGCGAAGCCCTGAAAGGCGGCCAGAGCGGCCTTGAGTTCTTCGAGCGTGTTGGCGGCGGCGGCGGCGCGGACGGCCTCCGTGCGGGCCTCGGAGACGCCGAGGAACGTGGGTTGTTGCGCAGCGGCGGCGCTATAGGCTGCCGCAGGGGGTTGTTCACGGGGTTCATCAAGGTCTGGTGCGGCTGGCGGAGCGGCCATACGCGCGACAGGCGCGGCGTTGATCCAGGCGGTCGCGTCCTGCGGTTCATCGCCCAGGGCATCGGTCACGCCCTGATCGACGTGCCAGCGCAACGCCTCTATCCATGCCTGCCGTTCGGCTGTCTGCACTTTGCGGTTCCCCTTAAAGCCCGGAAAGGTTTTTGTCTTTCGGCCAGCTGACCTTCCAGCCGAGATTGACCGCCGCCTTTTGCTGGGGCTTCAGGATGCTGGTCCAGCGGGTCGCGCCTTTCACGTTCTTATAATCCGCCTCGTAGCCCTGCGTGGTTTTGTCCTTGAGGATTTCGACCAGAATGGTTTCGTCCTTCGAGGCGGGCACCATCTCCATCACCTCGATCTGGATATCCTGCTTGTGGTAGCTCTCAATCTCCGTGACGAAGTTTCTTTCGATGATCTTGCTCATGGCGATCAGGCCGGTTTGCGCGGATTCATCCTTGAGCATCTCGCGCTTGACCTTCACCGCGTCGTCCACGCCGAAGGACATTTCACCCTCCTCGCCCGGGCGGATGATCGCGGCGACCCGATCCTGCCCGATGAAAGCGCCGTCGCGGAAGAGGCTGAGCGTTCCCGGCAGGATGGGCGCGTCGCCCTTGAGAGTAAATTTCGCGACCATGAAGCCGTCCGTGCTGACCTGCGGGAGGATTTTCACGAACAGGGCGGCGTCGTTTTCAAGCTGCGCGATCTGCAATTTGGCCTGCGTGCCGTCGGGTTTGACGGTGGCGGGGCCGGTGACCTTGTATTCGCCGATGAAGCCGCTGGTATTCATCTGGACGGCGACCGGGCGGCTTGCCGCATCTTTCATCGCCTGTTCCTGCTGAATCCTTTTCAATCTTTCCTTGATGTTTTCGCCCTGAGGTTCAAAATCCACTGCTTCTCCGAAAGCCAAAAGGCCTTCTTCATCTCCGAAAGCAAAAGTATCTTTTTCTGCTCCACCATCGGACTGGGCATTTGTAGCCACACGTTCTTCCTGCATTCGTCTCCATCGGACTAAGGGCTCTTCACCCGCCGCTTCGATTGGCGCGGGCATGGCGCTGCTACTCATAACACCCGGCGCCATAGGTGGGCGGGGCGCCAATATAGACAGCCAGATCGGATTAAGCTGCGGCAGGGACGCGCCCCGGCTGGGCTGGGCGGTGGAGAGGGACAGCGCTATGCCGTTCCATTCCTCGCCCGTTCTTTGCCAGACGGAGCCGTATTGGACCAGTTCGAGCTTTTTGGCTTCCACGTCGAGGCGGGCGTCGTAGGTCGGCTGCCAGCCCACGTCGGCAATCTGATAGCTCAGTTCGACGTTGAGGCTTGCGGCCTTATCGGATTCAAAGGGGACGGTGACGGTGTAGCTTTGCTTCTGGTCGGAGAGAAACTGGTTCAAGTCCGCGTCGATTTTTTCGAGCTTTTTGTTTTCCTCGGCGATTTTGAGGTCCAGCGCCAGTTGCGCCTTCATGTTGGCCAGCATCTTGGCCGAGAGGCCGTCGGAGGCCGCGATCCATTTCTCGGGGTTGAGGTCGAGGGGCGTGGCATCGTCGCCGTCGTCTTTGGCGTTCGCCTGTTTCGCCCAGTTGGTTATGAATGAGTTCGCTTCGGCCAATGCGCTTCTTTCAACCTGATAAAGGTTGATCGCGTTTACGATCTCCTGTTTGCGGTCGGCCAGAGCCTGCACGCCCGCGACGACGAAATCCTCGGACGTTTCGGTTTTATGGCTCAGGGCGCCGAAGGTGACGCTGGCCTGCGCGGTGCCGCCGATGCGCAGGGAATTGGTGAAGATCTTCATGGGCAGGCCGGAGAAGACCAGATTATGTGCGCCCGGCGGGATCTGGACGGTCGCGGTTCGCGTTACGGTCGCGCGGTCGCTGTAGACTATGGCGGATTTGATCGCGCTTTCGACCTTGATATCGTCGGCGAGGGCCGGGAGGGCAAAGGCGACGGTTGAAACGAAGACGGCCAGACACGACCATTGGCGGATACGGTTCATAGACACGGGCTCCCGGATGTTGAGGACACACCCACAGGTTATCCCATCAGGACGCCGGTCACAAGGTTTTAGGCGGCCGTTTCCAGCGCCTTTAAATGAAATTCACCAACGTGAGCTGGCTGACCAGCGCGGTCACACGGAAGGTTGCCTCCAACTGGACCTGAAGCGTGTTGATTTTCAGCGCGACGTCGTTCTGGTCCACGTCCTCGATGCCCGAGACGATGCTGGTCAGAAGATTTTTCTGATCGACGTGGAAATTTTTCGTCTCGTTCATGGATGCCCGCACAGCTTCCACATCGAAGCGGATGTTGTTCACCTCGTCGAGCGCCCGGTTCACCATGCGGGATAATTCGTTATAGAGTTTGTAGAAATTCTCCTGCTGCTGCGCCAAGGTAAAGCCGGGGGCGCCCTGCGCGTCCGGGGTGCCGGGGAATACGCCATCTTCGTAGGTATTCGCGATGGGCGGCAGGTTTTCGTTCTTCAGGAAGGCCAGCGCGACCATGACATCGCGGAACGGGTCCTGATTGGCGTGGACGGTATAGTCGAGTTCGGAGTTTTCGTCTACGCGCACGAAGACCCTGCCAGCATTGCCCGCGCTGAGGCTGGCGGAATATCCGACCACGCTGTCGGTCAAGGCGTCTGGATTGCCGTTTGCGGTGCTGCGGTCGCGAATGTCGGCCAGAAGCTGGTCGGTCGAGATCGTGCCATCCTTCCAGCTTGTGATCAGGGTGCTGACCGCCGCGTCCAGAGTCCCCGAGTTGCTGAAGGGCTGAGTGAGCGTCTCTGCGCCGCCCAGAACGAAGCGGTCGCCATCCTTGGCGTTCAGGAGTTCAGCCATGCGGTCGAATAGATTTCCTGCCAGATTGATAAGGGTCTGCAATTCGTTGTCCGGCTTGGATGAGGTCATGCCGACCTGAATTTCCTCGTTCACGAAGGGGGTCGAGGGGTCGTCGTACGTTACGATATCGCCCTGCTGATGAACCCCTTGCTGGACGAACCCGATGAAGCCGTTGGAGAGGTTTTCGCCCTGCTTCTGGAATTCCTCGATCGAGGAGAGCATGATCTTGAGCCGCGTGTCGGCCTTGCCGATATTGCTGATGTAAGAGTCCAGTGTGACGACGGCCGAACGCGAACGGATGGACGACAGAGCGTCGGAGCCCAGACCGGAGAAATTCTGAGTTTTCTTGCCTGTAGCGAGCTGCGTGGACAAGTCGGAGAACGTCGTTTGCTGCTTTTTGATATTTTCGATCTGTCTGAGGGCCTGGCCCAGCGTCGATATGCCCGTCATGTTCTGTACTCCCTTTTATTCCATTCTCTAGACTGTGTCCGTCATACCGCTGATAGCAGTTCCTGAAAAATTTCGTCGATCGCGCTAATAACCCGCGCCGAGGCCGCATAGGCCGTCTGTACCACGATCAGAAATCCAAGTTCCTCATCGAGGTTAACGCCCGACTCATCCACCAGCTGCTTTTCGAGAAGGCTTTGCAGGGTTGACTCATCTTCGCTGCGCTCACGGATCAGATTTAACTCCTGCCCGTGCTGGTTGATGATTTTCTGGGCAAAGTCCTCCAGCGTTAACGCTCCCGAAATGTTCGTGTCGATGTTCGCGCCGGGGCCCAGATTCTGCGAGCGGATCGAGACGAACTGGCCGCTGCCCAGTGCGGTTTCAGAGCGGTATGGAATATCGACAATTGGGGACTGGTCGTTGATCGCGCCGCCGCCCATAACCTCATAGGTACCAAAAAGCGCTGAGATGATCCCGACGTTATTGTCAATCGAAGTGCGGCCCAGCGCGGTTCCGGCGAGTGTTGCGCCGTTTGTTCTTGTCGGGCCGCCGACAAGCCGGATATCGCCGCCGAATTCCGGATTTGTAAAACTGTTTCCGGGGCGAAGTGCCAGAAAACCGTCAGCGTCGATTTCCGCCGCAAGGCCCGGAACGGCATTTAGCTTGGCCAGAAGCTCGACTTCGGTATCGGTCGGTTCGATATAGATTCTCTGAGCGGGGTTGTTGCCCACGCTAACATCGAAGTACGGGTCGGAGGCTTGCTTGAGCCCCACGTTGAATCCGATGAAGGCAAAACCCGTTTCGGTCATCGGCTCGGAACCGCTTTGCACGATCTCTATATTTCCGCGGCTCTGGATCACGAGTTCGCCGTTGGCTCCAGTCGATACGCTGGCACCAAAATCGGCGACGATGTTGGCCCAGTCTCCGTCTGCGGTGATGAAGTTGATGAGATCCTGAACCGCGCCGCTGCCCGATACGGCGACAGACCGCAGGTCAATGGTCACATCATAGGGACCGCTGCCGATGTCGGGATCGTCGAAGCGGAGGATAAACGTATCCGTCTCCGTTCCGGTCTGGCCGAAGGCGTTCGACCCACCCGTGTTCACCATGTCCGCGATGCTGGAATAGGCAGAGAGGTCCACGGCGCCTTTCAGAACATTGGTTGAGCGCAGGCCCAGCCATTCCTGAAGCGTGGTCGTACCCGTCGCGGCGGCGCGAATGTCCACGGAGGTCGCCGTGGTCTGATTTTCCGCCAGAAGGTATTCGGTCGAGGAAAAGGCATATTGCAGGACCCGGCGGATCACCTCGTTCGAGCCGGGCGCGAGCGTTTCATTGTAGGTGCCTTCCTGGATCAGGCTCTGGTCGTTAATGATGGCGCTGTTGACCTGAATGCGGCTGGCGAAACCAACGTATGAAACCGGGACGGGCGGATCGACGCTCGGGTCCGGGGGGGTGTCGGCGGGGATGCTGCCTGAACTGTCAGTAAAAAGCCTTAGCCCCTGCGCGTTGAAGCGCAAGGCCATCTTATGCGCCAGTTCATCGACCTGCGCGGTCTGTCTGGGCAGAATTTCATCGCGCAGCTCGATCAAGCCACCGAGTTTTCCGCCGATCGGCCTTTGCGTCAGATCAACAGCCGTGGGGTCGGTCACCGGATCGCCAATAAAGATGCCTGCCAGAGAGGACGGGTAATAGCTCGTCGCAGAAATCGGCGTGGGCCGGAACGTGAGCTGGCGTGCCTGTTCGCCGGCAAGTTCCGCGCCTTCGACGGTCTGGATCACAAGAACACCATCGCCCCGGCTGAACATGCTGATCTGGATGAGGGAAGAGAGTTCCTTGACGGCCAGATCGCGGCTGTCCTCGATGGCGGCGGAGGTGTTGCCGGAGGCTTTGGCGAACCGGATTTGCTGGTTGAGTTCGGCAATCTGGGTCAGCAGGTCGTTAATGTTGTCCACCACGACCTTTGCTTCGGATTGCGCGTCGTTCCTGAGCGTATTGATAAAGCCCGCGAGTTGGTTGATCTTGTTTGCTGTATCCTGCGCCTGATCGACGACATCAGCGAGAAGGAAGCTGTCTTCAGGCGTGTCAGCCAGCGCCACAAACGCCTCGCGCAGGCGGGTGACTTCTGCCGCGATAGAGATGCCGGAGGTGGGGTTGCCGTGGAAATTATCGACTCGTTCGAGATAAGTTTCCTGCACGTCGTAAAACCCGACCTTGCTGACCTGCGTCCAGAGCTGGCGCTCCAGATTAATATCGACATTTCGGATAACCGTCTGGGCCAGAACGCCCACGGTTTTGCCGTCGATGGACTGGCTGACCTGCGGCAAAATTTTCCGGGTATAGCCATCCGTGCCTACGTTCGCGACGTTGACGGAAATCGTCTCAATCTGCTTTTGGTAGATTTTCAGGCCGGAAAGCGCGGCATCCAATCCTGACAGACCCATAATCCGTACTCCGTTGCGTCTTTAAAGAGCAATACACGTCAGGGCGCAAAACGCCCGCATTTCCTGAATCCTTGCAAGCGCGGTGCCAGATTGGCGCGCGGTTAAAAAGTGCGAGCGCAGCATGCGCACACCGCCGTATGCCCTTCCGGCGGGCGGACACGCTAGAGACGCCTGAGGTTGCAAAGTTGCGCACATGAAAACAATTATTGCGCTTAATTCGCGCTCTCCGAAAAAATTACTCATAGTATATTATTTATCCTGCATGTCATGGAGGATATTTAAAATGATTGCCTTAAAAAAAATTAAAACCGCTTCTGTAACAAATATTTATAGTCATATCACAGCAGGCGTTAATGCCATCACTTCACGTCTCATGATTGTTGATAATGATTTGAACATTCTTTTTGCCAACCCTTCTGTGATAGAATTTCTAAAAAGCGTCGAGACTGATATTCAGAAGGACCTTCCGCACTTCTCAGCCAACAAGCTGGTCGGCGTGAATATCGACAGCTTTCACAAGAACCCCGCGCATCAGCGCGGCATGCTGCGAAACCTCAGCCAGCCTTATTCGACCTCAATCCGGCTGGGAGGGCACGTCTTCAACCTGCGCGCAACCCCTCTCAACGACGAACGCGAAGGGCGGATCGGAACCATCATGGAGTGGTTTGAATCCAAGGCTGCCGACAATGAAAGCCAGATCGCCGCAATTCACCGCGTGATGGCTGTGATTGAATTCAATCTCAAGGGTGAGGTCATGGTTGCCAATTCAAATTTCCTTCAGGCAACGGGCTATACCATGGACGAGATCAAGGGCAAACACCACCGCATATTCATGGACCCGAAGGAGGCCGCGAGCGCCTCCTATCAGGAGTTCTGGGGCCGACTGGCGAACGGTGAGCATTTTGCGGACCGCTTCCACCGAAAAACCAAGAACGGCGCTGATCTCTGGATCGACGCCTCCTATAATCCCATCCTCGACCAAAGGGGCGTTCCCTATAAGGTCGTAAAATACGCGACCGACATCACCAAACGGATCGGAATCATGAACAACGTCAAGGCGTCCATGTTCGAGGTCGGGCGCGAACTGGACTCTATCAGCGAACAGACTACCAGCGTTGCCAGCGCATCGGCACAGACCACCTCCAACGTTAACGCGGTCGCATCGGGCGCGGAGCAATTACGCACTTCAGTCGAGGAAATCGCCCGTAATATGTCGCGCGCGCAAAACGAGGCCGACAATGCGGTCTCGAAGGTCGAGGCCGCCGGCGTTGAAACCAAAAAACTCGCCGATGCCGCGCGGGATATGAACGGGATCGTTGAACTCATCCAGGAAATTGCCAGTCAGGTCAACCTGCTTTCGCTGAACGCCACCATCGAGGCGGCGCGGGCAGGAGAGGCCGGAAAGGGTTTTGCCGTCGTGGCCACGGAGGTTAAGAACCTTGCCGGGCAGGCTGGCGCCGCAACCGGCCGGATTTCAGAAGAAATCGGGCGTATTCAGAGTATCGTGGGTCTTACAGTCAGCAATCTTCAGGAAGTCAGCAACGCGATTTCGACCCTCCGCGAGTTCGTTACGGGCGTGGCTGGCGCTGTCGAGGAGCAAGGTGCGGTTTCTCAGGATATGTCTTCCAATATGCAGAGCGCGGCTTTGGCCGTAGGCGATGTCAACCGAAGCCTTGAGGCCATCGCGCGGGCCGTTGAGACGGTGAAGGCGGCTGTCGTTCGCACCACCGAAGATGCGGAGCGCCTGTAAAGCGTTTGGGGTCGTTCAATCAGGCTCAGGTTGCCGCGCCTATTTGCGCTTGAGTTCCTGCATCTGGCGGTCCAACCCCTCAAGGGTTTCAAGGTTGGCTTTCAAGCCGCTCAGGGTTTGCCGCGCGATGGTTTCGTGATCGCCCTGATATTGCGGCAGGAAATAATAATATCCCGCCGGATGCTTGCTGATCCGCTCAAGAAACGCTTCAATCCCCGCAACCTGAATCCGCATCGCCGCCGCCTGCGATCCGGCCTCTATGCGAGCCGCCCTGCCCGCTGGGGCGTGGGTGTTTTGCATGTCCCAGTAAGCGAAAGGCTGTTCGGGGTCGATTTCGCGCGCCTTCGCATAAAGGCGCTCGCTTTCCTCGCGGGTCGTGGCGTACCGCCCAGCGACCAGCAACAAGGTGGCGTCCTTACGCTCGGTGCCGATTTTTTCCATTTCGGCCGTCAACGCCTCCCGCGCCTTAACCTGCCGGGCTGTGTTGTAATACAGCTCGGCCGCGTCAAGCTTGTTTACGTCATACGCGTTATACATCGCCTCAAGGGCCGCCATCGCCTTTGCCGTATCGCGCTGCGCATAGGTGTAAATCCACGCATTTGCGTAATATTCGGCGGCGCTTTTGGGGGCGGCGATAATTTTTTGCGACTGCACCGCCTCGCTGATTTCGACGACGTTCTGGCCGATCTCGGCAACGCCCTCGCCTATGACCTCTACGCTGTCGCTGATTTTTGCGACATCCTTTTGGATCATGCCGAGCCTGTCCACGATCGTTTCCGTTGCGGTCTGCCCCTGCCCGATCAGGATCAAAATCATGAACGCGGCCGCCGTGAACAGCGAAAAGCGCATGGAATCGCAAACGCGGCATCGTATGACTTCGTCCACCGCCTCGGAATTGCTGGCATCGGCCAGCATCGCCCGCTGGAAACACAGAAGCGCCGAAACCACTGCCAATCCTGAAAAAACCGCCAAGAGAATATAGGGCGAAACCAGAGCCGAGAAGAACGCCGTAATATCTGCGAACAACCCGGCCGCGCCGCCGATAATCGCGAATAGCGAGCCGTTTTGCGGCCATACAATACGTTTTACAACTGTGCGCGAGAGCTTCATGCCCGCTTCCTCCTCATCACTCATCAACAATCCGAATCGAACCTAACCCGAACCGTTCCAAATGATAAGGGCATAATGCAATTTTGCGGCGGAATGCTTCAAAGATGGGGCGCTGTGCCGCGCTCAGAGTCGTGCCTTCGCTGCACCTCCCTCTGAAGTTCGCGCAAAATACTGATTTAAAAGCCCATTTTAAAATTTTTGTGTGTCGGCAAAATTTGTGTTATAAAAAATTTAGTTAAAATATTAACCTTTAGGGGATTTTGCAATGGGTACGAAATCTTTTGCTGCGGCGGCGGGTGCCGGACTTCTCACAGTTTTTGCCTTACCTCTGGCTTGGCATAGCAGAGATGTGCATTTCTATCCCGAAGACGTTTATAGCATTACGCAGGAATCCGACGGGCCGCATCTTCACGTCACCAATTCGCGCATGCGTGAGCTTTCCAATATTCGCCTAGTTGCCGATGAGAACGGTCAGCTTGTGGGCGAAGGGGTCGTCATGGGCGATAACTTTAAAGTCGTCGTCGGTGATAAAGAGGCCCTGTTTGTGCACGATCACGGCGCGGAAAAGCTATGGCTGGGCCGCGATGTCGTGCATGTCAGACCCGATACGACCGCACAGGTCGATAGCTTGGCGCCTGAGCCGAACTTTTAAGATCGGTCCGCTTGAAAAGAAATTTTTATGCGCTTGGGGCATTCTAAAAGCCCTTACAGATCACGGTAAAACTGGCGC
>JAANMX010002823.1_pt1 | contig 16447 bp, 19 predicted proteins | sample 7279681 | NCBI WGS metagenome assembly JAANMX01 (sample SAMN14094542, study PRJNA606508) | bioreactor metagenome | isolation source: A lab-scale SPAN reactor treating ammonium-rich wastewater day 351 | place: Ireland: Galway | collected 2018-01-01
GGCCAGCAGGAACATGCGGCCCTGCAGCATCGGCACCAGCTCCGGCTGGCGGGCGGCGGACTCGAGGAACTTGCTGCCCATGATGCCGATGCCGAGGGCAGCGGCGAGGGCACCCAGGCCGACGATGATGCCGATGGCGATGGCGGTGTAGGCCTGGACTTGGGCGATGAATTCCATGGTGGATCTCCAGTTGCGGTGTTTGCGGTGAATAGAAGGTGGAACGACGGAAGGTGAAGCGAAATCAGGTGCCGCGGGAACTCAGTGGTGCTCGTGCGCCATCGCCAGGTAGACGACGGTGAGCACCATGAAGATGTAGGCCTGCAGCAGGATGATCAGGATGTGGAAGATCGCCCACATCGACTGGAACACGATGCCCGGCAGGAAGGTGAACCAGGACACGAACAGGCCGGCGATCAGCATGAACACCAGCTCGCCGGCGTACATGTTGCCGAACAACCGCATGCCCAGGCTGACCGGCTTGGACAAGTATTCGACCACGTTGAGGAACAGGTTCGGCAGCGCCAGCACGGCCTTGGCGAAACCGCCCTCGGCGTGGAACGGCGCGGTGAACAGCTCCTTGGTGAAGCCCCAGCCGCCCTTGGCCTTGATCGAATAGAAGATGATCAGCAGCAGGACGGTGAACGACATCGCGAAGGTGGTGTTGATGTCGGCGGTCGGCACCCAGCGGAAGTAGGTGTGGTGCGCGACTTCCTCGCCGGCCACGGCCTGCACGGCGGCACCGGGGATATCCAGCGGCAGCAGGTCCATGGCGTTCATGAAGACCACCCAGACGAAGATGGTCAACGCCAGCGGCGCGATGAAGCGGCGGTCGCCGTGGAAGGTGTTCTTGACCTCGGAATCGACGAACTCGACGATCAGCTCGACAAACGCCTGCCCCTTCGACGGCACGCCGGCGGTCGCCTTGCGGGCGTACCACCACAGCCAGAAGCTGGCCAGCAGACCCAGCGCAAGCGCCACCACCCACGAGTCCATGTGGACGGCACCGAACGAGAACTGCTTGGTGTTGTGGGTCAGATGATGGACGATGTAGCCGGTCAGGCCACCGCCGCCTTCACCACCTTCGGGCGAAATGCCCATCGCTTCCAGAATCACGCGTTCGTCCTCGTCGTACTGCGCTGCGCCACGAATCTCATCGAAACCACGAAAGCCGCCGCGGCCATCGCCGCCCCGGCCAGCACCGGCACCGCCGGCAATTTCCACACCGCCATCGCCAGATACAGCCCGACGATCACGACCAGCCATTTCACAGCGGTGCCCAGCAACAGGCGGCCCAGTGCGATGCCAGCACCCGCCACCCCGCCACCGAAGGCCCCCCAGGCGGCCAGCAGGCTGCCCAGCGCCATCGCGCCACCACCCGCCAATGCGGCGAGCGCGGCACGCGAACCGCTGGCATAACAGGCCGCCGCTGTCGCCAGCGTGGCGACGACCTGGTAGGCCACCACCCGCAGCGCCAGCCGCCAGCCCGCAGCGACCGAGTTGAGCACGCGCAGGACTCCGGCAAGATCAGCCTGTTACGGCAGAAATCCGCGAGCCGGAACAAGATCCGGCCTGCGAAGCCGCGGAATTATAGCAGGCGCATATTTTCAGCGGCAACCGCCAGAAGCCGTGCGATTTGAGCGGAACTTCCGGGCATGCGCCCGGTCACAGTCTGCAGCGCCCGCAAATCCTCGTCAGATCCCCGTGCGGACGCCCGAAGCCCCGGCCCCATCCCCGGCCGGGGCTTCCTTTTCGGCCGTCATGCCGGCTCGCCGCCAGTCATTGCGACCCGGGATTCGGGATGGAACGGGCACCAACATTCCGTGCAATAATGATAACGATTACCATTTGCATAAACTCCCATGCGCAAGACCCTGAGCTTTGCGGCCCTGCACTTCCTGGTGGCGTTCTCGGTGGGCTGGCTGATGACCGGCAGCTGGCTGGTCGGCGGCGCGCTGGCGCTGGTGGAGCCGGCCTGCAATACCGTGGTGTTCCACTTCCACGAAAAGGTGTGGAAGCGGATCGAGGCACGCCGGCAAGCCATTCCCCTGTAGGAGCGGCTTCAGCCGCGACCACCAACCTTCATGGTCGCGGCTGAAGCCGCTCCTGCAGGGGCTTGAGACAATGGCTGTCAGCGCTTCTTCGGGATGTACAGGTCGGTGATGCTGCCGTCGTAGACCTCGGCCGCCATGCCCACCGATTCACCCAGCGTGGGATGCGGGTGGATGGTGTGGCCGATGTCGTGCACTTCGCAGCCCATCTCGATGGCCAGCGCGACTTCGGAGATCAGCTCGCCGGCGTGCACCCCCACTATCCCGCCGCCGATCACGCGCTGGCTGGCCTCATCGAAGATCAGCTTGGTGAAGCCCTCGATGCGGGCGATGCCGATGGCGCGGCCGGAGGCCGCCCACGGGAACTTGCCCACGCCGACCTTCAGCCCCTTGGCCTTGGCCTCGGTTTCGGTGACCCCGACCCAGGCGATTTCCGGATCGGTATAGGCCACCGACGGGATCACCCGCGCCACCCATTCCTTCTTGTGCCCGGCCGCGACTTCCGCCGCCAGCTTGGCCTCGTGGGTGGCCTTGTGCGCCAGCATCGGCTGCCCGACCAGATCGCCGATGGCGAAGATGTGCCGGACATTCGTGCGCATCTGCGCATCGACCGGGATCAGGCCGCGCTCGCCGACCGCAACCCCGGCCTTGTCGGCATCGAGCTTGCCGCCGTTGGCGCTGCGCCCTACCGAGACCAGCACGCGGTCGTACAGCTTGCCCTCGGGAATGCTGTCGCCTTCGAACGCACAGGCGATGCCGCTCTTCTGCGCCGTCGCCTCCACGACTTTCGTCTTCAGATGCACGGCCACGCCCTGCTTCTTCAAGCGGTCAGCCAACGGCTTCACCAAGTCGGGATCCGTGCCCGGCATCAGCTGCGGCATGAACTCGACTACGGTCACCTCCGCGCCCAGCGCGCGGTACACCGTCGCCATTTCCAGACCGATGATGCCGCCGCCGACGACGAGGAGCTTCTTCGGCACGTCGGCGAGGTTGAGCGCATCGGTGGAATCCATCACCCGCGCGTCGTCCCACGGGAACGACGGCAGCTTCACCGGCTGGCTGCCGGCGGCGATGATGCACTGGGCGAAGCGCAGCAGCTGGATCTTGCCATCGCTGCCGGTGATTTCCAGCTCGTTGGCGGAAACGAATTTCGCCACGCCTTGCACGGTGCGCACCTTGCGCTGCTTGGCCATCCCGGCCAACCCCTTCGTGAGCTGGCCGACCACGTTTTCCTTGTAACCACGCAGCTTGTCGATATTGATTTTCGGCTTGCCGAAATCGACGCCGAAGGCATCGGCGTGGGCGGCCTGTTCGATCACGTCAGCCGCGTGCAGCAGGGCCTTGGACGGGATGCAGCCGACATTGAGGCAGACGCCGCCGAGGCTGGCGTAGCGCTCGACCAGCACGGTATCGAGGCCGAGGTCGGCGCTGCGGAAGGCGGCGGTATAGCCGCCGGGGCCGGCACCGATCACCACCATCGCGCATTCGATATCGGCCGTCCGGCCGGAAGACATTGCGGCTTGCGGCGCGGGTTTTGCCCCCTCCCTTGCGACAGCAGGAGAGGGCTGGGGAGGGGTGCCCTTCCCGCCAACGTCCACAGCAGCAACCCCCTCCCGCCCTCCCCCTGCCTTCGCAGGGGGAGGAGAAGAGACCCCCACCGCCTCGATCACCGCGATCACGCTGCCTTCGCTGACCGTATCGCCCAGCTTCACCTTCAGCGCCTTGATCACGCCATCGGCCACCGCCGGCACTTCCATCGTCGCCTTGTCCGATTCCAGCGTGACCAGGCCCTGGTCTTTCTTGACCGTCTCGCCCACCGCCACCAGCAGCTCGATCACCGGCACGCCGCCGTGGTCACCGATATCGGGCACCTTGCTTTCAATGTCCGCCATGCGCCTTCTCCTTACAGCATGGCCCGACGCAGGTCGGCCAGCAGTTGTCCCAGATAGGTGGTGAAGCGGGCCGCGGCGGCGCCGTCGATCACCCGGTGGTCATAGCTCAGCGACAGCGGCAGCATGAGCCTGGGCTGGAAGGCCTTGCCGTCCCAGACCGGCTTGATCTCGGACTTGGACACGCCGAGGATCGCCACTTCCGGCGCGTTGATGATCGGGGTGAACTTGGTGCCGCCGATCCCGCCCAGCGAGCTGATGGTGAAGCAGCCGCCCTGCATCTGCTCGGGCTTGAGCTTGCCGTCGCGCGCCAATGCGGCCAGCTCGCCCATCTCGCGGGCGATCTGGGCCACGCCCTTCTGGTCGGCATCGCGCAGCACCGGCACCACCAGTCCGTTCGGGGTGTCGGCGGCGAAGCCGATGTGGAAATACTGCTTGAGAACCAGGTTGTCGCCGTCCAGCGAGGCGTTGAAGGTCGGGAACCTCGAAAGCGCGGCGACGCAAGCCTTGATCAGGAAGGCGAGCATGGTCAGCTTGCCGGCCTTGCCGGCGGCGATCGCCTTGGCGCTTTCGTTGTTGAACGCCACCCGCAGCTCTTCCAGCGCGGTGATGTCGGCTTCGTCGTGCTGGGTGACGTGCGGGATCATCGCCCAGTTGCGTGCCAGATTCGCGCCGGAAATCTTCTGGATGCGCGTCAGCGGCTTGCTCTCCACCGGACCGAACTTGGCGAAGTCGACCTTCGGCCAGGCGATCAGGTTCAGCCCGCTGCCGCCGCCCGTCGTCGCCACCGCCGGCGCACCGCCGGTCAGCGCGGCCTTGACGAACTTCTGCACGTCCTCCTTGGAGATGCGGCCACCGCGCTCGCTGCCGGCCACCTGCAGCAGGTCGACGCCGAGCTCGCGCGCGAACAGGCGCACCGCGGGGCTGGCATAGGGCACCTTGGCCGGCAGCACCGCATCGGCCTCGAAGCGCATCGGCGGGATCCCGGGCTGGCCGGGCTCGGCCACCGGCGCCAAGGCCGGCACCGGCGCGCCGCTTTCCACCGCCGCCGGCGCGGCCGGAGCCGGCGCGGGCTTGGGCGCTTCCGCAACCGGCGCGGGGGCCGGGGTCGCCACAGGTGCGGCAGCCGCCGCGTCGGCGACCTCGATGATCGCCACCAGCGCACCCTCGGACACGCTATCGCCGAGCTTGAGCTTGAGCTCCTTGATCACCCCGGCGAACGGCGATGGCACTTCCATGGTCGCCTTGTCGGATTCCAGCGTGACCAGCCCCTGATCCTTGCCGACGGTATCGCCGGGCTTGACCAGCAACTCGATCACCGGGACATCGCCATGCCCGCCGATATCGGGGACGCGGGCTTCCTTCAGCTCGGCCATGGCCGCACTCCGTGTTCTGGGAAAGACCTATTGTGGGCATAACGCGGGGCGCGCGACAAACCGCAGCGCAACAAATTCACGTTATACCCGGGTAATTGTATTCCGCATGCAAAATCTGCGGTTTGACAGCGGCAACATCCGCGAAAACACAGGTTGTACCCCTGCCAATCCCGCCATCCGCACGCACTCCAGGCGGCGCAGATCAGGCCGGGATTGCCGGCATCATCACGTAGAACCCGGCCCCGCTCGGATCGTCGATCCTAGCGATCCGGCCGACCCCGGACACGTCGAACGCCGGCACGCTGACCTTGCCGCCCAGCGCCTGCGCCCGCGCGGCGCAGGCATCGACATCGACCACGTGCAGATAGATCGACCAGTGCGCAGGCAGCGCGCCCCAGTCCGGATCCATCTGCAGCAATCCGCCGAAACCGGCCTCGCGCTCCGCCACCGACAGCACCCGGTACGGCGAGGGCCCGCCCTCGAACGGCTCGCTGCGCCAGCCGAAAACCTCGCGATAGAACGCCTCGGCGCGCGCCAGGTCGCGGCAGGCCAGCTCCACCCAGAACACCGTATCGGGCTCGCCCCAGACCCCGACGCCGGGATGCGCGCGCGGCTGTTGCAGGCTGAAGGCCGCGCCCTCCGGGTCGGCGACGGTGGCCATGCGCAGATGCTCCATCACCTCGAACGGCTCGCAGAACACGCCGCCACCGCCGGCGCGCACCCGCGCCACCGCGGCGTCGCAGTCGGCCACCTTGAAATAGACGCCCCAGTGCGGCGGCACCCCGGCCGCGTCCTGCTCCGGCATCAGCCCGTAGCAGGCCCCGACCTCGTGCTCGCCACGCGCAAAGAGCGTGTAGTGGCTGCCATCCGGCAGCGGCACCCGCCGCACGCTCCAGCCGAACAGCCCGGTGTAGAAGGCTTCGGCGGCAGCCTGGTCGGTGGTGCCCAGCTCGAACCAGGACGGCGCGCCCTCGGGATGCACGATGGCCATCGGCAGTCTCCTGCGGCAGCGGGAAGACCGAGCCTACGCCGATCCGAACCCGCGGTCATGCCCGGCCGCATTACGGATGTTCGGCCTCTGCATGCACCCGCTCGCGGCGCAGCAGGTACAAGCCGCTGGCGATGATGATCGCCGCGCCCAGCCAGGTGATCGCATCCGGCAGCACGCCCCACAGCAGCAGATCCAGGCCCACGCCCCAAACCAGCGCGGTGTATTCCAGCGGCGCGATCAGCGAGGCTTCGCCGACCCGGAACGCCTCGGTGATGGCGTACTGGCCCAGCGCGCCGGCCACGCCGATCGCCACGATGATCCAGGCATGCTCGCCGCGCAGTGCCACCCAGTTCGGCAGGGCCAATGCGCCCGCACCCAGCGCCATCAGCGCCAGCAGCCAGAAGGTGATGGCTTGCGTGCTGTCGGTGCGCGCCAGCACCCGCACGGTGATCGCCGACACCGCATAGCCCAGCGCGGCCACCAGCACCGCGCCGCCGGCCAGGGTCAGCATGCCCTCGCCGGTGGGCCGCAGCACCACCAGCACGCCGAGCAGGCCAATGGCAATCGCGGTCCAGCGCCGCGGCCCGACCCGCTCGCCGAGGATCGGCACCGACAGCGCGGTGATCAGCAGCGGCGCGACGAAGAAGATCGAGTAGGCAGTGGACAGCGGCAGCGTGCGCAGCGCGTACACGAAGCTGGCCATCATCGCGACACCCAGCACGCCGCGCAGCAGGTGCAGCGGCCAGCGCACCCGCAGCAGTGCGCGCGGGCCGGCGGTGGCAAGCGCCCAGGCCAGCACCAGCGGCAGCGACGCCATGCCGCGCAGCGACGCCACCTGAAACGGCGGATAGTGCGTGGACAGGGTTTTCAGCCCGGCATCCATCAGCGAGAACAGCGCCACCGAAGCCAGCATCAGCAGCACGGCGCGGCGCACGGGGGCGTGAGCATTGGGCATCGCCACAGCATGCGGTACGCTTGCATTTTCGTCACCGTGCCACGCGCCATGCCTTCCTTCGACATCGTCTCCGAAGTGGATACCCACGAACTCACCAATGCGGTGGATCAGGCCAGCCGCGAGCTGACCACCCGCTTCGACTTCAAGGGCGTGGACGCCAAGTTCGTGCGCGAGGACAACGTCATCACCCAGTCCGCGCCCAGCGATTTCCAGTTGCAGCAGATGACCGACATCCTGCGCGCGCGGCTGATCGCGCGGAAGATCGACGTGCGCTGCCTGGAGTTCGGCGACATCGACACCAACCTGGCCGGCGCGCGCCAGAAGATCACGGTCAAGCAGGGTATCGAGCGCGAGTTGGCGAAGAAGATCCAGGCCGCGCTCAAGGATGCCAAGCTGAAGGTCGATTCGCAGATCAACGGCGACAAGCTGCGCGTCACCGGCAAGAAGCGCGACGACCTGCAGACGGCGATGGCGCTGCTGCGCGGGCAGGAGTTCGAACTGCCGCTGCAGTTCGACAATTTCCGCGACTGAGGTTCTGCGCGCCACTGTCATCCTGATCGCGGCCATGGGCCGCTCCCACGAATCCCCCCCTGTGGGAGCGCGCCATGCGCGCGACCGGGGCGCGCCGATCTCAGGCCCGCAGTGGCACGCCTTCGAAGCAGGCTTCCAGCAGCCGTTGCGCCTCGTCGAGCGATTCGAGGATGCAGTGGCCGAAGGCGCGGGTGGCCGCGTCCGGGGCGACCAGGTCCGGGATCTGCAGCGGGGTCATCCCCGCCGCCAGCGCGGCGCGCACGCCGACCGACGAATCCTCCAGCACCAGGCACTGCGCCGGCGTCACCCGCAACCGCTGCGCCGCCAGCAGATAGACGTCGGGGGCCGGCTTCGGCTGGGCGACATCGCTGCTGGTACAGACCGCATCGAAATACGGCAGCAGTCCGGCGGCATCCAGCTTGCGCCGGGCCAGCGGGTTGCGGGTGGAGGTCGCCACCGCGCGCGGAATGCCGCGCGACCGCAGCCAGTCCAGCAGCGGGACGACGCCGGGGCGGTGGTCGATGCCGGAGTCCACCAGCGCGTCGTAGCGGGTGCGCGCGGCGTCCTGCACGGCATCGCTTTCGACCTGCCCGATCTGCGCCACCAGCAGCGCCCGCGAATGCGCATCGCTGCCGCCGACCATCGCCAGCCACAGCGCCTCCGACAGCTCGAAGCCGCGCGCCCGCGCGGCCTGCGCCAGGCAGTCGGTGAAGGCGCGCTCGCTGTCCAGCAACAGGCCGTCCATGTCGAACAGCACCGCCGCCGGGCGGAATCCCAGCGCCGCGCTCAAGTCGGTTCCGAAGCAAACAGCGCCGCGCGCGCCGCCGCGTCCAGCGCCAGCCACTGGCCCACGGGCAGGTCGCCCAGGATCAACCCGCCGATGCGCTCGCGGTGCAGCGCGGCGACGTGGTTGCCGACCGCCGCGAACATCCGCCGCACTTGGTGGTAGCGGCCTTCGTGCAGGGTCAGCCGCGCGCTGCGCGGCGACAGCACGTCCAGCTCCGCCGGCAGCAGCGGGGTCTTTTCGCCATCCAGCAGCAGCGTGCCGCTGGCGAACACCGCCGCCTCGTCGCCGCGCAGATCGTCCGCCAGCTGTGCCAGATAGACCTTCGGCAGCTTGGACTTCGGCGCGATGATCCGATGCAGCAGCTGGCCGTCGTCGGTCAGCAGCAGCAGGCCGGAGGTGTCGCGATCGAGCCGGCCGACGGTGGACAGCGCCGGACTGCGCAGCCGATAGCGCGGCGGCAGCAGGTCATACACCACCCGGCCGCGATCCTTGGTCGAACAGGTGTAGTCCACCGGCTTGTGCAGCATCAGCAGCAGGCCGGGCGGCGGATCGAGCGGGTCACCGTCGATGCGGATCGCGTCGAACGGCACCTGGTCATCGGCATACAGCACCTCGCCGCCGGCATCGGTGACGCGGCCCTCGCGGAACAGCCACTGCACGTCCTTGCGGCTGCCATAGCCGAGGTTGGCGATGTGTTTGACCAGCTTCACGCCTTCACCGCGTGCACGATTTTGAAGCCGCTGGCCTGGGCCGCGATCCGCACCTGCGCGAAGCCCGCGCCCAGCGCGTCCTCGTAAGGCAGATGGCGATTGGCGACCAGCCACAGGCTGCCGCGCGGCTTCAGCGCGGCAGCGGCTGCGGTGATGAAGGCGCGGCCGATGTCCGGCCGCTCGCCGCGGCCCAGCGCGTGGAACGGCGGATTGCAGACGATGGCGTCGAACCGGCCGGCCACGCCCTGTTCGACATCGTGCCAGTGAAGGCCCACCGGAACATTCCGTCCAGAAGCCGGGGCGTCGGCCAGGTTGCGCCGCGCCAGCGCCAGCGCGCGCGCGTCGGCTTCGAACAGATCCAGCGAAGCAATGCCGGGGCAGCGCGACAGCGCCTGCATCGACAGATAGCCCCAGCCGGCACCGAAGTCGGCCACGCGGCCGTGCAGATCGGCCGGCAGCGCGGCGGCGAGCATGGCCGATGCGGCGTCCACGCGATCCCAGGCGAACACGCCGGGGCGGCTCAGGAAGCCGCCGCCGGGCAACGCATTCGAAGCGATCCGGCGCGGCGCATCGAGTTGCCGCCACTGCGCCAGCAGCGCCGTGTCGAAAACCGCGCCGGGCTGCGTCCAGAACGTCCGGCAATGGTGCTTGCTCAGCGCACTGACGCTGCCGCCGGCCAGCTGTCTCAGGTCGGCCTCGCGCGATTTCGCACCCTCGTCGTTGGCCACCGTCGCGACCACGATCCCGCCCGACGCAACCGCGGCGCAGGCGCGGGCCAGCAGCGCGCGCGCCTCTTCGCGCTGGCGCGGCGGCAGCACCAGCACCAGCGGGAACTGCGCGTCGGCCAGCGCATCCTCGTCCAACAGGCCGATGCCCAGCCGCTCCAGCCGCGCAGCTTCCGGCCGGAACGGCTGGGTCGCGGCCAGTGCGGGCAGGCGCGCTGCGTGCAGGGCCGCACCCTCGCGGGCGCGCAAGAACAGCACGCCGCCCGCGGCCGGCAAGCGCAGCGGGCCATCGGCAAACGGGTGCAGCAGGGCATCGAGCGGGTTGTCGCGCGGATTGGAAGGCATGCGCGAAGTTTACAGGCGGGCTGCGCCGGGCCACTCCGGTATGCTGTCGGCCCCTCAAGGCTGACCGTACGCCATGTCCGACACCGCACTCGACACCCCGCCCGACCGCCTGTCCAACGATCCGCGCAGCCCGTTCTACCGGGCCGAGCTGCTGGAGCGCGGCATCGGCATCCGTTTCAACGGCGTCGAGCGCAACAACGTCGAGGAATACTGCATCAGCGAAGGCTGGGTGCGGGTGCAGGCGGGCCGCGCCCTCGACCGCCGCGGCATGCCGATGACGATGAAGGTCAAGGGCACGGTGGAAGCTTGGTTCCTGGACACCGCCGCCGCAACCGAAACCCCGGCTGACTGACAGGCTGCGCCGATTCATCTCCCGGCAAGGCCGCGGGTCGATACTTGACGGCATCCAACACGGAGACGAACGCCATGCGCATCCACGCCCTTGTGTTTCCGCTGCTGCTGGGCCTGGCCGGTTGCGCCAGCACTGGCAGCACCATGCTCGCCGCCGACGCCCCGCGCGCCCTGCCCGCGGCTGGCCCGGTCAGCGTGGACTGGACCGACCCGGCCAAGTTCAGCGAAATCGCCGCCAGCGGCAACCGTTCCGAAGCCACCCGCGGCGACTGGTTGAATCAACTGGCGCTGTACATGCGCGAATCCGCACAGAAAGCCCTGCCCGATGGCCAGCAACTGCAACTGACCATCGTCGACGTCCAGCGCGCCGGCCGCTACGAGCCCTGGCAGGGCCCGGATCACCAGAACATCCGCATGGTGCGCGACATCTACCCGCCGCGGCTGACCCTGCGCTTCCGCCAGCTCGATGCCAGCGGCCAGCTGATCGCCGAGGGCGAGCGCAAGCTGGTCGACTCCGCCTTCCTGATGGGCAGCACCCCGCTGCGCGACAGCGACCCGCTGCGCTACGAAAAGCGCATGGTCGACGACTGGGTCCGGCGCGAGTTCGGCCGCCCGATCGCCACGCGCTGAACCACGGCATGCACCCACGCGAAGCCGCCTGCGGGCGGCTTCGTCGTTTCCGGAAGATCCACTTCTCCCGCTCCGCGGGTGCGCGCGGAGCGCCCCTCGCGCGCCTGAGCGCCGACTTCGTCGCAGCCAGGCCCTGCTTCGTCGCAGAGCCGCTTCCATCGCCACGGCGCGCGGCTATCCTCGCGGCAACTTCCCGCACGCGCCGCGCCCATGTTCAAGCGTCTGTTCTTCATCCTGCGCATCGCCACCACCTGGGGACTGGCGATCATGCTGGTGGTCGCGCTGTATTCCAGCCTGCCGCTGATCGGTCAGTTCGAGGCACCGGCGATCCTGTTCGGCTTCGGCACCATCGGGCTGGTGATCGCCGGCGCGTTCTCGCACCTGCACCGGGTGCGGCTGGTGGCCGGGCGGGTGGACAACGAAACGCTCGACAACCGCCAGAAGCGTGTCATCGAAATCCCGCTGGAAGCCGGCGAAGCCTTCGATCTGGTCGATGCCGCGATCCGCGAGCTGCCCGGCGTCGAAGGCGTGCGCAGCGCGCGCGACAGCCTGCAGGTGCGCGCAAAGATCGCCCGCCCGCACCTGTACGGCGAACCGCCGCTGCGGCGCTGGAACCCGCTGCTGTGGTTCGCGCCCGACCACAACCAGCTGCAGGCCACGGTCACCCCGGCCGGCGACAGCGGCCGCGTCACCCTGATCTGCGAGCCGGAAAGCCCGGCCTGGAGCGACTGGTTCCTGGTCGATGACGGCACCAACTTCGAGAATGCCGAGGCCATCGCCCGCGCGATCACCCGCCGCATCGGCGACCGCCGTCGCAGCGAACAGGCCAGCGCCGCGCAGACCGCGACCGAGAAGGAGCTCACCGAGGCCAAGCTGCATCTGCTGCACGCCCAGGTCGAGCCGCACTTCCTCTACAACACCCTGGCCAGCGCGCAGCTGCTGACCCGCAGCGACCCGGCCCGCGCCGAGGCGATGCTGGGCCACCTGATCCAGTACCTGCGGCGCTCGCTGCCCAGCGCCGACGGCGAGATGTCCACCCTCGGTGCCGAGCTGGAGCGCGCGCTGGCCTATCTTGAGATCCTCAAGATCCGGATGGGCGACCGCCTGATGGTGCAGGTCGAAGTCCCGGCCGCGCTGCGCGCCACGCCGCTGCCGGCGATGATGCTGCAGACGCTGGTGGAGAACGCGATCAAGCACGGGCTGGAGCCGCGCAGCGGCGGCGGCACGGTGTGGATCCGCGCCCGCCACGACGACGGCAGCGTGGCCATCACCGTGGCCGACGATGGCGAGGGCTTCAACGTCAAGACCGCCGGCACCGGCATCGGCCTGAAGAACGTGCGCGAACGCCTGCGCCTGCGCTATGTCGGCGACGCCAACCTGTCGGTGATCGCCAACTTCCCCAGCGGCGTGGCTGCAACAATCACCGTGCCCTCCAACGGCGTGACCCCGCATGACTGACGCACGCACCTGCATCGTGGCCGAGGACGAAGCACTGCTGCGGCAGGCGCTGGTGGACGAACTCGCGCGCGCCTGGCCGGCGCTGCGCATCGTCGCCGAATGCGAGGACGGTGCCAGTGCGGTGGAGGCGCTGGCCGAACACCAGCCCGACGTCGCCTTCCTCGACATCCGCATGCCCGGCCTGACGGGTCTTGAAGTCGCCGCGGTCGCCGCCGACGCCAGCCCGCGCACCCGCATCGTGTTCGTGACCGCCTACGACCAGTACGCCATCGACGCCTTCGAACGCGGCGCGATCGACTACCTGCTCAAGCCGGTCAAGCCGGAGCGGCTGGACGCCAGCGTGGCCCGCCTGCAGGCGCAGGACGTGCTGCCGGACGCGGCCGCGCTGGCGGTGCTGCTGGACAAGCTGGGCGCGCTGCCGAAACCGGCCGTTGCGGTGGAGCCATTGACCTGGCTGACCGCCAGCGCGGGCCGCGAAACCAGGCTGATCCTGGTCGACGACGTGGCCTATTTCCGCGCCGACCAGAAGTACACCACGGTGGTGACGGCCGATGGCGAAGCGCTGCTGCGCAGTTCGCTGCGCGAGCTGCTGCCGCGCCTGGACGGCAGCCTGTTCAAGCAGATCCACCGCGGCACCATCGTCAACCTGAAGGCCATCGCCGGCATCACCCGCGACGATGCCGGACGCGGCACCGTGCGGCTCAAGCAGCGCCCGGAAACGCTGCTCGTCAGCCAGCCGTTCATGGCCCTGTTCAAGCACATGTGAGGCATCCCATGTTCCACCTCGGCATGACCAAGCTGATCGCGCTGCTGCAGTTCCTGCTCGCCCTGGCCGGCTGTTCGCCGGGCGGTACCACCTGGACCAGCCGGGTGGATGCCGGCCCCCTGATCCTGCACAGCAGGGCCAGCGTGCAGGACGGCGTGGCCCATTTCGAATGCGTCAAAAGCAGCAGCGGTGCCTGCCACTACACCCTGTATCCGGACGCCTGCAACGGCAGCGCCGCCTGCCAGCTGGCACCGCTGCAGCGCTTCAACGTCGCCAGCGGCGACAGCCGCCAGCTCACCGGGGTGATCGGCTTCCGCCCCTGCGTGCGTCTGGACGATACCCTGCCCATGGCGGACTGCCGCCGGGCCGGCGGCGGCACGGACTGAAACCCGCCGTCGCGCCAGCGCCTGGCGCGCGCTTACCATCGGCGCATGAACTACCTCGCCCACGCCTGGCTGGCGCGACAGTCCGACGAGGCCATCTTCGGTGCACTGCTCGGCGATTTCGTGTTCGGGCAGATCGCGCTTGCGGACTGGCCGGTACCGGTGCGCGCCGAGATCGTCCGCCATCGCCGCATCGACCGCTACACCGACGACCACCCGGCGGTGGTCGCCGCGCGCGGCCTGTTCGATGCCGCCGGCCTGCGCCGCTATGCCGGGGTCGTATTGGACGTGTATTTCGACCACTGCCTGGCGCAGGGCTGGGCGCGCTGGAACGATGCGCCGCTGGGGGAGTTCACCGCGCGCGTCTATCGCATCCTGGACGAGCGCCGCACAGCGCTGCCGCCGCGGCTGGCGGTGATCGCGCCGCGCATGGCCGCACATGACTGGCTGGGCTCCTATGCCCGGCGCGAGAGCGTGGACGCCGCGGTGCGCGGCATCTCCACGCGGCTCTCGCGCAATGGCGACCGGCTGCTGGCCTGCCTCGAGGTGCTGCGCGCCGAGGAAGCGGCGGCGCAGGCGGCGTTCGAGGCGTTCTTTCCGGATCTGCTGCAGGCGGCCGCGGCCCTGGGCGCAGATCCGTTCGACGCTCAGCGGCAGCGGAACAGCGCCGGCTGGATCGCCACGTAGCTGCGGTTGCGGACATAGCCGCTGCTGCGGCCGTAGCCGATGCCGAACTCGCGCTCGCCGCGGCTGCGCGGCTGGAAGTCACTGTCGTTGGCGCTGCGCTCGGCCTTGCGACGTTCGACGAAAACCGGGTTGCTGGGGATCTGGTGGGTAAACATGACAGCCTCCTGAGTTGGTGTGTTGGTAATGTAATACACCGAACCATCATCACACATGGGCAGGAAGTCATGGGTGCCCGCCTGGATGGGATTAGTTCAGCTAACCTGCGGGGCGCGCCGGCAGCCCGCCGGCATCGCCGGAGCCCGTACATGCCCCCGATACGCCGACTGGTCGCGCTCACCCTGCTGTTCGCCGCCGCCTGCGCCAGCGCCAGCGAGCCGGTGGCGCGCGTCCGCGTCGCCTTCGACCGCGCCGGCGAAACCGCGGTCCGGGCCGAGGGCCTGGCCGACGTGGCCACCGGCCGCGCCCTGACCGCCGACGACCCGGCGCGGGTGGCCTCGGTCAGCAAGCTGGTCACGTCCATCGGCGTGCTGCGGCTGGTCGAGCAGGGCAGGCTGGACCTGGACGCCGATGCCTCCAGCGCACTCGGCTTTCCGCTGCGCAACCCGGCCTTCCCGGAGGTGCCGATCACCCTGCGCATGCTGCTCTCGCACACCTCCAGCCTGACCGACGCCGCCGGCTACTGGAACGTGCCGCTGGGCCAGGACATCGGTCTCATCACCGGCCAGCCGCAGGCCTGGGACGCGCAGCACGCGCCGGGCACGTTCTTCCGCTACAGCAACCTCAACTTCCCGCTGGTGGCGCAGGCGATGGAGCGCGCCAGCGGCGAGCGCTTCGACCGGCTGATGCGGCGGCTGGTGTTGTTTCCGCTGGCGATCGACGCCTGCTTCAACTGGTCCGGCTGCAGCGATGCCGCGCTGGCCCGCGCGGTGGTGCTGTACGACGAGAACGGCCAGCCGCAGAAGGACGATCTGCACGGCAAGCGCCCGGCCTGCACGGTGATCGCGGCGGCCGATGGCAGCTGCGAGCTGTCGCGCTGGCAGGCAGGCGAAAACGGCACGCTGTTCTCGCCGCAGGGCGGGCTGCGCATCTCGGCGCGCGGCCTGGCGCGGATCGGCCGGATGCTGCTGGGCGACGGCGAACTGGACGGCGTGCGGCTGCTGACGCCGGCCTCGGTGGCGCTGCTGGCCACGCCGGTCTGGCGCTTCGATGGCCGCAACGGGGTGGTCGGCGAAGAGGACGAGCCCAACCGCGGCGGCTTCTTCTGCGCCTACGGCCTGGCCGCGCAGCAGCTGGCGCAGGGTGACGGCAAGGCCTGCCGCGACGACCTGTTCGGCGACGGCCGCGCGCGCATCGGCCACAGCGGCAATGCCTATGGCCTGCTGTCGGGGCTGTGGATCGACCGCGCGGCCGGCACCGGCGTGGCCTACTTCGCCACCGGTGTGGCCAACCATTCCAGCGGCGCACATTCCAACTTCAGCGCCACCGAGGAACAGGGCGCGAGCGGCTGGTAAGCGCACGGACGGCTGCGCGTCAGTCCAGCAGTTCCATCGCCATCACGATGGCGTCCTCGCGGCCGTCGTGGGCCGGGTAGTAGCGCGGCCGCCGACCGATCTCGTTGAAGCCGCTGCGCTCGTACAGCGCGATCGCGCGCGGATTGGACGGCCGCACTTCCAGGAACACCCGCTGCGCGCCGTGGCCGCGGGCGATCTTCAGCAGCGTCTGCAGCATCCGCGCACCCAGGCCCTGGCCTTCGCTGCCGGGCGCGGTGCACAGGTTGAGCACGTGCGCCTCGCCGGCGGCGATGCTGAGCACGCC
>JAANMX010002824.1_pt1 | contig 16447 bp, 13 predicted proteins | sample 7279681 | NCBI WGS metagenome assembly JAANMX01 (sample SAMN14094542, study PRJNA606508) | bioreactor metagenome | isolation source: A lab-scale SPAN reactor treating ammonium-rich wastewater day 351 | place: Ireland: Galway | collected 2018-01-01
GGTATCACCCGACAGCATGCGGGCAATCTCGTCGATGCGGGCATCGGCGGAAAGTGGCGTCACAAGGCTGAGGGTCTGGCCGTCCTGCACCCGTTTCTCCACCCGCCAGTGATGCGCGCCCAGCGCCGCCACCTGCGGCGAATGCGTCACCACCAACACCTGCGCCCCCTCGGCCAGCGCCCGCAGCCGCCGCCCGAGCGCATCCGCGGTGGCGCCGCCGACACCGCGGTCGATCTCGTCGAAGATCAGCGTCACGCCGGTCTGGCCGCGGCTGAGGCAAACCTTGAGCGCCAGCAGAAACCGCGACAATTCCCCGCCCGAGGCGATGCGGTTCAGCGCCCCCGCCGGGGCGCCCGGGTTGGTCGCCACCTCGAAGGTGACGCCATCGGCGCCCTCGGGGCCCGGCTCGGCCGGGGTGAGCACGGTCTGGAACACCGCGCGCTCCATCTTCAGCGGCGCCAGTTCCGCCGCCATGGCAGTATCCAGCGCCCCGGCCGCCCCGCGGCGCAGCCCTGTCAGCACGCCGCAGGTCGCCTCGAACCGGGTCCGCGCCGCCGCCTCGGCCTGCGCCAGCCGGGCCAGCCCGCTGTCGCCGGCATCCAGCGCCTCGAGCCGCGCGCGCAGCGCCGTGGCATGGGCACCCAGATCATCCGCCGCCACGCCATGCTTGCGCGCCAGCCCGCGCAGCGCGAACAGCCGCTCCTCGACGCGCTCCAGCTCGCCCGGGTCGGTATCGAGCGCGTCGATACAGGCGTCGATCTCGGCCGTCGCATCCGACAGCTCGCCCAGCGCCCGACCCAGCGCCTCGATGGCGGCGTCGAGCCGCCCCTCGACCCCCTCGGCCGCGCCTTCCAGCCAGCGCAGCGCGTCCAGCGCCAGCCGCTCGGCCCCCTCGTCGCCCAGCGCCTGCCGGGCGCGGTGGATATCGCCCGCCAGCCGCACGCCCGCCTGCATCAGGCGGCGGCGGGTGTCGAGCGTGGCTTCCTCGCCCGGCTCAGGGTCCAGCGCGTCCAGCTCCTTGACCGCGTGGCGCAGATAATCCTCCTCGGCCCGCAGCCCGGCCAGCCGCTCGCTGGCGCCGTCGCGGGCGCGGCGCGCCTCGGCCAGCGCGCGCCAGGCGGCGCGGGTCTCGGCCAGCGCCGCCTCGGCCCCGGCATAGGCATCGAGCAACTGGCGGTGGCCGCGCGGGTTCAGCAGGCCGCGGTCATCGTGCTGGCCGTGCAATTCGACCAGCGTGTCCGACAGCGCCCGCAACACCTCGCCCGAGGCGCGGCGGTCGTTGATCCAGGCGGTCTTGCGGCCGTCGGCGCTGTTGATCCGGCGCAGGATCAGCTCGTCCTCGACGGGAATCCCGGCATCGAGCAGCACGGCGCGCCCGGCATGGCCCTCGGGCAGGTCGAACACCGCCTCGACCTCGCCCTGCGCGGCCCCCTGGCGCACCAGCTCGGCCCGCCCGCGCCAGCCCAGCACGAACCCCAGACTGTCCAGCAGGATCGACTTGCCCGCCCCGGTCTCGCCGGTCAGCACGTTGAGGCCCGGCTGGAACCCGAGGTCCAGCCGGTCGATCAGCAGCATGTCGCGGATCGCCAGCGCGCGCAGCATGGCCTCTCCTGTCGCGTCAGATCCAGTCGCCGCGAACCGTGCGGCGGTAAACCTCGCGCAGCCAGCTCTCGCCCGAGGCATCCGTGGTCAGCCCGGCCCGCGTCAGCAGGGCGAAACTGTCCTCGTAGAACGGGCTCGACCGGAAATTGTGGCCCAGGATCGCCCCGGCGGTCTGCGCCTCGTCGCGCAGACCCAGCGCCAGATAGCATTCCACCAGCCGGTGCAGCGCCTCGGCGGTGTGGGTGGTGGTCTGATAATCCTCGACCACGACGCGGAACCGGTTGACCCCAGCCTGATAATTGCCGCGCGCCAGATAATAGCGGCCGATTTCCATTTCCTTGGCCGCCAGCCGGTCAAAGGCCAGATCGAATTTCAGCACCGCCGAACGGGCGTATTCGGTATCCGGGTATTGCTCGATCACATAGCGCAGATGGGTCAGCGCCTGAAAGGTCAGGCCCTGGTCGCGGCCGACATCCTCGATCTGGTCGTAATAGGTCAGCGCGACGATATAGGCCGCCCAGGCGGCATCGGGATCGCCGGGATATTGATCGAGGAACCGCTGCGCACTGGCGCGCGCTTCCTCGTACTGGCCATCGCGGTGCAGCGCATAGGCCTGCATGACGATCGAGCGGCGCGCCCAGTCGGTATAGGGATAGATGCGCTCGACCTCGCGGAAATAGCGCAGCGCCGGTTCGGGGCGGCGCTCGTTCTCCAGCACATATTCGCCCCGGGCAAAGATCTGTTCGGCGGTGAAACCGTCCAGCGGCTCGTCCTCGCTCACCCCGTTCGAGCAGGCGGCAAGGGTCAGCACCAGCGCCCCCGTGACCGCCAGCGAAGCGAATTTGCGCCCGCGGCGTTGCAAAACGGTGCCGATCATGCCGATCCTCATCCTTCAATCATCCTAACGGCGCGCGGGAATGCCTGCGCGCCGATTCCCACTCGCCCCCCGCCGGAGGCGTCACGGCGTCTCGTAGCACGTTTGACGGACACACGCAAAACGCCATTGCAGGGAAAATCGTCCGGCCCGCAACGGGCTTGGCGGCTGGGCAAAGAGGCGCTCAGCCCCGGGCCTCAGACGGCCGCGCGCAGATCCTCGGCGCAGACCCCGGCGCCGGGCAGCGAATGCGCCTGACGGTCGCTGACCACCACCCATTCGGGGCCAAAGCCGAGCAACCGTTGGGCTGCCTGCACGGGATCGTCGATACCCGTCGTCAGGGCCGCTTCCTCGGCGGTCAACAGCACCACCCGGCTGGCAGAAAGCGCCAGTTCCAGCCGCTCTTTGCCCAGGTTGTGGACTTCCGGTCCCGGATCGAAAAAGATGGGCGTGCCCGCGGCCTGGGCTGTGGCAATTGCGTCGATGACCATTCCCGGCGACAACTCGGCAAAGGCATAGCCCTCCACAAAAAGCGCCCGGCTGTGGCGGATTCGTTCCCGCCAATCGTCGGGGATCGCCGCATCCGGGCTGGCCTGCATCCCGCCGATGAAAGTGTGTTCGCCCCCGGCCACCAGCGTCAGTACAACGACCGTCCGTTTCTGCGTCGAAATTTCCACCGCCGAAACGTCCACCCCTTCCCCGGCCAGCACATCCAGCAGAAAATGGCCGTGGAGATCGTCCCCCACGCGGGAGAGCGCACCGCTTTTCAGCCCAATCCGGGCCGCGGCGATGAGCAGATTGCACGCGCCCCCCGGCTCCAGTACGTGGCCCCGGTCGATCTGAAAATGGCCTGCTTCCACCGGGAAGTGGTCGATCTCCACCACAAAATCGACCACCAGATCGCCGATGGCGAGAACGTCAAAGAAATCTTTTGGCATAGAAAAAGCTGCTGATGTGATGAAATTTTGTCCCAAAGAAACGCGAGGCGTGAAACGTGAGAAAGGTCGATTACACTCACGTTTCACGTTTCACGCATCTACGAAAAAACAATGACTGTCCGCTCTGCAACCCGCTGTCTATGCCCGCATATCCCGCTGGATCAATTGGGTATAGCGCTGGGCGTAGTCGGCCAAATCCACCCGATTGGCCCGATTGACTGCCTCCACCCAATCCATCGGAAAGCGACCCGCGCCCCGCAGCGTGCCCGCCACTGCGCCGGCAATGGCTGCGGTCGTATCCGTATCCCCGCCTGTATTCGTCGCCAGCCGGATGGCCTCCACCGGGTCGCCCTCGGCCAGGACGACGTGGGCCAGGGCCGCCGCGGTCATCTCATAGGCGGGCAGCCCCGTGCCCACCAGATCGTAGATGTCCCGCTGGCGCTCGACCAGGGGCTTGTCGGCCTTCGCCAGCTCCACAGCCAGGCGGATGCGCCGACTGACCGACGGCGCGATAAAGGCGTAGCCATAGCGCTTACCCTTCTCCGCGCCCCGGCAGGCGGCGTCGATCAGATCGTCCACGCTGGGATTGCCCACCGCGGCCCGGCTCACCGCGCAGGCGATGGCCGCGGCGCTGGCAATCGCCACGTCCGTATTGTGGGTGGGCATAGCCGATTCGTAGGCCGCCTCTACCGTTGCCTCCCAATCGCCGGGATAGCGCAGCCCCACCAGGGCCACCCGCATCACCGAACCGTTTGTCCAGCCAAAGCGCCCGGCCCGGCCCAACTCCTCGCCCCGATGCCAGGCGTCGATAGCCGCCTTTGTGCTGGGGCCGATCAGCCTGCTGGCGGCCAGCCCCAGCCGGTCGATGGCGGCCCGAAAGCTGCGGGCGATGCTGGCCGCGCTGGGCTTGCCCCCTTCCAGCAGACTGTCCAGAATCGCCAGGGCGAAAATCGTATCGTCCGTATATTCGCCCAATGGCAGCCCGCCGTGGATGGGATGCTCGGCGGACGGGGCGATGAGGTCGGTGATGGGCGGCTGGGGCAGACAATGCAACTGACCCGCCGCGCCGAAGGCATCGCCCAGGGCCTGCCCCAGCAGACAGCCGTATACCCGGTCGTAGAGTGTAAGTGGTTTCGCCATAATTGTATAGACACCTGTCTGAAAATAGTGTAGAAGAGGAACGCAAATATCGCAGCGTCCAAAGGGCACCCGGCAGATTTACACGGATTTTATCCCTTCGACAGGCTCAGGACAGCGCCGTGTGAATCCCTGAACATCCGTGTCAATCCGTATTCTTTTTTCAGAGCGGATCACCTGTCCCCGCCGCCAGAGCAGGACAGCCCCGCCCATCAGCAGCGGCAGCAGGGAAAAGGCGTAGACAACGCCGGGCAATCCGGCGCGGATGGGGCGAATCTCCCGGCTGCTGCCCGGCACAGGCTGGCCGTCGCCATCGGCCAGTTCCACCCGATAGGCGGCCTGCCCATCTGCCACGGAAATGGCATAGCCGTAAAAGCTGGGCGACTTTTCCGTGGCAGCGTCGTAGGCTTCGATCTGATAGCCCAGGGACGCGCCGGGCAGTTGGCGCACAAAATAGGGCTGGTTCGTCACCCCACCGGCGGGCTGGCCCTGCTGAAAAAGTTGTAACGTAGCCCCCGCATAGGGCGTCGTCTGCACCCAGACATAGCGGTCGGCCCGCACACCGGCGGCCTGGGCGTCGAGCATCCGGCCATAGGCCAGCTCGTTCACCTCAAACTCGGCAAAGGGCTGCAAATAAAAAGTGGAGCCGGGCCGGGCGTAGATGGCGTTGCGCGGGTCGTTGCTCTGCTCAGGCACGGTCCACTTGCTGGCGGGCATCACAGAATAACCGACGCCGTAGCGCCGGGGCGCAAAGACGCGCAGACGCTTGCGGCTGGTCGGTTCGGCGCTGCCGTCGGGTCGTTCCAGCCAGAGGGTATAATCGCCCACGGGCAGATCGAGCACAAACGCCTGCTTGACTTCCGTGCTGTAGCGGGTGAAAGGGGGCAGTGGCAACGGCGGGCCGTCGGGAATCGGCAATTTTTCACCTTTTGTAGCGGCCTGGGCCGCGGCGGTCAGGCTGGCCTGATACTGCTGCTCCAACTGGAATTGGGCGTGGAGCGCCGCGCCATAGGCTTGCCGGGCCTGGTCAAAGGCGGCGTAGCGGGTGGCTGCTTCCGCCCCGCTGTACAGTGCAACTGTCTCAGCGGGGGCGTCCCCGTCAAATTGGATCACATACTCGGCGAGCGCCAGCCGCTGCTCCTGGCCCCCGCTGTCGCGCAGAATCAGCGTCCCGGCCACCAATTCGTTGCGGGCCAGCCAATCCGCCAGCAGCCGGTTGGTGATGGGCCACTCGTAGACGAGCGTGCGGCGGGGGGCCAGGACGTGGCTTGCGTCGGCCAGCAGATAGAGTGTCTCGCTGTCGGGCGGCGTAAAAGTGCTCTCGTACTGCACCCCCGCAAAGACCGTCGTGGCCCAGACAAAAGCCTCCCGCCGCTCCGGGGCCTGGGCCACCGCGGGCGCAAGGGACAATAACCACAAAGCCACAAAGACACAAAGAACAGCAAATTTACTTCGTATCTTTATGTATCGAGAAGTACCGGCGCTAATGGCACAATCAAACAACCACGGAATACACAGGATAGACGGAAAATCGCCGATTGTTTCTCTTTCCGTGTATTGCGTGTGTTCTGTGGTTTGCCAAGAGCCTTTGTGGTTTCTTTGACTATTCACGGGCCACCCCGTTTCAGCGCCCAGACCGCGCCGGCAAAGTAGACGAGGGCTTGCCCGACGATTGCCCCGCTGTGGAGCAGCAGCCTGCCCCCATCCCCCACCAGCAGGGCGTCCATCCCCCGGCCCATTTGGGCAAAGGGGGAGAGCCAGAGCAGCAGATCGTTCAGCCCATCCAGCCCGGCGCGCAGATAGCCCAGGGCGTCCTGGCGGGTGGTTGGGGACTGGGATGCCAGTTGCCCAATCGCCTGACCGCCCACCTGCGCGGCCAGTACCAGCAGTACCGCCAATAGAAAGAGGACGAGGGCCGTGCGCGCTGTGCGTCCCCAGCCAGCCACCAGCAGGCCAAAGGCGACGACCGCGCCGTTTGTCAACAGCCCCAGCCCCAGCACAGCCAGCAAATCCACCTGTACCAACAGATTCGTCAGCCAGCCCAGCCCGACCGCCCACAGCAGCACCAGCCCAGCACCCAGCCCAAAGAGCGCGGTCTGGCTGCCCAGACGCCCCAGCAGATAGCTCACCCCATCCACCGGGCCGAAGAAAAGCACCTTCAGCGTGCCCTGCTCCCGCTCCCGCACCAGATGGAGGGTGGCGTGGAGGGAGAGGTAGAGGGAGAGCAGGACTGTGCAGACGAAGACGGGCAGAAAAAAGGGGCGGGTCAAGACCAGCAGGCCGTTTTCGTCCAGAAAGGCCAGATTGTTGAGCACCAGTGTAGACGCGGCCAGCAGGGCCAACGCCGTGACCGCATAGACGCCAGGGCTGTAGAGGCTGCTGACCGTACTGCGCCGCCCCACCTGCCCCGCCGCGTAGAGACGATCCGCCAATTGCAGACTGGGCTTCATATACAGCCGCCCGCGAGAAGGCGTAGTAAGAAGTTCGACTTTTCGGAAAAAGTCGAACTTCTTAAATCCGTGAAAATCCTCTCTATCCGTGAGAATCCGTGTCCCATTCTTATTGCTCCACCCAAGAACGCACAGCCGCGTCAGTAATAGTCACAAATGTTTCTTCCAGAGAGCGTTCCAGCGCGCGCATCCCGATCACCAGCACGCCCTGCCCGGCCAGAAAGCGGGCCAGCGCGGGCCGCTGATCCTCGCCGGTGGGGGTCGTCACCAGCCAGCGGTTCGGCGTCTGTTCCGTCACATCCAGCACAAAGGGCAGCCCCGCCACCTGTTGGCGCAAGTCTGGGGGAGAGTGCTGGAATTCGACTTCGATGCGCTGCCCGCTGCCCAGCCGGGCAGCCAGCCCGGCCACCGAATCTTCGGCCAGCAGACGTCCCCCGGCGATGATCCCCACCCGGTGCGCGGTCTGTTCGATTTCGCTGAGGATGTGGCTGGAGAGGAGGATTGTGCGCCCGCACCGGTTCTCCTCCACCAGTAGCTCCCGCACCTGGCGGATGCCGTGAGGGTCCAGCCCGCTCACCGGCTCATCCAAAATCAGTACTTCCGGCCCGTGCAGCAGCGCCCGGCAGAGGTTGAGCTTCTGGCGCATCCCCCGGGAATAGCCGCCCACCAGCACCTGTCGCCGCTCCCACAGGTCCAGCCGTTCCATTAAAGATTGAATGGCGGGGCCGGGTTTTTCGACCCGATAGAGACCGCCAAAGAAGCTCAGATATTCCCAGGCGGTCATCTCGTCGTATTGCCAGGCGTCCTCCGCCACCACCCCCATCCGTCGTCGCAGGGCAAAGGAGCTGCCGTCGAAGGGCTGGCCCAACACCTCCACCCGCCCGGAGGTGGGGCGGGTGATGCCCAAAATCATCAGCAGTGTGGTGGTTTTGCCCGCACCGTTGGGGCCGAGGAATCCGTAGATTTCGCCGGGCTGGACGTGCAGATTCAGATCGTCCACTGCTGGGAAAGAGCCGTAGCGTTTGCAAAGCTGGGCGGTGCGAATCACAGGAGAGGCTCCGGGCTGGGCGCGGCAATGGAAAAGGAAGGAGGTAAGGGTTCGGAATGAACAGATGTTTTATTATAACGGAGCAGGGGGGAGAGGATATCAGAGGCCGAATCGTCGCTACTGCCATAGGAAAAGCTGCACTTGGATAGTTGGACTCACAAGCGAAAGAAATTGTCATTGTCCCCGAGGCTCCAGGCGTGGAGAACGAAAATGGAACTCGCGGTCCACCCGTTCCTCCACAGGCCGCATTAGGACGAACTCGTCGGGATATTTCTCATCGATCCGGGCAAACAAAAGCAGACGATCCGGGTCGTGATCGATCAGCTTTCCATCTTTTATGGCGACGTAGTGCCCAGGAAACTCTTTGCGCAAGCGCGGGTGGAGCGCGTGGAAGGCAGCCACCTCCTGCTCAGCTTCGTCGTCCGCAAGCTGAAATTCGCCGGGGAAGCGCTGGGTTAGCGACTGGTCCAACTGTTCAATGATAGCCACTTCGATTGCCTGATTGCGTTTTGTGGCAACCCGGGCAATGCGCTGGTACAACTCATCTGTCAGATGCAAACTGACTTCGTAGGCCATCGAATCCCTCCTCATCCCTACCCTTGCAGAGCCACCTGCCCCCTTGCCCATTCGCTCTATTATGCCACGAAAGGGCTGTAGCGAACCAACCCGCCGAATCAATTCGGCGTCTGCTATGGAAAATCCGTTGAAAACGGGTTATGTATCGCCCCCAGCGGGCTTCACCGCACTTACCGTAACAGCCGCTTCTCCCGCCATCCTATGCCGTACCAACGAGGAACTAACGCTTGTGCGTTAGTCGGTCGGCCAACCAACTGAAACGTGAAACGTGAGATCAGGTGACGACATCTCACGTTTCACGTCTTCACGTTTTCGTACGCATATTGTGGCTTCGCCACCCTATGCTATACTTCCCCTATGAACCGTGACCACCGCGCCATCGAGCGCGTTCTGCTCATCACCTTCGCCCTCAATCTTCTGGCCACTGCGGCCAAACTGGGCGTGGGTATCTGGACCGGTGCGCTCTCCCTCATCGCCGACGGTCTGGACACCCTCTTCGACGGCCTGTCGAATGTGGTGGGGATTGCGGCTGTGCGCAAAGGCAGCCAGCCCCCGGACGACGATCACCCCTACGGCCACCGCAAATTCGAGACACTGGCCGCGCTCCTCATCGCCACCCTTCTTTTCATCACCGCCTGGGAGCTGGCAACCGGCGCGATTGAGCGGCTGCGGGATCCCCACACCCCGCTGGTCAATCTGTGGAGTGTGCTGGCCCTGACTGTGGGCGGGGCGATTCAGGGCTGCACTGGTCTGTGGGAGATGCGCCGGGGGCGGGCGCTGGGCAGCGAAGTGCTGGTGGCCGACGCCCGTCATACCATCGCCAGCCTCTACGTCAGCTTCGCCGTTCTGTTCGGTCTGGGGCTGGTCTGGCTGGGATACGCCTGGGCCGACCCGCTGGTCGCCCTGCTGGTGGCTGCTGTCATCGCCAAAATCGGCGTGGAAACCCTCCTGGAAAATATCCCCGCGCTGGTGGATCAGGCCACGCTGGACCCGGCGACAATTGCCGCGGTCGTGGCGGATGTGGCCGGGGTGGAGAGCTTCCACCGCATCCGCAGCCGGGGCGCGACGGACGACGTAGCCATCGATCTGCACGTGCGGGTGGATCGCCGCCTTTCGATGCAGGCCGCCAACGCCATCGCCGATGAGGTGCGCCGCCGTCTGCTCGCCCTGCCCGGCGTGACCGATGTGACCGTCCACGCCGAGGCCCAAAGCGGCCCGGAAAGCGCGCTGGAAATTCAGCAGGCCGTGGCCCTGGCTGTCGGCGAGGAAGGACTTTCCCTGCACGAACTGTGGGCGCAGCAGACGGATGGCAGCATCGCTCTGCATCTCCACGTGGGCGTAGACCCTAACCTCTCCCTGGCCCAGGCCCACGGCCAGGTGGATCGGCTGGAAAGCACCATCCGCAGCCGTCTGCCCCAGGTGGCCGCGGTGCATAGCCACATCGAGACGGCCAGTGCCGATGTGCTGCCCACTGCTCGTGTCAGCCGGGGGCTGCAAGAGCGCATCGAGGCCGCTGTTTCCCTGGCTGCCGAAGCCATCCCTGGCCTGAGCGACCCCCACGAAATTCAGGTGTACCAGGTGGAGGGACAGCTTTTTATTACCGCCGAGGCCCTGGTGGACGGCGCACTCCCTGTGGCCGCGGCTCACGCGCTGAGCACAGAACTGCAACGGGCCGTGCAGTCGGCTGTCCCCAATGTGGGGGAAGTGCTGGTTCATTTGGAGCCAATCCCGTAGGGTGCGGTTTTGAACCGCACAATTGAGGGGTATCCCAAAATGTGCGGTTAGAAACCGCACCTACAGCAGTTCCTCCAGCCGCGCCCGCAGCCCGGACGGGGGGATCACCACCCGGGCCGCCCGGTAGAGTTGCTCAAAAGCGGGCAGGTCCAGCCGATCCAGCACAGCCTCCCGGGCAATGGCTGGCGGCAGCAGGCTGTGGAAACGGCCCAATTCCAGCAGCGGCTCCACACGGGGCAGCAGGCGGTAGAGGGCGCGCTGGGCCAGCCCCGGCTCCCAACCGGGCAGCGCAGGCAATGGGCCAGGCAGGTAGAGGCAGAATTCATTGACCGCCATCACCAGCGCCCCCTCCCCGCCGAAATGGCTGTCCAACATCTCCGCCAGCAGGCTGCCGTAGACATCCCCCCAGAAGTGAAAGAGCCACGTCCCCTCGGCCAGGGGCACGGCCAGCATCACATCCCCGGCCAGCCCCAGCAGTCCGGCCACCGCCCGCCCGCTTTCCAGGAGCACGGCAAAGGGCGTCGTGGCAAAGCGCAGTTGATCGTCCACGGGCTTGCCATCCCTGCGCCGCACCCCCACCCGGTAGCGATCCCGCCAGACCACTTCGAGGATGTGGCCGCCCAGCCGTAGCGTCTCCCCCTCCACCTTCGAGCGGGCCACCGTCGCCAGGGTGCGCCCGGAAAAGGCGTCCACCAGCAGCAGGGGCAGGGGGTCGCCGCCGATGTTGGCGTAAATCTCGAATTTGTCCACCAGTTCGTCCAGCTTCTCCGCGGCCCGCCATTCCCCCAGCCGCCCGCTGCGCAGGTAGCCCAGCCGGGTCAGATGGCCCAAAATTGCGGCCAGCGTCTCATCCTCGATCTCTTCCGGCGCAGCCCGACGCAGATCGGCCAGACGGATACCCCCGGTAGGACTTTGGGCCAGAATGCTGAAGCTCTGCTGCACCAGCACCGACGGCAAAAATCTGTACGTCGAACTGTCAGTTCGACCGGTCGGACTAACAGTCCGATTTACAGTTTCCCCAATCAGCGCCTGAAAACGCACCTCCTCCAACGACGAGCGAGCCATACAGAGCACACGGGTCACACCCGTGCGTCGCCCGCCCCGTCCAATCCGCTGCTGAAAAGAGGAGAGGGAGGGCGGCGGGCCGATCAGCACCACTTCGTCGATGCTGCCGATGTCGATGCCCAGCTCCAGGGTGGAGGTGCTGACGCAGATGGCAACGCTGGCCTCGGCAAAGCCCTCCTCCACCTCCTGGCGCAGGGCCGTGTCCAGATTGGAATAGTGGGTAAAGAGGGCGCTCTCGAAGGGCAGATGGCCGCGCAAAAAGGCCGCGGTCTGCTCCACTTCGCTGCGGCTGTTGCAAAAAATCAGGAACTTGCGTGGGCCGGACTCTCTGGTAGCGGTCAGGGCCAACGCCGTCGTCAGACTTTCCAGCCCGTGCAGGGGCCAAATGTCCGCGTCCAATTCTCGGCGGCCAGAGACGGAGATGATTTGCGCGTCAGCCCCGATTGGGAACCCCACCCCAGCCCTCCCCTCAAGCGGGGAGGGAGTAGATGTATCTGCCGATGGAGAGAGGTAGCGGGCCACGATGCCTGCCGGGTCCGGCACAGTGGCCGAGAGGGCGATGCGTTGCAGGGGGGTGGCGGGCAGGCCGCTCTGCTGCTGGTGATAGCTGCGGATATTCTCAATACGGCGCAGGAGACAGCGCAACTGATCCCCTCGTGGCCCGCCGTCCAGTAGGTGAATCTCGTCCAGGACAATCGCCTGCACCTCTGCCAGCAGCCGGGGCGCGCGGGTGAGCAGGGAGTCGGTGGATTCGGGGGTGGTGATCAGCACTGTCGGCGGGCTGCTGGTGGAGACCGGGCCGGTGTCGCCGCTTTTCATCGCGAACGAAATTTCGAGTTGCTCCAAAGGCAGACGCAACCGCTCGTAGAGGTCACGCACCAGGGCGCGGGTGGGGCAGAGGTAGAGGATGCGGAGACCCCCACCCCAACCCTCCCCCACTTTGGGGGAGGGAGCAGTTCGTCCGTCTTTTCCCGATCCAGGATAAGGGGAGAAGCAATAGCGTTCGAGAAGGGGGACAATCGCGGCTTCGGTCTTACCGCCCGCGGTGGCCGCAATGACGAGGGTACTGTGGCCGTCGAGAATGGGCGGGATGGCGGCTTCCTGCACAGGGGTGAAGCTGCCGTGGCGGGCGAAGAAGGGCGTCCACGCGTGGGCTAGGCGGGATTTGAGGCTGCGGGGGGTGGTCATTGGTTGCCCAAATTTACCAGCCAATCTTCCAGTTGGCCCGTATCCATATGCGCAGCAACCAGCCACTCGAAGTGTTGGCCCTTATCGTCGGTGACGAGCGTATACCCGCGAGAACGGGCTACCGCGCAAAGCAAAATGTCAATGCAATTGCGTCGCCAATAGTCGGCAGCATTCATCGCTGGCTCAACGGCTGCTTTCAGGTCATGCCAGAGATCAGCCAGCGCTTCGGCGTCGGCAGGGGAGAAGGGCAGCAGAGCGAACTCCGATTGAGCAACTGCCTGTCGAACCGTGTCGACAGCGTATGCTTCGCCTTTGGAGTCGGCCAATTGACGAATGCGTTCAGCGTGAATGATCGTCGGCACATACACACGGAGTTGACCGGAGCGGATGCGTTCGGTCAGCCGATTGCGCAGGGAATGCTGCTGCAGGATATTGGTATCCACCAATAATTCATTCACCGCCGCCATTATCACTCCAGGCAGTTTTCATTGCTCCGAGAACTTCGCGCTCCGGCTGAATTTCCCAATGACCGGCCTCGTCCTTCACAAAGAAAACCATATCCCCACGCTGTAACTGTAAATCGTCAAGCACCCCCTGGTAAAGCTGAATCTGATTCAGGGAATTGAGTCGCGCACCGGTCTCTGGCCCCAGCGGGGCAATGGCGAAATGGCGGGTGTGTTCCGCTGTGGTAGCGCGTGTTATTTGCGTATGGCCCTGTTTGTCCAGTGTCACGTCATAGAAGTTCTCGGCGAATTCAAAATAGGGCGAGTGGGTGGAAATAAACAGTTGTTCGAGAGCAACCGCGGGGTCTTGCATCAGCCTTCGTAGGGCAGTGAGCAAATGCTGCTGATATTGGGGTGAAAGGTTCATCTCCGGTTCTTCCAGAGCGACAATTGGAGAATCATTGAGAAAAACCTGCCCTAAAACAAGCAGCAATTGTTGAAAACCGGAGCCGAGACTTTCAATGGTCAATCGGCCATCGGGTCGTACAAAGCCGATGTCAATTTCGTCTGTTTCTGGGTGAAGAGACACATCCAGTAGCCCAATTTCAAATGGTGGCTCTGCAAGGATTCTTCGGACTGCTTCCAATCGTCGTTTCTGTTGCAGATTGGAGCTTAGATAAGCGTAAAAAAGAGCTTGTTTCAAATTGTAATGGCTAACTGCCTTTGATCCATTGCTCGACTCACGCCTCTCAATTCCTAGACGCCGATAGGCGTGGATAGTATGCAAATGTGGAACAAAAGGCAGCAAATTTTCACCTGGAAAATGTACAAAATGCCCCTCATTATTCTCCCAGGAATAGTCGACAGAGGATGCTATTTCATCCTTAGATTCCTGCTCTATCCGAATATGACAGATCAGCCGTGTTTCTGGAGGGATATTTGACTTTGTATCTGTGGTACTACCTCTCACTGCAACTTGACCAGCAACATCCCGGTCTTCCCACCTGATCGTAACCTGAAACGCTATTGGTCCGTTACCATCCAAAGGCATTATAGGCGCAGCTATCGCCAATTTCTGATATACATCTTTTAGACTGATTACAACTACCCCTTTCCCACTCGGCTTCTTACGGGCATTCAATAGCCAAAGAGCCAAGGCAAGCGCCTCAAAGACATTTGACTTCCCGACACTGTTTTGCCCAAAGAATACATTTATATCAGACAGCCCTTCAAGCCTGACATCTTTGAGGTTCTTATAATTTTGCACGCGAAACCGTTCAATTTTCATTGCTCACTCCTTTTAGCGCATCTGCCCGCGCAACTCGTCCAGCAGGCTGACCACTTCGTATTCCGGGTGCAGGTAGAGCAGATCGTAGAGTTCCACGGCCAGACGCACGACGGCGCGGATGTTGAGCCGGTCGTTGCGCATCCCCTGGGCCAGGTGTTCGGCTGCGCCCCGGCGCACCTGGCGCTGACGTTCCCCTACCGCATAGCCGTAGGCCAGGGCGTGGTAGTCCATCACCTGCTCCAAAAAGTGGCCGATCTCCTGGGGGGTGTAGTGTGCTTCCAGGGCCAGCACTTTATCCTCGGCCAGCCAATCTTCCAGAGGCAGCCGGTTGTCGCTGCGGGTGATGGTAAAGAGGAAAAAGAGGGATTGGCGTTCGTCGTAGGCCGGGGGGTAGTCCCGGAAGCGGTGCTGGGGCAGGTCAGCGTCGGAGAGACGGGAGCGCTCGTCGCCCAGGCTGGCGTGGATCACTGCGCTGAAAAAGAGACTGGCTTTGGGTTGCTGGTAGGGTTTGAGCAGGGAGTAGCTTTCGGCCTCGTCGATCAGCACACACAACCCGCTAAAACCGGCCAGCCGGGCCAGCACACTGACGCCGCTGAGCAGATAGGCCATCTGGCGGGCGTTGTGGCCCACCCGGTAGATGGACGGGAACTTCACCCCCCTGGGCATCGCCCGATTCATCGATTTCACCCGCCGCCCGCCCATCAGCCAATTTTCCCAGGCCGTCTGCTGGCGGGTGCTGGTGATGGTGCTGAGCGCATCCAGAGCGAAGGTCAACGGGTCGTTCTCGGCGGGGGTCAGTTCACGCAACTCATCCCGCAGCCGGGGCACGCCTGCCACCGCAGCCAGCAGGGGACCCATCCCCCGCTCGTCGCTCTCCGGGTAGCGCAGGCTGCGCATGAGCGCGCCGTAGATGTCGAAGGCCCGGTGGGGCGGCAACTCTTGCAGGTCCAGGCTGGCGCTGGCGACGAGAAATTTGCGTTGCAGGGCCTCCTGGCTGGTCAACTCCACAATGTGGCTCTTGCCGTAGCCGTATTCGCCAATAATCGCGCGCACGTCCCCGCCGCTCTGGTGGGTTTGCACCAGCGCGCTGCCCAGGCTGGCCCGCTCGCTCTCCAGACCGATGGTCAATTCCTGGGCGTGTTGGGCCGGGGCCACGCCCACCCGCAGGGCCTCGATGAGGTTGCGGGCGTCCAGTTGGCTGGGCGTCATCGGTGCGGGGACGAAGGCAATGGTCGTCGGGGTGGGGGTGGGTGTATTGGGCATCTGTCCGTTGAATTCCTGGCGGGGGCGGCGAAAACGCAGACCGCTATCGAAGCGCACCATCCACTCCTCGCCGTTGCGGTAGAGGGCGACGATCTGGCCGGGGCCGTAGGTTGGGTGTTCGACGTGGGTACCGATCATTGGTTGCTATACTTTAGTTCAGTGAATTGATATTTCTGCGAGTCGGCCAAGCCATACAGACTGCTCGTCGGTCAGGAACTCCCACGTATTGAAGTCGCGCTCCCAAGTCGGATGAGCCGAGCGCAAGGCAGTTACATACTTTTCATCTGTGGTCACACGGGCATAGAAAAGCTCGTAAGATATGCCATAGACGGCCTGTATCTGCGAAATTTCCCGATGAAGTTGGGCAATCTTCTCGCCTATGCGTTCGGTCGCATAGCGGCGCACGGCTTCGGCCAGCCCGTCCTCCGCATTGCCGAGAGATTCCAACACATTGACGTATTTCGTATCCAGCGCAATTGCTGTCACCCGTTCCCTCCTGAACTTCCAGATTCCTCATTTTCCAGATGACTTGCAGCAGAATCGTAGGCTCGTATCTTCTCGGCTATCTCAGTGCCGTACATCAATTCAGCAAATAGATAGCGCAATTCCAGCTCTGATGCATCGGGATGTCGTGTCCGTAGTTCAGACATTGCCAATGTTCTGGCTGCACGATTGAGTTCGGACATTATCTCCATCTTCTTCCACGTCGGCGCGGACCGGTAGAAAGCAAATAGAATCTCTTCTTCCTCCGGCGTTGTGTCCGGGTGCATCTCCCGCCAGGTGGGTAGTCGTTTCATCTCTCCCCCTGTAACGCAAGCTGTTAGCTTGCGCCGGCGCAAGC